>Ga0210096_1000019_pt1 | contig 111384 bp, 94 predicted proteins | sample China_Galinas_PW_4_FD_184864 | JGI IMG/M metagenome (GOLD analysis project Ga0210096, IMG submission 184864) | Wetland microbial communities from San Francisco Bay, California, USA, that impact long-term carbon sequestration - China_Galinas_PWA_D2... | ecosystem: Environmental > Aquatic >...
GGGCCGGCCCGGCGACAGTCATGCAATCGTCCCCGCCGTCGGCGAGGGCACTCCCCGCGACCCGCTCCCCATTGCGCTCGACGCTCGCGGTCACCGAGATCCCGATGGGGTAATCGGTGATGCGGGCAGGGATTTCATGGCTCGGACTTCATCTTGATCCGGCCCTCATCCAGCAGAACGTGGATCTTGCTGTGGCGGGGAAACTCGCCCTTGACGATCTTCATGGCCAGGGGGTTCTCCACCTGGCGCTCGACCTCCCGGCGTAGAGGACGGGCACCGTAGACGGGATCGAAGCCGTCTCCGGCCAGCTTCTCGATCGCCGCATCCTCGACTACCAGGGTGATGTCCTTGGCCCCCAGGCGCTGGATCAGCTCCGTGACAAACATCCGGGCAATCGCCAGCACATGGTCCTTCTCCAGGTAATGGAAGACGATGATGTCGTCGAGGCGGTTCAGGAACTCGGGCTTGAAGAACCTCTTCACCTCGGTGAGCACCAGCTGGCGGGCCTCGGAGTAGTCGGGGGTCTCCGACTGCACGAATCCGATCGGGCGTTTGTCGGGCGACAGGGACTCCGTACCAAGGTTCGAGGTGCCGATGAGGATGGTGTTTCGAAAGGAGACGGTCACGCCCTGGGCATCGGTGAGGCGCCCGTCCTCCAGGATCTGCAGCAGCATGTTGAAGACATCGGGGTGGGCCTTCTCCAGCTCATCGAGCAACACGACCGAGTAGGGGTTGCGGCGCACCCGCTCGGTGAGCTGGCCACCCTCGCCGTAGCCGACATACCCCGGGGGGGCGCCGATCATCTTGGACACCTCGTGGCGCTCCATGTATTCGGACATGTCCAGGCGGACGATGCGGGTCTCGTCGTCCAGTAGGAAGGCCGCCAGAGCACGGGCCAGCTCGGTCTTTCCCACGCCCGTGGGCCCCAGAAACAGGAAGGACGCGATGGGCCGACGGGCCAAGGTGATGCCCGCCCGGTTGCGGCGGATGGCATCGGCGACGGCTCGCACCGCGTCTTCCTGGCCGACAATGCGTTGGTGTAGCTTTTCTTCCATGCGCACGAGCTTCTCGGCCTCGGACTCCACCATGCGCGCCACCGGGATACCGGTCGAGTGGGCCACGACCTCGGCGATATCCTCCCCGGTCACAGAGGCCTCCACATCCGCCTGAGACTGCTTCCACTGCTCCCGCTCCGTCTTGAGGCGTTCCTCCAGATCGAGCAGCTCCATCTGGACACGGGCCACCGCCTGGAAATCCTGGGCGTCGAAACGCGCTCCCTTCTCCTGTACCAGGGCCGCGCGCCGCCGCTCCAGCTCCTTGATGGGACGAGGGATGCCAATCAGGCGCAGATGTTTTCGAGATCCCGCCTCGTCCACCAGGTCCACCGCCTTGTCAGGGAGCTTGCGGTCGGTGATATAGCGCTCTGACAGCCGGGCCGCCGCCTCCAGGGCCTCGGGACGGTATCGGATCTCGTGGTGCTTCCCGTAACGGGGAATGATCCCCTTGAGGATCGCGATGGTCGCCTCGACACCGGGCTCGCGCACCAAGATGGGGTGGAAACGGCGCTCCAGGGCCTTGTCCTGCTCCACGAAGCGGTGATACTCCTGCAGGGTGTCCGCGCCGACCACCTGCAGGCTGCCGTGAGCGAGCGCCGTCTTGAGCAGGCTGGGGGCATCTATCCCGCCCGCCCCGGCACCCGCCCCAACCACAGTATGCAGCTCATCGATGAACAGGATCACCCGGCCTTCGGACTGGATCACCGCGTCGCGCACGGACTTGAGCCGCTCCTCGAACTCGCCCCGCATCTTGGCCCCCGCGATGATCTCGCCCATGTCCAGAGAGAGCAGGCGGCGGTCGAGCAGGGTGTCGGGAATATCCGCATCGGCGATGCGCTGGGCCAAGCCTTCGACGATGACCGTCTTGCCCACGCCCGCCTCGCCGATCAACACCGGGTTGTTCTTCTTGCGGCGCGACAGGGTCTGGATCACCTGGGCGATCTCTTCCTCGCGCCCGATCACCGGATCGAGCAGGCCTTTACGGGCCATCTCGGTGAGGTCCTTGGTGTAGAGCTTGAGGGGGTCCTCGCGGCTCTCTGCGTCCTGGGTCTTGAGCACCCGGCCGCCGCGCAGCTCCTTGAGTGCCTCGCGCGCCCGGCTCTTGCCGAGTCCTTCTCCCTTCAGGATCTCCGCCGCCATCCCTACTCGCTCGTCCATCAAGGCGATGAGCAGGGGACCTGTGCCTATGTAGCTGTCCCCGATCTGCTGGGCCTCCTCGTCGGCTACCCGGAACAACTCCTCCAGCTCCTTCGAGGCGACGATCTGCGAAGCCTGCGAGGCCGCGGCCTGCTGGTGCTCCTGGTGGATTCGCCCAATGATGCGCTGGATGGCAGGGACGGGATCGGGGAGCAACGCCTCGAGGAGACGTCTCGCGTCCGAGCCCTGCTGGGAAAGCAGGGCCAGGAGCACGAATTCCGGAGTGAGCAGATTCTGACGCAGGGCGACCATCTCGGCGACCGCCTTGTCCAGGGTCTGCAGAACCTTCCCGGTGCACTTCTCCACGTAGGTCTGAAACATTAGGTCTTAGCGATCTCCTCGAGCTTGGCGGTTCAATTGCTCTTTCTAGGTTGATGGCGGCGACATCGGCGTCCCGGGGGTCACTCAGCACCTCGTAACAGTCGCGCTCAGCTCCAGCCGTGCCCGCACTGCCCTGTCGTCTGGTGACGATGTCTTGTCCATTGTCGCACCACCGGCGGCGGCCGGGCAGACCTGGATACACCTGCCTGTCCGCTACTGGACCACGCTACCGGAGCACCTCCGCCGATCGGACCTCGGCGAGGAGCACGTTCGAGCTGAGGGACCCGCCGTGGGCATGGCGTACGATTACCGCCTGATCTCGATCGACAGAAGTCATGGTCCCTTCGCGCACCCGGCCATCCGACAGGCTCAGTCTGACGTGGTGACCTTTAAAGCCGCCCAGGGCGGAGACTTCGACAGATCGGTAGGACATGAGGCTGCGCGGCCGGGTGTCGCCCTCTGGCTGGGGGCGCGACGCTCGGTCGGCGGCGGGATCCGATGCAGCCTTGGACTGGCCAACGGCCCCCTTGGAGCCGCTTCCGTCGGCCATCGCCCTAAGCCCTGCCGAGACTTGGAAGCTCAGATCGGTCACGGGATCACCGTTTACGGCCACCGAGATCCCCAGCAGGGCGGGGATGTCGCGCTCGGCATAGGCTTGGACAGTGCCGAGGTCCACTGCCGAGGGAGGATCCCCCTCGACACGCAGCTCATGGGGCGGGGTCAGAAAACGGCGCAATGCGGTCTTGAGGCCAGGCCCCGGGAGAAAGCCGAAGGTCTGCAGGTAGTGCTGGTCGTGGTCCTCGATCAGATCGTCCAGGTAGTCGGCGACCGCCATGTCCTGCTGCTCGGCGCAATAAGCGGCACCCATTTTTGCAAAACGCGGGTCGAGCCGCCAGACGAGGCTGAATTTCTCCAGCATGGGCACCTTGCCGACAAAGCTGAGGACCTGCGGCGTAAACCCCTCCAAAGTCATGCTCAGGTCCAGAGACTGCATGCTCACGGCCTGATACCCGAGAAAGACGTCCACGCCACCCGCACCCGCGCGGAATCGGTAGCCCGTCTCGACATTGAGACGGGCGATATCCACACCCATCTCGTGGATCTGCCCGAGCCCGAGACCAGAGAACGGGGAGCAAACCCGATCCTGCTCTTTGGCACGCCTTTTCTCGTCCCTCTCGGACAGGGATGCCAGCAGCTCGCCTCTCAGCTCCAGCTCCACCCCTTCGAGGGCGACGCTCATGTACTCGGGCAGAACACCCTTGCTCTGGAGTTCACCCGACGCCGTCAACAGGAAGCGGAGGCCGGGCCCCCGGATCTTCGCCGACTCGATGCGTATCTCTTCCGACATTCCAGGGGGCGCGATGACAATATCGTCGATAGACACGGTGCCAGATGTCAGCGACGAGCTGATCCCCCCATACTCGATGCGGCCCGATGTCGTGACCCGGCTCAGCACCTGGTCGATGACATCCTTCACCGAGGTATAGATGTAGAGCTTGAGTCCGACGTAGGCCGCCGCCCCCAGAACCAGCGCCCCGAAGACCAGGATCTTCAGATTGTCCGCCCGGTTTTCCATGATCTTCCCCTCTTGTGATGTCGGCCCACTCCGCCCCTCGGCTGCAGGTTCCGAGCGGGCCCCAGTGGCCAAACGTCGCGCCGGAAGCCTCGTCGACATGCGAACAACGTCTTGGCTCGACCGAAGCATTGGCCCGCCCGCGCAAGAGCTTTGGCAACTATTGATACAATCGGCGCCCCCCGGGGTCAGAGGCAGCCCACTGCCTTGCGACAGCTTTTCTTGCAGAGCACCCAGGGAAGCCCGGCACCTTAACCCTAGAAGCGACAGTTGGACGGCCGCCAGGGTGCGTGCGGCCTGGTGTCTGGCAAGGTGAGAGCGGACCTGTCGATCCAGTGAATCGACGCAGCGGCTCGAACACGAGGCGAAATAGCCGTTCTATTCCAACGAATTGTAACGCAGCCAGGCGCCGAGCCGTGCGTGCCCTGGTGGTCGTAGCGGCCCTCACCCTGCAGCTGAGTCCCAGAAGCTTCCAAGACTGTCGGAAAACCCATGATTTGCAGGTGCACCAAGCGGTCAACTGCCGTTTCTAGGGTGATGACCATGCACGACCTGAAAGGCGAGATCCACCGGGTCTTGCCGTTCGACCTGCCGAAGGCCCGAGTCTGCTCCGGCCCCTGCGAAGGCTGCCCCATGAAGCTGCTGGGCTTCTTGGAATCGGAGCTGTGGCATCGGGCGGGAGCAGCAATTTTAAATGGGCGGCGGAGATCGGGGTAGCCAGACGCCGGGAACAGGCAGGGATCGGGCAGGGGAAGGACTCGGTGAGGCCATTCGGCCGGAGCAGCCCTTGGCAGAGCGGGAACCCAGGTAGCGAGCAGGATGGGGAGTGAATCTGCGGGCGAAAGAGAAAACAGGCCCGTACCCGCGGTGTCGAAAGAGCCAAACAGGGCGGGCGGTTGGGGCGTGTCGAGATCGCCGGGAAGGATCGGGCGGATCAGCGGGTGTCCGGGGCGTCGAGCTCCAGGCCCCGGATCATGAACGCCATCAAGGCCTGCCAGCTGTCGAAGCACAGGTAACAGGTCAGGGCGCGCAGGTCGTTGAAGAAGCGTTTGCGCGGCAGGAACTGGCGGATACGCTGGTAGCTCGAATCGAGCAGCTCCAGCAGGGTGTGAAACAGAAAGGCCAGGAGATTGAGGGTCGCCAGCAGAGCAGAGAGATGCTGCTTGCCGTGGCCGAAGTTATGGGTCAGGTGGTAGCCCTTGGTCTTGAGGGTGTTGTTGTTCTCGTTCTCCACCTTCCAGCGAGCGCGCCCGGCGCGCACGATCTCGGCCACATTGGCGGCCGTGATCGGGTGATGGGTGGCAAAGGCGTTGTGATAGACGACCTTGCCATCGTCTCGGGTCGTGGTCAGCTCGCACCAGTTCACCTCGAGGGCGTCGTCGCCGTCGCGCAAAGGCAGCTGGCTGGCAAAGCGCAAAGCGGTAGGTATCGGTGTAGGTTCGCAGGCCCTGGCGGCGCTCAACGCTCAGCGTTTGCACATCGCCGGTGCCCGCCAGCCCCGCGACCCATTCATACAGCGTCTGATGGGAATCGGGCTTGCAGACCAGGATAAAATTCAGCCCCTGCGGGCGGATGGCGTCACACAGCGGTTGCTTGCAGTAGAGGTCATCGCCCAGGATCGTGACGCCTAAGGGGCGGTAACGGGCCGCGAATGGGTCGAGCCAACGTTTGGCCGCAGCGTTCTCGCAGTCCTGTTTGTCATGGCCATCCTGTGGGACGATGAATTCCGGCTCCAGGGGCAGCACCCGGGGGTTGCCCGGTGCCACGATCACGGGCGTGACGGCCTGATGGGAATAGGTGGTGGTGGCGTTGCGATGCTGGGTCACGCGGCATTGGGGACAATGGATCTTAGCGGAAGAATAGTATTGGGTCCCGTCCATGGCCACCAGCAGATCGCCGTTGATCGAGCGATACGCCTCGAGCTGGCCGCCGCCACGCAACGCCTCCACCACCGTGGCAAACACCGGCTTATACAGGCAGGGCGACGAAATGTCCAGTACCACATTTACGAGTGATTCTCGTTCGCATTTATAATTGCTGGAAAATCCGCCTGTTTCTTGACTCGCTCCACAACCTTCGATTACTCTGGGTGTTTGCCGGTTTCCGGCAGGGTCTGCCGGCCTAGTGTGGATGGAGTTCAACAACCTAGCCTCGAGGCTCTTGCTCCGGCGTTTGTGGCGCAAGCAGCACCTCATTCCCCCAGATCCTCCGGAATCCTGGATGGTCTTTCTGAGACTGCTGGGACGCCGGGTCTTTCGGGCGGACGTGAGCAGAATAGAGATCGAGGCACCCATCTTCATCATCGGTACGCCTCGCTGCGGCTCGACCATGTTGTACGAGATCCTCTCCTGCCATGAGCGCACCGCCTATATCACCACCACCATGGACCTTTTCAGGGATCCACAGGTGTTCTACGCGGTGGAGTGGCTGCGCCACAAGCTCAACCTAAACGTCAAGGGCGAGCGTTACCTGGGGGACAGTGTCCAGGTCGATGCCGGCTCGCCCTCGGAAGGGATGCGCTTCTGGGGCCAGTTCCTGCACCGCGACCCGTTCGAGCTGCGGTGGCCAAGGCGCAGCTTGTCCGACTTCTCCCGGGAAGAGATCGACGCCGCCAAGCATTACTTGAAGCATGTGGTCTTCTGCTTCCGGGCACGGGGGGCGAACCGGTTTCTCAACAAGTCGCCCGCCCTGGTGACCGAGCTCGAGCTAATCCAGGAGATCTTCCCGGGCGCCCGTTTCATCCACCTGGTGCGCGACGGGCGCTTGGTGGCCAACTCCATGATCAAGCTCTATCGCCGCCAAGTGGAGCAGGACGCTCGTACCCAGCATCCCCTGTTCAAGAATCGGCACCTGATCCCCTACCCGCGCGTCGCACGGCTTGCCGAGTACATCGACCAATGGGGACCGGAGGACCTGCGCACTACCGCTCACATCTGGGACGACTGTATCAGCTATGTCAACGGGATCAAAGCGCGGTTGTCCCACATCCACGAGGTCCGATTCGAAGACATCCTGGAGCGACCCAACGACGAGCTGGACAAGATCCTTGCCTTTTGCGACCTGCCTGCGCCCGCCTCGGGTGCGGCCAAGTACCGGGCCAAGATATCCCGGTTAGGCAAGATTCATCACAAGAATGTATACAACGGCTTCGAGGTCGTAGAGGCGATTGCGGGTGACAACTTGAGCCGTTACGGGTACCTTTTAGCCGCCTGACCCCAGGCCACCACAAGCGTAAGACGAGGGTCTCGATGTTCGACGAAACAGAGGAAAAATTGCGGGAGCTGATCGCCGACGGTCTGAAGATCGACAAGGAGCTGATCAAGCGAGATTCCACCCTGGAGGATTGGGGAGGCGATTCACTGGATTTCATCGACACGCTGTTCTCGATCGAGCGGCACTTCGACATCAGCTTCCCGGACACCGACGGCAGCGAGAATTTCGACTTCGAGACGATCGCCCGGATGGTGAAAGAGCAGATCGAGCAGAAGTCGAAATGACGCGGAGGCGCGTCGTCATCACGGGCATTGGTATGATCACCCCCCTGGGGGTGGGGCGCGAGGCCTTCTGGAGCGGCGCGGTGGCGGGACACTCGGGCATTCGGCGGATCCGCTGCTTCGACCCCTCCTCGTTCCGCACCCAGGTGGCTGGCGAATGCCTGGACTTCGACCCCACTCAGGTGGTCGATCCAAAGGACGTGGCGCGCACCGATCGATTCAGTCTCCTGGCCCTGGCGGCGGCCCACGAGGCCATCGCCGACGCCGATCTCAAACCGAATCCCGAGCGCACCGGGGTGATCATCGGCTCGGGGATGGCCGGCGCCACGACGGCCGATGCTCAGTATGACGCCATTTGCCAAAAGGGTCCGCGCTGGGTCAGCCCCCTGACCGTGCCCATGACCATGCACAATTCTGCGGGCGGGCACCTATCCATGCGCTACGATCTGCGCGGCCCGGGTCTGACCATCTCCACCGCATGCGCCTCGGGGGCAAACGCCATCGGCGAGGCAGCCCGCATGATCCGCCACGGCTATGCCGATGCGATGGTCGCGGGCGGCACCGAGGCCCCGCTGGCCATGGGCTTCTTCACCGCCTGGAATGCCTTGCGGGTCATGGCCACGCGCAATCACGACCCCGCGGGGGCCTCCAGGCCCTTCAGCAAGGATCGCACGGGATTCGTCATGTCTGAAGGCGCGGCCCTTATCGTGCTCGAGGAGCGAGATGCTGCGCTGCAGCGAGGCGCGACCATTTATGCCGAGCTGGCCGGCTACGCGGTCAACAACGACGCCTGCCATGCCACGCGGCCCAGCCTCGTGGGGGAGACCCAGGCCATGCGACGCGCGCTGGACGACGCGGGCTGCGGGGCCGACGAGGTGGACTACATCAACGCCCATGGCACCGCCACTGCGACCAACGACGTCACCGAGACGCTCGCCATCAAGGAGGTGCTGGGCGAACGGGCCTACTCGGTTCCCACGACCTCGATTAAATCGATGCTCGGGCACAGCATCGGTGCAGCGGGCGCCATCGAATGTGCGGCCTCCTGTTTGAGTATCCGGGATGGTATCATCCCGCCCACGATCAACCTCGACGTCCCCGATCCCCAGTGCGATCTCGACTATGTCGGCGACGGTGCGCGACGTGCCGAGGTCGCGACGGTGATATCCAACTCGTTCGGCTTCGGGGGCTGCAACGCGATACTGGTGCTGCGCAAGCACTCGTCGGGCTGACACCGCGGCCCGAAGGAAAGCGGTCGTCCGGCCTTTGCGACGCGCTCGCGAGGCAAGCATAAACCGTTAGACAATGAAGAAACCGTGCTGACTGGTCTGCCGGACCCCGGTCGACAACAACAGAGGCGCCGGAGCTACGCAAGAGATGAACCCTGTCTATATCACGGGCCTGTCCTCTTTTTTGCCCAATGCCCCCATACCGAACAACGAGATGGAGGCGGTGCTCGGCAAGCTTGAGAACCAACCATCTCGGGTCAAGAATTTCGTGCTGGCCAGCAACGGCATCAAGACCCGCCATTACGCCATCGACCCGGCTACGGGACGGCGCACTCACACCAACGCCCAGCTGAGCGCAGAGGCCGTGTCCCGGCTGCTATCGTCCCTAGACCTGCCGCTGGACGTCGTTGAGGGGCTGGCTTGCGGCACCTCTTCTCCCGACCAGATGATCCCCTCCCACGCCAACATGGTGGCCGGAGAGCTGGGGCTTCCGCCCTCGGAGATCGTTTCCGCCTCAGGGGTCTGCGTGTCGGGCATGGCGGCGATGAAGTACGGGTACATGAGCGTCGCCCTGGGCCAGAGCAGAAACTTCGTGGCGACCGGGTCGGAACGGGCATCCGCCTTCCTGGACAAGCGCAGCTTCCGACCGATGCTGCATGCGGAGGCCAAGGATGTGGAATCTGCGCCCATGGTCACCTTCGAGAAGGAATTCCTGCGCTGGATGCTCTCCGACGGTGCCGGAGCGGTCATCATGGAGCCCAACCCGCGCAGTGACCAGCTGAATCTCAAGATCGAAGCCCTGGACTTGCGCTCCTGGGCCGGGGAGCGCCCCGTGTGCATGTATGCGGGGATGAACAAGAACCGGGACGGCAGCTTCACCTACTGGGCGGACGAAGAAGACCCCAGAACCCTCGTCGCCAAGGGCTACATGCTGCTGCAGCAGGACGCCCGGGTGCTGGAGCGGCACATGGTGGACGTGGCGGCCCGAGCGATGGAGTATTTCAGGGAAACCCGGAAGCTCGATCCCGATTCGATCGATTGGTTCCTGCCCCACCTCTCGTCCATGTACTTCAAGGGCCGACTGGCAGAGCGCCTCGCCGCGGAAAGGGTGGGGATCCCGGAGGAGAAGTGGTTCACCAATCTTGCCGAGCGGGGCAACACAGGCGCGGCCTCCATCTACATCATGCTCGACGAGCTGTTCCGATCCGGGCGTCTGTCCAAGGGCGACCGCATCCTCTGCGCCGTGCCTGAGAGTGCCCGTTTCACCATGGCGGGGATGTTGTTGACGGTGTGTTAAGTGGCGAGTGGTGGCCGCTGGTAGCTGGCCGCTGCCCGCTAATCGCTGCTCTGTCCATACGGCTCGGCGTAGTGGGCCGCCTTGACGTCCAGGTGGCGCCGATAGGTCGGGCTAAGCTCCAGAATCCTGCGCACCAGTATGGACAAGGGCACCACGGTCAGGATGGCCGTGGCGAGAAACAACGCATAGATCAGCAAGAGCGGCACCCGCAGGGCACTGCCCGGCGGACCCAGAGTGCGGATCAGTGCCCCCCAGATGCGGAAGCTGCGCCAGCCCATCTTCTCCGCCACGATGTAGCGCCGATCCACCCGGGTGGGAGCCACCCCCTCGAGCACCGGCTTGCCGGCAGCCACGCTGTCCCCTTTCAAGGCCTCACGCAGCCGCTCGCCGCAGGCTTTCACTGCCCGGATATCCCGCTCGCTCACACCCGCTTCGGGGAAGATACCGAGGAAGCGGTCCTTACGGCCGGTCAGCAGCCAGCGCGGGGTAGTCACGAAGGTGGCGGCCGGACTGCCCTGGTCCACCAGCACCACATTGTCGATCAGCCGGCCGCCGTTGTCGGCGATCATGCGCTTCATCGCCTCCTGGGCCTTTAGCCACATATTGCGGCAGGCGATGGTGGTCACCACCGGCCTCCCCTCCATCAGCCGACGCGCCTCGGGCAAGACCATGAAGGCGGTGATGGGCAGCGAAGGCGAGAGAAACCAGGGCTGGTAGCCGATGATGATCAGATCGAAATCGGTGTCCGGGTCGACCGCCACGGGCTTCAGCGGCGGCGGATCGAGATGGACGCACTCGGGAAAGACGTCGAAGAAGCGCACCAGGGGCCAGGGAAAGGGGAAGGGGCGCTCGGGCTCCAGATACTCCTGGACCACCTGTATGCCCGGGTCCGTCTCCAAGGGCCCCAACAGGGACGCCAGCACCCGGCTCAGCTGTCCGGTCTGGGAGAAATGGACCACCAGGACCTTTTTTGCGTTGGCTAGGGACATGGCCTTCAGAAGCTCATCTTGGCTTGGAGAAACAGCCGGTCGTTGTCGGCCAGCCGGTGGGACAGGCGCTCGTCACCGGCGTAATAGACCACCGTACCGCCAAGGAGCGACCAGCGATCGTCGAGCGTGTATTCGGCCGTCGCCCGCACGAATCCCCCCTCTTCACCCCGCGGGCCGAAGAGGGAGATCAGGCCGACCAGCTGCAGGCGATCGCGCAGCAGGTCCCGTTGATAACGCAGCACCGTCTGCACCCGATGCGGCTCCAGGTTATCCAGCGGATTGTCCAGACGGGGCCGCCCATCGGACAGGCTGCGCACCACCGACTCCAGGGTAATCACCGTGTCCGGAAATCCCACGTAGTCCAGCCCCAGCAGGACATCCGCCCGGGAGGCGGTCTCTCCGCCCAGCGCGACCGCCCGAAGCCCGTCGATCCGGGCCAGCTCCGCCTTGAGCAGCCAGCTGCCCAGGGCGAGGTCGCCCGCGGCTCCCAGCATGCTGAGTCGGTCGTAGCCCCGCTCGATGGGCCAGGGCTTCGCGGTCAGCCAGCGCAGGCCCCCGCTGCGACGGAAGGTCGCCGTATCGGCGTAGAAATGCGCCCAGTAGAGGGACAGGTCCCAGCCGGTGAAGCGACCGTTGAGCTCAAGCCCGTATTCGGGCACCGGCCCCGTGTCCGGCCGGTGTCCTCCGGAAACCTGTACGGGAAAGGGATAGTACTCCGAGCCGTACGGGGGCTCCTGACTGCGGCGCAGCTCATGCACCGCGACCACACCCAGGCTGAAGGGCCCCTGGTAGAAGAGCAGGCGGGTCAGGGCGACCGGCGAGCGCAGGTCCTCTATGTCCACCACCCCTGGCTCGCTGAGGTCCAGGGGATTCAGCACATCGGTGACCCGCAGCACGTCCGCCTTGCCCCAGACCACCACCTGACGCCCCACACTCAGCTCGAGGTCAGGACCCAAGGGCCCGCGCAGATAGGCCTCGCCCAGATCCAGCCCGGACTCCTGGGCATCCAGCAGCGGCTGGGAAACAGCATCCCGGCCTTGGATGCGGTAGGCCAGGTCGTAGAAGCCGGACACGTCCAGCTGGGCGCGCCAATCCTGCGGAAGCCGGAGTCCGGCATCGACTTGCACGTCCTGTCGCAGCTTGGACAGGCCATGGCGATCGGTCTCGCCGAAGCGGCGGGGCCGCTGATCCAGGTTGTAGCTCGCCGTCCATCTGAGCTCGCCGCCCAGGGACAGAGGACTGGCCGGGGACTTGGGCGCCTCCGGGGCCGCCTCCGGGGCCGCGGACTCGGTAGACTCATCGAACCCTTGGAGCACCTCGTCCAGCCCCTCCGGGATGGACGGCACGGCGCCCGAGCCCTCGGGCTGGTCCGCCTGGGCCCCGAGGCTTGCCAGAAGGACGAGCGCTGTCCCCAGAAACTGACGACCAACCGGACTCATCAGAGCCCGCGCTCCAAGCGGCGCACGGTGAAGAGATCGTCCTCCATCGGCTGGTTGAACTGGACGCGATCCAGGGTCAGCAGGGTTTGGTGAATGAGCTGCTTACCCTCTCTGGTGGTCATCTGGGTCTCGGTCGCCACCCAGATGCCGTCGATTTGATCGAGCCTTTTCGCCTCCATGTACTTGAGCCGGGGCTTGCCGGCCACCCAATGCACCGCCCGGACAACCACGTGGTTGTCCTGGCGGACGAAGAGCACGGATTTCTCGTAGCCGGACTCCTCCAACACAGCCCGACTGCGGGGCACCGCCTGGATCAGCCAGGCCTTTTTTCCCCCCACCTCCGTCTCCTTCAGCAGTGTGTAGTCGTATTCGTCCAGATCCTTGGGCGTCATGTCGGCGTAGGTGAAGTCCGAGCCCATGAAGGAGCCGCTTCGATCCGAGGAGGCGATGCGCTTGGTCTTGTGCAGGGCCGGCAGGTAGATCCATTGCTCGTCCTCGTGCCCACCGTCTCGGCGGCTTTCGGTCAGAAAGCCCGTACCCTTGACGTCGCTCGGCTCCAGGAAGAAGAGCACGGTCTGCCTCACCTCGCCATCGTCCTTGAAGAAGCTTCGGATCTGCCGCTCGCGCCGGCGCTGGTCCCGATCGATCAGGACCATGCGCATGTCCGAGCTGCCGGAATGCCCGGTGGGGCGGGCATCCACCTGCTCCATGATCTCGCGGGCGGTAAGCGCCGCCTGGGCCTGGCCGGCGGCGAGGCCGAGCAGGCACAGCCAGGTCGACAGTCGCACAAGGGCTCGGCGGATGTCGTTGGTTCGTTGGGACATCGATCAGTCCTCCGTATTCAGGGCAGGCAGCCCGACCCGACGCCCGGCGGCCCTGGGCGTGATCCAGGCCAGCAGCGCCGGCACCAGCAGAAGATCGGCCGCCAGAGCAACGACGAGCGTCAGCCCCGTGAGAAAGCCAAAACGGACCAGGTTGTGCATAGTGGCGAGCATGAACACGAAAAATCCCATGGACAGCACCAGCGTGGTGATCATCAGTGCCCGCCCGGTGGTCCGGAACGCCTTGCGGATGGCCTGGCGCACGTCACCCGTTTCCTGGTGATAACGTCGAAACTGGTGCAGCACGTGGATAGTGTCGTCCACCGCCAGGCCGATGGCGATGGAGCCGATCAGTATCGTAAACATGTCCAGAGGCAGCCCAGCCGCCCACATCACCCCCATGGCGACCAGGATCGGCAGGACGTTGGGAAGCATGCTGAGCAGACCCAGACGCAGATCGCCGATGACCAGAATCATCAGCAGGCCGATGACCCCGAAGGCGAGCACGTAGCTCTCCGCCGCGCTGATCATGGTGGCGCTGATGGTGCGAGCCAAGAGCACCATGATGCCCGTGGATGACACCCGGATGTGCTCGCCCAGATAGGCATGCGCGGTCTGCTCGACGGAGTCCAGAAGCCCTTGATAGCGTACTGCATCCACCCACGGCCCCCGCATGGTCAGGCGCCCCTCCTGGTAGAGAGAGTCGGTCAGAGCGCGCAGATCGTCGCTGCCCGAGCTCTCGAACAGCAACAGCTCCTGGGCGATCGCCTGACGCTGATCGGGAATGCGGTAGTAGGCCGGAGCATTGTCGTTGAGGGCCTGATTGATCTCCTTGACTATATCCACCAGGGACAGGCTCTTGCCGAGAGCGATGCCGTCCACGGAAAGCCCCTCCAAGGCGCTGGACAGGCCCTCCAGGCGCTTGAGGGTGTCCGGGTCCTGCAACCCATTCTCCCGACCGGTGTCGATCAGCATCTCCATCGAGACGGTCCCCTTGAGTTCGCGATCCAGCAGGGCTGTCGCGACCCGCGACGGGTTGTCCGCCGGGAGCCAGTTGATCGGGTCATGGGAGAATCGCAGCTGCGACGCCGCCGCGAAGGCGGCCAGGATCAGCACCCCGCTCACCCAACGGATGGCGCGGGCCCGATCCACCGCGAAATCGGCGATGCCGACCAACACCCGGTCCAAGCGGCCCCCATCGACACTGACACGCTGCCGGGGCAGCGGGGCTACCGCGAGCATGGCGGGCAGGAGCAGCAGGGTGCACACCAATGCCAGACCCACGCCGATGCTGGCCATCAAACCCAGGTCGGCCACCGGGGCCACCTGGGCGAAGGAGAAGGAGGCCATACCGCCCGCCGTGGTCACGCTGGTCATGACGACGGGCAAGGCCGAGTGCCCGAGGGAGTGGGCTATGGCGTCCTCCTTGGACTCACCTTTGTCCACCAAAAGGTAGAACAGGGAGAGGACATGGATGGAATCGGCCACCCCCACCGCCAGCAGCAGGGACGGCAGCACCTGGGTGGGAGGCTTGAACGGCAGCCCGGAGACTGCCATCAGGGCCAAGGTCACCGACAGGGTGACGATCACCACCAGCAACGGCATCACCACGCCGCCGACCCGGCGGAACAAGGCCCCGAGCACCGCCACGATGGTCAAGAGGGTGAGGACGACAAATTGGACCGTGTCCGAGCGCATCGCCGACTTGATCGTCTCCACCACCACAGGAGGGCCGGCCAGGTAGAGCGGGAAGTCCGGCGCATTATGGTCCGCCACGACCGCCTCGGCTGCTTGGACCAGCGCCAGATTCTCCGCATCGCTCAAACGCCTCGGGGCGGCCCGGGTGGGGCTGTCGCTCCCCCCGAAGCCCGATTCGATGGAATCAAAGCCCGCCAATGGATCTTCCGGCTCCGAGTCGACATAGGGTGAGATCTTGATCATCAGGGCGGTGAAGCGCCCGTCCTCAGAGATGAAGAGATTTCGATAGTAGTGGCTGGCGAGCACCCGCGCCTTGAGGGCGGCCAGATCGGCCTCGGTTCTCGGCCAGTGATCGAGCAGCCCCTCGACGATCAGCTCATCGCCCTCGCCCCGGGTGGAGCGGGCATTGATCAGGCTGGCGACCGATTGCACATGCGGCACCCGCGTCTCCAGGTCCCGGTGCAGCGAGCGCAGCTGCTCCAGGGCGTGCAGGTCAAAGACATCGGGCGGATTCGCGCCCACCACGATCAGCTCGTCCCGGCCGTACCTTTCCCGAAAGGCGTCGTAGGCCACCCTGGCAGGATTGTTGTCGCGCAGGAATCCCTCGGTCGAGGCGTCGAAGCGCAGCTTCGGCAGCTGCCAGCCGCAAAGCAGGGTGACCGCCAGTACGAGCGCCAGCACGAGCCACCGGTGGTGGAAGATCCACCGACCCAGCTGGTCGAAGGCATCGGAGACGCGCGTCCTGAAGGCATCCATGGGGTGGCTCGCTTGGTATACCGCGACTTAAGGCAGTTGCCGCAGGGGGGCGATCCCTCCGGCGGGTTGATGGGCGGGGCCATTATAGCGACTCGACCGGCCTTGCCCTTGCACTGATATCGTGGGGAATCAGAGGTGAACCGCCGCTGAACGCCCGTCGGGGACACAACAGGGAGCGTCGCGGGATTCGGATGTTGACTAGCCCTGCGGTGACCTGCTCCTATCCCCGGGCAACACAATAGCCGAAAAGGCCTCGAAGGCGCTCGCACCCTCTTCGCAAGTGAGTCTGCCCTCTGCATAACGCACCCTGGAGAAGAGCTCGACCAGGGTGGAGAGCGGCCCCTGGTAACGGGACTCGCCCCGGCTCAGCTCTCGAGCATACTCCTCCAGGGTCTGGTAGCTGGCGCGTCCCCGGCCACGCCGCGCCAGCCAGGCCTCCAGCTCCTGTACGCAGAGCAGCACCAGGCGGTTGGGATCGCCATGACGGGCCGACTGGATTCGCTTGCGTGCCGTCCAATCCTCGAGGGGTCTGCGCAGCCTGCGCCAACCGAGGGCGCCGAGAGCCAGGCCGGCGCCCAGCGTCGCGAGCAGGAGCCTGTTGTCCAGTATCCAAGCCCACAAGCCGCTGGTGAGCAAGCGCCAGAGGTGGCCGATGGATTGGTTGATCAATGTGAAGGTCTCGGCGATTCCCCGGAGCCAGTCCCGCTCCACCCCCTCCTCGCCCAGCAGCTCCGCCTGGCGGGCCAGCTCGTCGGCGTAGCGCTCCAGGCGCTGGGAGGTGGTCTGAGTCTGCGAAGGCGGGGGAAGTGCATAGGCGGGGGTCGGCTCCAGGGAGACCCAGCCCCGGTCTCGCACATAGGCCTCGACCCAGGCGTGGCCGTCCAGGGCGCGAACCTCCAGGTAGCCGGTCAGTGGGTTGTAGGTGGTGGCCGAGAAGCCTGTTACGAGGCGTGACGGGATGCCCTGGGTCCGCAGCATGATCGCCAGGGCGCTGGCGAAGTACTCGCAGTGGCCTCGACGGGTCTCTAACAGAAACTCGCTCAGGGGGGTGACACCCTGAGAGGCGAAGATGGACTCGAAGGAGTATTCGTAGCTCGTGCGCAGGTGCTGCTCCAGGGCCACGGCCTTTGCGAGGGACGTAGCGGCGGATGCGGCGACCTGCTCGGCCAGATCGGCAATGTCCGAGTCCAGGTCCTCCGGCAGCTGAAGATAGCGGCCCGGATCATCCAGAGACACCTCCACGAAGGGGCGGCCCTCCACCCGCTCGATGCGGGACTGCACCTCGTAACGGGTGCCCTTCGCCAGCGGTCGGGGGATCCGGATGCTGCCGAGCGAGTCGGCGGCGATCACGCTGCCGGGGAAGCCCACCTCGACCACCCGGGAGGCGCCGAACAGGATGGGCGGCAGATCGGCGACGACCTCTATGCCCTGCTCCAGCTCTTCGTCGGCCTCGGCCGGATCGAAACGGTGGCGCCCGCCTCTCAGGGCAATCTTGCGCTCTCCCGTCCGGGTGCTGGTCCAGCGGGTCCCGTCGAAGGTGTCGAACACCTTACCGGTCAGGTACAGGGGCTGGGCGGCCTGGACATAGAGAACGATGCCTTTGCCTATCCCCTGGCGGGATACGCCGTCGATGTCCAGTCGATCGGAGAAGCCTTGATAGCCGGGCCCCTGGCCCTGCGAGCCGCTCGAGCCGGATAAGCGGCCGCCGTTCGAGCCCGAGCCCCCGCCCGACCCCTCGCTCTTATCCCGGCCGGTCTCCCCCGTCCTGGCCTCTTGCTCCCACTGCTTGTCCCGATAGTCCTGGCTGGCTGGGTCCATGTAGTCCCCCCAGTGGGCCGGAGTCGGTGTGGGCATCAACAGGTAGAGAAGAGCCGCCACCAGCAGCACCCCCACCGTGAGGGGCAGAGCGCTGGTCGGCAACGAGGCGGAAAGACCCTGGGTCTCCTTGTCGCCCAGGGCGTCCCGGCGCAGGTCGTCGGCATGCGTCAGCACCAGCGAGAAGAGACCCGACAGGGTGAAGACAGCCACCACCAGCAGAAACCAGCCGCTACGACTCTCGGCGGCGGCGAATACAAGGACCACCAGCGAGATCGCCATGGTGAAGTAGCCGTCGCGCTTGTACGCCAATGTGATGTTCTTGGCGACCAAGAGCCACAGCAGCAGCATGAGCAACGCGTTCGCCAGGCCACCGAGCAACGACAACAGGAAGGAGACACCGCCGATGGCCGCCGCCCCATTGGCCAGCTGGGGGTGCAGGGCGCTGGGCTTGGCCCGGTAGGTCAGGCCGAGAGACAGACTGACGGCGCAGACGAATGCCCAGAACAGGGAGGCAAACAGGGGGGCGCGCGACACCACCGCCGCCTGGGCGACGGCGACACTGGCCTGCATGAGCCACAGGCCGGCATAGATACGCGGGTCGCCGAGCACCGGCCCCTGGGACTGGTCTTTCATCTGCCCGATCATGAAAATACCGCTTCGAGGTCGTCTCCGCAGCGCACCCGATAGACGCCGGAGCCCCGGCCGCGCCACTGCCTGACCACGCCGTCAGGACCCCGCTCGAAGCTGGCGGTGTCGAAACGGATGGTCAAGGTTTCGTGGCGCGACTCATGCAGCAGCCGCGTATCCAATCGCTGGAGCGCCGAAGCGACGTCGTTCTCGAACACCACCACCACGCCGGCCTGGGGCATTCGGGCCAGGGCCTGGCTCAGCACGTCCGGATAGGCGGTATCGCCGTCGGCCCTGACCCGGGCGAGCAGCTCCAGCAAGGCGCGATAGTGCCCTTTCCCATGGCCCAGCCGGGTCTCCCAGGGCTGCTCGCCCACCCCGAACAGCTTCACTCCGTGGCCTTCGGCAAGGGCGCACTCTGCGATGGAGGCGGCGATCTTGACCGCATACTCCAGGGTGGAGTGCAGACCCTGCCCATAGACGGACTCGCGACTCAGATCGAGCACGATCAGAACATCGGTGCAATTGATCAGCTCCAGCTCCTTGACCACCAGCTCACCTCGGCGGGCGCTGGCGGGCCAGTGGATGTGGCGCGGACTGTCGCCGTGGCGATACTCGCGCACCCCGAAGAAGGTATCGCTGCCCCCCGCCAGGGTGGCCGCCCGGGCGCCGGCCATGGGCACCTTCGAAGAGTCCAGCAGGGGCAGCTGCTCGATGGGGAAAGAACGCGGATAGACCAGCAGGCGGGACTCGGAATCAGGGATATCGAAGCGCTGGATCTTCAGGCCGAGCGGGTAGTCGCTGCTCAGCCACAGGGGGCCCAGGCGATGGTCGCCCCGCAGCACGCAGGACACCTCGACCGCCAGGTGGGTGTCGCCTTTGAGCTGCGGCACCCAGGCAAGCATCGAGTCCCCCAACGGCTCGGCGAACGGCAGCCGATCGTGCACCGCCAGCATATAGGCCCGCCGCCAGCCCGCCTTGTGGAGCTCGACGCCCAGGGTGACCCGCTCGCCCTCCACCGCCGTCGCCGGGTGGCTGCGAGATGCCCCCACACCTCTCAGGTTCCAGAGGGGCGCCAGCCAAGCGACCGCGTAGATGGCGACCAGCAGCACGAACAGCCCGTAGAGCAGAGCGATGCCGCGATTCCAGGCGATCAGGTAGATCACCAGAGCGAAGGCCGGAAGCACATGGCTCAGACCCAGCCTGGAGAGCCAGCGCTCGACAAACGCCTCGGCTTTCGGGCTCACGACTTGCGCGTGCCGACCGGCACGGGCACCTGGTGGAGCACTTCCTGGATGACCGCGACCGACGCCTTGCCCCCCAGGGTCGACTTGTGCCGCATCACCAGGCGGTGCCCCAGCACCGGACCCGCCGCCACCTTGACTATCTGCGGGGTCACATAGTCCCGCCCGTGGATCAGGGCGATGGCCTGGGCGGCCTTGGTCAGGGCGAGAGAGCCGCGCGGGCTGGCACCCAGCTCCACGTCGCGATGCTCGCGGGTCGCCCGCACGACCGCGATGATGTAGTCCGCCACACTGTCCTCCACCCGCACCTCCGGCACCAGACGTTGCATCGCAAGCACATCGTCCACGCTCAGCACCGGCTCCAGGCGATCGATGGGGTGAGCGGCGTTCTGCATCCGCACGATCTGCAGCTCCTCGTCCGCTTCCGGATAGCCCATTTCGATGCGCATCAAGAAGCGGTCCAGCTGGGCCTCGGGCAAAGGAAAGGTCCCGTGCAGCTCCACCGGGTTCTGCGTGGCCACCACCATGAACAGCTCCGCCATCGGGTGGGTCGTTCCGTCCACGCTCACCTGCCGCTCCGCCATACACTCCAGCAATGCCGACTGGGTGCGCGGCGTCCCGCGGTTGATCTCGTCGGTCAGCAATAGATGGGTAAACACCGGCCCAGGCTCGAAGCGGAAGCTGCCCTGGCGCTGGTCGTAGAGCGACACCCCTGTGATGTCCGCGGGCAGCAGGTCCGGGGTGAACTGGACCCGCTTGAAGTCCGCATCCACCGACCGCGCCAGCGCCCGCGCCAGCATGGTCTTGCCCACCCCGGGAACATCCTCCAGCAGCAAATGGCCGCGGCACAGCAGCGTGGCCAGGGCATAGATGACCGGGTCCTTCTTGCCCACGATCACCTTGAAGATGTTCTTGTAGAGGGCGTGGAGTCCACTGGGGGGCGAGGTCATCTCAGCTCATTGGTCCTCGAGGTCGAGACATCAGTAGACCCGAGAGGGGACACCGAGATCAACCAACCAGGTCTCGCGACCGGTGAGCTTGTTGCCGAGGAGGAGTCGTTTCAGGAACTTCGGCAGCCACAGCCCTTAAGTGCAGGCATCGCTTCCCTCACGCCCGAAATTGATCAAAGCTTGATATCGCCGGTCGGATGGGGCGATGATTCTTCGACCAGCTCCATGACCCATTCGTCAGGATTCAGGGCTGGTGAATAGGGTGGAATAACGAAGACGCGCAATTTCCCGTCGGTGGCGCGGACGAATTCCTTGACCTCGCGCGACATGTAAACCGAATGGCCTTCCAGGATCAGAAAGATCCTTTCGAGAACGTCATGCATTACGCGCTCGAGGAACTCGGTAAATCGTTCCGCGTTCATAGGCGGATGAAAGGTCATGAAGCGGAATTCCCCGAGCGGGGACACCGCGAAGATCATATTCGTCTCAAAGCGCGAGCTCGTCTGCTCAATTGCCGAGCTCTTATCTGAGGATGCGCAGGTTCTGCCGCTATGGTGATCCGACTGGACGCTGGCTTCATCGACATAGAGGACGATCGCGCCCTCCTTCCGGGCCAGCTTGCGGATCTCCGGGAAGATCTCTTCTGTCCATGCCTTGCGTGTGCCCTCGTCGCGCTGGAAAGCCTTACTGAGCGGTTTTTGCGGAAACAGACCCAGCTTGCGCAGCAGACGGCCTACCGAGCCCTCGCTCATCCGAACGTGAAATTCATCGCGAATGAGTCGCCCAACCATCTCGCGCGTCCATAAGGAAAACTCGAAATTAAGTCGGAGCGGACTCTCGTTGAGGATGATCTCATAGAGCCGCTCGAGTTGTCGGTCGTCCAGCTTCGGCGGCCTACCCGGGGATTTCTTCTCTTCCAGGGCCTCGAGGCCGCCCTCCCGATATTGGGACATCCAGCGATAGATATTGCTCCGATGCATGCCCAACTTGGAGATCACGTCTTCCGGACTCTCCCCGGCTTCTACACGAAGCACGGCCCGCTTGCGAATTTCCGCGAGGGCTTTTCGCCCTTTGGCTCTGGCATCAAGCTTCATGTCGGGAATTCCATGAGCCTGCCGCCAATTCCTCTGGTACCGCGTCGCGTCACGGGCCAAATCGCCGCTGGCACAGCCGCTCGGAATTCGGAAACCCGGTCACATCATGTCGAAATATTAAAGCGCAAATTTGTAGAAGGATATTTACGATATCCGACTTCTTTGTCGGGAGTTTTTTGTTTGCTATACATAATGAGACACCTCAGGGCTAAATACTTAAGAATGGTGACGAAAATAAGCCCCATATTCAAATACCGGTTTATTGTGCGCTCGTCTTTTTTTCCCAGTCTGTGAACAGACTAACAAACCCGATGCGCAGCCATGCGCAACTGCGCGCCAGTAAATTCGTGCACAACTTTCTATCTCCTGTCGCCTTATGGTTGTACTCGCGTGCTTAACCGTGTTTAACCGCCCCCCTTTGGAGGACACCATGATCAACTCGAAACAATTTATCACTGGCCGGCACCAAGGTGGCTTCACCATGGTGGAGCTGGCCATCGTGCTGGTCATCGCCGGCATCATCCTCGCCGCGGTGCTCAAGGGCACCGACATGATCAACAAGGCCAAGATCGAGCGCATGACTGCCGACCTGAGAGGGCTGCAGGGCATGGTGCTGGAGACTGAAAAGCGCACCGGCCACTTGGCCGGAGACTGCGATGCAAACGGCCTCATTGGGTTCACGCCCCCAGCTGGTGCCGTCAACAACAACAGCGCCGCCATTGCTTACAATACGGTTGGCGACCCGGACGGGGCTGGGCGCTGTGCGACGACTGCTACTGCAGAGACTGACGCCAACCTTGCTTGGTCCGATATGAGAAAGGCCAACGTCGTCGATCCGACGCGAAACAACGTTAATTTGTCCAAGCACGGACTGTCAGACTTCTATGTCATCGGCTCCATGACACCCACTCTTCCAGCCGCCGCTGCCCAAACAGTCAACACCATTGTCGTTTATGGTGTGCCGCTCTGGCTCGCCAAGGGCATAGATGTGGCTATTGACGGTCCCCAGACGGAGCCTACCGAAGAATTGTTCGGCGGTGCACGCGGCCGCATTCGTCTCTACTCGACGTCTACCGGCATACAAAATGGTGGTGGCGGTGCTGCGTGGCCAACGGACGCTGTTGGCACCGGCGATTACCAGTTGGTGGCCTTCAGCTACCAGTTCGATACCCGTATGGCTCTACCGGCGCTTTGACGACCACGAAGTGATTGTCCAGGGCATGTGCGGATGAGGGCGAAACTGCTCGTTTTGATCCGTCATCCCCTGGAGAGTCCGGATCGCCATTCTCGGCGGGGTTCCGACTGCTGGCGGCGCGGCGCGTCTGGTCTCCGCGGATCTGTTGGCCGATTTCGAGTAGGCGCCACAGAAGGTCGAGCAGGGCACGGAAAAGCTAGTGCTCGGCAGTCTTGTGCCGATCCTCGTGGTCGTGCGTTGGCGATCGGACAGAGCACATTGCCCAATCGAGGGGATGAAACGAGAGGACCAAGAGTCAGCTGTCCGGAAAAGAGCTGTTGGTGGCGGTGGTGCCCGGTGCGGATGGTGAGCCCGTGGTGCGCTATGCCAGTGTGAACGGTTATCGCGTTCTGAAGGTGGGCGAAGGACTGCCGAGCCATCTCGCCGCGTCCGGGCCGATGCGGGCTGCGGTCTTCTCCCTGGCCAGCTATTTCGACCAAGCGGATCTGGCGGCGGCCACTTCGAAGCTGCTGCCGCTGGTGGCTCGCCGCCACGTAGATACGGAGCTGGTCTTTGACGTCTCGTATCGCCTTCGAGCCCGCACCTATGCCAAACGGGAGCGCACCGTCGTCGCCGACATCGCGGCCGTCCCCGACCCGGATCTGGATGCAGCCGCCTCGCTGCTGCCCCTCGACGATCGGCCCTGCCTGCAGATGGTGCCGCTTGAGCTGGCCATCGCCGCTCTGGTCCGCAAGAGCACAGCGGAGCCGACCATTGTCTTCTGGGAAAAGGGTGGTGTGCTTCTCTCGCTGCTGGTTTCGGACGGCATGGTGCGGGCTCGTATGAGCGAGAGGGTCAACGAGATCAATCGGAAAGTAATCATTGCTCGGTCCGAGGCCAACCTGCGAGGCACAGCGGTCCGCTACGGAGCAGACCGTGATGTTTTCCTTATCCTGTACACAGGCGACTTGTGTGACCTCGAGCCGGGTGAACGGGATAAGGCGGCCCAGGCTTTCGAGGCCAAGCTGTCCAAGCTGTACCGACTGGGCAGGGGCATGCCCAAGGACGCCGTCCTACGCGACCCCGAGCTGTTTGGTCTGCCCTTGGTGGATGAGGCGTGGAGCTTCATGGAGGAAGGCTACCGCGACCAGGTGCGGTCGTGGCGCTATGCCAGGCCGGCCGCCGCTGTGGCAGGATTGATAGGTGCAGGATTCGCTCTAGTTGGCGCTTTCCAGTATATGCAGGTGCTTGGCACCGATTCCGAATTCGAGAGCCGGAGCACCCAGCTTCGTGAAACCCTTGCCGAGGTCGCGCGCATCCGTCCCAGCGACGAGGCCATGGCAGCCGTGCGTAGCGGCTTGCAGCTGCAAACGGATCAGATCAACGAGGTGCGCCTGGATCGGATGTTGGGCTGGCTCACCCATCTGGTGCCGGAGGATGCCGCCATCCGAGCTTTTGACGTGGAGCCTGTGCCTCCGCCCCTGGCCACGAGAAACCCTGTTCATTACCCGCCGGGAGAGAAGCCCTTCCGGGTCAAGATGGAAATCATGTTGCCCGAAGCCACGCTCGGTGCCGCCGAGACGACCGGGGCGGAGATTGTCAAGAGCCTGAGCCATCGGTTGCAGATGGTGGACAACCGGATCGACGTTGCCGCCCCCGAGCCCGGCATGCAGCGCGAAGTCGTACTCGTGGTCAATGCCCAGGCCCGGGCAGTGAGCTTCTGAGCCATGGAGATGGAATCAAAAACCGCTAAAACCATCGGTCAGCTCCTGCTCGAGGCCGGCGTCATCAACGAGGCCATGCTGGCCTATGCGATGAAGGTGCAAAAGGTCTCCCGCGAGCGCCTGGGCGATTGCATGCTGCGCCTGCGTTTCGTCACCGACCGGGATATCGCCTGGGTGGTGACGCAACAGGCGGGGCTGGAGTTCCATCCCATGCTGGTGGTCACCTCGTCCGCGGAGGCCCTGGCCCAGATTCCGTCGAGCTTCGCCCAGAAGCACGGCCTGCTCCCCCTGGCCATCGAGGGCGACCATCTGGTGGTGGCCTGCGTCGATCCTTATGCACGCAACGCCCTGGAACGGGTGACTCGCTTCACGTCCTATCCGTTGCGCCTGATGGTGGCGCCCGAGGCACGCCTGCGCTGGGAAGTGCAGCGCCTGTACCATCTGGTTGAAAGACACATCGAGCAGGAGATCGAGCGCATCGCCCAAACGGCATCGGCCGGCCGGGAGATCGTCGCCGAGCGGCTGATGGAGCTGTTGCTCAGCTCGGCTATCGAAGACGATGCCACCGACATGCACATCAATCCCACCGAGCTGGCCACTCTGATCTCCTTCCGCCTGGACGGCGTGCTGCACATGCGGTATTCGCTGCCCGCCTCGACCCACGCGCGGCTGATCACGGTCTTCAAGGTGATGGCCGGTATGGACATCGCCGAGGCCCACCGTCCCCATGACGGGCACATGACCTTTACCTATCTGCAGGCAGACTACGACCTGCGCATCTCGACGGTCCCTTCGATCAACGGCGAGAACATGGTGATCCGGATACTCTCGGGCAGCCACGAGTTCCTGTCGCTGAAGGATCTGGGTCTCGACGCCGACCAGATCGAGAAGACCCGCGCTATGTCCCACTCGCCTTACGGTATCGTGCTGATCTCCGGCCCCACCGGCTCGGGCAAGACAACGACCCTGTACGCGGTGATGCGCACCATCAATGCCATGGAGAAGAATATCCTCACCATCGAGGATCCGGTGGAGTACACCATGCCCCTGGTCCATCAAGTGGAGGTCAACGAGAAGGCCGGAATCGGCTTCGCCAGCAGCATCCGCAGCTTCCTGCGCCAGGACCCGGATGTGATGCTGATCGGCGAAATTCGCGACGAGGAGACCGCCGTCCTGGCCATGCGGGCCGCCCTGACCGGCCACCTGGTTCTGTCGACGGTGCATACCAACGATGCGGTGGGCGCCGTGGTGCGCCTTCGCGACCTGGGGGTGGAAGACTACATCGTCGGCTCGACCATGCGAGGCGTGGTCTCCCAGCGCCTGCTGCGTTTGCTTTGCCCCCACTGCAAGCGACCGGCCAGTCGTCAGGAGGCCTGGAATGGCATCGCGGCGGAAAAGATTTTCGAGCACGCGGGCTGTCCACTATGCCGCCAGACAGGCTATGTCGGCCGTACGGCCGTTGCCGAGGTCCTGCAGATGGACCGGGAGTTCCTCAACATGATCGGCGAGGGGGGCACCATCTCCGACATCGAGCAGGCTGCCAGAGCGCGGGGTATGCGAACCATGAGCGATGCGGGAATCGCTCTGGTGGAGAAGGGCGCCACTGATGTCGCCGAATTCGAGCGGGTGCTCTGATGGCCTACCTGCTCTATTCGGTCCTCACCGGCGAAGGCAAGCGCATCCGCCGTCTCGGGCAGTATGCCGGCGTGGACGAGCTGGATAAGGAGACCGTCCAACACTGCGAGCAACTGGTGGACTACCATCTGCTCTCGGACGGCGTGGGCCGGACCCTGGAACTCCTGCGCGGCAAGCCGAAGCCGCTGGAGATTGCGGCGTTCTGCCAGACCCTGTCCTACTACGTCTCCGGCGGAATCGACTTGCAAGGCGCATTGGCCGATGCGGCGGAGTCCACCTCAGCCTCCTCCATGCGAACCGCCATCATCGCCATCAGGCGCTACCTTCAGAGCGGCTACTCCTTGTCCCAGGGCATGCGTATGACCGGGCGCTTCCCGGACGTGGTGATCAGCATGGCCCGGATCGGTGAAGAGGGCGGCAACCTCGATGTCATGCTGCAGGATGCCGCCACATCGAGCGGGTGGAGGCCATCAAGAGCGCCGCCAAGCGTGCCCTGATCTATCCCGCCTTCACCCTGCTGGTGGTGGGCGCCGCCGGCATCTTCTGGATGAGCGTAGTGGTGCCCAAGATCGTCGAGCTGTTCGAGGCCATGAACGTGGAGTTCGAGCAAGCCACCCTGGCGCTCATCGCCATGAGTGAGTTCTTCAGCGAGTACTGGCCGATGCTGCTGGCCAGCATCCTGGCCATCCCTGTGATCTGGATCATCGCGCGGCGCAACGAGCGCTTTCGTCTCGCCACCGATCACGGCCTGTGGCGATTTCCTCTGCTCGGTCGCATCGTCAGGGGCGGCCAGATGGCCTTCTATATCAATACCTGTCCCTGATGTATCGGGCCGGCGTGGTGATCACCACCGCCCTGGATACCATGCAGCGGACGGTCAGCAACAAGTATTTCGCCTCCCGGGTGAGCAGCCTGTTGGGCGACCTGCGGGACGGCATGATGCTGGCGCCGGCGTTCAAGCAGTGCGAGGTGTTCCCCGTGCTGGACCAGCGGATGGTGTCCATCGGCGAGCAGACCGGCAACCTGGACGAACAGCTGCAGAAGCTCGCCGACCTGCACTTCCAGCGGGTGCAGAGTCTGGTGGAGGTGCTGCCCAAGTTCATCGAGCCGGCCATGCTGGTGCTGCTGGGCGCTGCCTTCGGCTTCTTCGTCATTGCCCTGCTCGGCCCGCTCTACAACATGGTCAGCAACTTGGGAGGTGTCCAATGAGCCGCACATTGCGACGCAGCGCAGGCTTCACCATCCTCGAGCTCGCCCTGGTGCTGATCGTGGTGGGCATTCTGGCCGCGGTGTTCGTGCCCATGGCCCAAGTGACCCACGAGAACACGATGAACGATCGTGACCAGTCCAGCCTGGAGGTGGCCAGGGACGCGCTGCTGGGCTACATCCGGGTCAACGAGGGAATCCCTTGTGTGGATGCCGCGGGAACCCAGATCATCCCCGACTACAGCGTCACCCCTCCGGTGGTCTGCGATCCCACAGCCACCCTGGACCTGCTGGGCGTGCGGTCTACGGACGCCCGGAACATGGGCTTCGCCTACGACGTCAACGAGAATCTGACCCTGGCCGGAATCGCTGCCAGCGGGAACTCCCTGTGTACCGCTCTGGCCAACATCATCAGCCCACCCCCCTTTCCCGCTCCGCCCACGCCGCTCGATCCTCAGGTGTGTGACAGCACCAACGCCAATACCGGCAGCACCGCCTGCACGCCGGCCCACCCCATGGCCTTTGTGCTGGTCGGGCGCGGGAGCGACCGCTGCCTCAACCTGGAGAACACCCACGCCAGCGCGACCAACAACGCGGTTTGTACCACGGCGGTGGCCGATAACCGCACCTTCGAGAATCCGGCGCGCATCCACCACCGCACGACGGATGCCGGCTATTACGAGGACCTGGCATACGAGGTCACCCCGCCCGAGCTGGCGGAGATCATGGATTGCCCCGTCGGCGGTGGGGGCGGTGGCTCGACCTTCGCCTATTGCCCGTCCGGTGAAAAGCTCGTGCAGGTCGAGAACGGGAATGGCGGAGCGATGAGCGTCAAGGTCAACGCGCTTAGGTGCTTTCAGACTGCCGCTGGCACGACGGGAGGCCCGGGCTGCCAGCCTGGTGCAACCGCGTTACAGGTGTACAGCGGTCCCAACTGCAACTCCCTGCAATTTGCCGGTACGGTGGCAAGCTTGGACACGAATAGTGACGGCCGCACCGATATCGTGTGCGATCAGATCCCATTGTGCACATCCAGATGAGACAAACCTATGGCTTCTTTCACCGACACCACCATCAAAGTCGTAGTGGCCGGGGCCCTCGTCCTGGGCGGCGGCATCTATTACCAGATGCATGCGTCCCAGCGTCTGGACGAGGCCCGACAAGCCCTGCGCAGGATCGATGCGGCCCAGTCCCAGGCCGAAGCGTCGAAGCAGCATGCCGAAAAGTACGCTGAGCTGTACGCCGGCATGGCGGACCGAAAGATCGATCGACAGGAGCCCTTCTCTGTGGTCAGCAAGTTCTCGCCCCAGGAGATCAGTCAGGTGGGGCCCTTGCTGGGCTCCCTATACCAGAGGGACGGCTATTTCTTCCTGAAGCGCTTCCAGATCTCTTGGCAGAAGGTCGAAGGTAGCACGACCCCCCGCGTGGCGCTGGACCTACAGGGCCGCAAGGTTGTGCTCTTCTCCGATCAAGCGGCTGTTGGCTCGCCGCTTGCCTCGGTAACCCGCTGAGAATCGCCATGAATCCCTACATTCCCTTCGCAGCCCTGCCGGTCGCAGCCATTGCCGCCTGGTTCGCCGCCTCCAATTGGCCGGCCGGCGATCCCACTCATTATCGGATCCCCCAGGTGACCGAGATCGACAATCCCATTGTCCCGACGAAGGCCCATTCCGGGCCAGCGGAAGAGCCTGACATCCGCGTAAGGGTCTTCGTGCCCCGTAAGCCGCCGGTACCGCCAGACATCGGGCCCACCCTCATACTGAATAGCGTCATGACCGGAAAGGATGTGCGCCTGGCCTCCATCAACGGTCACGTCGTGAAAGAGGGTGGCCGGGTGGAAGGCTATCGGGTACGACGTATCTCTACCGATGGCGTGGAGCTGGTAAGAGGCGATAAGACGCGCCGGCTGCCCATGCGCTCGCTGCATGAGCTACCGCCTCCGGTCCGCCCTGGCGAGGTTCCGGAACACAAAGGTGCCACCGCGAAGCGCGGCAGTGACGATCTAACCCAGGATTTCTGCAAGATCTTCGATTCATTGAAACCCTAGCCCCAGGAAACTGGCATGCTTACCTTACGCTCTGCCCCCCTTGTTGCTCTGGCGACCCTCTTTTTCGCCGGGTGCTCCACGATTGAAAAGACGCCTATGCAGGTTCCGTCCGGCGATCTGGACTACAAACCCGCGCCCCCCCGACCCGCCGAGCTGGACGTGAAGAGTCGCATGCCCCAGTTCGTCATGCCGGCAACGGTGGCCGACACCAAGCTGTACAGCTTCCGGGCAACGGGACAGCAGATTCGGCTGGCGCTGTCGCAGCTGGCCGCTGCGTACAAGCTGAACATCGTGGTGGACCAGGATGTGGAGGGGCAGGTGACCGTAGACCTGAAGGACCTGCCCCTGGAGAAGGTGCTCGAAGCGGTGCTGGAGCCGCTCGGACTGGCCTGGCGGTGGCAGGACGGGCTGTTGCGTGTCAGCCGCCTAGAGACCCGGACCTTCCATATCGACTACCTGCGTCTGGTGCGCTCAGGCTCCGGCAGCAGTACCACCAGCACCTCAGTCGCCAGTGGTGGTGGCGGCGGTGGGAGCTCCGGCACCAGCAGCTCATCCATCGACCAGAGCGACACGATTGATTTCTGGAAGGAACTGCAAGAACAGCTCGAGGCCATCCTGGAGAGAAGTGATCAGGACTATGCCGATAACAGTCGGCCCACGGAAACCACGGTGCAGACCGACCGGGCGACCAACATCACCACTACCCTGACCAAGCCGGTGAAGGAATCGGCCGGGCGTCTGGTCATCGACCGAACGTCGGGGACCATCCAGGTCACCACCACCCGCGCCCGCATGAAGAACGTCGTGGCGTTCCTCAAGCGGGTAGAGCAAGGAATCAGACGACAGGTGTACATCGAGGCCAAGGTGGTCGAGGTCGCCCTCAACGACGACCAGTCTCTGGGCATCGACTGGAATGCAATCGACTTCGGCTCCCTGGTGCTCGGCAGCGATGTGATCATAGGCAACCCGTCAGATGGAGCCAATGCCCTTCCGGCTACCCTGACCGGCACCTACATCCGCACCTTCAACCCCAACGCCTTTGTCAAGGGCATAGACGCGGCCTTGAACGCCCTGAAGGAGCAAGGGCAGGTCAGGGTGGTGTCACAGCCGCGCATACGCACCCTGAACAATCAGTCGGCCATCGTCCGGGTGGGCACCGAAAGGACCTTCTTCATCACGACCACCGACATCGGCGGGACGGACGACAACCCGATCCGGACCACGACCAACGAGCCGTCCACCGTCACCGAAGGGCTGGTGCTGACGGTGACACCGCAGATCTCCGATACCGGAGAGATCACCATGGACGTCAACCCGGTACTGACCCATATCGCCGGCACAGACGTCTCCCCGGATGGGTTGAGCAATGCCCCCATACTGGACATCAAGCAGACCTCCACGCTGGTACGCATGCATGACGGCGAGACCATCGTGGTGGGTGGCCTGATCCAGGACACGCGCAGCAACACCAAGCGCGCCGTGCCCGTCTTCGGCGAGGTACCCGTGGTGGGGGCGCTGTTCAGCGGCACCTATGACCGGGACGTGCGCAAGGAGCTGGTGGTCTTCCTCACCCCCCATATCATCGAATGAACGCCATCACCGAGCACGCACCCTTCTGGGATGTGGACGCCTGTTATGGCGCTCTGGGGTTCTCCACGGCCCCCTTCCGCATCACTCCGGACACGGACTTCCTCGTGCCTCACAAGCAATATCTGGAGGCCATCGGCCACCTGCGCTTCGGCCTGATGACGGGAGGCTTCACCATGCTGACGGGCGAGGTCGGCCTCGGCAAGACGCTGCTGTGCCGCTATCTCATGCGACACCTGCCGGCCAAGACCCGTACTGCCTATATCTTCAACCCTCAACAGAGCTATGCGGAGCTGTTGGGCGCCATCCTCCACGACCTGGGCGGCGGGCTACCCGAGCCAGGCGCCAGCAGCGCCCAGCTGCATGAGAAGCTGTTCGGGTTATTGGCGCGATTTGCAGGGAGAGGTACCCGCGTTGCGCTGGTCATCGACGAGGCCCATCGCCTGGAGCCGGGGCTGCTGGAGGGGCTTCGCCTCCTGTCCAACCTGGAGACGGAGAAGCGCAAGCTGCTGTCCCTGCTTCTGCTGGGGCAGAACGAGCTGGAACGGACCCTGAAGCTGCCCGCCATGCGCGCCCTGCGTCAGCGCATCAGCGCCTGGTATCGTCTGCGCCCGTTGAGCTGGCGCGAGAGCGCGGACTATATCCGCCACCGTCTGGAGGTGGCGCAGGGCTCGGACGGCTTCGAGATCACCGGACCGGCTTGCCTGGTGGCCCACCGTTATGCCCGGGGCGTGCCCCGCCGCCTCAACCAGATCTGCGACCGTGCCTTGCTGGCTGCCTTCTCCTCTTACCGCTCTCGCGTGGATGCAGGCCTCATGGGCCGCGCAGCCCGTGAAGTGGTCGGCTTGGACGCGACCTGAGCGCAGTTGATCAGGATCCTTACCCGTGAGCATCATCAACGAAACCCTGAACCGCCTCGAAATGGAAAGCCCGGCCCCGGCGCGTGACTTCGATAGGACCCGCCCGAGCCGTCCGGCCCCCAACTCCATGGGATTGGCGGTCAAGCTGCTGGCGACGGCAACGCTTGTGGTCATTGCCGGAACAAGCCTGATGGTCTGGCACTGGAATGACCGGTTGGGGAGCCCCACCCTGCTGTCGCAGGCCGAAGCGGGCAGCCACACAGTACCGGGCGGAGAACCCGCTCATCAGCCGTCGCCCGTGCCGGTTGGAGAGCAGTCATCTTCCAGACCACAATCGGGTGTCCATCACAGCGAAAGCTCGACAGCCATGGATCAGCCTTCCCTTCCCCCGGGACCGGGGCCGGCAGAGGTTGTGTCGGAAGCCCGCGAGCAGGACATCCAGACAAACGGACGCTCACTTCGGGCCCTTCCCGGCGAAGACCACTTGGCTGCGGCCAATGTGACGCGGGGTGCGGTCAGCGTCGAGAGTACCGAGTCGGAGCCCGAGCCGGCTGCGTCCCCGGCTGCGTCGCCCCAACAGCAGCAGAAGCGGGCGGTACAGCCTGCCGTCGCCGGGGCGCCAACCTGGGAACAGGTGCTGTCGGAAATCGGCGGGCAGCCCTCACAGGTAAAGACAAGCTCGGCTCAGGTCCGGTCTGGTAAAAAGACCGTGGCTACGGCTAACGTGAAGCCCCCTCCCGTTAAAGCCCGGACCGGAAAGGCCAAGCCTGCGCCCGCTGCTCCCGAAAAGCAGCGACGGACAGCGAAGGTTGTTGCTACGAGCCATACCGTTCGACCGAGTGCGGTGGACGACGCCGTGGAACGGGCACGGGTCGCCTTGTCCCGGGAACAGTACCCGCAGGCCTTGGACGCCTTGGAAACGCTATCGCCGGTGCCGGAGCGTCGCCCAGACTTCTGGCTGGTCAAGGGCAGTGCCCATCTGGGTCTGGGCCAGCTTGCTGCGGCCGAGCAGGCATTCGCGTCGGCACAACCCTTGGCACCCGGGAACGCACAAATTGCGGTGCAGCGGGCCATCATCAAACAGGAAGAAGGCGATCATGCGAGTGCCTTGCAAATCTTGCAGGATGCGGCGGTCCGCCACCCGGACGTACCCGAGATCTTCCTGAACCAGGGCTATTCCCAGCAGGCGCTGGGCGCCATCCCGGATGCCCGACGCAGCTTTCATATCTTCCTGCGGATGACGGAAGGTCGTTCCCTGTATGCGCAACAGAGACAGGCCGTCAGCCAATGGCTGGGACAGTTTTCTTCCAACTCGTATTAGGGCGAGGCCCCATTCGCTGCCTTGCCCTCCTCGCAGGCATGGTGGTGTCGGGACTGGGGCAGGCAGCCCAGACCGATTGCACCCAGCTGGCGGCGGACAAATTCGGTTTGCCTGTGTCTCTCATCCAGGCCATCCTCGAGGTGGAAGGAGGCGCTGTAGGCCAGGCTGTGCGCAACAGCAACGGCACTGAAGATCTGGGTCCCATGCAGATCAACACCGTCTGGCTGCCCCGTCTTGCCCCCTACGGCATCACCCGCCAACAGATCCAGCAAGACCGCTGCATCAACATCGTGGTGGGGTCATGGATCCTCGCCAGCCAGCTGAAGACCGCGAAGGACATGAAGGGACCGGTCCAGCGGCGGGTGTGGTGGGGGATCGGGGCATACCATTCCCGGACGCCAGAGCATAATGTGAAGTATGCCCTCAAGGTCTGGCGGGCACTGCGTGCGGCCCGGCAGGCTGAAGAGGATTGAGCCGGGTGGCTTTCTCGCTCCGGCCGCATCGACCCCCCTGCAACAGCAGGGCAAGACCAGTCACCAGCAGCCACGGGACAGGTGGATCAGCTACAGCCGAAGCCGCAGCGGTATTACCTGGTTAACGCCATCGTCGAACATCACCTTTGGGGCACCGAGATTGGTCCCCCAACACGCCGGACACTGTCCGTCCCGGTCACGTCGCCCCATGATCGGCGCCGAGTGGTCTACGAGGACGATGATGACCGGCTGGGGCAACGCCTGGGACGCCGACAACGAAGGAAGATCCAACGACCACCCGGATTTTGGAGAGGTCGAGCGCCCTCGACCCCAGTGCCATCCCGCCTACAATCGGACCGAGCCAACATCCGACGGGCTCGACCTTCGCTGACGGAGTGACCCGATGGAAGCGGAAAGAGCGCTTCCCCCAGGTTCACACGGAGCCCGCAACAACGTTGAGCGTTTCGGCGATCGACTGGTCTGTGATTGCCATCGCCGAAATCGCTCTCAAGGCCGAGGTGTCAAGCCCGACGTGTCACGATGGTCCGGGTCGCTCGCAACGAAAGCTTGTCTCCCCCGACCTCACCTCACTGAGCGCCGTCTCCACCAACGAATCTGCTCGTCAGCGTTGGGCACCAGGAAACCGAGGGTCGGCGTCGCGTCAAGGAAGGTGGCGGCCACTCGTTCCCAACGCTAAGCTCTGAGGAATCCCCGGCGCGGCCCGAGACCCTGTCCGGGTCGCGGAACCGTTCGAATGCCCACGCATATCCAGATCTGGGCAGCGGGGCCGCGGTGGGCCTACATCTGGGTGATACGGTATAGATATGGGCGGTCCCCAGATGTGGGCATAGACAGACTACGATGTTAGGCCGACTTGGTCCACATGAAAACGCTGTGCTGGGCGTTGATAGGAGGAGTAATAGACATGAATACGACACTGACGATGGACTATTTAGACAAGAAAGCAAAGTTATCCTCCCTGTGGGTCTTTAGTTTTCCTCAAAATGAAGTCCTGATAAGAATTCATGCAATTACAGTAACATCAGCGGACGTGAGACTTCGAAGCTCCAGTCAGCTTGATTTTGGCCCGGTAAAGCCTTGCGTCAAGGCTCGAGGATTACGCGATGGCAGGCAGGGGGTCGTAGGTCAGCAGGTGAGTCTCAGGGATGAGACGAGCATGCAAACGGACAGCTCGAGCGCTCTGTCGATGGCCGAGAGGCCGTCAAGCGTCGATAATGATGCCCATGTGGCTGTTTCTGTCGATAAGGCTCGCGCTCAGAGCTGCGATATGGAGCGCGACGGCTCTCTTGGTGGCCGCCTGTGCCAATACCGCGCGGTTCCCGGACAATCCGCCGCTCGAGCGCTACCAGCCTGTAATGCCGCAGCAGGACCGACACGACGACACCCTTTTGGTCCTGACGTTTTCCGGCGGCGGCAGCCGCGCGGCGGCGCTGTCTTACGGGGTCCTGCAGGCGTTGCACGAGACCAAAGTGCAGGGTAGGGCGCTGACCGGGGAGATCGACCTGATCTCCGCGGTCTCCGGAGGAAGCATCACCGCGGCGTACTATGGGCTCTTCGGCGACCGGTTGTTCACCGACTTCTTCCCGGAGTTCCTCGACCGCGATGTCGAGTCCGAGCTCAAGAGGACCATGCTCGATGCCGCGAACCTGTTCCGGCTGACCTCGCCCACCTTCGGCAGCGGCGACCTGCTCGACGAGTACCTGCGCAGCGCCCTGTTCGGCGATCATGCGCTGTCCGAATTGCTCGACCTGCAGGGACCGCAGGTGGAGATCAACGCCACCGATCTGTTCAAAGGGGAGCGTTTCGGGTTCACCGACGAGCAGTTCGGAATGATCTGCTCCGACCCGGCGGGCTTTCCCGTGGCGCGGGCGGTGGCGGCGTCCTCCGCCGTGCCGCTGCTGTTCTCCCCGATTACATTACAGAACCGGGCCGGCAGCTGCGGCTATGAGCCGCCCCCCTGGCTGCGCGAGGCCCTGGCCCAGAAAGCACACGACAACCGCCGCTATCGGGCCGCGGTGCGCATCGAGCACTATCTGGACCGGGCGGCGTCTCCGTATCTGCACCTGGTCGACGGGGGGCTTTCGGACAACCTGGGGTTGCGCGCGGTCCTCGACCGGGTGGTGGTCAGCGGTGGTGCATTTCGGGCCCTGCGGCGCTCAGGCGAGATCGGAGCCGACCGGATCGTACTGATCGTGGTGGATGCCGCTTCCCGGCCACCGTCGAAGTGGGACCAGCGTCCCGAGGCGCCGCCGGAGATCGCAGTGCTCGACGCCGCGACCAACGCGCCGCTGATCAACTTCAACTTCGAGACCCGGGAGTACCTGCGAAGTCACCTGGCGGCCTGGCTCGAGGAGATCCGGACCGGTCGATGTGGCGCCGACCCGGACTGCCGGGGACCGGAGTTCCACCTGATCGACATCCGGCTCGACGAGATCGAGGACAAGCAGCTGCGCGACCGGCTCACCGCGGTGCCGACCGGGCTCACCCTGAAGCCCGGGGTCGCGGGAGAGCTCGTCGAGACCGGCGCGCAGCTGCTGCGCGCCAACCCGGAGTTCCGCCGGTGGGTGGAGTCGCTGCGGTGAGGGGGGAACGACTGAGGCCCGCGCGATACATCCGACGGCGCCGCTCGGGGTCGCAAGGGACTGTACGGCGGGCGGCACGGTCTCGCCGGTGATCCCTGCAAACCGGAAGGCGGTCGGGAGACCCGGGCGGGTCGGGGTTTCGAGCTCTCGCCTTGTAGCCTCCGCGTATAGCCTGGCATGCCTCCATGGCCAGGCCGCTGCGCGCCTCTGACGGCGGGCTCGCCCTGGTCCGAAGTTATGTCGGAGAACCGGGAAAAGCTGTGGCCCCTGTCGGCGATGCCGGGCTTCTCACCAGCGCCCTGGACGCCTTCCTCCGAGCACTCGGGCTCCTCTCTTCCGACTTCTCGACGAGCCATTCTACGAGGCCCTGAAGCCGGTGAACCTAGAATCCTCAGTTGGACAGGGTGTAGTGTGCGTTTGCGGGGGTGCAGGGCAAGGCACGACGACGCGGACTAAATCGCCGGGGGCGATTTGAACAGCGATAGCTGGCCCGCAGGGCGAAGCGCAGGATGCCCGGAGTCATAGTGATTCTATTGCTCGTCGCCTCCTGCGATTCGCTCCGTCCTGGAGGCTGGCGCGAAAAAACGCTCCCGGGCACATTTCCTCTAGCTCCGGCGGCTGTGAGCCAGACTCCCAGCCTGTCGGAGCAGCATCGGAGAACTGATCTCCCATGAACAGCAGACCCAGCTGGCTCTTCATCATCGCCGCAGCCGCCGTCATCGGCTGGCTGATCTTCCAAGCAGTACCCGACCGTCCGGCAACCTATGGAAGCGGGCAGGAGACGACGGACGAAGGGGCCGGTGGCGACAACGAGGAAGCGCGGGAGCCCCCCGCCGAATTCGGCCCAGAACGGCGCGCGAGGATCGACGAGGCCCTGCGACAAAAAGCGTCTCGGTTCTGAAAGCGTGGTTTGCACCGTCAACCGAGTACAAAGCATTTGAGCCGCCAAGCAACACAGTTGCTTGGCGGTTCCAACTGCGATTCTTGCGGTCAAGGGTCCGCCCGATGGCCATCACCTCCGTAGACCGAGGGAATCTGCATGATCGGCATCGAGAAAGGCTCTATCAGCGCGCCAAGACTGGTGAGACCGCCCAACGCAGCGGACAGGGCGAGTGCCGCGCGGGCAAGGCGATCCAGCGCTCTGCGCTCCAGAAACAGGCCGAAATAGACGAACAGCGGCGGCAGGCAGAAGAGCATCCATCGGAAGCCTCGGCACGCACCACCGTAGTTGTGGGTCCTGAGCAGGTAGTACAGGAACACTGCGACGAAGGGGATCAGCAGGGCCAGCGCCCGCGTCCTCTGCTCCCGGTCGGCGCCGATTCGTCGAACGGCCTCGTACACCGCGAATGCCAGGGCCGGTGTGGTGGAGAAGAGTCCGTGATGGCCGATGGTCAGATTCAGGAAGTAGACGATCTTCGGCTCGTTCAGGGCGTCGAGCTTGCCGGGATGCTCCCAGTAGGACCCGGGGTATTGATAGACCTCCGGCCTGAGGTAGAGGGGGATCAGCGAGCCGGTAGAGAGATAGGTGAGCGTGAAATGCAGGCCGAGGGGTATCAGTGCACCGAGCAGAAAGGCGCCCAGGAGCCCCCGCTGTGGGCGACACAGCAGGAGTGCGAACAAGGCCACCGAGAAGAGCGCCGCCCCGAAATCCAGCACGGTGGCCAGTGCGGCCAGGAAGCCGATGGCCGCGTATCGGCCTGTACTGCGTCCGGATTCCGCGTGGGTGGAGAAGGCCAGGCAGACGGCTGCCAGCAGGGCCGCAGCGGCAGGTGTGTGGTTGTTCAGCGCCGTCGCATAGCCCCAGCCCAGGTAGGTTCCGGCAAATACGGCAAAGGCGATGAGTCGATAGGGCTCGGCGAGCTGGAACTGCGACAGATACCGCATGAAGCACACCAGCAGCACCAGATGGGGTAGACCACAGAAGAGCAGGGTGATGGCTATCACCAGTTGCTCGGCGCTCTCGTCGAAGGTCCAGCCGAGCAGCTGTTTCAATATCCAATAGGCCCCCGCCATGGCGGTCGGCAGCACGGGAGGCTTGGACGAGAGGGTCCGCCCGTCGACCATGACCTTGTCCAGGGTTTGGAATCGGCTGCCGGAGATCTCGTAGGTGCCCCGGTCCACCAGGGATTCGGCCGTGGCGAACCGGCTGGCCGGGTTAACGCTGGTCGCCCCGTCCGTAAAGACGAGCAGCCCCGCGACTGTGATCAGCCAGATCAGCGCATAGGCATATCGGTATCCCGCGACTCCAATGACCATCCGCAGTCTCTCCCAACGCCGGCGAGCGCGCAGCATAGCGCTACCGGGCGCACGGATCGAGAGGGGATGTTCAATCCTCCAGATAGGTACAGCCGTAGAGTCCGGCCTTGAGCTCGGTGAAAAGCTGCTCGCGCTCGGGCTCGGCCAGGCCGCTTGCGTCCAGCTTGTGACGGTAGCGCGCCAGCATGTCCCGGGGGTCGAAGTGGACATAGCTCAGCAGCTGGTCCACGGAGTCGCCCCGCTCGGGCCGCACCAACCGATAGCTCCCCGCCCCGTCGAGTTCGACGTCGACCGCGTCGGTGTCGCCGAACAGGTTGTGCATGTCGCCGAGAATCTCCTGATAGGCGCCGACCAGAAAGAAGCCCAGCAGATAGGGCTCGCCACTGCGCAGCTCATGCAGGGGGAGGGTGGGCTCTACGCCGTGCTCGTCGACATAGTGGTCGATACAGCCGTCGGAATCGCAGGTGAGGTCCTGGATCACTCCGCGTCGGCCGGGAGGCTCGTCCAGGCGCTGCAAAGGGACCACGGGAAAGATCTGATCGATGGCCCAGACATCGGGGAGCGACTGGAAGACCGAGAAGTTGCAGAAGACCTTGTCGGCGAGACGGTCGTTGAGTTCGTCTAGCAGGGCTCGGTGGCTGCGGGCACCCTCCTGCAGACGCGGCCTTAGCCGTCGGCACAGGGCGTAGAAGGCCTCTTCGCCAAGTGCGCGATCCGCCAGGGCGATGTCGCCCCGAGCGAATGCCTGGCGCACCTCGTCCAGGTCGTGCACGCCCTCTCGGTAGATCTCCAGGGGGGAGGCCTGATCGGCCAATCGCAGGGTCTCGGACAGGCGCCGGACCGGCCCGGGCGCATCGGCTGGGATCACCGGCGGACCGTCCTCCGCGGGAGCCGGCTCATATTCGGTCACGTTGGCGATGAGCACCGCATGGTGGGCCACCATGGCACGACCCGATTCGGTGATGATGTCCGGGTGGGCCAGGCCCTTGTCGGCGCAGATGCGCACCAGGGCCTCGACGACCGAGGAAGCATAGCCTTCCAGGCTGTAATTGATGGAGCAGTCGTGCCGGGTGGCGGTACCCTCGTAATCCACCCCCAGGCCGCCGCCCACGTCGACCACCCGGATGGGGGCCCCCAGGGCGGACAGCTCGGCGAAGAAGCGGGCCGACTCCGCCATGGCGGCCGCGATATCGCGCAGGTTGGGAATCTGGGAGCCGAGGTGGGAATGCAGCAGCTGCAAGCGATCAAGCCGGCCCGCCGCCTCGAGACGCTGGACCAGGGCCAGTACCTGCCCGGCGGACAGCCCGAACTTGGCCCGCTCTCCTCCACTGTTCTGCCACTTGCCCGCGGCCGAGGCCGCCAGCCGCACGCGCACGCCGATCAACGGCTCCACACCCAGTGCATCGGCCTCGCGCAGGATCAGCTCCAGCTCGTTGGGCTTCTCGATGACCAGATAGACCCGGTGACCCAGCCGAGTCCCGATCAGCGCCAGACGCACATACTCCCGGTCCTTGTAGCCGTTGCAGATGATCACCCCGCCCGTGGGCGACTGGGCCAGGACGGCGGTGAGCTCGGGCTTGCTGCCGGCCTCCAGGCCCACGCAGTCACGGCCCTTGGCCAGTATCTGCTCGACCACGCAATGCTGCTGGTTGACCTTGATCGGGTAGACAGCGGCGTAGCTCCCGGAGTACCCCAGCCGCTCGAACACTCCGACGAAGGCCCCGCACAGGGCCGAGACCCGATCATGGAGAATGTCGGTGAAGCGCACCAGAACCGGCCACGAGAGGCCGGCGGCCCGGATCTCTGCGGCGAGCACCGCAAGGTCCACCTCCAGCCTGGACTCCCGGGTTGGGTGCACGGTGAGATGGCCCTCGGCGTTGACCGAGAAATAGCCTTGTCCCCAGCGACGCAGGGAGTAGGCCCGGATGGCGTCTTCAGGTGTCCACATCGTTCAGCCCGTCAAGCTGCGTCACGTGAGTCAATGGGATCTTACCCGTCGCACATGGATTGTCGGTCGCGATGGCCTCGGGCGGGAGTTCTCGCAGCTATCGAAAGCCGCGTGGCCAGCCAGATTCACAAGGGCTGACCACTTCTTTACCATCCACTATCTCTCCTTACCGCGCCAGCATCTCAAAGACAGAAGGTCTCCGGCAATGCATCTGCACGACGACGAGTGGTTCACCGAGAAATGGGGCGATGAAGGCTCGGCCATTTCCTTCAAGCTGAAGCGCAAGCTGTATCGGAAACGATCGCCCTTCCAGACGATCGAGGTCTTCGAGACCGAGCGATTCGGCCGGCTGCTGACCCTGGACGGGCTGGTGATGCTCACCGACCGGGACAACTTCATCTATCACGAGATGCTGTCCCACCCCGCACTGTTCACCCACCCGGCACCCACACAAGTGCTGATCGTGGGCGGCGGCGACTGCGGCACTCTGCGGGAGGTTCTCAAGCACCGAGAGCTGGAGCGGGTCCAGCAGGTGGAGCTGGACGAGGAAGTTACTCGTACCGCGGAGCAATTCTTCCCCCGCCTGTGCGAGTCCAATGGCGATCCGCGGGCGGAGCTGCACTTCGAGGACGGCAGCGACTGGGTGTCCCGGGCCGAGCCCGAGACCTACGACCTGATCATCGTCGACGGCAGCGACCCGCTCGGACCCGCGGCGGTCCTCTTCTCGCAAGACTTCTTCCGGGCCTGCCACCGGGTGCTGCGCCCCGGCGGGCTGCTGTGCGGCCAGACCGAATCGCCCCTCTTCCATATGGACCTGCTCGGACACGTCCACCGCAACCTCGCGGGCGTGGGCTTTGCCGAGGCCCAGACCCTCTTCTTTCCCCAATGCGCCTATCCCTCCGGCTGGTGGACGGCCACCCTGGCTTGCAAGGATGTCCGCATCCCGGCCTTCCGGGTCGAGGCGGCCGAGGCTCGCCGCGTCGAGACCCTTTACTACAACCCGGAAATCCATCGCGCCGCCACGGCCATGCCCGAGTTCTTCAAGCGCGCCTTGGCGAAGGGTTGAGCACCCTAGCCCGGATTTTTCACGGAGGAACCGCAGAGACGCAGAGGACGCGAGAAAACAAGGGGTTGCGGGACATCGAGAACAACTGTTGTAGGATGCGCCGAAGTCCTCCCGATTCTGACAATGCCATCATTTTCAATACCCTGCGCTCTCTGCGCCTCTGCGGTGTATTTTTCGGGCTAGCAGCGGTCAACTGCCGTTTCCAGGGTCACGGGATGCGGCTCCGGGAGTAAGCGTGGCACGGCGACGCTCAGCGGGACGTCTTACGAGCGTCCACAGGCGGGAGAAACAGCGGCGGCGGGGTAGCGAAACGCGAAGCCAAAGGGATCGGCCGGGGGGCCACCGTCGTGACCCCCCATCGGTCCGGCGTCGTTAGACCTTCTTGCGCTCCTTGGTCTCCTTGATCACCGCTTCGGCCACATTGTGCGGGCACTGGGTGTAGTGGGAGAACTCCATGGAGAACTGGCCGCGACCCGAGGTCATGGTGCGCAGGTCGCCGATGTAGCCGAACATGTCGGCAAGCGGCGCCTCGGCCTTGATGCGCACCCCTGTTGGACCCGGCTCCTGGGCCTTAATCATGCCGCGGCGGCGGTTCAGGTCGCCGATGACGTCGCCCACATGGTCCTCAGGGGTGAAGACATCGACCCTCATGATCGGCTCCAGCAACACCGGGCCGGCCTTGGGCATGGACTGGCGATACGCAGCCTTTGCAGCGATCTCATAGGCGATGGCAGAGGAGTCCACGGGGTGGAAGCTCCCGTCCAGCAGGGTCATCTTGAAGTCCATGCAGGGGAAGCCGGCCAGCACACCCTCGTCCTTGCTCAGGTTGAAGCCCTTCTCCACCGCGGGCCAGAACTCCCGGGGCACGTTGCCACCCGTCACCTGGGACTCGAACTGATAGCCGGTACCCGGATCGCCGGGCTCGATGGCATAGTCGATCCTCGCGAACTGGCCCGAGCCCCCGGTCTGCTTCTTGTGGGTGTAGCTGTCCCGCACACGCTGGGTAATGCCCTCGCGATAGGCCACCTGGGGCTTGCCCACGATCACCTCGACACCGTGGGTACGGCGCAAGATGTCCACCTTGATGTCCAGATGCAGCTCGCCCATGCCCTTCATGATGGTCTCGCCGCTGTCCTGGTCGGTCTCGATGCGGAAGGAGGGATCCTCCTGCATCATCTTGTTCAACGCGACGCCCAGCTTCTCCGAAGCGCCTTTGTCCTTGGCGGCAATGGCGATGGAGATGACGGGATCCGGGAAGACCATCGGCTCCAGGGTAGCGGGTTTGTTGGGATCGCACAGGGTATGGCCCGTCTGCACATTCTTCATGCCGATGACCGCGACGATATCGCCGGCCTGGGCCGAGTCCAGCTCCTTGCGGGAGTTGGCATGCATCTCCACGATGCGCCCGATGCGCTCGGTCTTGCCCGTAAAGGTATTGAGCACGGTCGTGCCCTTGCCGAGCCGTCCGGAGTAGATGCGCAGGAAGGTCAGGGCGCCGAAGCGATCGTCCATGATCTTAAAGGCCAGGGCACGCAGAGGCTTGTCGGCATCCACGATGGCGAAGTTGCCGGTCTCGTTGCCCTCCAAGTCCACCTCCGGCTGGGGCTGGACCTCCATGGGGTTGGGAAGGTAGTCCACCACCGCATCCAGCACCAGCTGAACACCCTTGTTCTTGAACGAAGAGCCGCAGCAGGTGGGGAAGAAGTCCAGGGCGATGGTGCCCTTGCGGATGCAACGCTTGAGGTCCTCGATAGAGGGCTCCTGACCTTCCAGATAGGCCTCCATCACGTCGTCGTCCTGCTCCACAGCGGTCTCGACCAGATCGTGGCGCCACTTCTCGGCCAGCTCGACCATGTCCTCCGGGATCTCTTCGATGCGGTAGCTCATGGGATCGCCCGAGTCGTCCCAAATCCAGGCCTTGCGGGTCAGCAGATCGACCACACCGATGAAGTCGTCTTCGGTGCCGATGGGCAGGGTCATCACCAGGGGAACGGCGCCCAACACGTCCTTGACCTGCTTGACCACGCGATAGAAATCCGCGCCCAGCCGGTCCAGCTTGTTCACGTAGATGACCCGGGCCACCTCGGAGTCATTGGCGTAGCGCCAGTTGGTCTCGGACTGGGGCTCCACGCCGCCGGAGCCGCAGAAGACACCCACGCCGCCGTCGAGCACCTTGAGCGAGCGATAGACCTCGATGGTGAAGTCCACATGGCCGGGGGTATCAATGATGTTGAACTGATGGTCCTTCCAGAAGCAGGTAGTGGCGGCGGACTGGATGGTGATGCCGCGCTCCTGCTCTTGCTCCATGAAATCGGTGGTGGCCGCGCCGTCGTGGACCTCACCGATCTTGTGGATCTTGCCGGTCAGCTTGAGGATGCGCTCGGTGGTCGTGGTCTTGCCGGCATCCACGTGGGCGAAGATGCCGATATTGCGGTAATGGGTGAGGTCAGTCATGTCTGTAACTCTGGATAAGTAGAAGAATACGGGGCGCAACCACCCTCTCAAGCGACCTTTGAGACCGGCGCAAAAAGCGCAGCACGGACAGCGCAGCATAGGGATCGTTCGTCTTCAAGGCGCGACGGCAGGCGCATAGCAAGGCGATGCAACTGCCGTCGCAACGCCGAAGACGGGCGAAAGAACAAGCAAGCCGGTATGTTCTTCGACAGAAATCGCCTCAGATCCCTCTGCGCGCTCCGCGTCCCTGCGAGAGACTCCGTTCCTTTCCGGGTCCTCACGAGGAAACGCAAAGGCCCGCGCCGAGACGCGGGCCTTTGCGTATGGCCTCGAGATCGCCGTTACTTGGCCAGCTCTTCGAGCTTCTTGGCTGGGATCACCTGCCCCTCCAGGGCGGCTTCCTTGGCGCTGCGGCCGAAGGCGACCGACATCAGAGTCGAATAGTAGACCACAGGCATTTTGAACTTGGTGCCGTAGGTGTCATTGATCTGGTCCTGAAAGACCTCGACGTTCATCTGGCAGACCGGGCAGGGGGTGACGATCATATCCGCGCCGTGGTCGTAGGCCGCCTCGATGATGCCCTTTATCAGCTCCTGGGACTTCTCAGGCTCGGAGAAGGCCAGGGCACCGCCGCAGCACTGGACCTTCTTCTCGTAGGTGGGGATGGAGTCGCCACCCAAGCTGTCGACCAGGTTGTCCAGATACAAGGGGTTCTCGAAGGACTCGCCCGCAATCCCGAAGGGCCGGTTGGTCTGGCAACCGACATAGCCCGCAATCTTGATGCCCTCCAAGGGCTTCTTGACCTTGGACTTGATCTCGTCGTATCCGACGTCCTCGACCATCACCTCGCACATGTGCTTGATGGGAGTCTCGTTCTTGAGCTTGAGTCCGCCTTCGGCCAGGGCCTGATTGGCCTCCGCCATCAGGCTGTCGTCCTCATCCAGACGCTCGGCGGTCTCGCGAGTCGCCAGCCAGCAGGCGGCGCAGCTGGCGACTATCTCCTGTCCTGGGTTGTGCTGCTCCGACAAGGCAATGTTGCGCGCAGACAGGGCCAGACGCGGTAGCTCCCCACCGCCGGAATAACCGATGGAGGCGGAGCAGCAGTTCCAGTCCGGAATCTCATTGAGCTGGATGTCCAGCTCGTCACACATGGTCTGCACCGAGATCAGATAGTTGGACGAGGATGAACCCTTCTGAGAGGAGCACCCGGGGTAGAAGGAATATTCACGCTTTGCCATTGGGATGTCTCCTCACTTGCGGCCGTGCTGGGCGATTCGGGCGTCTTCGAGCTCCTGGGCTTTCTTGATCATCTTGTGAAAGCCGGACAGATCCTTGACCGAGTGCCCACCGACCATCTCCACGGGGCTCATGCGCTTGGCCTTCATCATTCCCATACCAATGTCCTTCATCTTCAGGGCGGTCTTGACACCCTCACCGAAGCCGTTCATGAAGTACAAACTCATACCTAGCTTCAGCTCGTTGACCCGGCCCTTCTTCACGAGGTTGTCCCAGTAGAGCTGGGAGAATTTCAAGGTCGGCTGACCCTTGGGGGCTATGCCCAGGCGCTTCGCATAATGGGCCAGTCCATGCATGATGTGGGTAATGGGGAGGCCGCGCGGGCAGCGAGAGATGCAGCTGTAGCAGGAGGTGCACATCCACATGGACTCGGACTCCAGCACCTGGTCGCGCTTGCCCGCCCGGATCATCATGAAGATCTCCTGGGGCGGGTGATCCCAGAACTTGCCCAGCGGGCAGGAGCCGGAGCACACGCCGCACTGCATGCACATCTTAACCCACTCGCCTTCTTCCACATTCGCCTCAACCTCGTTGAGGAAGCTGGTGCGATACTTCTCGATCATTGCGGTGTTCAAATCGCTCATTATTCGCTCCTATCGGCAGCCTGGGATCGGTAACCACCGGGCCGGGGCTTCCGGCCGGGTAGCGGGAGGATGAGCCTCCCGCCTACAATGCGGTCCGCCGTCTGCCGATGTTAGAACTTGAACGGGCTCAGGCCGATCTCATCGATCGTGGCCGCCATGTCATTGATGATCTGCGGCGCCCGGTCGATGTCGGTGATGGCGACCTCGTGCACCGCCACCCTCTCGGGCTCCAGGCTGAGCTGTGTCAGGGTGTCGCCCACCTTGCCCATGCGCTCCGCGGCCATGGCCGAGCCACGCACGAAATGGCACTGGTAGTCGTTGTCACGCCGACAGCCCATCATCAGCACCGCGTCGTAGCCGTTGTTCAGCGAGTCGGTGATCCAGGATAGACTTACCGAGCCCAGGCAGCGCACGGGAATAACCCGGGCCCAGGGGCTGATCTCCTTACCCGCCATGGCGGCCTGGTCCAGTGCCGGGTAGGCGTCGTTCTCGCAGGCCAGCACCAGGATGCGCGGCTTCTCGTCGAACTCCTCGGGGATGTCGCAGTTCTTGATCTGCTGGCCCACGGTATCGATCGAGTAATTATCGAAGGAGATGACACGCACCGGGCAGGCGCCCATGCAGGTTCCGCAGCGACGGCAGCGCGACTCGTGGAACACGGGGTAGCGCTTCTCGTCCTCGTTGATGGCCCCGAAGGGGCACTCGACGGTACAGCGCTTGCATTGGGTGCAGCCTTCCTTGCGGAAGTGGGGATAGCTCAGATCGCCCACTCGGGGGTGGACCGACGAGCCGCCGGCCGCGTTGACCGCAGCCTGGATGGCCTTCATGGCCGCCCCGGTGGCATCGTCGCGGGCCTGCTGAACGTCCATGGGACGGCGCACCGGGCCCGCAGCATAAATGCCGGTCCGGCGGGTCTCATAGGGGAAGCAGATGAAGTGCGAGTCCGAGAAGCTGTGGCGCAGATGCGGCAGGTCGGTGCCCTGGCGGTAGTCCAGATTAAGGATTGAGGGCGGGGCCACGGCCAGCGCCTTGCGAGCGGCCTCCCGCTCTTCCTCGTTCTCAGCCTCGTCCACCGCCAGCTGGGCATAGGGATCCGGCCCCGTGTTTGCGAGCATGCCCGTGGCGAGCACCACCAGATCGGCCTCCATCTCGGTGTCTTCGTTCAGGATCAGGTCCTTGAACTTGACCTTGAGGGAGCCGCCGGCCTCCACCGAGGAGACCTCACCCTTGGTGAAAGTAACCTGCTTTTCCTGGCCCGCACGATAGAAAGCCTCGCCAGGGGCCCCGGGGGTACGCAGGTCCGAGAAGAGCACCGTGGTGTCGCAGCCCGGGTTCTGCTCCTCGAAGTACATGGCCTGCTTGATGGAAGCGGTGCAGCAGAAGCCGGAGCAATAGGGCAGGTGACCCGGCTTGGTGGAGCGCTGTCCCGCGCACTGCAAGAAGGCCACGCTCTTGACCTCCTTGCCGTCGGAGGGACGCTTGATGGGACCGTCACCCGCTGCCTTGGCCAGGGCCTCAAGCTCCAGGTTGGTCACCACGTCCTTGCTCTTCCCGTAGCCCAGCTCGGGCAGCTGGCTGGCATCGTAGGGACGAAAGCCAGAAGCCTGGATGATGGCACCGAAGTTCTCTGTGGTGGTGCCGCCGGACTCAGTGGTGATGTCAGCGCTGAAGCGCCCCGGGGCTCCGGAGGTGCGGGTCAAGGTGCTATTGACGTGGACCGTGATCTGGTCGTTCGCCTCGATGCGCTTGATCAGTTCCGCAACCCCATTGTCTTCAGGATCGGCGTAAGGGGCGCGGGTCGGGGTCTTCTTGTGCAGCTGGGCGACATGGCCGCCCAGGGCGCCGGTCTTCTCGACGATGGTGGCGGGGAAGCCCGCTGCCGCCGCCTCCAGGGCAGCGCTCATGCCCGTGACGCCGCCGCCGACCACCAGGATGTTCTTGACCAACGCCTGCTCGCCCGAGGGCCGAGGGACAGTCATGAAGCGGACCTCGGCGCAGGACATGCGCACATAGTCGTCCGCCATCTCCTGGGTGGTCTCGGTGTTCTCGTCGGTGTCCGGACGCAGCCAGATGACGCCCTCGCGCAGATTGGCGCGCGACACGGCGGCTTCGGTGAAGTTGAACGCCTCCACCTTGGAACGATGCGAGCAGGCGGCGATCATGACATGGGTCACGCCTTCGTTGGCAATGTCGTCGCGAATGGTCTGCACGCCTTCCTTGCTGCACAGCATCTCGTGCTGCCTGCAAAGGCTCATCTTGCCATCGCCGGTAGCGATGGTCTCGAGCTGCTTGGTGTCGAGGCGATCGCCGATACCGCAGCCCGTGCAGATGTAACCGGCAAATTTCTTGTCGTCAGCCACTGAATTAACCCTCCGCTCCGGCGACCCGATTGACTACCTGAATAGCGCGTAGCGCAGCACCGGTGGCGTGCTGCACGGCCCGGTTCACGTCGAACGCATCGGCCGAACAACCCGCGGCGAAGATGCCGCCGTTGCTCTCGTCAGGCTCGATGAAGCCCTCCTCGTTGAGCACTATGGGCACGGGGAAGCTCGCCTTGTCCACGCTGGGCTCCATGCCCGTGGCCAGCACCACCAGGTCGTGCTCGTCGGCATAACGCTTGGCGCCCTCGGTGTCCACGCCGTGCAGCACGGGGCAGCCGGTCTGGTTGTTCTCGACGATCGAGGCCACCTTGGACTTGATGAATTTGACCCGCTCGTTGGCCCGAACCTTGGCGTAGAAGTCCTCGAAGCGGTCGATGGCGCGGATGTCGATGTAGTAGATGCTGACGTCGGCCTCGTCGCCGTAGGCCTCGGTCACATAGATCGCCTGCTTGAGCGAGGCCATACAGCAGATACGCGAGCAGTGCAGCAGGTGATTGCGGTCACGAGACCCGGCGCACTGGATGAACGCCACCTTCTTGGCCTCCTGGCCGTCGCTGGGCCGGATGATCTTGCCGCCGGTCGGTCCCATGGGATCGGCCATGCGCTCGAACTCGACGTTGGTGATCACATTGGCGAATCGGTCGTAGCCATAGGGCTGGATCTTGGCCGCGTCGTACGGCTGCCAGCCGGTAGCCCAGATCACCGCTCCGGCGTTGAAAGTGATCTCCTGCTCTTTGGCATTCAAGTCTATGGCGTTGTACTTGCAAGCTTCCTTGGCCTTGTCCGCATCCGCGGTACCGAGGATGCGCGGGTCCATGACGTAGCGCAGAGGATGGGCTATGCGATGGGGCAGGTAGACGCCCTTGCGCTTGCTCTGGATCTGACCCTTGCCGCTCAGCCCGTAGTCCCACTCGTTGTCGAACTCTGCCTCAACGACCTTGGCGCAATCGCCGCAAGCGGTGCAGTTGTCGTTGATGTAGTGCGGCTGCAGCTTGACGCTGGCCTTGTAATTGCCAGCGTCGCCCGCAATGTCCGTCACCTCGGCGGCGGTCAGGATCGTCAGGTTCGGGTTCATCTGAGCCCGGCGCTGGTTGATCTCCAGGCCGCAGGTTGGGAAGCACAGCTTCGGAAAGTACTTGTAGAGCTGGGTGACGCGGCCGCCGAGGAACGGGCGCTTTTCAACCAGGACGACCTGCTTCCCGGTCTCGGCAGCTTCGAGGGCCGCGGTCATACCGCTGATCCCGCCGCCGACCACCAGGATGGTCTCGTTGGTTGGGACTACTTCCGTCATGGATTGTCCTCCGTCGCGGATTTAGGACGTTTGAGCCTGTGGGCCGAGCGGCGAAGAGGAGTTTTTGACCTCGACGCTAGGTTATTTGACGGTGCGACACTTTCGGCACGCTTCCGGAATTCTGAACCAACTACGGTACTCTGCTTCGTCCGCCCCTGCCATATCCCAGCCGCGATATGGCAATCAAAATTTCGAATCTACGGATAATTCAATTTAATGATAGCCCACGAGCGGGAGGCCAACTCGGAGCTTCGCCGGGTTGAGGAGCGACCTCAGCCCCGATTAGCTTCAATCCTTCTCGAGACCTGCCCGAGAGCAATCCGTGCAACAGCCATCCCCGACAGGCGAGGCCGAGGCCGACGCCAGCTACCGGTCGAGAAGACCGCCGAGGTGCTGCAGGCTCCGAAAGACGTCTGTCTGGCCATCTCCTACAACCCCGGCAATCAGAGTGTCCTCACGGACCTCAAGCAGAGCACGCGCCAGCGGTTCGTCGCCCTGGAGCTCGACTATCCGAGCAGTCTGCTGGAGCAGAAGATTCTCCATAGAAACCGCAGTTGGACGGCCGCCAGGCGCCGCGCCGTGCGTGCCCTGGCGGTCGTAGCGCCCCTCACCTCGCGGGTGAGTCCCAGATTGCTCAATACCCTTCAGCAATGCAATCACTTGCTAGCCACTCGCAGCGGTCAGCTGCGGTTTCTAGGTTGAAGAGATCGCCTCCATCATCGAGCCGTTTCTCCAGGGGCTGTCGGGCCGTCGGCTCAAGCTGGAAAAGGGCGAGCAGGCCTACACCGACAGCGAGGTGATCTACTTGCCAGCAGTGCTGGCGCTCCTGCCGTCCTCCGAAGGCAATTTCCGACTCTACAAGGCCACCGCCGTCCACCTCTGGGCCCAGACCCAGTTCGGCACTTTCCGGGCCGAGCGCCGGATGGACCCCGACAGCCCCGAGGGCATTCACATCGAGCTGACCCTGGACGACAGGCCGATGCAGCTGCCGGAGCCCACCCGCGAGCCGCTCCCCTCTATCGTCCTAGACTCCGGGGATATCCCCGGCGAGTACGACCCCAACCTCTACGAGGACCGAGGCAAGGATCCCGACCAGGTCTGGCAGGGTCCTACCACGAAGAAGGCACGTTTCTATACAACGAGTGGGACTGGCGCCGTCGGCACTACCGCAAGAGCTGGTGGACACCCGTCAGGCGTTGTTCGAAGCGCGCCGCGACGGGGTGCATCCCTACTGCATCACCATCGACGAGCACGGCCAGGAGTATTTGCCCCACACGTACGGCGCAGCCGATTATGGTGTGATCAGCGAGGTGGGGCCGGTGGCCGTTCAAAATATCCGACATTTACAGGAATCTGACGACTTGATACCGTGGGAGCTGGGGCGTTCGATTACAGATTTCGCCGCTGTCGACGACTACGGCCAGCCCCGCAAATCCATGCATACGAGCCTTACTTACGTAAAGGGGGTTGGATTTGGCCGGCAGGAAATCCAAAGACCTGTTCAAGATCCCAGAGCAGCGGAAACGGACCGGGTTAGACCGGGCATTGACTGTCCAATCGGCCGCCGCCTGGGCGGACTCCTTGCCGCTGGCCAACGTCGGCCAGACCGCCCGGCAGCTGTTCGAGCGCCTGGAAAGACTCAACCACCTCGTCATCCCCCCTGGCGAGCGCTACGCCATCCTCGAGACCCTCGGGCCGGCCCTGGAGCTGGTGCTGCAATCCCTGATGCGACGCTGCCTGAGCCACAACCTCCCGCTCAGCGGGCGCACCGAGCTGGTCGCGAAGCTCACCCGCGAGCTGATGGCCAAGGCGGTAGTAGGCTACAAGATCGCCGAAGAGCAGACCGCGGAGGGCTGGCCGGTGGTACGCCTGTGGCGCAGGCGCCGCCGCGGACAGGCACTGCACCGCAAGCTCCATTATCTGTCGCGGCTGTTGCTGCAAGATTTTCAGCTCTATCGCCGCCATCGAACGGGCCTGTGGGACGAGATCCACAAGACCTACCTGCGGGCCAGGGATGTGGCTGTGGCACAGCTTCCCTACGAGAATGTCGATACGCGCTTTGCCAGTCACTCGGCGATCGAGGATCTCTACAAGCAGTGCCTGCTGCTCGGTCTATCGGGACCCTATGGGCTGCTGCAGGGTGATATCGGCCGGGTCTTCAACGGCCTCTTCCTGTGGGCGCCACTTTGTAGCCTTGGTAGCCAGCCGGATGAGCCGTCACTCGCCCAATGGTTTCTGGTTGACCCCGAGTCAGACGCCCCACCCGAGTACGTGCAGAAGGACGCGGCCACCCGGCTCCGTGGCTGGATGCTCGACGCCGAGCCCCTGCTCGATCTGCTGGCCCAGCGCATCGACGAGCTCCAGCACTCTGCACGCTTGCCCGGTGGGCGCCGGCCGCGCGAAGAGCCCATCCCCTTTTCGACCGATCTGCTCTCACGGCTGTTGCTCGCCTGGGGGCAACAGCGCAACCGGGAGAGGCCGCGGACCCCGTCGCCGGGCGAGGTACGCCTAGCCTACGGAATGGGGTCCTTGATGGCCCTGCTGGATGCTCCACACGCACTGGGCGAAGCGCTTCCCAGCGCCGCGGCATTGCACCGCGAGGATAGGGTGGACGGCGATTCCCAGTTCCAGCTCGGCGATTGGGCTATCGATCTGGACAGCGCCAATGTCGAGAACATCGCGCTCGGCTCCACCGACGACAGCGCCGCGTCCTGGGCCAGGATCTCCGAGGATACCCTGGCCAGGATACACACCTGCTCCATTGTCGACCGCAGTAGCCGGGGCTTTCACATCCGGGCCGACGGAAACGACGACGTCAACCGCCGTGTCGGCGAGCTGGTAGCGGTCTGCGACCTGGCCGCGGACGGCTCGAACGGCCCCTGGCGGGTCGGCGCAGTGCGCTGGATGCATCTGCTGTCGAGCCGAGACGTCCGCTGCGGCATCCAGGTCCTGGCAGACCATGCAGAGCCGGTGGTGCTGCGCTGGTCGCGCCCGCGCAGTCACGAGGACGAAGACCTGCCCGCCCTGCTCCTGAAAGGGCGGGGCGAGGAGCCGGACACTCTGGTCACGCGCACCTTCTTCGCCAGCCCCCGAGACCGCCTTGCCCTAGTCAGACAAGGCACCGTCAATCCGATCTTGTTCGATCAGGCCCTCGCGCGCAGTCAGTCATACGTCCAATTCGCCTTTTCCTCCCTGGGCGAGCCCCGCGCCGCGCAGCCGGGCCAAGAACCCGGGCGCAACGGCGATAAACGCAATGCCGGGACAGAGGACCAATTCGACGGGCTCTGGGGCAGTCTTTGAATAGGCGATTTCTGTCAATCGGCTATGGCCGTCGCCAACTCCATGTGTACCTGAGCGGCCGGCATTATACGCCGCGCCCGCTCCCGTACAGGGACGCAAGCCAGGCATTTTCCCGCTTGATTTCGCCCAGGGTCGTTGGCACTCTGGGCTCGCTTTGTACGAGAGACAGCCACCAACTCACCAATCCATCCAGGGGACCTTCATGAAGGTAAAGCTCATCGCTCTTTGCACACTCCTGCTCGGTGCCGTCGCGGTCGCCGAGGCCCAGCCCTTTTATCCGGATTATCCGGGCGCTCGGCCGCTGCACCGGGCGCTGGCCGCCGAGGCTCCAGGTCCGGGCGTCCTGATGCGCGAAGGCTTCGGCAAATTGCTCAAATTCCTGTCCTTGGACCGCCCGCTATCCAAGGAAGAGGTAGTCGCCTTCCTGGAAACCGAGATAGCGCCCTATTTCGATTTCGGCTACATGGCGCGCTGGTCGGCAGGCCCGCGCTGGGACCGCCTGAGCGATGCCCAGCGGGGGGAGATGGAGGCTCGGATCGAGGCAGACTTCCTGACTACTCTCACCCAACGGCTACTGGGGTACAACCAGCAACAGGTGCGCGTCCTGCGGACGCGCCTGCGCTCGGCCAACCAGGCCAGCGTCGCCGTCGCCATCCAGAGCCCGCGCGGCTACCCGGCCCGGCTGGACTTCCGCTTCTATCGCTCGGGCAAGGACTGGAAGGTCTTTGATGTCGCGGCCAATGGTTCCAGTGCGCTGATGCACTACCGGCAGCTGTTCAATCGCAGCTGGACGGCATCCCCAGAGCTAGTCGTTCCCCGCTGATCCCACCCGGGGCCCGGGATGGTCCGGGCCCACTCCCCTGGTGAGCCGTCGGACCTGACGGCTCGGCTCACCCGTACCGATCCGACTCGGCGAGTGCCTCCTGGGACGCCTGCTCCAAGGCTCCCAGCGCCTCCAGCCACGCCTCTTCCGTCTCGCCCAGCTCAAGGTCGACCTCGGCCTTTTCCGCCAGGAGTCGCCGCAGATCACCCTTGCGCTCGGCTTCATAGAGTGTCGGGCTGGCGAGCCGCTCCTCCAGAGCAGTGCGGTGCTCGCTCAAAGTCTCCACCCGGGCCTCCAGAAGGGTCGCTTTGTGTTTGAGCGGCTGGATCCTGCGGCGCAGCCCTGCCTCCTGACGTCTGCGCCCCTTGCGCCCCACCGCGCTGTGGGAGGCGGTATCCGGCGCCCTGGATGGCGTGCGCTGGAGGCCCTGACTCGCCAGCCAACGGGGATAGTCGTCCAATGAGTCCCGGAACTCTTCCGCGCGCCCCGCGTGCACCAGCAGTAGCCGGTCGGAGGTGATGCGCAGCAGATGACGGTCGTGGGAGACGATCACCATGGCGCCGGCAAACGACTGCAGTGCTCGCCCCAAGGCGAGACGCATCTCCAGGTCCAGGTGGTTGGTCGGCTCGTCGAGCAACAACAGGTTGGGGCGCCGATACACGAGCAACGCCAGTGCCAGGCGGGCCTTCTCTCCCCCGGAAAAGGGGGCGACCGGCTCCAGCGCCCGATCGCCGCTGAATCCGAAGCCACCGAGAAAGTCCCGCAGGGACTGCTCGGTGGCCGGGGGTGCGATCCGCACCAGATGCTCCAGGGGCGTGTGCGCTGGATGCAGCTGATCCAGCTGGTGCTGGGCGAAATAGCCGGTCTCCAGATCCGCCGCTCGCTCCAGACTACCGTCCATGAGCTCAAGGTGGCCGGCCAGCAGCTTGACCAGGGTCGATTTGCCAGCCCCGTTCCGCCCCAGCAGACCGACTCTATCCCCGGGGGCCAGGGTGAGGTCCAGAGCTGTGAGCACGGGCATATTTCCGTAGCCAGCCACGCCGTTTTCCAGGCGCAATAGGGGGCAGGGCAGACGCATCGGCGCAGGAAACTCGAACCGGAAGGGCGAATCTACATGGGCAGGCAGTATATGCTCCATACGCGCCAGGGCCTTTAGCCGGCTCTGGGCCTGGCGCGCCTTGGTCGCCTTGGCCCTGAAGCGCTCGACGAAGGCGTGCATCTGGGCAATCTCACGCTGCTGGCGCTCACGCTCGGCCTGGCGATGGGCCAGGCGCTCGGCCCGGATACGCTCGAAGGCCGAATAGTTGCCCGTATAGACGCTGGCCGATTGCTGCTCTATGTGCACGACGTGATCGACTACCGCGTCCATGAACTCCCGGTCGTGGGAGATCAACAGCAGGGTGCCCGGGTAACGCCTGAGCCAATCCTCCAGCCAGATCACCGCATCCAGATCCAGATGATTGGTCGGCTCGTCCAGCAGCAGCAGATCGGAGCGGGCCATCAGGGCCATGGCCAGGCTCAGGCGCATACGCCAGCCACCGGAGAAGTCATCGATCTGACGCTCCTCCTCTCCGGGACGAAAGCCCAGCCCGTGCATCAGCTGGGCGGCCCGCGAGCGCGCTTCGTAGCCACCGATCGCGTCCAGCCGGCCGTGCAGCTCCGCAATGCGCACCCCGTCGTGATTCCGCTCGGCCAAGCTCAGTGCCTGCTGCGCCGCACGCAGCTCGGTGTCGCCGTCCAGCACATGCTCGATCGCTGGCCGCTCTCCGCTGGGAGTTTGCTGAGCCACCTGGGCCAGCACCCAGCCTGGCGGGCGCTCCAGCTCCCCGCTGTCTGCCGGGAGATCCCCTTGAATCAGGGCGAACAGACTGGATTTGCCGGCACCGTTGGCCCCGGTGATCCCCACCTTCCACCCCGGATGAAGGTTGAAGCTGGCCCCTTCGAACAGCAGCTTGGGGCCACGACGCAGGGCGAGATTTCTCAGCTGGAGCATGCCTGCGGAGCTTACCAGCCTGCCCGACGGCCCGGAAGAGCCCGAACGACGGCTTCAGCTCACTTCGCCTTCGGCACCTGACACTCGCTGAATATTCGTTTCGTACAGGTCGCGCACACCGATCGGTCGAGCTTCTGATAGATACCGTGGATAGCCGCATCCTTGGCCTGGAAGACATTCCTAGCCCCCGTGGCATCCATACAGCCGCAGCGCTCCAGGGCATCCCACAGGCCCTTCTTGACATTGATGAGATAGAAGCCGCCGCCTGAGTACCGACGCTTCTCCACCTCGTGGGCCAGCGCCTCGCCTCCTTGCAGATCCACGAAGTTGATCCCGTCGGCGATCAACGCCAGGTGCTTCTGCTCCGGATAGTCCGCCCGCAGGCTGTCGAAGACCTGCTCGACGTGGGCGACCGAGCCGAAGAACAGGGAGCCGTCGACCCGGATGAACCTCAGCTGCGGGCACTGCTCCACCTCGGGATCGCTCGCGAAGGCCCGCTTGGGACGGCGCGGGTCGGGAGCCAAGCTGACCACTCGCGGCTTGGAGGTGCGCTCGAGATAGAGCACCAAAGACAGCAGCACGCCCGCGAAGATCGAGAACTCCAGCTCCAGGAACAGGGCCGAGAGGAAGGTCACCAGGAACACCGAGGTCTCGCGCTTGGAGGCGTGGAGAATGCGGCCGATTTGCTTGAAATCGATCAGGCCCCAGGCCACCAAGAAGAGCACACCCGCCATGGCCGCCTTGGGCAGATAGCTGGCCAAGGGCGCCACCAGCAGCACTATGCCCATCAGCATCACCCCTGCGAACACCGCGGCGAGAGGGGTGCGCGCGCCCGCCTCGAAGTTCACGCCACTGCGGTTGAAAGAGCCTGTGGCCACGTAGCCCGAGAAGAAGGAGCCGGCGATGTTGGACAGGCCCTGCCCAATGAACTCCTGATTGCCGTCGATGCGGTAGCCGCCGCGCGCCGCCAACGAGCGTCCGATGGATACCGCCTCGGTGAGGGCGAACAGGGTGACCGCCAGGGCCGAGGGCGCCAGATGCTTGATGTTGTCCAGAGTCAGTGACGGAGCCGACAGCGGAGGCAGGGTGGCCGGCAAGGCGCCGACGGTCGCGATTCCCGTGGTATCGGCACCTAGCACGGCATTCATGGCCACCGAGATCAGGCTGCCGCCCAGCATCGCAGCAATCATATAGGGCACCTTGGGCACCCAGATCTTAACCGCGATGCCGATGAACAGGGTGGCCAGGGCCACCATGGTGGCGGGCAGGTTGACCTCGGCGGCATGATGGCCGAATTGGATCAATATGTCGTGGAAGTGGCCGCCGCTGTCCATCTCGACCCCGAAGAAGTGCTTGAGCTGCTTGGCGGCGATCAGCAAAGCAGCACCGGCGGTGAAACCGACCACCACCGAGTGAGAGATGAAGTTGACCAGGGCCCCCAGACGACCCAGGCCGAGAGCCAGCTCGAGAAGACCGACCATGAAGGTCAGGGTCAGCGCCAATGCAACATAGTCGACGCTGCCGGGGATGGCGAGAATCGAAAGGGACGAGAAGAGCACCACCGAGGCCGCGGTGGTGGGCCCGGAGACCAGGTGCTTGGACGACCCGAACAGCGCGGCTATCATGGCCGGCACCATCCCGGCGTAGAGTCCGTATTCGGGCGGCATGCCCGCGATGGTGGCGAAGGCAACGCCCTGGGGCAGCACCACTATGGCGCCGGTCAGGGCGGCAACCATATCCGCCTTCATTTCGGTCCGACCAACTCCAGGCAGCCAGGCCGTGAAGGGCATCAGCCAGCCCCAGCGGGCCAACACTCTTGTACCAATCATTTCAATACCTCAAATGCTTGAGTTGAAAGTGTTCGAGCTGAAGTAACGCCGAGGGATTCAGCTCTCCGGCAACACGGGAGGTGCCGCGACCATCAGACACACGCGAATAGAGCCGGAATAGCGCTCATCGGCCCCCGGAGATCGGCCGAAGCTGGGCCGCATCGGTCATAATGACCGGCGGCAGGTCGAAGAAGGGGTCTCGGGGCGAACGGCTACCGCTTGCTCGGCGAGCAGGCTGCGCTCGACGCGCTTGCGCCACTCCCCACATGAAGCCGAGCAGATCTTGGCTCGCCGCGGGCGCCGATTCAAGAAGGTTTCGATAACCAGTTATTCTACCATGACCTAGGGCACCACGGCCAGCGCGCTGGCCTTTGTCGCGAAAGCACTCTTTCTCGCGGAGAAAGACCGGCCTAGTTGCGAGCCTTCTCCGAGGCCTTGACGCGAGCGGCCAGGCCACTTATTGCATCCTTGAAGCCTCCCATCTGGGGCGAGACCAGACTCCCGCCGGTCGAGATCAGGCTGGTCGCGATCCCGGCTATCACATTGGCCAGGAAGAAGAAGATCATGGCCGCCCTTATCACGGGTCCGGAAACGGGCGAGCCAGCCCGGGCAGCTCGCCGGACAGGCCCATGGCGTGGCGCACCAGCAGCTGCTTGATCGGGCCCGCCCCATCGACCACACCCAGGCCGAGATTTCGCGCCAGGGAGAGCAACGGATTTCGGTTGCTGAACAGGCGCTTGAAGCCGTCCATGGCGGCCAGCATGGCGATGTTGGCACCCTTGCGGCTGCGCTCGTAGCGACGCAGCGCGAGCAGGCCGGCCCAGTCGCGGCCACGGCGGCGCGCATCTCCGATGACCTCCGCAAGGGTGGCCGCGTCCAGCAGTCCCAGGTTGACTCCCTGGCCGGCCAGGGGGTGGATCGCATGGGCGGCATCGCCCACCAGCGCGATGCCAGGGCGCACGTAGTGCTGCGCGTGCTGTAGCCGTAGCGGAAAGGAGGCCCGCGGACCGACGGAGGTCACGCGCCCGAGCACGGAAGCGCTCGCCCGAGTCAAGGCCTCACGGAAGGCGGCCTCATCCAGGGCGAGCAAGCGCTCGGACTCGTGCGGTGAGGTGGACCAGACGATGGAGCAGCGCCCGTCCGCAAGGGGCAGCAAGGCCAAGGGGCCAGTGGGCATGAAGCGCTGGCGGGCGGTTTCCCCATGGCCCAGCTCGGTGCCGATGTTGGCCACCAGCCCGTGCTGATCGTAGGCCCAGCCGCGGGTGCCGATACCGGCCAGGGTGCGGACGCGCGAATCCCTCCCGTCGGCCCCGACCAGGAGGCGCGCAGCGATGGCATGCCCGTCCTCGAGCCGGATTCGCGGCCGCTCGCCGTCCAGCTCCAGGGCCGCCAGCCGCGCGGGGCAAACCAGCTCGGCGGTCTCGCTGGCCTCCAAACGCTCCCAAAGGGCAAGTCGGATGATGCGGTTCTCGACGATGTGGCCCAGGTCCGGCTCGCCCAGCTCGGCAGCATCGAAATGGATGCTGCCACCCCCGCTAGCGTCCCACACGTGCATCTCGCGGTAAGGGCTGACCCCCAGCTCGGTCATCCGGGCCCAGACCCCCAGGTTGTCGAAGATACGCTGGGAGGCGCGGGTGAGAGCGGATACCCGCAGGTCCACCTCACCAGCGGGCCAGCCACGGTCCGGCGGCTGGCCGTCGATCACCGCGACCTTAAAGTCCTGGTCGATCAGGGCACAGGCCAGGGCGGCGCCCACCATGCCGCCACCGACAACCGCGACGTCGGGCCGGGAGGTCCGATGGGTGCGGGATTCAGTCAAGGCCCAATCCTCTGGCGAGGCGCGGCAGGCGACCCCGCAGGCCCATGGCCTGGCGAGCCAGCAGATGCCTGGCACCGGGGATCAGGTCAACACCCAGCATCCCCAGGTCGCGCAACACCCGCACCGGAGCGAGGGGGCTGGTGAAGACTCTGGCCAGGGCGTCGGTAGCGAGCAACACCGTGCGGTGGTCGCGACGGCGGCTGCGCTGATAGCCCTGAAGCACCTCCAGGGCGCCCGGGTCCTTGCCGGCGGCGGCCGCAGCGACCAGCACCTCGGCCAGGGCCGCGACATCGCGGATGCCCAGGTTGAAGCCCTGGCCGGCCACGGGATGGACGGTATGTGCGGCGTTGCCGACCAAGGCCAGACGCGCGCGCACATGCTCCCGGGCATAGACCTGGCGCAGGGGATAGGCCGTCCGACGCCCGATCTGGCGCAACCGACCCAATCGGTAGCCGAAGCGCGCCTGTAGCCGCTCCAGAAAGGCCCGGTCCGACAGAGACAGCATCTCGTCGAGGTGCTGGTCGCGCACCGTCCAGACGAGCGAGCTGCGTCCGCCGGTCATGGGCAGCATGGCCAAGGGCCCGGTGTCGGTGAAGCGCTCGAAGGCCATCCCGCGGTGGGGTCTGCCGGGGGTGAGGTTGGCGATCACCGCGTGGTGGCCGTAAGTCCATTCCCGCACCGCAATGCCGAGCTGGCCGCGCACCTGCGAGCGCCCACCGTCGGCGGCCACCAGCAGGCGGGCTGTGATCCCGCGCCGGCTGCCTGCCTGATCGAGATCGGCCTCGACCACGTCGGTCCCCAGGCGGAAGCCGTCCAGTCGCGCAGGGCAGAGCCAATGGATGTCCTGGGCTCGCTGGATCAGGGGCAGCAGGACGCGGCCCAGGTCCCGGGCGCAGACCACATAGCCCAGGGCCTCGACGCCCTCTTGCCGATGGTCCAGCCGGCTGAAGCCGAAACGGCCGCGGTCGGAGACGTGGATGGACAAGATGGGCTCGGCGTCCGGCGCCAGGTTCGGCCAGACCCCCAGGGCACCCAGGATGAGGCGGCTGCCGTAGGCGAGTGCGATGGCGCGGTCGTCGTAGCTCGGCTGGTCGGCGGAGTCCGGAGGCTGCGCCTCCACCACGGCGACCCGCAGGCCACTGCCGCGAAGCGCCAGGGCCAGCCCGGCACCCACCATGCCGCCACCCACGATCAGGACATCGAAGTCGCTCGCGATGCCGGAGGTCGAGCCTCGATTGGACATCCTGCGGCGCCTCAAGCGGCCGCCTGCACCGAGGCCATGAGGGCCTCGACGGCGGTCACCGATTTGGGCACGTCGCAGGACAGAACCTGGCAACCGTCCTTGGTGACCACCACGTCGTCCTCGATGCGGATGCCGATGTTCCACCAGCGCCGGGAGACGCCCCTGCTACCGGCAGGGACGTAGAGGCCCGGCTCGACGGTCAGCACCATGCCGGGCTCGAGCAGGCGCCACTCGCCGTCGATCTTGTATTCGCCGACGTCGTGAACGTCCATACCCAGCCAGTGGCCGGTGCGGTGCATGTAGAAGGGCTTGTAGGCCTCCTTCTTGATCAGGGTGGGTAAGCGCCCCTTGAGAAGGCCCAGCCTGACCAGCCCCCGGGTGATGACGCGCACCGCCGCCTCATGGGGCTGGTTCCAGTGATTGCCAGGGCGTACCTGCTCTATGGCGGCGGCTTGGGCCTCCAACACCAATTCGTAGAGGGTACGTTGACACTCGTTGAATCGGCCATTTACCGGGATGGTGCGGGTGATGTCCGAGGCGTAGCACTCCAGCTCGCAGCCGGCGTCGACCAGCACCAGGTCGCCGTCCATCAGGGTGTCGCGATTCTCGATGTAGTGGAGGATACAGGCATTGGCGCCGCCGCCGACGATGGACGGATAGGCCTGAAAGCGGGCGCCGAGGCGCGAGCACTCGTGGGAGAACTCCGCCTCCAGCTGATACTCGCGCAGGCCGGGTCTACAGAACTGCATGATACGCCGATGGGCGCGCGCGGAGATGCGTGCGGCCTCGCGCATCACCTTGATTTCGGACCGGCTCTTGTACAGCCTCATGTCGTGCAGGTAGTGGTCCAGGGCGATGAACTCCAACGGCGGATGGATGCCGGCCCGGGACTGGCTCCGCAGACGGTTGACCCAGTCCATTAGCTGGCGATCCAGCTCGGCGTTGCAGCCCATCGCGTAGAAGACGCGGGCACGCTCCTCGAGCATGCGGGGAAGTATCTCGTCCAGGTCTTGGATCGGAAAGGAATCGTCGGCGCCGTAGCCTTCGATCGCCCCTTCCTGGCCAGCCCTCAGGCCGTCCCAGGTCTCCTTCCCGGGGTCGCGCTCGCGACAGAAGAGGACGTACTCGGCCGGCTTGCGCCCCGGGATCAGCACCACCACCGCCTCCGGCTCCGGAAAGCCGGTCAGGTAGTAGAAATCGCTGTCGGGGCGATAGGGGTAATGGACGTCGCGATTGCGGATCTGAGTGGGCGCCGAGGGGACTATGGCCACGCTGTCCGGCCCCATCATGCGCATCAGCTGGCGGCGTCGGCGCTTGAATTCCGCGGGATTCATACACTCAGCTCCCGGCCGTGCACCAGCTCCTCGCGAATCAGCGCGTCGCGGCACTCCTCCACCAGCAGGTCGCCGGGCTGGGTGTCGGCGAACAGCTCGTCCAGCCAGATCGACTCGAGGTCCGCCGCCCCCCCGCACAACAGGCCGCACAAGACCCCGTGGATCTCCGCTGCCTGGGACTCGATGTCTGCCGAGGCGAGCATGCGCTGTAGGCGCTCATAGCGCTTGGGATCGGGTGTCGGAAGCATGGAAAATCGACGAGCGGCTGGGAAGATCTTCGGTTTGGGGTATGCACGGGCTAACGGCGATCATAGCATGCAGTCCGCCGTTGACCCTCGGATAACCGGCATCTATATTGGCGCCATGGTCAACGGCGGGTCGATCAATGCGGTCGAAATGGATCTCAAGCGGCTCGAGGTGCGAGTTGAGGAACTCATTCGCGCCTGTGCCCTGCTCAAGGAGGAGAACCATTCCCTGAAGACCCGCCAGGACAACCTGGTGGCAGAGCGCGCGGCCCTGATCAAGAAGACCGAGCTCGCCCGAAGCCGGGTCGAAGCCATTATCTCCCGTTTGAAAGGCATGGAGTCAGGCGCGTGATTGACAGTCTTGAGCCGGTCTCAGTCAAGATTCTAGACAAGGAATACCGCATCTCGTGTGAGGAAGGTCAGCGCGAGGGGCTGCTGGCCTCCGCGCGCTATCTCGATGAGCGCATGCGCGAGATCCGTCGTAGCGGACGCGTGCTCGGCACCGAGCGCATCGCTGTGATGGCCGCCCTCAACATCACCCATGATCTGCTGGAGCAGTCGGGAGCAAAGGAGGTGGTCACCGCGAGCATCCATCGGCGTCTGAGCGAGCTGCAGGAGCGCATCGAGCTGGCCCTCAACACGACGAATCAACTGGAACTCTAGACGGAAAGGCGATAGGATAGGCGTACGGGTATCCTCTGCGGTGTTTGAGATCGACTGGGTATTTTCTTGAGCCTATTCCTCACCCGGGGAGCATGACGCGGGGTTGGTGCGCATGTCCGTTTCCGTGCGGAAAGCCTGAAACCCTGCCCAGTGCGCCCACTTGAACCTGCCGGTTCAAGAACAAGGTCGTTCACGGCACGGGCGGAGGATACCCCTTTCACTCGCTGTCATCCCCTGGTGGAAGACCTTCGAAAACTCCGCCTCGAGCTGCGCGAACGGCGGCGCGCACTCTCCCCCAGCGACCAACGCCGGCACGGCATGGAGGTCACGCGCCGCCTCCGCAGCTCGCTGCTGCTGCAACGCAGCTGCCGCATCGCCGTCTACCTGAGCGAAGACGGGGAGCTGGACCTCGACCCTCTGATCGTTTGCGCCCGGCGCTACGGCAAACGGATCTTTCTCCCCGTGCTGCGCGCACGGCCGGACCGCGCCCTGTGGTTCTGTGAGCACCGATCCGGAGAGTCCTTGCGAGAGAACCGCTTCGGCATCGCCGAGCCCGACCTGCGACGTCGGCCTCCGGTCCGACCTTGGGGACTGGACCTGATCCTGATGCCCCTGGTCGGCTTCGACGCCACGGGCAACCGTCTCGGCATGGGGGGCGGCTTCTACGACCGCACCCTCGCCTACCTCAATCGCCGAGCCCATTGGCGTCGCCCGGTCCTTCTGGGTGTAGCCCACGAGTGCCAGAGGCTCGAGCGGCTCGACCAGCACCCCTGGGACATCCCGCTGAACGGCGTAATCACGGAGGAGGGCCTCTATTGGCAAGGGAAAGACCCAAGCGATTCGGGGAGGGACTCCAGACCTCCCGGTCCCGCAAACAGGCGATACGCGAGATTGCTGGTCTCTTCCCAAAAGGGATAGCCGAAATCATCCAGAAACGACTGAAGCTCGGCCCGCTCGCGAGGGTCAACCTGGATACCCATCAATACCCGCCCGTAGGCCGCCCCGTGATTGCGGTAATGAAAGAGGCTGATATTCCAGCGCCGCCCGAGCCCGCTCAAGAAGTCCAGCAAGGCCCCTGGTCGCTCGGGGAACTCGAAGCGAAAGATAAGCTCGTTCTGTATATCCGGCGCGCGGCCACCCACCATGTAGCGCACATGCAGCTTTGCCGTCTCGTTCTCGGTCAGATCCACCACCGGATAGCCGTTTTCATTGAGTCGATCGATCAGGGTACACCGCTCGTTGTCGCCGCCGGTGAGCTCCAGGCCAGCGAATACTCGGGCCGAGGTCGGGTCGGAATAACGATAATTGAACTCGGTGATCCCGCGCTTGCCCAAGGCTCGACAGAACCGGAGGAAGCTGCCCGGACGCTCGGGGATCTCCACGGCCATCAACGCCTCCCGTTGCTCGCCGAGTTCCGCTCGCTCGGCCACATGACGCAGACGATCGAAATTGATATTGGCCCCGCTGGCAATGGCGATCAGTGTCTGGTCTCTTATCCCTTCCCGTTGGACATACTTCTTCATCCCCGCTATCGACAGCGCACCGGCCGGCTCCTCGATGGTTCGGGTGTCGTCGAATACGTCCTTGATGGCGGCACAGATCTCGTCAGTGGTCGCCAGCATCACCTCGTCCACACATTGGCGTGCAATCCGGAACGGCTCCTTGCCCACCTGACGGACGGCAACCCCGTCGGCGAATAGACCCACTTGTTTCAGAGTGATGCGCCGGCCGGCTCTGAGGGAGAGATACATGGAGGGTGCGTCTTCAGGCTCGACCCCGACCACGCGGATCTCGGGGCGGACATATTTGATCCAGGCGGCTAGTCCCGCGATGAGTCCGCCACCGCCCACCGGGACGAAGATCGCGTGTATGGGGTCGGGGTACTGGCGTAGCAGCTCCATCCCTATGGTGCCCTGACCGGCGATGACGTCCGCGTCATCGAACGGATGGATGAAGGTCATTCCCAGCTCGGCAACAAGCTGCTGACTGTGGGCGTAGGCCTCGTCATAGGAGTCACCGTGCAGGACCGTTTTGGCCCCGATGGCGCGCACCGCCTGCACCTTGATCGGCGGCGTGGTCTTGGGCATGACAATGAGCGCGCGAATCCCCAATCTTGCCGCCGCCAGGGCGACACCTTGGGCGTGATTGCCGGCCGAAGCAGCGATCACGCCCTTCTCACGCGCGTCCGCAGGCAAGGCATGCATGCGGTTGTAAGCGCCCCGCAGCTTGAACGAGAACACGGGCTGCAGATCTTCGCGCTTGAGCAGCACACGGTTGCGCAGTCGCGCCGACAACCGGGACGCCGCGTCCAACCGGGTCTCCCGGGCCACATCGTAGACCCGGGCGCGAAGAATCTTCTCGATATATCTTTTCGGCATATGCGGCTACCAGACCGATCGTTGGAACTTCATGACAGGAAAAGATCCCGCCGGTATGATAGCCGGCTACCCCAAGGCTTTGGAGACCGGAATGACCCAGGACGAAATGAAAAAGCTCGCGGCGGCGGCGGCGCTGGAATATGTCAACGGCGGCATCATCGGCATAGGCACAGGCTCCACGGTCAATCATTTCATCGATCTGCTGACCGACATGAAGCACAAGATCGACGGCACGGTATCCAGCTCCGAGGCCTCCGCTGCCCGGCTGCGCAGTCATGGCATCGAGGTGATGGATCTGAATGCGGCCGGCGAGCTCGAGCTTTACGTGGACGGGGCCGATGAGTCCAACCACCAGCTCCAGCTGATCAAAGGCGGCGGCGGGGCCCTGACCCGGGAGAAGATCGTGGCCGGAGCCAGCCGCAAGTTCGTCTGCATCGCAGACGATAGCAAGCTGGTGGACATGCTCGGCCGGTTTCCATTGCCCGTGGAGGTGATCCCCATGGCACGCAGCTACGTTGCGCGCGAGCTGGTCAAGCGGGGCGGCACCCCAGTCTGGCGCGAGGGCTTCGTCACGGACAACGGCAACCTGATCCTCGACGTTCACGGCCTGGAGATCTTCGAGCCCATCAAGCTCGAGCAGGCTTTGAACGGCATACCCGGCGTCGTCACCGTGGGTCTGTTCGCTCTGAGACCCGCCGACGTGCTGATCCTGGGCACCGCCGAAGGCGCGAAGATCGTCAAGCCCTGACCCTCGACGGGGCCTTCGAGCCCCGTTTTTCTTGGCGCGATCCCGTGCAACAAAAAGCGGGGCCCGAAGGCCCCGCTCGTCATCCAAGCAAGTCCTTAGGATCAGAACTTGTGGAGGATACCCAGGCTGAAGGCGTCGCCGTCCTGGGGATCCGCCAAGCTAAGACCGGTGAGCCGGCCCCCGGGCAGCACGCCGGCACCAAGAGCACGAAACCAGGGCGACACGAACGCCCCGCCCCGTGCGCCGTATCCGGGACCGCCGTTGAAGGTCAGTCCTTTGGAATCGACATCGGAACTCACATCGACGTAGCTGACATAGAGCAGGGTACGCTTGCTAAGGTTGTGATCAACACCGACCGCCCACGCATCCTGCGAGAAGCTGGCGTGGCTGTGCGCCAAGTCGGCATCCTCGGTGTGGTACATCGCCTTGAGGGTGGTGTTGCCCAAGGTGTAAGAAGCGCTCAGACGCCACTGCTCGATGCCGAAGCCCTTGAGGCCGATCAAATCGCTGTGGTCCTCATAGCGCAGACCCACGTAGAAGGGGCTGGAGTCGAAGGCGATGGCCGCACCCCAGACGGTGTCGTCGTCGGCATATCTGCTAGCGGCCCAAGGCGCATTCAGACCGCGATCACCCGCGAAGCCACCCAGCTGGCTGCCGACAGCCGTGGCCACCACGTGAGCCGGATTGGCGAAGAAAGTACCTTGTGGGTTGCCGATCGCCTTCAGGGCGTCGTCTTCGTTGAGCTGCTCATAGCCGAGAGCGGCCTTGATGGGGCCCCAGCCACCTCCGAGACCCAGGGAGAAGCCGGTACCGGACAGGCCGTCGTTGAAGTTGGTCTCGCCAGGGATGGCTGCAGCGGCGAAGGTCAGACCGGCGAACGTCGGCGAGATGTAGGCGATCACGTTGTTGGCACGACGATCGGTGAACCCGCTGAGGCCAAGTTCACGGCCTGCGTTGAAAGGCCCCTGACCGAAGACCAGGTCGTCGTCGGCGAAGCCTTCCTCGAACAGATCCCAGCTCCCGAACACGACCTTGTAAGGGGTGTCGTGGCGGCCGAGCAGCAGGGTGCCGCCAGCCTCGTGCGACAGGCCGAGGTACATGTTGCGGCGGGTCCAGTCAGCCGTGTCGCCGTCGATGTCGACCTCATACTCCAGCTTCCAGATGGCGCTCAGACCGTTGCCCAGATCCTCGTCGCCCTTGAAGCCGATGCGAGAGGCATTGCTGTTGACCTGCCAGTTCGCGATCTCGCTATCGACCGAGGTGCCGTTGGGGACCTGACCGCGCGGGAAGCCCCGCGGCCCGAAGCCGAAGACGCCGGGAAGACCGCAGGGAAACACCCCTGCCGTGCAGTTGGCCCGGGCGGAGTAGATGGCGCCGTGGGGCCAAGTGAAGATGTCATCGGCGGTGTTGTAGTCGACGTAGTCGACGCTCAGGTCGAGCTGACCATAGATGGTCACATCCGCTTGGGCAGCCAGAGGAGCGGCCAGGGCTGCCGCCACGGCGAAGGAGAGAAGCTTCTTGTTCATTTCGGACTCCCGATTTGTGGTTGGAAAACCAACAACGATATTGGCTTTGCGGGAGGCACTATACCGCTGCAAGCAGCAGATTGCAACACTCATGTGCGAAAAAAGCGACCATCGGCGGCTGTTGTTCCATTATTGCAACATCCCCCAATCAGCCGAGCAGACGATCCAGATCAAAACCTTATCGAATCAATTGGTTATGGAGTAACGCTCCGCGCTGACCAAGGAAGCAAGAGACCGAGGCTCTTGTGTGCTTAGACACCGAGACATCGTTTCTCACCCAGAGAATAGGTCCAGGACGCAACGCGACGACCCTTGGGTTGCATTTTCGACTAGGCTGCATCTTCGACGTCCCAGCAAAAAGGCCCCGTCAAGGGGCCTTTCGCGGGCTGGCTGGGGGAGAGGGATTTGAACCCCCGTTGACGGAGTCAGAGTCCGCTGTCCTGCCACTAGACGATCCCCCAGTGGATAATCGGCCGGCCAAGGCAAGGGGCCGACTCGGCCCCCAGTGCAGGCTCGTCAGCGTTTGGAGTACTGGGGACGCTTGCGCGCCTTGTGCAGACCCACCTTCTTGCGCTCGACCGCCCGCGCGTCGCGGGTAAGGAAGCCCGCCTTTCGGAGCGCAGGGCGGAGGCCCTCGTCGTAGTCCACCAGGGCACGGGCTACACCATGGCGGATGGCGCCGGCCTGACCCGTGGTTCCTCCACCAGAGACGGTGACCTTGAGGTCGACCCGCTCCGTCATCTCCACGGCCTCCAGCGGCTGGCGTACCACCATGCGCGCGGTCTCGCGCCCGAAGTACTGATCGAGCGGGCGGCCGTTGACCACAATGGTGCCACTGCCGACACTGAGGAACACGCGTGCCGCTGAGGTCTTGCGTCGCCCGGTGCGATTGATCGTTTCTGCCATTTTCTTAAGTTCTCAGGTCGGCGTCAGATGTTCAGCGCCTTGGGCTGCTGTGCCTGGTGGCGATGCTGGGGTCCCGCAAACACCTTGAGCTTGCGGAACATCGCGCGCCCCAGGGGATTCTTCGGCAGCATGCCTTTGACCGCATGCTCGATCGCCCGCTCCGGGTGCTTGTCCAGCAGCTTCTCGAGACTGATGGACTTGAGGTTGCCGATGTACCCGGTATGGTGGTGGTACATCTTGTCGTGGAGCTTGTTTCCGGTCACCCGGATGCGCTCGGCGTTGACCACCACGATGTAGTCACCCGTATCCACATGGGGGGTGTACTCAGGCTTGTGCTTGCCACGCAGGCGGCGCGCTATCTCACTGGCCAGGCGACCCAGGGTCCTGCCGGAGGCGTCAACGAGAAACCACTCGCGCCGAACCTCGGCGGGCTTTGCACTAACAGTCGTCATCAGGTTCTCTCCGAGAGAAATTGGGCTCGGAACAGGTAAAGAGGATGAATGCTACCCAAATGCTACTCGCTTGGCAAGTGGGATGCTACGCCGAGCCCTGGAGGCAAAAAAAAACGCAGCGAGGGGATCGCTGCGCAAGAAAAACCACCAAAGGAGGATGGAGGAGTACTGAAGCACCGGGAGGCGATTCAGCATGTGAGAATCATCTTATATTATTAGGCGGTTGTCAAGTGCGTTTTTCGGAAAACTTGCGCGTCTCAATCTCTGCCCGGCAGGCGCAGGCGCTCGACCACCCGACCTTTCATCAAGTGCTCCTCGATGATCTCATCCAGATCCGCGTGGTCGACGTAGGTGTACCAGACCTCCCCTGGGTAGATCACGATCACCGGGCCCAAGTCGCATCGGTCGAGACAGCCCGCAGTGTTGATCCTCACCTGCCCCGCGCCGTGGATGCTCAGCTCCTTGGCTCGCCGCTTCACATAGTCGCGCGCAGCCTGGGCGCCGAGTTGGGCACAGCAGGCGGCGCCATCCTCCCGCCGATTGGTGCAGAAGAAGACATGGTGGCGATAATAGGACATGAGAGCAATGACCGAAGTGGCCGGAAACCAGTGCTATCATGGCCTCTTACCCCTGCCCTGTCACTCTCCCCCGACCCGCCCGTGACCAGCCCCGAACGATTGCTGGCCGAAGCCGACCGCTGCGTGAAATGCGGCCTTTGCCTGCCCCATTGCCCAACCTACGGCCTCGACCGGGACGAAGGCGAGTCGCCACGTGGTCGGATTGCGCTGATACAGGGTCTGGCCAACGGCCAGCTGCCCTCAGGGCCCAGGCTCTGGGGCCATATCGATCGCTGTCTGGGGTGTCGAGCCTGCGAGCGCGCCTGCCCGTCCGGAGTGGCCTACGGCCGACTGCTCGATGGGGTTCGCGCCCTGAAGGTCGAGCAAAGAGGGGCGTTGCTCTCCGCGCCCGCGAGAGCGGGGCTCGACCTGCTGGCAGGGCTACCGCGATGGCCGATCGCCGTCGGGACGATGCGCGCACTGCAGGTATCCGGACTCCTTGGACTCGCCGCACGCCTCTCCCCATCGCGATGGCGGCGCCTGATCGGCCTGCTGCCCCCATTGCAGCCGCCGCGCCCACTCCGAGAGATCTATCCCGTGCGGGGCGCGCCGCGCGCTCGCGTCGGGCTGTTCACTGGGTGCATCAGCGCGCTGACGGAGCAGTCCGCGTTGACCGCGAGCATCGAGCTGCTCAACGCGCTTGACGTCGAGGTCCGGGTCCCGCGCCGACAGGGATGTTGCGGGGCCATGCATCTGCACGCGGGATATCCAGCCCGGGCGCAGGCCCTGGCCGAGCGCAATCGCGACGCCTTTGCCGGATTGGCACTGGACGCCCTGGTCTATATCGCCTCGGGCTGTGGCGCCCAGCTGGCAAGCTACGACGAGCTGGATGGCCTGGGTCCGCTGGCGCCCCCGCCCATGGACATCTGCGCCTTTCTGGATATGTTCGACTGGCCCGACGATACCCGGCTGACGTCCATGGAAGGCGTAGTGGCGCTGCACCATCCCTGCACCCAGCGCAATCAGCTCCGCGAGACCGAGCCCGCCCGGCAGGTCCTGGCACGCATACCCGGCCTCACCCTAGTGGACCTTCCCGGCAACGACCTCTGCTGCGGGGCGGCCGGCACCTATCTGCTGACCCAGCCGCAGAACGCGGATCGCCTGGGCCGGACGAAGCTTGAGGAGCTTCGCCAGAGCCCCGCACGCTGGCTGGCCACCTCGAACACCGGCTGCGCTCTCCATCTCGGCGCGCTCGCCCGAGCCGCGGGATTGGAGGTGGGGATTGTGCACCCTGTCCAGCTGGTGCACCGCCAGCTTCGCGGGCGAGCCGACACCCGGGACCACGAGTGAAGGCGGCGCCTTATTGGACCTTGCACCAACCCCGGCTCCCTCCCGATAATCGGCCTTGAATACCCTAGTCGCCACCAGTCTCGGGCCTCGGCCCCGGGGAGAAGCACCATGGAAAGACGTGACTACACCCCTCTGGACCGCCTGCTGATCAGCCTCGATCAGGGGGTGCGCACCGTGTTTGGCCGGCCCCAGGTCACCGAGCGCGAGAACCCTGCCGAGGATCTGGCGGATGCGGAGCTGTCGGACGAAGAGAAGGATCGGGTGGCCCGCCTGATGCGGATCAACCACACGGGCGAGGTCTGCGCCCAAGCACTCTATGCGGGGCAGGCGCTGACCGCGCGGCTCACTGAGATCCGCGGCGGCATGGAGCGAGCGGCACTGGAAGAGAACGACCACCTGGACTGGTGCGAGCGTCGCATCGACGAGCTGGGTAGCCGCAAGAGCTATCTAAACCCCTTCTGGTACTTGGGCTCCTTCGCCATCGGGGTGGCGGCCGGGCTGGCGGGGGACAGGTGGAGCCTGGGCTTCGTCGCCGAGACCGAGCGCCAGGTGGAGGCCCACCTGGACGACCACCTAGGCCGCATACCCGAGCGGGACGCAAAGACCCGAGCCATCCTCGATCAGATGCGCGACGACGAGATCGGCCATGCCACCAAGGCGATCGAGGCCGGCGGTGCGCCTTTGCCCGCCCCGATCCGGCTGGCGATGCGGCTCACCTCCAAGGTCATGACCAAGACCGTATACCATCTCTGAGCAGACTATCTCTCGCCCCGCTGTAGAGAACGCCAAGAAACCGACGAGATTTCTCTGCGGGGTCGGCGTCCCTGCGAGAGTCTCGAAAACCTTCCCGCCCAGGCCCTACCTCAGGCGCATCCCCTTCTGGATGTTGCGCCCATAGAAGATCTCCAACATCTCCCGGCGGATGCGCTCCATGATCTCCCCGCGCTGCCGCTCGGTCAGCTCCCCGGAGGTAATGCCGAATAAGTAGCTGTCCAGATCGCAGCATTTCAACACCATCTTGGTATGGAAAATATTCTCCTGGTAGACATTCACGTCGATCATCTCGTACCTGTCTTTCGTATCCCGCGCCAGGTAGTTCTGAATCGAATTGATCCTGTGGTCGATGTAGTGCTTCTTTCCCCGCACGTCGCGGGTGAAGCCTCGCACGCGGTAATCGAGATTAACGATGTCCGAATCGAGGGTGTGGATCAGGTAGTTCAGTGCCTTCAACGGCGAGACGCGCCCGCAGCTCGACACGTCTATGTCCGCCCGAAAGGTGCTGATGCCGTTGTCCGGATGGCTTTCGGGATACGTATGGACGGTAATATGGCTCTTGTCCAGATGGGCCACCACGGCCTCCGGCAAGGGGCCCGGCGCCTCGCTGTTGGACAGATGCTCCGCCGCAACCGGCTCCTCCGAGATCAGCATGATGACGCTGGCCCCGTGGGGGTCATAGTCCTGACGAGCGATATTCAGGATATTAGCACCGATGATGTCTGACACATCCTTGAGGATCTGGGTCAGGCGCGTGGCGTTGTACTCATTGTCGATATAGCGGATATAGGCCTTCTCCTGCTCGGGGGTGGCCGTGTAGCAGATATCATAGAGGTTGAAGCTGAGGGTCTTGGTGAGATTGTTGAAGCCGTGCAGCTTCAATCTCTTCAAGGGCCGGACCATGGAATCCATCCTCCATGCGGGCTGGGGAGGTAAGAGTTAGGCGATTTCTTTCAACCTAGAAACGGCAGTTGGACGGCCGCTACTCCACCTGCATGCCCAAGAGACCCCCATAGTAGCGCTCACAGGCTTCCAGGTCCGGCACGTAAAGTGCCACATGGCACAGGCCGAGATGGGACTCTGGGCGATTCATGACAGACCGAGACGCTCGATCAACGCATCCCAGACCGGTCGGCCGAAGCCATACTGTATCACCAGCGGCAGGGACGCCGGACCGGCTGCTAGCAGACGGGCATGGAAGGCCGTGGGCGTAAGCTCCGGCTCTTGCCGGCGCATGTGCTCGGCGAGCACCTCGATCAGCCGCCATCCGACCAGCGACGCAGTCGCCAGGCCTGGCTCACGAGTGATGGCCAGCACCTGCCAGCGGGCCTGCTCTCTCTCCGAGCCGGGCAGCTCGGCGAGCTGATCGACAGCCTGGTCCGGCTCCAGCCCGTCCAAGTGTATCCGGGCATCGAGCAAGGCGCCGAGCGCGCAGCGGCGGCTGGCGAGCAGCAGTGCAAGGCGCGCGTCGGCGCTGTCGTCGAAGCCGGGCTTCACGATCAATCCCTGGGCACAGAGCGGCCAGCCCCCCAGAAAGCCCGGGCACGGATTCAGCCGGCGGACCAGTGTCCCGGCAGCAGGGCTTTCGGCCGCGCACACGGCTTGCAGATGTCGGCCGGGCCAACCGAGTCTGAGGCAGCCTCCCAACGCCAGGCTTCCCGCCAAAGGACTCCAGCCGGACGCGGGCTCGCCGAGATAGAGGGTCCCGATCAGCTCCGGGTCTCCCATGGCAGGCGCCACATAGGCCGAGCCCGGAGCCAGTGCACTCACGCAGTCCGGCGGCGCCGCGATCCGCAGCTGGCTTGAGACACGAATCCTCGCCAGGCCCTCGGATTCGAGATGAGCATACGCGCGGCGACTGTAGGCCCTGGCCTGCTCTAAGACGGCATCCGTCGCGGCCCGGTCCCCCTGTGCAAGCACCGTCAGCCAATCTTTCAAGCCACCCGGATGACCCTGATCGACGGCCAGATCTGCCAGCGCGGAGTCGATCTCCGCCAGGGTGTTGCGCGCAAGACCTCGTAGCCGCTCCGGATCGTAAGGCAGGAAGAAGCGTTGGCGCAGCGCGAATCCGTAGAGCGAAGCGCCCGCCGCCACACGACCTCCAGCAAGCGGTGCGACCTGGTTATCCAGCTGCCCGGCATAATCGCTCACCGCGGCGGCAGCCGCTTCAGCGAGGGAGAGGATGCGGGCCGGACTTCGGCAAATGCGCCGAACCAGGCCGCTGTCCCCCAGCGACAGAAGGCTCGTCATCCCCGCGCGGGCCTGATCCACTGCCGCATCCAACCAGAAGCGCGGCACCAGCTCGGCCGCATCCCTGATCTGGCCCCGGGCGTAGCGCAGGAAACCTGGGATAGCGGCCAGATAAGGCTCCAAGGCGCGAGATTTTGCGGCATTGGGGTACAGCAGCAGGTCGCACAACCCATCGAACGGCAGGAAGGCACCGGGGTCCCTATGACGCCAGTCGCGCTGGTGCAGACACTGGCTCTCTGCCTGGGCCGCTCCGAAGAGCATCTGGAGGTCGATCTGACGATCGTCATCCAAGCTGTGGAAATCCAGCTCCTCGAGACCGACGATCAGGCTCTCCAGCCAGGAACCCAAGGCGGCCACATCGTCGTCTTCCACCGCAGGGAGACGCCCTTCGTAGCCGGAGATGCCTGCGCGCAAGGCCCGCGCCGGATGAAACCGCAGCCAGACCTCGTAGAATTCCTGGATCAGACAGTCGAAGACCCGACTAGCCTTGGACATCAACGATCTCGAAGTCGTGTGTGACCTGCGCCACCTTCCCCAGCATGATGGATGCGGAGCAGTATTTCTCGGCGCTGAGCCGCACCGCCCGCTCTACTGCCTTTTGCGTGAGTGTCCGCCCGGAAACGACGAAATGCACGTGGATATGGGTGAAGACCTTGGGGTCCGTCGTTGCGCGCTCGGCATCGATCTGCACCTCACAGCCCGTGACCTCATGGCGACCCTTTCTCAGGATATGGATGACATCGAACTCAGTGCAGCCCCCCATGCCAAGGAGCAGCATCTCCATCGGACGGATTCCCAGGTTGCGACCCCCCAGATCCGGCGGACCATCCATGACCACGGCGTGTCCGCTGCCGGACTCGCCCAGCATCAACGCACCGTCGACCCATTGCACCCGTGCCTTCATCTCATTTCCCGGCATCGATAACCGCCGGGCAGCCTACCATAGTTCGACTTTGAGCAGCAGCTACCCTACACTGACAAAAGGTACCAAACACTTTTGCCTGCCGCCTCAAGAGAAAGATCACGCACAAATGCCCATCGCGATCCCCCCGCCCCAGCAGCCGGAATTCCTCAAGAGACTGCTTACCTTGTCCCACATACGCCGTTACCCGGCAAAGACCGTCTTCATCCACCCGGGGGATTCGGCGGACGTGCTCTTCTACCTGGTCGAGGGATCGGTCACCGTGCTTATCGAGGACGAAGAGGGCCGAGAGATCATCCTCGCCTACCTGAACAAGGGCGAGTTCATCGGCGAGATGGGCATGTTCCATCCCCAGAAGCAACGCAGCGTGATGGTCCGCACGCGCAGTGCCTGTCAGCTAGCGGAGATCAGCTACACCCGCCTGGACCAGCTGATGCAGTCCGATCTCCACGACTTCGCGAAGGACATTTTCTACGCACTCGGGCGCCAGCTGACCATGCGCCTGATGGCCACCAGCCGCAAGGTGGGTCATCTGGCCTTTCTCGACGTCACCGGACGCATCGCCCGCACCCTGCTGGACCTGTGCAAGCAGCCCGACGCCATGACCCATCCGGACGGCATGCAGATCCGCATCACCCGTCAGGAGATTGGGCGCATCGTCGGCTGCTCCCGTGAGATGGCCGGGCGGGTGCTCAAGAGCATGGAGGAGCAGGGGCTGATCAGCGTCAAGGGCAAGACCATCGTGGTGTTCGGCACCCGCTAGCCGAACAGCTCCGCCAGCCTCGCCCCCGGATCATCGGCGCGCATGAACGCCTCGCCGACCAGGAAGGCGTGCACCCCGTGCTCCCGCATCAGGGCCACATCCTCGGGAGACTGTATGCCGCTCTCGGCGACCAACAGGCGATCCGCGGGAATGCGATCCTTGAGCCGAAGCGTGGTCTCCAAGCTGACCTCGAAGGTGCGAAGGTCGCGATTGTTGACCCCGACGAGACGGCAATCGAGCCCCAGGGCCCGCTCCAGCTCATCCTCGTCATGGACTTCGGTCAGCACATCCATGCCGAGGCGGTGGGCCAGGTCATTGAGTTCTTGCAGCTTCTCGTCACTCAGGCAGGCCGCGATCAAAAGGATGCAGTCCGCCCCGATCGTCCTGGCCTCGTAAACCTGGTAGGCGTCGATGATGAAGTCCTTGCGGATCACGGGCAAGGCGCAGGCCGAGCGCGCCTGCTCCAGGTAGCTGTCCGCTCCCTGGAAGAAATTCACGTCGGTGAGCACCGACAGACAGGCCGCCCCGTGGCCCGAATAGCTTTGCGCTATCTCCGCGGGCCGGAAGTCCGGCCTCAGTACCCCCTTGCTGGGAGAGGCCTTCTTGATCTCCGCGATCACCCCGGGGCTGCCCGCGGAGATCTTCGCCGCCAGAGCGGCGGCGAATCCCCGCGCCGGGCTCGCCGCATCCAGTGCATCCACCAAGCGCCCCAGCGGCACCCGCTCCACCCGCTCGACCAGCTCTTCGACCTTGCGGCGGATGATCTTCTTGAGAATGTCTGGGGTGTCTGCGGGCTGGCTCACCAGGGAGTCCTCAATCGAAGCCTTGGGTAAAGATTACCAGCCGGTCCAGGCGGTTCCTCGCCTCGCCGCTCGCGATGGCCGCATCGGCCCGCCGCACGCCCTCGGCCAGGCTCGCGGCGAGTCCCGCCGCGTAGATGGCCGCACCCGCATTGAGCACTACGATATCCCGCGCGGCCCCCGACCTGTCCTCCAGCACCCCGCGAATCACCGCCAGGCTCTGCTCGGCGCTCTCGACCTTGAGGGAGCCGAGAGACGTCCGCTCCAGACCAAAATCCTCGGGACGGATGGAATAGTGATGGATCATGCCGTCGCGCAGCTCGGCCACCGCAGTCTTCTCGCCGATTGAGATCTCGTCCAGTCCGTCGCGCGCGTGCACCACCAGCACGTGCCGGCTGCCCAGCTTGAGCAGCACCTGGGCCAAGGGATCGAGCAGCAGATCGCTGAACACCCCGAGCACCTGATTGGGCGCCCCCGCCGGGTTGGTCAGGGGACCGAGCACGTTGAAGATGGTGCGCACCCCCATCTCGCGGCGCGGGCCTATGGCGTGCTTCATGGCCCCGTGGTGGGCCGGGGCAAACATGAAGCCCACCCCCACTGTGTCGATGCAGCGGGCGACCTGCTCGGCGCTCAGATCCAGACGCACCCCCGCCGCCTCCAGCACGTCCGCACTGCCCGAGCGCGACGAGACCGAGCGGTTGCCGTGCTTGGCCACCCGAGCCCCGGCCGCCGCAGCCACGAATGCACTGGCCGTGGAGACATTGAAGGTGCCGGAGGCATCGCCGCCGGTCCCACAGGTGTCAACCAGGTGCTCCGCGCTCACTACCACCCGGGTGGCCAGCTCGCGCATCACCTGGGCTGCCGCACTGATCTCCCCAACGGTCTCGCCCTTCATCCGCAGCCCCACCAGGAAGCCGCCGATCTGGGCGGGGGTGGCACCGCCGGTCATGATGGTGCGCATCACCTGGACCATCTCCTCTTGAGCGAGGTCGTGACGGCCCAACACCCGATCGATGGCCTGCTTGAGATCCATGCCGATCACCCCTCGATGAAGTTGCGCAGCAGGTCGTGGCCGGTCCGGGTCAGGATGGACTCCGGGTGGAACTGTACCCCCTGCACGGGATACTCCCGATGGCGCACTCCCATGATCTCGTCCACCGAGCCGTCGTCGCGCTGGGTCCGGGCGGTGATCTCCAGACATTCGGGGAGCGTCTCCTTCTCGATCACCAGGGAGTGATAGCGGGTCGCCTCGAACGGATTGGGCAGACCACGAAACACCCCCTGATCCGCGTGACGGATCGGCGAGGTCTTGCCGTGCATCACTGCACGGGCGTGCACGATGCGCCCGCCGAAGGCCTGGCCGATGCTCTGGTGCCCCAGGCAGACCCCGAGGATGGGGATCCGGCCCGCAAACCGCTCGATCGCCTCTACCGAGATGCCGGCCTCCGTCGGCGTGCAGGGCCCAGGGGAGATGACGATCTGGTCCGGCGCCAGGGCCTCGATCTCGTCACAGCTGATCTCGTCGTTGCGGTAGACGCGCACCTCGACCCCGAGTTCGCCCAGATACTGGACCAGGTTGTAGGTGAAGGAGTCGTAGTTGTCGATCATCAGCAGCATGAGCGCCACTTCCTGTTGTTTATAAATGACTTCATAAAGCAGGATTGCCATTATTACCCGCTTTGTTACCCGAATTTACCCGGGAGACGGGTCGATTATCACACGGAATCCACACGGAGAGCGACAGAGCAGGTGCGGGGTAGAGTCTGCACAGTGCATTAGATCGGATTGCTAGTGCGGGTGCGCGAACAGCCCCTCAATCCCCCCCTAGCCATCGGCGTTCCCTCCGATACCGCATCGCACACATCTAGGCTATGCCGGAGGTGGGCCACGCCCCACCAAGATAGAGGGCGCGGCCCGAATGGACGCCCAAATCTTGCCTCGCCATTTCGGGGCGTCACTTTCGCCACGTTTGCTCAGCCTCCTACGCCACAACGTTCCCCAGCCGTAGCACGCTTTCGGTGGCGTTCGGAACGCGCCGCAGCAGGATTCGGTGACACCAACGCGAAGACGCCCGCCCTTGGCCAACATCAATTATGCCGGCGACGGCCGAAATGATGACGGCTACTACGATCACACCGAATCGCGCACCAACGGCGTCGCTCGCTCACCCGGGGTCGGAAATGCCTTGATCTTGTTGTTAAGGGCATCCCGATCGATAACAATCCCCACGCCTGTATTGCCGGGAGGCACAAGATCTTCCCCTAACCTTATCGAGAGAAAGGCACCCCCCTCTGCCTCACCAGCCGGATCGATAAGGATTTCTCCGAGCAGGAGCTTTCGCCTATCCGGCGCCTCTGAGTACCCATCAAAGGCGTTTAGCTCGGTAACCCATAAGCGCTTTGGAAGCCATTTCAATCGGTAATAATCCTTGACCTCTTTAGGTAGATCACTATCTACGACTCTCGCCCGAAAGTCACTTCTCTCTTGCAGAAAAGTTCTCATGACCAACTGAATTTTCGGGAATTCTTCCGGCGCTTCTGTTTGGACGTTGGCGCCCACATGAATGGCATGCTCTAAGAGGCGAATGCTTAGCGCCTGCGCCTCATCTGCATCAGTAAATATATCTGGCTGGAGAAGAGGAATCGCATAGAAGGCTTGCTGCAAACAATACCCTTGGGCACTCTTCTCGGGGAGCCGAAGGTATGGGCCGGAATTGTCGTTATGGATTATGAATGGTTCAACCCAAGAGGCCGCATCAAGAATCTCCACTTTCCGACCCGTACTTTCGATCGATGCAAGCGTAATCAAATTCGAGGGGACCTCTTCCCAATGATGGCCGATCAATATCACAGCATGCCCCTCGGCAGCCGCTGGAAACAAAACAAGAAGAACCGGAATACCTGATTCAACGTATGGATAAAGCGTTTTTTTGCACCGCCCGATATCCTCAGCAGAGAGATCCTGGTCGGTCGAACGCCGCAGCGGAATCATGTGTGGCGCATACCCAAGCCCCCTCAATGCTTCCGAAATTTGCTCAATGGACAACCCTCCCCGGTTCGGCAGCGTACGCCGCATAACCAAAAACTTCGTTGCGGCCGTCGTAATTTGAGCCGGACTAAACGCCGCTTGACCCTCTTTCCTGCGGAGAGTCCGAAGAGCCATCCAAATTGAAGCTTGTGCGCACGCTCCAACAGCATTGTCTTGCTGCATAAATGGAGTGCCGGTGACAAAGAACGGACGTCCGGATATATTTACTCTAAACTCGTCTTTCGAAAGAAGAAACCTCTTATCACCGGTTGGTGGACTCAAGATGGTCGCCGCCACGGGACTCATACTTATCGGTCGCAACGTAACAAACCCGAGATAACAATTGGGGCCATCGGCCAACTCGTCAATCGCCTCCAAAATGTTGCCTGAAGATGGCGAGACCGAAAAGAAATGTATGCGAAAACAATAGCGCGAAACACTCGACGTCCAGCGCGAATAGTACGCTGAATGCTCTGCCAAAAAGTCCGGATCTTGGACGTCTCTTTGAGCAATCGCGCACTTTGCCCCAAGACTTGCAACCAATTGTGCCGTCGCGATGAGCGGGGTGTATCTCGGGACGCCACTACCCAACCCCCTATCGACTAAGCACTCTTGAAACACCTCTACGATCTGCTCGATCTTTCCTGGGCTCAATTGGCGTACAACAAGCCGGTTTTCCATGGCAATCACCTAAAGAAAAGCCAGTCGCTGGAGACTGGCTTTAAGTTTCTATTACCTGGTGGAATGCAAGCGCCTAGCGAACGGTTATATTTTTTGCCTCTTCGGCCGCCCGACGCTTCTCAGCCCGCATGTCTTCAATCTCACCCGCGACGTCCGACTCAAACTCCCGATAAAACTGCTGAGTTTGATCCGCCGTCAACTCCACGGCGCAGCGCTGCTCTATCACGCTGTCAACGAGCATTGTTAGCACTTTCGAATGCATGTCGCGCCTCCGACAGGATCTCCAGGGCTACTCCCCATAAGCTAATGCCCAAGCAGGGCTGCTAGCATAAAACCATCTTATAGTCAAGAATGCAACTTGACTAATGGATAGTATGGGGCGGACATGCCAGTTTGACAAGAAAAAGCTAGGGCCGGCGCAGAGGCGCAGCCTGAAGCAACGAGTCAAATTCATGATCGCCAACTTCGGTCCTTGTTCGAATTTCTCTTGTATACACAGTATGTTGTCGCGGAACTAGTCCGCACGGTCGCCCAGGTACAAAGACACCGGCTGCGCATAGTCCCGGCCAGCCATCGCGGCCAGACAGGTGCCCTACCGTCAGCCTCGCGCAAGCTCGCGGCCCGGCATGCATCCTACCGATGCTCAGGTCCGAGGCAGGACACGGAATCTTTCCCGGGGCGCCTTAAGCAGAGCGCATACGCACTTGGCCTGCTACACCGCAATCACTGAGCTGATCAGGCGCTCCATCCCTGTCTCATCAAGTTATCGAGGTCTCGTCGCGACAGAACGGCCGCGCAGTCGCGCCAGGCGTCATCGCTGGGCTTGATGGTGTCGTTGTACCGTAGGTCGAAGCCCGTAGCCTGGCGGCGCTCCTCGATGTACTGGTCCATCTTCTCGCCCAGGGTCTCGATGTCGTCGATCCACTCGTCCCGGATGGTGTCGGGCAGAGAGCCGAACAGGTCGTAGCGGTTGCGCATACGCTCGGAGAGACGCTCGTAGACCTTATCGTCCACCGTGCCCTGGTGGACCAGGTTCAGCATATCGACGGTCGAGCGGGCTTGGCCGAAGCGCTTGATGCGGCCGATGCGTTGCTCCAGGCGGGTCGGGTTCCATGGCAGGTCGACATTGATGAGGGTGCCCAAGGTTTGGAGGTTCAGGCCCTCACAGGCGGCATCGGTCGCGACCATGATGCGGATGTCGTGATCTGCGACCATCCGCTTCAGGGCCTCGCGGGCGATGCCCACGGCCTGGCCATCCCGGTACAGGCGGCTGCGATCCGCCCCGGCGTAAAGCCCTATCAGCTCGCCCGGCAGCTCCTCCGCGAGCGAATCGGCCACCCACCGTGCGGTGTCGTAATAATGGCTGAAGATGATGCACCCCAGCCCCAGCCATCCCTCGTCTTTCAGGTAGTAGCGGATCGCGCGGAGCTTGGGATCATCGTCCATGCCCTGAAGGGCGGAGATCAGGCTTTCGAGCGCAGCCCGCTCTGCATCTGTCTGCACCGCCAGCTCAAGCTCGGCGTCCTCGGTCTCTTCCTGGACCTGACGTCCCTCGAGCAGCATGGTCGCCGTGTTGATACCCGCCACGACGCTGGAGCAGACGCGCTGCTCCATCAGGTTCTTCATAAAGCCACCACCCTTGCCCCTCCCGGCAAGGACCTTCCCGAACTTGCGAGCCTCTTCGTAAGCGCGGTCGAAATCAGGCGTCGTTCGCAGTGCGATCCCCTCGAACAGGGCGTTGAAGCGGTGCGGGTCGGTGACCAGCCCCTCCTCCGGATGAACATTAACGGCGATCTGATCCAGCAGCCCGCGCTCCTCCAGCGTCACGCGCTTGCGCAGGACCACATGGCAGACGAAGGGGTTCTCGCGCTGGAAGAAGGAGGCGCCGTCGATCACTCGCTCGAGTTCCGTTTCCAGATCGTCGCGGAGATCCCCCGGCAGCAAGGCCAGGGCGCCCGCTAGGTGCTCGGTCCGGTGCAGGCCCAAGTCCTCCCGCAGGTTGCGGAACAACCGCCGCGCGTTCGGCTCGTTGGTGGACTCCATCGTCGGCAGGGGCGAGCGGAGCAACTGCCATCCGTAGTCGAAATCGTCGACGTGCTCCTCGCCGCTCAGAATGGGCAACACCCGGCCAGGGTTGTGCCATGGAGCCAGATCATTACCGAGGACGAATCCACCGCTTCCCCGGTGCAGCAGGCGCGCCAGGTCCCAGAGGTCCTCGGCCTGGGTCTGGATCGGTGTCGCGGTGCCCAGCAGCAGGTGATCGGATCGGTCGGCAACCGCGCGCATGAACGCGAGCAGCTCGTTCGGCTCACCCGCCTTCGGCCCGAATCCCTGGCGCGACCGCGCCTTGTGGGCCTCGTCCAGGATGACCAGGTCGAAGGTGAGCCCGGTGAGATACTCCTTCTCCCGCGACGGCTGCACCATCAGCCCGGTAGAGACGATCCCGATCCGCAGCGGACAGCGGGCGATGTGCTCGGCCCCGCCGGGAGAGATGGCCCGCTCCTCGGGATCGAGCCACACCTTGCGGCTGGAGTGCCAGCGGGCACAGGGGATGCCGAGCTTGTCGATCATCTCCGTCTGCCACTGCTCGCACAGGGTGGCCGGGGCAAAGATCACGATGGGCTTGCGGCGCCGTCCCGTCTTTTCGGACAACAGGCACAGGGTGAGGGCCGCGGTCCCGAGCGACAGGGTCTTTCCCAGACCGACCTCGTCGGCCAGCAGCAGCCGGGCCTGGCCGTGGTCGTAGTAGTGGCGGAGGCACTCCGTGACGAATCCCTGCTGCCACGGCTGGGGCGCCATACCCTCCCGGTAAAGGGGAGACTCGATCAGCGCGGCGGGGGCGAGCGTATCCTCGGCCTCAATGTCCGGCAGCAGCACCTCGTAGCGGCGGCTCCGGCGGCGGACCTCCCGACAGACCGCCTCCGGCAGCGGGCGGGCGGCATTCCACAGGTATTCGAACTCCGCTTCGATCCAGGCAACACCCTCCGGGGAATCGTCCTCCCACAAAATCTCGTAGTGGCGTTGCCAGCCGTGCCGAGTCTCGTTCATCGAGCCGATGAAGCCGACCTTGCGCCCATCCGCCCGCTCGATGACCCCGGCCTTTCCCTGCACGAAACGGCAGACGCTATCGGGTGCAACGCGGATCACCTGGCCGCGCTTACTCAGGAAGGCATCCCGACGCTTGTAGCGCTCCCGGTTGAGCAGAGACTCAGCCTCGATTGAGCGTTCGTTCCAGCGCCCCAGCATGCGCGCCTCACGGAGCTGGGCGATCCGCAGGTCCTCCGGCGACAGGTCCACGTTGCAGACGATGCGCACCTCGGGAATCGGCTCCAGCCATTCGTGGGCGATCTCGAACAGGGAGCTGGTGAAATAGCCGGCGATGCGGCGGTAACTCCGCGCGCCTTGGAGTTGCTCGGCCAGGAAGGTCTCGTCGAGGCGATGTTCGCGCGAGGAGAAACGGCGAATGGTCACGCTGACAGCTCGTCGGGTTCCTCCTCGTCCATCACCTCGCCGACCGGTTCGTCCTGCGAGATGACACGCGCCACCCGTTTCCCCGTCGCTGCCTCGATCAACCCGATCAGCGCCTCCTCGCGCTGCTCGAAAAAGTGCTCGAAGTTGTCGCTCAGCAGCGCCTCGGCATCTATCAGGTGGCTTGCAAGGATCTGACGCGTGCGCTCGTCGGTGATCTTGGCGTCCTGCTGGAGCCTTTTCAGATAGACCGAGGGGGCCACGCCGCCAATGATACGATTGGCCCGTGCCGAGATCGGCGTCTTGTTGACGACGCAGTCGTACCGCCCGGCCTCGATCTGCTGCTTCTTGCACCAATCGCGCGGGAAGATATGGTGGATATCCACCCGCTCATCCCAGCGCTTGATTGCTCGCCGCTGGGTGTTGAGGGTATCGATGGCCCGATGCAGCCGCGTCGCCTGGTACAGCGAGGTCAGCCGCTGTTGCCCGTCGAGCAACAGTCGCTCGGGTTGCGGCCCCGGGTTGGCGAAGGTGAGCCCCTCGATGGATCGGGGCTGAAAACGGACCTCCCCGCCGGTCCGCAGCGTCATGATCGCGCCCACCGGAAACGACTGCGAAACGGACGCCAACAGGCTGCGGATGCCGTAGTCGTCCCACACCCAGCCGCGCTGGAAGTCCGGAAGCTGGAGCTTGCCCTCCACCGCCTCGTCGAGGAGACGGGAGAGGGGTTCCTTGCCGCTGTCGAATATCGTCGTGCTCATTGGTGTGTCTAGTCCCTTCCTGTTAGCCCCGGCTCTTGTTGAGCCCCTCACATGCCTAGCTGCTTTCGCCCCGGGAGCGCTACCTACTGCAACCGCTGGTGTCGGATGCGGCTGGCGATGGCCTCCGCGGTACGGCGGACCTCGGCGGAACGTGCCTTGGCCGCGATGAAGTCGGCCATGTCCATCAGCACCGGGCGTTTGGCCAGGTAGTCAAGCACCGCTTCGCGCAGGTTGGCCATCACCACCTCGGGGTCCTTCTCGGCCAAGAGCTCCTGGATGGCAACGATCAGCGCCCCGAGCGGAGTGGGGTCGATCTCGGTGCGGTCGGTGAGGTCGCGCGGCTTGAACTCCGTGACGGACTTCAGCCGCGCCGCGTTGGGCTTGATGCTCGCCATCACCGACGCGTGGTCCCGAACCCGGAAGGCCTTGGCGAAATTCTGGTAGTTGTCGAGCTTGGAGGCGCCCGTAGTCTCCATGTCCAGCATCCGGAGATAGAAGCGCTGGATGCCGGCGATCGCGTGCCAGGTCTCGCGTTCGAGCCCTTCGGGGACCAGCAGGCCGTTGGCGGTCTCGGCGGCCTGCTCGACGATCTCGGCGACCACGTTGGTCTCGCCCTTGCGCCGCGGGCGCAGGGCGAAAGCGGTCACGTCCTCGCCTCCGATGCTGGTGAAACCGGTCAGCACCTTGAGCGCCGCCGCATAGCCGGCCATTTGCAGGTCCGAGTCGTTGAAGACTGGCGTGCCCATCCGGGCCTCGGTCTCGGTATTTAGATGCAGCATCTGCTTGATCTGGGCATCCACCTCCCGCTTCACCTCCGGGAGGATGCGCTGTTTGAAGCCGGGGCGGTCGCCCGCCGGGCGCTTGCGCAGCATCAGGATCACGGTCCCCTGCACGTAGCCGCCCTTCTTCAGTTCCGAGGTGGTCTCGGTGGCGATGCACCAGGCCCCGACGACTTGCACCCCAGCCGCCCAGAAGATGCTCACCATGTCGGACCAGACCCCGGTGTCCTGGTGGGTGAACATCACGCACTGCATGCCGTTGTCGGGCATGTGCTCGGTCATGGACTTATAGGCGTCCACCATGCCGCGGCGGAAGTCGTCGCCGGAGCCCTTGATGGCAAGGTCGCGGCGGGAGTCCCAGGTCCATTGGTCGAAGGGTGGGGGCGGATTCTTGCGTGGCCAGGCGATGAAGAACTCAGTGATCTCATGGTACATCACCGCGTCGGCATACGGAGGGTCTGTGATAAAAAGATCACCGCTCGTAGTGACTTCCTCTGCAGAACCGTTACAGACCAGGCACCCTCGTCCGGATATAGAACAAGAGACATGCTGTAGCCTTCGCTTTGGAAATCCGCCAAAAGAGCGGACCCCATAATTAAAGAGCGTATTCAATGCCTGATTAGAAAAGGTTCCAGCAATCCAGATTTCTTCAGGTCGCGGGCCGGCACCACCGGGTTTCACCCTACAAAACTTGGACAGGTGATTTAGACCATCACAGATCTCCAGAAAAGCGGTTGGTTGGACGCAAGATTGTCCTGTCAATTGAGCTAGGACTACGACCTGCCGCGGGCTAAACAGCTGATGCCAATACATCCAGCCCCGGGTACGAATCAGCTCGTCGGTCTTATCGCCCGGCTCGATGGCCATATCCGGTACCAATCCCTCTTCCTGCCAACCGGCAAGGTTCTCGGCGACGATAGCCTCGACCTTGCGCTCACGTTCCCGATCCTCGTCCGTTACCGCGGCAAAGTAGGTTTCGGGGCGATGTGAGTTCAGCGTCTCTTGCCTCATCCACTGGATGCAGTACAGCCGCTCCTGAAAGATGTCATCCGGGCGCGGCTTGAACTCTTGCATTCCCCAGTCACGCAGCTTGTTTCCAGTGTTGCCGTTGGCATCGCGGTAGTCGCCACGCAGTGTCTTTATTGGGGTACGGAAGGACTTGCCTTCGAGTTCGTAGACCAGGTTTCCGTCTCGAACCGTGCCCAGCTCAGCGGACTTCATCTCGGCGACGGAGACGCCGTTCAGGATCTGGATATCGAAGCGCTTGTTCTCGTGATTGGGGACTAGCTTGGCGATAACGCTCCGCGTCTTAGAAATCAGCCAACTCGGCGCCATCGGCACCATCCAGCCGGTCTCTGGGCAACGGGTTTCCAGGCAATAGAGATACGCCTTGGCGCGGTTTCCTTTTCTGTCGTGCTCGATGCCAAGCGCCGTGATCTCCCGATCTACCGCGTCGGCTACCTCCCGCTGCGCCTGCTCAATCTCGGCACGCTTCTCGGGCGAGGCGCCGATGATGTTCAACGCCCCCCAGGTCAACATGCAGGCGATGGGGTTGAGGTCCGAGGCGTAGACATCGCAGCCCAGCCGTGCGGCCTCGAAGGGGATGGAGCCGCCGCCGCAGAAGGTGTCACCGACCCGCGGCCGATGGCCATAGCGCAGGATACCAAGCTGCTCGACCAGCTCTTGGTGAGAGTGGGCCTCAATCCCGAGATGCCCCAGGTGGGCGTTCACCGCAGGCCAGATCGGCGCATAGAGTGCGTCCTGATCCAGCTCCTCCGGGCGCTTGCAGAGCGCCGCCCGCTCCTCGTAGGTCGGATAGGTCGCAAGCGATTTCGCCAGCAGGTCCAGCTTGTCGGCCTGATCAATGTCGCGCCGCCAGCGGATGGCCAGACCGGGGAAATCGTCGACATCCAGCGGGAACTGCGCCCCTTCGATCTCATCGGCATCGTCCGCATCGCCCTTGAACGAGGCCGCAAAGTAGGTCCAGGGGTCCGCCAGTTCGATCCGGCGGGCGATCTCGGCGGGGCTGATTTTCGGCGCACGCCGCGCCAGTCCGCCCTCGTCAAACGCCATCAGCTTCTCGAAGAGCTCCAGGTCCTTCTCGGCATCGTCGGTCTGCGACAGCAGGCTGCCCAGCACGATGGCCCGCACCAGGATCAGCGGCTTGCGGCCCTTCCAGTAAGAGCCCAGTGCCGTCAGCGTCTGACCCGGCCCGGCCTTGCGCTCGCGCTGGGCCTCGAACGAGACCTTCTGCGCCGGGAAGACCGCCTCGATCAGCGCCGGTGCATCTCTCAGCGCAAAGGGCCGAAGCTGCGACGATCTGGGGCTATTGGCTTCTGTCGCGCTCGTAGCAGACTCCGTCACCCCCGTCACTCCTCCCAATCGGCGAGCATTGAGCGAATGGCCTGTCCCAGTGGGCCGAGATGTTGCTCGACGACGCCCTTCACTGTGAGCGGATCGATGTCACCCAGGTAGGCATGCACCAGGATGTTTCGAAAGCCGCTGATCTGTTTCCAGGGAATCGAAGGGTGTCGCTGTTTCAGCTCCTCGGGCAGTTGCTGGGTCGCCTCGGAGAGGGTCTGCAGATTGCGCAGGGTTGCGTCGTACAGCACCTCGTCCTGCATCAGATCGCCGCGGGCTTGAATGCGCCGGATCTTGGCGATGGCGTCTAGAACGTGCTGGGCGTACGGCTGCCAGGACTTGCTCACAGATCCACGGCCTCGGCGAGCACATAAGAACGCAGGTGGCGGTTGAGCTCGTGCTCCGGAACCAGGTCCACCTTGCGGCCGGTGATCTCGGCCAATCGCTCGGCCAAGGGCATTCGCTGCGTAAAGAGGTCGTATCCGCGTGGAAGATCGACGAGAAAGTCGATATCGCTGTCAGCGGACTCTTCCCCGCGCGCCACCGAGCCGAATACGCGAATCCGCCGGGCGCCGAACTCTCTTCCCGCCGCGGCGATCGCCTGGCGTTTCTCATGCAGTGTCTCGAGCAGCATCGTTAGGACTCAGTCTTGGAACAACGGTAGTGTAGTTTCCACCCGATGCGCATTCTTATCAGTCAGGGTCCGTGGCTTCATCAGCTCGTTCTGGGCCACGTCGCCCAGAGCATAGCGAAGTGCAACCCGCCAGCCCTTGTCGCCGTCCTGGAGACCGCCGGTGGCGATAGCGGCCATGCCGAACAGCCACCAGCGCTCCTCCGGGCGCAATCCCAGCCAGTTTCGCACGGCGATGCCGATCTTTTCAGGGGCCAAGCTCTCGATGGCCCAGGCCAGTACGCACAGCGCTTTGCCGAGCAGGCGGTCGACCGGTGTGTCGCCCACCTTCCAGGCCGCGGTGGCCAGATTGTGCTCCTGGAGCCGCGCGTTGAAGGCCCGCTGCACTTCCGCCCGGATCGCCGTCCAGCGAGGGCGCTCCAGCAGCACGCGGTCGATGACCTGATCCCGGGCCGTCTCGGAGCCCATCCCCAGGTGCTCGCAGATCAGCACCGGCGCCGTGTTGCCGCGAGGAATGCGGACCACGAAGTGGTGCGGGTCGGAGGTCGCGGGTACGCCGAAGCCAAGGGTACGGTGGGCAAAAGCCGCCGGCTTATCGGGGCTCTTTGGTGTAACGCGGGAACGCTTGGCGGCATTGGTCGCCATCAGCCGGCATCCTGGATCACATCGCTCGGCTTGAGCTCGACGCCAGCCAGCTCGGCGAACTCCTTGAGCGCGTAGCCGTCGCCGAAAGAGACCCCGCCCTTGATCAGGATCTGGACCTCAGCCCGCTCATCCCCGAGAGCCTGGCGGATGCCCTTGATCGCCGTCTCGATGGCGGCAGCCGTCAGCTCACGCTCGTTGAAGCGGATCTGGACCGCGTTCTCGCCCTCTCCCAGGATGATCTGGACGCCCCTCAGCAGGGTATCCGAGCGATCCTTGAACCGCTGGAAGAAGGCGAACGCCTTGTCGGTGGTGTCCATGGAGACCCGTTTGGTTTCGGCGAGTTGCGCGGGCCTTCCGTCGTCGATGATGACCCGGTCGTCGCCGGCAGGTGGGATCTGGATCTTTGTGCTCTTGTCCACTTCGCCCGTCTTGGCAGCGATCAGAATACCGCAGCCATTGGGCGGAACCACGAAGGGCTCGGTGTAGATGCTCCCCTCCTTGGGATTGGTGCCATCGACGGTGAAACGCATCTCCGCGTACGGGGTGCAGCGAAGCTCGACCTTGCGGTTGTCGGCAACCTTGTGGAGCTGGTGGCGGATCGTCAGCTCCGCGGTCCAGCGTGTGGGCGGACCGGTCTCGTATTTCCCGGAACTGTCGACGGCGATGAAATACAGGGTCGCCTCGGTGGTGCGGTAGTCCTCCAGGTCCTGCACCTGCTCGTCCCGCTCCGAGACGGCGGCATTCTTCAGGACGTAGACCCGCGGGCTGTCACCCGCGTTGCGGGGGGTGAGCGAGAGGCTGGTCTCCCCTGTCTCGCGGTTGGTGCGCAGCACGGTGACGTTGACGGAGGTCTTCTCCGCCGGGAAAGGTCCCTTCTCGATATGGCCCTCAGGGGTTTGGCGCCAACGGCCCTGCTTGAGTGCCTCGTCCCGCAGCACCTCCAACCCGCGAGCGCTGGGCATCCAAGGCCAGGTGGGGTCGGTCTTGGCCCGCATGACCAGATCTCGCCAAGGCACGCGGCGATCCTTGGCTGACCACAGATAGGTCTCGGCCATCGCCCAGTAGGCGGGCAGCTCGTCCATCATGTCCGAGGCGAGCTTGTTGTCACAGCGCGCGCTGGCGAGGAGCTTCTCGATCTGCGCCTCGGCAGAGTGCTCGCCCTCGCCGAAGCTCAACCCGTTGTCGATGGTGGCCATGACCAGCTCGCCATCGCCGCCCGGGTAGAACAGCCGGTTGTAGGCGCCGGAGACCGCCTTGGTGAAGCGCCCGGGCAGCTCTTCGAGCTTGTCGCGCGCCTCCTCGTAGAGCGTGTCGCCAGGCTTCAGGCTACCGAAGATCCGTTCCACGGCGTACAGCTCTCGCAGCCTGATCTCCACCTCGTTCGCCAGATGACTGTCGTGTCCCGAAAGGACCAGGACGTTGTTTCTCTCCTGCTGAAACTCGAAGAAGTTGCGGATCGTCTCGGGTGGGGTTCGCCCATCCGGCTGAACCACCAAAAGGACCCGGGAGCCGGAGAGCTTGACCTTATCCAGGCGCGGCATGATCTGGACTTCCTGATAGGCAGCCCTGGACTTGCTCTGAGCCTGGAACAGGCCGGTGAGCCGATTGATCAACGCTTGCTCGACTCTAGGAAGCGGGACTTGTCCGGCGTCGCGCTCGATGCGCCTTCCCAGGTTCTCGGTCTCTTTGAAGTAGAAAGCTTCGCCCTCGCGATGCAGATACCAAGCCCGATCGCGTAGTCGATCCAGGCCGGCCAGGAGCTCGTCGGCCTTGCGATTAGGGGCAACCAGATATTCGATGATCTCGGCCTGGGTGAGCCCTGTGTGGGCACCGACGGCACGGGACAGAGAGGCAGAAAGCACGAGCTTGGCGACCTGGGTGGCGGCGTCTCCACCAAGGTCTGCGTCGATCTCTTCGGCGCTGGCGTTTCCGTCATCGGCAATGTCGTTGACCACTGCCGGCAGCAGTGCGGGGTTCACGCGCTGAATTTCGTCGCGTACCTCCGCATCGTTGAGATCCAGGTGCTGGTTGCCGATCAGAAAGACGTCATTGGCCTCGCGATTCCAGACGCTGCGCAGCACCCGGGCAGTGAACTGCATGAGACCGCGGGTTTGACGGAAGCCCTCGTTCTCTTTGAACAGGGCCACCAAATTCTTGAACGAGGGGTGGAAGGGGTAGGTCTCGCGGACCTCCTCGGCAACTTCCTCCATGGCGCGGGCGGTAATGTAGCCACCGTCTTCCGCCGCCTTGACCTCAGCCGCGAACGCCTCCGCCACGGAGTCGACCACCGTGTCGCTAGGCCGATCGGTGAACAGACGCTTCTTGAGGATCTCGTAGATCTCGTTTCCAGCGAGCTGCACGGGGGTGATGATCTGGGCTTAGCGCCTGGACTCCTGCTGTAGGTTGGACATGATCCGCGCCAAGTCCTTGGTCTGGGCCTCGTAGCTGCCGGACAGGTTGGCGATGACAACGCAGCAGCGCGGCAGCTTGATGGCCGCGGTCAGCAGGTTGCTGATGGTGTAGGTCACCAGGTCGGCCAGGGACCCCTTGCCGACCGCGCGGGTATCCGCGTTGAGCAGGTACGGCGGCAGCTCGTCGAGAAGGATCAGGGTCGGCTCGTCGCCGATGATCTCAAGCCATTTCTTCTCATCGATGCTGCGCGGTCCGTCGATCCAGTGGGGGCGCACCAGATCCGCCCTGCCCAATTGCTCGCCGATCTCCCCCCAAATGTAATGCTCCGGATCGTTGCGGCCGTTGAAGGCGGCGATGCGTGCGGAACCGAAGTCAAGTCGATCGGCCAGGTCGGCGGGCAGCACCGGAGAACGCAAGTGCGGATGCTTGGCCAGCAGCCCGAGGGCCACCATCAGGTGGGTCTTGCCGCCGCCCATGGCCTGGGCAAGCTCGAAGACGGCCTGGTCGGAGCGCCCCGCCAGCCGCAGCAGACCCTCCCGGAAGAGGGTGTCCATGCCCTGGGTGACGTAGTTGCGGGCGAAGACCTCCGAGCCGTCCCCTTCGTCGCTGATCAGATCCGTAAGGTTTTCAATGGCCTCCGACATCCGGTAGTCGTGGACCATCGAATGAAGCTTGCACGCGTCACGAACTGTTCCGAGCACATCAACCCCCTGTGAATCTCCGCAAGCACGTTCCTTCAACGCGCCGATGCGGCCAAGCCGTCAGCCCCTGTCGCCGCAAGGCTGTGCCGCCAGCCCGTATAATGCAGGCAAGTGTACTAGCCTCTACGAATGGAAGGCATCCGGCCCCCTTGGAAACTTGCGGAGACCGGCAAGGCAACGAGCGGGGCACCAACCATGAAGGACGAGCCAGACCGATCCACGGAGACCACCGAACAGGAGCCGTCCTCCAGCTCGGCGGGATGACCCGATTCGGTCCGAAGTAACCCTGAAGCGGAGGCGCTACGAACCACCCACTCAGCCGTCGGGCTCGTTGTCAGGCTGCCCGTCGGCATTTGGCCCGGATCCGGATGTTTGCGGGAGTCGACTTGATTGCGGAGATTAAGACAACATTGGGTGTTAGCATCACTGATCTTTCTTCCATTGTGGGCGTCTCTCGACAGGCTGGAAAAGGAGTCGTAGCCGTTTTCAGCGTCAACCGCCGCGAGCGCCAGTTCCACCAGCGCAAAGCCCTCCCCACCCCTACAGGCTTCGGCCCGCTCCCGAAGGAGTACCGCCAGGCCATCAGCCTACGCCCCGACTCGCCACCCTGCAGAAAGAGTCCGGGCGGCCGTGGTATGGGCGGGGTGCGGCGTAGGGGCCTACGGAACGGCTCCTCGGCTCTGGCCCAGGGGATCCCATCCAGTCCGACTGTGGGCTACACTTCCTCGGAGCCGCAGCCGCCGGCCGGCGTGGCGTATGACGACGCGCTCGACATTACCAGGACCCGTGCGAACCCGTGGGGGAGACGGGAATGCAGCGCTATAACGACGGCCATTTCGGGCATGTCCGCTGCTTGGAACCGGAATTTCTGGCTCGCGACAGTAAAGAGCTGGGAAATTCGCTCTTAATCAGAGGGTCCCAAACGGGCAGCCGCGTCATAACAGGAGAATTTTTTGAAGCTTCTGAGCGTGCTATTTGCCGCAATTCTCGGTGGGTTCGCGTTCGCCCCGTCGGTCCAGGGCATAGATTATGCTCGGGTACACCGGAAGTCTTACGATCTGCCCAATCCGCCCTGGCAGCGCACATGCTATTCGGTTTCTTCTGCGTCACTGATTACACCCAACAGCGGGAATGCTTGGCCGGTATTCCGACACAACGGCTGGGAAACAGCGGTAATCCGTCGCAACGAATTGTCTACAGGCGACAACGTCTGCGGCGGTTGCAGTGCGCCGATGGCGGCGGGTGGTGTCGGCGGAGCACCTGGTGGTGGGAGCGGCGGCGTTCCCGGTGGCGGGACGAGCATCACCGTTGGCGCAGGACTGTTCGTTTGCAGCATTTTGCCGGATCCCGCTGTATTGTCGGTGTGGCGGAAGCCGACTATTCCGTGCCGGGCTGGTCTGTGATTTCCCTCCGGTTTGCCAGTCATCCCGAGGCTTGGCGTTTTGCCTGCGATCTACACCGGCGGGGGCCCTATAGATCACCCGACATTGAGAAAGGCGCCATCGACTGCGCTGGTCTGTCGGCGCAAGCGGGAGCAGATTCTGCGGGTGGTGAGCCCACCGCCACCACTGGCGGCGGAAGTTCGCTAAGTGACAACGCGTTGTTCGAACCCGATCTGGGCAGGGTCTGGCGCTCGGAATATGGGGATATTCACTGGTCTGCCGGGTGGTACGGCGTGAAAAACAAGACGCTGTCCATTACCTCCCGCAAATGGGATGCATCCCTCGGGGCTTACGTAGTAGAAGGGGCGCTGGGGCAGAGCGAACAAGCCTGATTGCAACGGCGGGTTCACCTTCACTTTCACCTTTCGCTGCTCCTTCTCAGGGTCTCGGTGGTATGGGAGCAAGAAGAAAAATAGCCAGGGGTGGGACGGTCGGCCGGACGACTGCTAGGGAAGCGCTTCTGAAGGGAGTTTTCAGAAAAGGCTCTGAGCCCTTTCCACCTTTCTATTTCCAAAATCGAGAATAAGGAGGAAGTGCGATGTACGTAGTTATGAGTGCGACCGGTAACATCGGCAGTAAATTGGCCAATATTCTGCTCAATAAAGGCGAGAAGGTCAGAGTCATCGGCCGGTCGTCAGAGCGACTAGCACCCTTTGTCGCTCAGGGCGCGCAGGCTGCCATTGGCGATGTTTCGGATGCAGTATTCTTAACAAATGCTTTTAAAGGCGCCGACGCTGTTTTTGCCTTAATCCCACCGAATTACACGGCAGATGATTTTCGAGCTGAATACAATGCGGTCGGAGCCAATATTGCCAAGGCAATACAGGAGTCGGGCGTCAAGCATGTCTTGTTTGTGAGCAGCGTTGGTGCGGAGTTACCCGGGAAAACCGGTGTTGTCAAAGGGTTGCGGGATGTCGAGCAGCGGCTCAACAAACTCGATGGCGTCAATATTCTCCACCTTAGGCCAACGTACTTTATGGAAAACCTGTTGGCGAATATCGGTATGATCAAAAATATGGGCATCAACGGCGGTGATATTAGGGGCGATGTGAAATTTGCCATGATTGCTACCAAAGATATCGCTCCGGTTGCGGCCGATCATCTAGTCAAAAAGGATTTTTCCGGCAAGGCCGTGCACGCATTGCTGGGTGAACGCGATATCTCGATGCATGAGGCGACCAAAATCTTCGGCGAGAAAATCGGTAAACCGGATTTACAATACGTGCAATTCTCCGCTGAAGATGCGAAAAGAGGGATGATGGATTCCGGAATGAGCGCAGATGTCAGCGACCAGTTGCTCGAGCTGGGCCAAGCTATTAACGATGGCCTAATTGCGGTCAACCAGTCGCGCACGGCTGACAACACCACTAGCACCTCTATAGAAGAATTTGCCGACTTCTTTGCACAACTGTACGAGAGCTCATGATTAGACTTCTCAGATCAAGTTAATGGAGAGTGGGCCCTGACCGCACCTACCAAAACCAGGCATAGGGGTCTTGCGGCGTGCCCAAGCAAGTTACAAGATCCCGGGTTCCCGGCCGAAGTCCGCCAGGCCATCAACCCCAAGGCCCACGCCCTGAGCCTGCACGCCTACGAGAAGAACCGGGAGTACCTGGAGCAGTACGCGCGCAAGCACCCCGACGACCCCAAGCGGCAGCTCGACCGCGTCCACGCCCACGACCCGGACGACGGCCAGCACGTCCTGGTCAGCACACAGGACCCGTGGAACCTATGTGCGGCCTTCCCGACCCTGGAGGTCCCGGCCGACACCGTCAAGGCCCGGGACTCTCCACCCTGGAGCAGAAGACCGGGGGAAAAGGTGGAAAAGGGGTCGCAGCCCTTTCCCTATCTTCAAGGCCCAATCACCGGCTTGGCCGCCTGCTCTTCCGTAAACCGCCTTTGCACCTGCCGAGCCCGCTCCCGCTCGAACAGCTCGATAGCGAGCTGGGTGTCGTGGGGGGCAATGCAAGTCCGGCTTCGAGCATGTCTATGGCGAGTGCGACCACTTCCTTAGGTGGTCTCCACCCACTCTTCGGCCTTCTCAGAGTTCTCGGGCCGGCCGACCAATGCTTCATCGGCCCACTCCTCCAATACGTCGACCGATATACCCCGGACCGCCAGGAAGTTCTCCGCGTGCATAGCACCTCCGTCTACGTTTACCCCCAGGGAGCAACCACACCAGCCAGGGTGGGGGGAAGCCCAGCTTTTTGGTCCGGTGATGAGCCGAGTCGAGGCCCGGAGGAGCCGGTTCGTAGATCGTTGGCCTCAAACCTCAGCAGCCGGGCGCTTGATCGGCACCACTTCAGCGCCTGTTCTGAGCCCGTCCACGAAATCGGCCCAAGCCTGCATCATCTGCCGTCGATCTGACAGATACTCCGCCTGGATGACTATGGATGCTGATGCCAGTTATCGATCATCAGCAGCATGATCAGCCCTCCCCCGCCAGGTCGCAGGCGCTTCGGTCGAGACCCGCCTCGGCCAGGGCCACCGCTCTGAATATCGCACGCCCCTTGTTCATGGTCTCCTTCCACTCGAGATCCGGGATGGAGTCGGCGACTATTCCCGCTCCGGCCTGGATGTGCAGGGTGCCCGGCTCGATCACCGCGGTGCGGATAGCAATCGCCGTGTCCATGTTGCCGTTCCAGGCGAGATAGCCCACGGCGCCCGAGTAGACCCCCCGCTTGACCGGCTCCAGCTCGTCGATGATCTCCATGGCCCGAATCTTCGGGGCACCGCTGACGGTGCCGGCCGGGAAGGTGGCCCTCAGCACGTCGATCGCGCTCATGCCTTCGCTCAGCTCGCCGACCACGTTCGAGACGATGTGCATCACATGGGAGTAACGCTCCACGATCATCTGGTCGGTCACTCGCACGCTGCCGACCCGGGCGACCCGCCCGACGTCGTTGCGCCCCAGGTCGATCAGCATCAGGTGCTCCGCCAGCTCCTTGGGATCGGCCAGCAGCTCCTGCTCCATAGCCAGGTCCTCGGCCTCGGTGTAGCCCCGGCGGCGGGTCCCGGCGATGGGCCGCACCGTGACCACCCCGTCTTCCAGACGGACCAGGATCTCGGGCGAGGACCCCACCACATGCAGGTCCCCGAGATCGAGGAAATACATGTAAGGGGACGGGTTGAGCCCGCGCAGCGCCCGATAGAGATCCAACGGTGGCGCCTGATAGGGGACGGACAGGCGCTGGGAGAGCACCACCTGCATGCAGTCGCCGTCGAGGATATAGCCCTTGATCCGCTCCACCGCCTGCTTGAAGGCGGCCTCGGTGAAGCCGGAGACGAAGTCCGCCTCGCTCACCCTGCGCGGGGAGTCATGGGCACGGCGCGGCGCTCCCCGCTGCATGGCCGCGATCAGCTCGGCTATACGGGCCTGGGCGGTCTCCAGGCTTCCGCCCTGGGTGGGATCCACGTGTACGATCACGTACATGCTGCCACGCAGGTTGTCGAACACCACCAGCTCGTCGGACACCATCAGCAGTATGTCCGGCGCTTCGATGGGGTCGGTGTTGGGACAACGCGCCAGCCGCGGCTCGATGTAGCGGATGGTGTCGTAGCCGAAATAGCCCACCAGCCCGCCGTTCAGCCTGGGCATTTCCGGGGGCTCGGCCACCTTGAAGCGGGCCTGGAATTCCTCGATAAAGGCCAGCGGATCGACGCTCTCGCGCTCCTCGACCACCACACCGTCGGTCTCGACCTGGACACCTTGGCCTCGCGCCTTGATCAGGGTGCGGCAGGGCAGACCTATGATGGAGTAACGACCCCACTTCTCGCCGCCGTGCACCGACTCGAACAGGTAGGAGTACGGGCCTTCGGCCAGCTTCAGATAGACACTCAGGGGGGTATCCAGATCGGCGAGCACCTCGCAGGCGACCGGGATGCGGTTATGGCCTTGGGCGGCCAGAGATTCGAACTCTTCGGGGGACATGGTCATCTCCACGCGGCAAGACAGGGGAAACGGTGCGACGCAAGCTCAGCTGCGCCATCGCCCGTCGTAACCGCGTCTGTCGTGTGGATCGAGCACCATGTTCTTCAAGCTTCCCGGATGGACCCGTCGATCGGGGTGGACTCGGATCCGTCAGGCCGCCTGGGAGAGCAGCGAACGGATCTCGACCAGAGAGTCGATCACCGCGTCCGGTCCGGCCTCGCGGATGTCCATTCCGTGATTGTAGCCATAGCTCATGCAGACGATGGAGAAGCCCGCGGCGCGGGCAGCCTTCACGTCACTGACCGAATTGCCCACCATCAACGCTTGTTTGGGGGCCACCCCGAAGAACCCGGCCGCATGCAGCAGGGGCAGGGGGTCCGGCTTCTTTCTCGGCAAGGTATCGCCCGAGATGACGATCTGGAAGGCATCGCGCACCCCCAGGTCCCGCAGCAGCGGCTCGGTGAATTGGGCCGCCTTGTTGGTGACGCAGCCCAGGTGATAGCCCGCCGACGCGAGCCAGTCCAATCCCTCGCGTATCCCCGGATACAGCCTGGAGCGCTTGGAGGTGTTGTCCCTGTATAGCTCCATGAAGATCGGATAGGCCTGCTCGAAGTCTGCCTCGGGGGGCTCGCCGTCCAGCTGGCCGATCAGTGCCCGGCGCACCAGGCGCTCCACCCCGTTGCCGACCCAGTTGCGCACCTTCGCCTCGCCGTGGCCCGTACGGCCCAGGCGATCCATCATCTCGTCGACGCAATAGGCGAGGTCCGGGACCGAGTCCACCAGGGTCCCGTCCACATCGATCAGGATCATGCCCGGGTTGAGGATCCGAATCATCAGGCCTTGGCCAGCTCGGCGCGCATCTGCTTGATGATGGTGTCGTAGCGATGGGGATCGCTGGCCTGGGCCTTGCCGAAGATACCCGAGCCGGAGACGAAGGTGTCGGCACCGGCCGCCTTGATCTCGGCAATGTTGTCCGTCTTGACGCCGCCGTCGATCTCCAGGCGGATATCCCGACCCGACTCCTCGATGATCTTGCGCGCCTCGCGCAGCTTGTCGAGGGCCGAAGGGATGAAGCTCTGGCCACCGAAGCCCGGGTTGACCGACATCAGCAGCACCATGTCGATCTTGTCGATCTCGTAGCGCAGAAAGTCCAGGGACGTGGCCGGATTGAACACCAGACCCGCCTTGCAGCCCTCGCCCTTGATCAGCTGCAGGCTGCGGTCCACGTGGCGCGAGGCCTCGGGGTGGAAGGTGATGAAGCTGGCGCCCGCCTTGGCGAAGTCCGGGATGATGGCATCGACCGGCTCGACCATCAGGTGCACATCGATGGGCGCGGTCACCCCGTGTTTGCGCAGGGCCTCGCACACCAGGGGCCCGATGGTCAGGTTGGGCACGTAGTGGTTGTCCATCACGTCGAAGTGGACGATGTCCGCCCCGGCGGCGAGCACATTGTCCACCTCTTCACCGAGCTTCGCGAAATCCGCCGACAGAATGGACGGAGCAATCAGGTCTTCAGCCATGGCTTCGAATCTCCAGTCTCGCCAACCGGCCCCGGGAGGCAGGCTCCAAGAATCAAAGCAGGGAACTTTACCCTATCGCGCGGACTTTTTCAGCTGGCTCGGTCGAGCGCTCAGCGCTCGGGACCCATCAGACCCTGGATGCGCGCCACATAGGCACGGGTCTCGGCCGGGGAAAAGGGCGCCACCTCGCTCCACTGCTTCACCTCCCCGCGCAGGGTGCGAGCCCGCTTGAACGCCTTCAAGATGTTGCCCAACCCCGCATTATAGCTGCCGAAAGAGAGCTTGAGGCGCGCGACCGTGGGCAATGACGCCTGCCATTTGCGATACATCTGGCGATCGTAGTAGATGGCCGCGGCAATGTTCCAGCGGGGCTCTTCGATATTGCGCAGATGCGGATTGAACTTCTTGATCTCCGCGTAGGTGCTGGGGAGGATCTGCATCACGCCCTTGGCCCCGGCCGCGCTGTGGGCACCGGGGTCGAGGCCTGATTCGGCGATCCCCTGGGCCTTGAACCAGCGCCAGTCCACATGGGGCCCGAAATAGTGCTTGGTGTATTTGCGGAAGTAGCTGTCGAATTCCCTGGTCCAGTGCTCGCTGCTCACCGGGAGCACCGTGGCCACGGCCAAGGCCGGCACCAGCAGCAGCACGAGGGGCCAGGTCCATGCACTGGCCCGGCCCATCAGTTCAGGCCCAGCCCGATCACCAGCCCTAATGCGGTGCCGATTCCGATGAAGATGCCCATGATCATCAAACCCACCGCCATGTTGCCCTTGGCCAACTGCTCCGGGATGCTGAAGTTAACGATGTGGCTGAACACCTTGCAGCCCAGCCACATGAAGAACAGGGTCAGGGCCCCGCCGAAACAGGCGTAGACGAAGTTCAGAATGATCGGGTCCAGGGAGTCGGTCATTGCATCCTCGGGATATGAGTTGCGCGCAAAGGCGATTGCCGGACAAAGAATATACCCGAATTGCGCTGGGTGAGCCGCAAAGCAGCGAACGGCTTGGGCCGGATCAAAATCCCCTGGCCGCACGGATCTTGTCGTAGGCCTGGCGGATCTCGTGAGTCTTCTGGGTCGCGAGCCTCATCATCTGCTCGGGCAGACCCTTGGCCACCAGCTTGTCCGGATGGTGCTGACTCATCAGTCGACGGTAGGCGCGCTTGACCTCGGCCTCGCTAGAATCGGAGGAGACATCGAGCAGCGCATAGGCATCCTCGAGGCTGAGGCCCGCGTGAGACGCCTCGGCACGACGCTGCCCGGTACCCCCGAAACGGCGCTCCGCCCGGACCAGCTGCTCCAGACGATGGTAGGTGGCGACCGGAATACCCAGCTGCACGCAGATACGCCGCAGCAAGGCATCCTCGTTGCGATCCAGATCACCGTCGGCATAGGCAGCCTGGAGCTGGATCTCCAGGAACATCTGGATCAGCGTTTGACGACGAAGGCACTCCTGGCGGAACTGAGCCAGCACCTTGTCCAACGGAAATCCGGGCGACTTTCCCTGCTCGAACAGTCGGATGGCAGTGCGCCTGAGCTCGGGGGAAAGATCCATCTCGCTCATCACCGCCTCGGCGAGGGCGATCTCGTCCCTGGACACCCGCCCGTCGGCCTTGGCCAGATGGCCCATCACGGAGAAGGTCGCCGTGAAAAAGGCGGTCTGGACCCGTTCGCGCTCGCCCGGCTCCAGGCCCTCTTCGGTCCCGGCAAGTCCCTTGTCGAAGCTGTGTCCGAGGGCCGCGCCGAGGACAGCCCCCAAAGGACCGCCCAGCATGAATCCGAAGGCCCCGCCGATCAGTTTGCCCCACCAAGCCAATGCCGCTCTCCCGAATCACCGATTCATCACCCGCCTGGGCGCAAACAACGCCATGGTCGGAACATACAACCTCGAAACGGCAGTTGACCGCTTCGCGCACCTGGCAAATCATGGATCCGCCGGCACTTTTGGAAGCCTATGAGAGTCACCTGCTGGGTGAGGGCCGCTACGACCACCAGGGCACGCACGGCGCACGACGCCCCAGACCCAAGTCTTGAATTGTAGCGAGACACGGGCCGTCCCGGACAGCATCCATGTCATTTGCCGTGCAGGTACTCCTCATCGCGAAACGACCAGATCCAGCGCGGCCGCAGCGCCACCAACAGGGTCACCAGCCAGCCGTTGAGGATCGCCTCGGGGAAGAACATCAGAGGGAAGAAGGGCAGTACCACCCGGCCCAGCTCGTCCGAGTGATGCACCTCCCCCAGGGACAAGATCGCCAGGGCGAGAAAGCCCGAGGCCAGCCCTGCCAGCCCCGCCATCAGGAAGGCATTGACGAAAACGAACACGAAGAAATGCTTGGGCAGGAAGGAGCGAACCAGCACCAGACCCACCTGGGTCAAGGTCGCAGGGGCCAGGACCGCCGTAAGCAGGCTCAGCGCGAAACCGGACGTCTGGCTGGCACCCGCCACAGTGACCGCTGCCAGCACCAATGTCCCGCCGATCACTGCCCGCGACCACCCGACCATCAGCGTGAGGGCGGTCATACCCAGCAGGTGAAATGTCAGAGCGGGCGTCACCTCGGTGCGCACCAGCCACAGCACCATCAGCGAGACGCACGCCGCCAGAAAGACGTGCTGCTTCTCCGGGTCTCGAAGCCGATGCCATGGCGCCATCCACAGCGCGCCGGCCAGCAGCGGCATTGCAGCCACCCATGACCAGACCAGCGCGGAGGCGGAGAACAGCTCGCCTGAGAGCTCCATTGCGTCAAACCCAGGGCAAGATCGACCAGGAAGCCCCATTGTAACCTTCTCCGCCCCCGCCCCGGGGGCTGGCGCCTCGCCGTACGCGAGTCTCCGCGACGGGTCTTGGAGACTCGGTGCCCGATCAGCGCGCTCCTCTCGGATCGACCTCCCTGATCAATGGGTCTGGAGTTCCTTGCGCGACTCTCGCCATTGAGCGCGCTGCTTGCCGATCAGACTCACCGCCTCGAGGTAAGGCACGACCCCGTTCTTGCGGATGACGTCCCTTCCTTCTCGGCTGTGGGCGAAGTCGACGAACTGCAGGGCGTCGGCATAGTTGGGGCCGGATCTGTTCACCACCAGATACAAGGGACGATAGAGCAAGTAGTCTCCCGATCGGATGTTGTCGAAGGTGGGGGTATGACCCTCCAGAGCCAGAATCTTGACCTTGCGCTTTCGGGCGCTGCTGATCCCGGTCACCCCCACGGCCCAGGGGTTCTTCTCGATAGCCTGCTCGAGCGGTGCCGTGGACTTGTGCACCTCGTCGGCAGCCGGGAACTCGATGTCAAAATCGTGAAACACCAGCTGGCGCAGGGTGCGACCCACCCCGGATATCTTGCCCTTGCGGATCATCAAATCGATCGGCTGATCCGGACCGCCCAGGGACTTCCAGCTATTGGTCTCACCCAGATAGATCCCCCGCAGCTGATCCATGGATATGTCCGAGACAGGGTTGGCTGGGTTCACTATGACCACGAGCGCATCCCATGCCACCGGATTGAGCTCTACCGATTCTTCGGGTGTGTCCAGCCGATATCGACATGATCCGCCCATATCCGCCGCGAGGGCCTTGACGTCCCGTATCCCTTTGGTCGCTCCACCTCCGGCGATATCGATCTCGATTCCCGTCTTCTTCTGGTAGGCCGCGGCAAGCTCCTGCATGAAGGCCTTCTTCGTGATACCGCAACCCACCCAGGTAAGCCTCTTCGCGCCCTCGCCTGACCACCCTGTGCCAACCAAGCCCGACAGCATCAATACACTAAGCAGCAGTCGCCACCTCTTCATTCATCCTCCTCGTGGGGGCAAACCCCAGGCCTATTTGTAGTAGTAATCGTGCGTTGGCCTGTCCTGGCCGCGCACCTCGAACGGGCGGGGTCCATTATTGTTGAGTATAGCCAGCAATGGGCAGCATCTAGAAGTCTCTCCGTCATCGGATGGTCACCAGCGCCCGCGGCTCGGTAGCGATCGTGGAGAGCGGCCGATTTTTCGATCGCGAGCTCGACTTTTCGCTCGCCTCGCGGGAGGTGTGCATGAGCACGGGCGAGGTTGCCCACTCGGTGCTCAACCTGGTACCGGCCGTCAATCAGCCACGGGAGAAGAAGGCTGACGAGCTGACCAATGGGCTGACCAAGCTGATCAACAAGGTCAAGCGCTCGGAGATGTACCGTCGAGGGACCATCGTCGCGGCAGGCGCTGGCACGGCGGGACAGGGTGGCACGGTGCAGGGGAAGATCGGCGACCTTCATTACTGTCGCTTCCGAGGGACACGGCAGCAACCATCGATTTCTTGCCGCGGTCCTGAGGGTCCGACCCGGGGTACACTGGGTGGGCCGTACATGCGCGCGCCGTTCGACGGAGTGAGAGTGCCTGCCGAGTCCCACCACCCCTATAAGCGCCTGACGCCCGACACGGTGCTCTCCGCCCTGGAATCGCTGGGCTTGGAGACCGACGGGCGCATGCTGGCGTTGAACAGCTACGAGAATCGCGTCTATCAGATAGGCCTGGAAGACGGAAGCTTCGTGGTGGTCAAGTTCTATCGGCCGGGCCGGTGGAGCGACCAAGCGATATGGGAGGAGCACAGCTTCAGCCGAGAGCTGGCCAAGCGGGAGATCCCGGTGGTTCCCCCTATGGTCTTCGGCGAGGGAGAAACGACGCTCAACGAGTACGGGGGGTTCCGCTTCGCGGTTTTCCCACGCCGCGGCGGGCGCTGGCCGGAGTTGGACGATCCGGAGGTGCTGCTCCGTCTGGGCCGCTTTCTGGGGCGCATCCATGCCCTGGGCGCGACCCGTCCGTTCGCGCACCGCCCCACCCTGGATTCGGGCTACGGCGAGGCGGCCTACCGGTTCATTCTGGAGCGGGGGCTGGTGCCGCCCGAGTACGCCGGTCAATACGGCGATCTCGGCCGGAAGGTGCTGGACCGGGTCGGCGAGTCCCTGAAGCAGGCCGGATACTACACACTCATCCGCCTACATGGAGACTTCCATCCGGGCAACATCCTGTGGACCCAGAACGACGGCGCCCATCTGGTGGACATGGACGACTGCCGCAATGGGCCGGCGGTGCAGGACCTGTGGATGCTGCTCTCGGGAGAGCGCCACGAGAGGATCATCCAGCTCAGCGACCTGCTGGAGGGGTATGAGGAGTTCTTCGATCTCGACCGCCGAGAGCTTCGTTTGATCGAGCCCCTGAGGGCGCTGCGCATCATCCACTATGCCGGCTGGCTGGCCCGGCGCTGGACGGACCCGGCCTTTCCCCGAGCCTTTCCCTGGTTCAATACCCTCCGCTACTGGGAAGAGCAGGTGCTGACCCTGCGCCAGCTGCTTCAAGACCTGGATCAGCCGCCACTCTCGATCGGTTGAGCTTCGGCCCTGGCCCTGATCAACGCCCCCAACGCCTCACGCATCTCCTCGACCGTGTCGCCGATATAGGGGGGCTCGCCATCGGTGCTGAAGGCGTCGAAGCAGGCGTCGCACTGGAACATCAGCAGGCCGTCTTGGGGGTCGATGGTAAAGTCCATGGCCGCGATGTCCAGAGCCACCCGGTCCAAGCCCTCCTTGATGACTTCGATCAGCTCACGGCCGAGTAGGCCGAAGGGATCCGCCAGAAAGGTCCGCTCGGCCTCCTGAAGGTCTTCCCGCTCGCCCATGATCCGCGCCCGGGCCTCGGCGCGCACCCGCCAGTGATCGCCGAACAGCAGAAAGCGCGGAAACATGCGCTCGCCGATCTTTACCATGCGAAAGCGCCGAAACAGGCCGTCGCGGCTGCGGTAGCGGTGAAAGGGTGCAAGCTGATAATCCCGGCCGTCGAAGGCCAGCAGACGCAGCTTGGCCATCTGGCGCGGACCGTAGATGCCCACCCAGCCGAGGCCACGACCGTCGACGTCGCGAATCAGGAAGGGGAACGTCAGCTCGCCTGAGTCCAGCCGGGCGAGCAGGCGTCCGATAGTCAGGGCAGACTCCCGCCACACCCGAGGCACCCGCAATCGGTCTATGCCCTGCAGTCGCTCTGACACCTCTTCGCGCAGGGTGTGGGAGACCGCCTCCGGGGAGTTGATCACCGCCACGCCTCTCTTCCCAGCGGAGCGCTCCAGCTGGTAGGCTCGGCGCAGGGCCTTCCAGTTGATCTCCGGGTCGGCGACCCCGTTGATGATCACCGACGGCAGCCGGCGTAGCGGCAGGGGCAACTGAGGCTTGATTCCACCCAGATACAGGGTGGTCATCCGGATGCCGGGAACCGGGAAATCGTCGGGAATGTTGCCGTTGCCCTCGGCGAAGTAGCTCAGCCGACTCGGCTGGGCGGCGGTGACGATCACCTTGTTGTCGTCGGGGATGCCGTAGAGCTTGAGGGCTTGAATGGTCTGCATAGTGAGAATGAGGAACCGGCAAGGCGCCAAGGACGCCAAGCTGGGAAGGCCCATAGCTGAATCGGGACAGGCCCGTCGGGGATGCGCCGACAATCATATAGTCTTGCGCGGGTTTTCGCCTCCTCGGCGTCCTTGCCGCCACCCCTTCAACCTAGAAACCGCAGTTGGACGGCCGCCAGGGTGCGTGCGGCGTGGTGTCTGGCAAGGCACAACGAGGCGGAATAGTCCATCTATTCCAACGAGTTGTAACGCCGCCAGGCGCCGCGCCGTGCGTGCCCTGGTGGTCGTAGCGCCCCTCACCTCGCGGGTGAGTCCCAGATTGCTCAATACCCTTCAGCAATATAATCGCTTGCTAGCCACCCGAAGCGGTCAACTGCGGTTTCTAGGTTCAATCTCCCGGCCCGCCGATCCCGAGCTGGTCCCAGATGGCATCGACCCGGGCCTTGATCTCATCGGACATGCGGATGGGCCGACCCCACTCGCGCTCGCTCTCGCCCTTCCACTTGTTGGTCGCGTCAAAGCCGATCTTGCCGCCCAGCCCGGATACGGGCGAGGCGAAATCCAGATAGTCGATAGGGGTACGCTCGACAATGGTGGTGTCCCGAGCCGGGTCCATCCGAGTGGTCATGGCCCAGATCACGTCCTTCCAGTCCCGTGCGTCCACGTCGTCGTCCACCACTATCACCATCTTGGTATACATGAACTGGCGCAGGAAGGACCAGACCCCGAACATCACCCGCTTGGCGTGACCCGGGTACTGCTTCTTCATGCTCACCACCGCCAGCCTGTAAGAGCAGCCCTCGGGCGGGAGATAGAAATCGACGATCTCCGGGAAATGCTTCTGCAGTATGGGCACGAACACCTCGTTGAGCGCCATCCCCAGGACCGCGGGCTCGTCCGGCGGACGGCCCGTATAGGTGCTGTGGTAGATCGGATCGCGCCGCCCGGTTATACGCTCGATGGTGAAGACCGGGAAGTCTTCGACCTCGTTGTAGTAGCCGGTGTGATCGCCGAAGGGTCCTTCCGGGGCGGTGTCGTCCGGCTGGATGTGGCCCTCGAGCACCAGCTCGGCGGAAGCCGGCACCTGGAGGGCGTTCCCCAGACAGCGCACCACCTCGGTGCGAGAGCCTCGCAGCAGACCCGCGAAGGCATACTCGGAGAGGGTATCCGGCACGGGGGTAACCGCCCCCAGGATCGTCGCCGGGTCCGCCCCCAGGGCCACCGCGACCGCAAAGGGCTCGCCCGGATGGGCCTGCCGCCAATCACGAAAGTCCAGGGCCCCGCCACGGTGGGCCAGCCAGCGCATGATGACCCGATTGCGCCCAATCACCTGCATCCGGTAGATGCCGAGATTCTGGCGTGATTTCTCGGGGCCGCGGGTGACCACGAGGCCCCAGGTGATCAGCGGGCCCGCATCCTCCGGCCAGCAGGTCTGCACAGGTAGCCGGGCCAGATCCACCGCCTCCCCCTCGTCCACCTGCTCCTGGCAGGGGGCCTTGCGTAACGCCTTGGGGGCCATGTCCAACACCTTGCGGAAGATGGGGAGCTTCTCCCAGGCATCCTTCATGCCCTTGGGCGGGTCCGGCTCCTTCAGAAAGGCCAACAGACGACCGACCTCGCGCAGGGCCTCCACCGAATCCTCACCCATGCCTAGAGCGACCCGTTGGGGCGTGCCGAACAGGTTGGCCAAGACGGGCATATCCGAGCCCTTGACCTGCTGGAAGAGTAGCGCCGGCCCGCCTGAGCGCAGGGTGCGGTCGCAGATCTCTGTGATCTCCAGGTAGGGGTCCACCTCTACCGAGATCCGCTTCAGCTGGCCCCTAGCCTCGAGCTGAGCAATGAAGTCACGCAGGTCCTTGTAGGTCATTGCATAGCCGTCGGATCAAAGACAGATCTCGAGTCAGAGTCGGAAGCCTCCGTGGCGGCGGCGTAGTCGGTAGTCGTAGACGGCGAAGCCTGCGGCAAAGCCAACCACCAGTGCACCGCCGAAGATACCGTAGTGCCAGACGGTGAGTTCGGCGATCTTCGGGAATCCGGGGCCTGTGGTGGGCGGGTGGGCGACCGCTTCCTGGAGCAGCTCCGCAGCCTGGGCCATGCGCATGCGCAGGGCCCAGTTCTCCGCACCAAGGCGCCGTGCCTCCTCGTCCTTCGCACCCTTGGCCGGGACCTTGGTCAGATCCCTCAGGGAGATCAGCTCGGTGCGCGCCTCCGCCAGCGCCAGCTCCAGCTCGGCGACGCGCTCGGCCGCTCTGGGGTCCTGGGCCTGGTCAATCCGGGCCTCCATCTCGCTGACCTTGCGGGCACGCTCGGCGACCAATCGCTCCGCCTCGGCCAGCTGCTGCTCCAGATCCGCACGCTCCGAGCCGTTGGCCTTCTTCGCCTTTTCCAGGGCCGCCTTGGTCTCGGCCAGGGAGGACTGGGCGGCAGCAAGCTCCTTCTTGACCTCCCCGAGATCCGCCTGAAACTCCAGCAGCTTGACCTTCGCCGGCTTCTCGTCGGTAACATACTCGGTCTGTACCCAGCCCTCCGTGCCATCGGACAAGCGCACCCGGGTGAAGCCCCCTTCCCTGTCCAGCTCCTCCACCGGTGTCCCCGTGGCGAGCAGCCGGCTCGGGGATATCTGGGCGTTGGGCTCGGCATAGAGCCCGGCAAGCAGCTTGTCGGTGATGTGGGCGGCCCGGCCCCCACTGCAGGCGAACAACAGTCCCAGCAGCGCCCAGGCAAGTCTCTTCGGCTTCATCCACTCCCCCTCAGGCTCTGGTGGGTGGTGTGCTCAGGCAGCGATCCCGGTAAGCCTCAGCAAAGGCTCGATCTCAGGCTCGCGCCCGCGAAACTCGACGAACAGCTCCATGGCATCGCGCGAGCCCCCCTGCTCCAGAATACTGTGCAGGAATCGCTCGCCACTGTCCGCGTCGAAAACACCCCGCTCTTCGAACAGCTCGAAGGCGTCGGCGGAGAGCACCTCCGCCCATTTATAGCCGTAGTAACCGGCGGCATAGCCCCCGGAGAAGATGTGCGAGAAGCCATGGGGAAAGCGGTTCCACGCAGGCGGTCTCACCACCGCCACCCGCTCGCGCACCTGCTCCAGGATCTCGTAGATGCGCCCGCCTCGGGCCGGATCGTACTCCGCGTGGATGCGAAAATCGAACAGAGCAAACTCCAGCTGGCGCATCATCTGCATGGCCGACTGGAAGTTCTTGGCCGCCTTCATGCGACGGTAGAGGTGACCGGGGATCGGCTCCCCGGTCTGATAGTGCCCGGAGATCAGGTCCAGCACTTCCCGCTCCCAGCAGAAATTCTCTAGGAACTGGGAGGGCAGCTCCACCGCGTCCCAGGCCACCCCGTTGATCCCCGCCACCGACGGATAGTCGATCCGGGTGAGCATGTGGTGCAGGCCGTGGCCGAACTCGTGGAACAGGGTCTCCACCTCGTCGTGGGTGAAGAGCGCCGGCTTGTCACCCACCGGGGGCGAGAAGTTGCAGGTCAGATAGGCAACCGGGGTCTGGCCCATCTCCTCGGTGAAGAAGCGGGTGGTGCACTCGTCCATCCAGGCGCCCCCCCGCTTGTTGCGCCGGGCATAAAGGTCGAAGTAGAACTCGGCCCGCAGATGCCCTTCGGCGTCGCGAATCTCGTAGAAGCGCACGTCCCGATGCCAGGCGTCCACACTCGGCGCCCGGGTGATGCGAATGCCGAACAGCCGCTCGGCCAAGGCGAAAAGCCCGGGGATTACGCGGTCCTCGGGCAGATAGGGCCGGACCTCTTCCTGGCTGATATCGAAGCGGCGCTGACGCAGCTTCTCGCTGTAGTAGCCGATATCCCAAGCCGCCAGCCGCTCGGCACCGTGATGCTCCCGGGCAAAGGCACGCAGCTCCGCAAGCTCCCGCTGCGCCTGAGGCAGGGACCGCTCGGCGAGCCCCTGGAGAAAGCCGACGACTTCCTCCGGGGAGCGGGCCATTTTGGTGGCGAGCGAGCGCTCGGCATGGCTGGAAAAGCCCAACAGCCCGGCCAGCTCGTGGCGCAGCGCCAGGATGCGCTCCATATTCTCACCATTGTCCCATTTGCCTGCATGCGGGCCCTGGTCCGAAGCCCGGGTGGCATAGGCCTCGTACATCTCCCGCCGCAGCGCCCGGTCCTCCGCGTAGGTCATGACCGGGATATAGGAGGGAAAGTCCAGGGTCAGCAGCCAGCCGCTCTCGCCGTGCTGCTCGGCATTCTGGCAGGCCAGGTCCCTCGCCGACTCGGGCAGGCCCGCAAGCTCGGCCTCGTCGGTGATCAGCTTGCTCCAGGCGTTGGTCGCGTCCAGCAGGTTCTCCTCGAAGCGGCTGGTCAGCCGCGACACCTCCTCGCTGATCTCCTTGAAGCGTGCCTTCTTCTCGGGAGGCAGATCGACCCCCGACAGATGAAAATCGCGCAGGGCATTTTCCAGAAGCTTGCGCTGGGCGGTATTCAGGGGCTCGTCGGACTCGGCCACCGCCTTGTAGGCCTGATAAAGCCGCTCGTTGTGGCCCATTTCGGTGCCGTATTGGCTCAGCTTGGGCAGGCAGGCATTGTAGGCCTCACGCAGGGCCTCGCTGTCGACCACGGATTTCATGTGACTGACCGGCGACCAGGCCCGGGACAGACGGTCGTCCAGCACCTCCAGCGGCTCCACCAGGTTCTTCCAGGTGAAAGGGGGGCCCTGATTCAGGCGCCGCTCTATGGCCGCTCGGTTGCCCGCGAGCAGCCGGTCGATGGCCGGCTCTATGTGCTCCGGGCGGATTTGCGAGAAGGGCGGAAGGCGATCGAGGTCGAGCAGGGGGTTGGCGGAGGTCGGCATGGGGTGCAACAGGCTGTGGGCATCGGCTGAACGAGAGCGCCCATTCTGCCATGGTTGGCCAGGGCGGGGCAGGGGGGTGAGCCGGAACCCTTTGTCCAGTGGACAAAGGAAGTCCGGCGAACGACCGGACAGGATGTCCGGGCTGGGGGTCGTATGGAGCACAGTGTCGCGCCATGGATGGCAACTCCGCAGCATACCGAAGAACTGCTGCACAGAGTCCAGTGGACAAAGGAAGTCGCGCGACAGCGAAAGCTTCCGCCGGAGGGCGACCTACCGGATAGTCTCCGTTCGGCCACAAGCCGTCCTGAGCCGTTGGACCTCGGAGAGGCAGCTACCTTCATCAAAGCTGACATTGAATCCCGGAGCATCCGCGCCGGCGGACAGACACTTTGGGGGGGAGACAGGATCGACCAGATGCCCCGCGCTCTCTCCCATGCGCAGGGCATTGCATGAGGAGCATAGTCCGCGCCGCATGCACGAGAAAGCGACCAGATCCGGGTCAAACACGCGCTCTGACGACTGCCGTTACCGCAAGGCCTGAGCCCGGCGGCCTGAATCCCGAAGGCGCGCTCATCTCACGGTGTCGAAGCGGGGCCGATCAATGAGGTGGACACGCTGGAACTCGGCCGACTCCCGGTCTGAGACAAGACCCGTTCGATTGCATGCTGATCTGCCAGGCGATCGCCGGTCGTGCCGTCCTGCTAACGCCAGCCCCGTTTATCGCGCAGTGTCCAGTCTCGGTGCGCCGGTGAGCTTCGATCAGTCCGGAGGCTCCGCCAGCAGCCGGATCCGGGTCGCCGCGTGTAACCCCTCCCCATAGTACATCGCCTGGTACTTGGGCATCTGTTTGATACGGTCGGCGACGAGCTTGACGCGATCCGAGGCCGCGAAGGACTTCGCCATCAGCTTGGCATCCACGTCGTTCAGCCGCAGCGCCAGATAGTTTGCGATGGCCGTGAAAAGGGACGGATCAAAGTCTTTAGCCTCTTGGGAGGCGACCACGAAGGCGATGCCGTACTTGCGGCACTCCTTGACCATCCTGGCGAGCAGCTTGAGCCGGGCGGCCTTGTGCGCCTCGTCGAAGATCACCGCATGGGTGATGCGCTGCTGCGGACCACGTCGGAACATGCCCTGGTAGAGGTTGTGCAGCACGAGGGTGGCGAAGGCGCGTTGCAGGTACTCGTTCTGCGTGCCGTGACACTCGATCAGGGCCAGTCGCTGCTCGTGCAACAGTGTGGGCGCGCCGGCGCCGGTGCCGAACAAGCCGTAATCGTCCAGCTCATCGAGCCTGGTCAGCAGGCCCTTGTCCGGCTTCGGGTCTGCGCGCAACAGGTCCAGAAAGGCGCCGAAGGCCGGCGTCTCGCCGCGCTGTCCCGGTGCCCAGCCACGGTCCAGATAGCTCTGTTTCAGCGCGTCGCGCAGCCGCCCGAGCTGTACGTCTCCCAGATCGGGAAAGATCGCCGCGAAGATATCGCGCAGCATGCCGGCGTTGTCCAGATAGGCCAGAGGGCCGTCACCGACCACCTCCATCGGGTTGAAACCCAGGCCGGCGTATTTGACCGCCAGCGGCGGCGCCGCGAGCCGAGCGGCCAGCTTCTCATCAATGTCCTGGTGGTAGGAGAACACGATCGGCGTAATGCCTTGGCCCAGGAGCTGAACACAGATAT
>Ga0210096_1000020_pt1 | contig 109369 bp, 110 predicted proteins | sample China_Galinas_PW_4_FD_184864 | JGI IMG/M metagenome (GOLD analysis project Ga0210096, IMG submission 184864) | Wetland microbial communities from San Francisco Bay, California, USA, that impact long-term carbon sequestration - China_Galinas_PWA_D2... | ecosystem: Environmental > Aquatic >...
GGCGATGAAAACAGTGGCTAGTAATCCAGAATTTGCGTCATTCTATGTAAATGCCGGATTGCTCAATACAGGAAACGCATAACAAACGCCTCCAAGGCGACGCGGCTACGCCGCGCGCTTGAGGCGAGACGTTATATTTAAAGAGGCAAAGAATGGAAGCATACTCAAGCTATATATATGTATTTACTGCAGTGTTCGCAATTGTTTCAACCATTGCTGGTTATGTGCTGCACAGAAAAACGAAAACTCTATCAACACTTATTATTTTTATAGGCTTTCTTTTAGTCCTTATCTCAAGCATCATTTTTGTAGCATATCTAGGATTTACCACCCTTCAAAAGTACTTGGTAGTATTCACCATAGTTTCAATTATTGGCTATGCGCTAACATCCATTGGTTTTTTTGCATATGCTATTAAACTTAAAAGTGAACAATAAATATAACAAGTCAAATTCACTCGGACAGCCAAAATCGTCTCTTCGCTCCGTTTTGACTGCCGGTGATTTGCGACGTTATGTACATCAATTACCGATAAGCGCTAGACCTTGACTATAACTACAATATAATTACAATATATTGCCATGGATGGGCTGAAATTCGAATGGGATCGTCGAAAGGATGCGTCAAATCGTAAGAAGCACGGTGTTACATTTTCGGAAGCAAAGACAGCTTTCTTTGATGAAAATGCACGGTTGATAGCAGATCCAGACCATTCCGAAGATGAAGACCGTTTTATCCTCCTGGGCCTGAGTTCGCAGCTACGGCTTCTTGTTGTTTGTCATTGCTACAGGGAGGATCAGGGCACCATTCGAATTATATCAGCCCGTAAGGCAAATCGCTCTGAGCGACGAGAATATGAGGATTTTAGAAATGCGTGACAATTATGATTTTTCCAAATCGAAGAAGAATCCATATGCTTCTAAATTGAAGAAGCAAATTACGATAAGGCTGGATGAGGACACTATTGCCTACTTCAAAGCGCTAGCCGAACAGAAAGGGATTCCATACCAGAGCCTGATTAATTTATACCTTCGGGATTGCGCAGAGCAGAATCGGGACCTAAAAATAAAGTGGGCATGATGCGCATAACAACCGCCTCCAAGGCGACGAGGCTACGCCTCGCGCTTGAGGCGAAGCGTTAGGCTTTTTAGATCTGAGGCGAGGAACACTATAAGCATGGAAACATTGCCAATGCATGTTTTTAAAGAGAGTTTCTGCCCTGTAGTCGGGTTACTAAATGAGCATGACGTGCAGTATCAGATGCATGAGACCCGTTCTGGTGCAGTCATGGCGGCATCCGGTGTTCTTGAAATTATCCTAAGCCCAGCAATGTGGAATGCATTGGCGACAGTCGTAGTTATGTTCATTAAGAGCAAGCATGGTCGCAAGGTCATAATCACAACAAAGGATAATAAAATAATTCACGCAGAGGGGCTTACTAAGGAGGAGCTTGAGCCAATTCTGAAAGAAGCAAAAAGTCTCGCGGCTATAGATCCAAAGAAATCAGACGACGGTGAAGAAAAATCCTAACAACAGAATCAAGTCATTCGCTTCGCTCACTGCGACGCCGCTACGCGGCGCGCCTTATTGTGGACGTTAGGGCAATTAAGGAACGAAAGAATTGAAAAATAACTATGTCCTGATCGATTACGAGAACGTTCAGCCAAAGAGTCTGGCCGTTCTTAACGGCCATGAATTTAAAGTCATGGTTTTTGTAGGAGCGAATCAAGGGAAAATACCTTTCGAGCTTGCTTCTGCACTCCAGGCGCTAGGGACCAACGCTGAGTATGTGAAGATCGGAGGTAACGGCCCAAATGCACTCGATTTCCATATTGCATATTACATTGGTCAGATCGCAGAAAAAGATCCAGATGCGTACTTCCACATTATCTCAAAAGACGCGGGTTTTGATCCGCTAATTAAACATCTTAAAGAAAGAAAGATTTTTGCCCAACGGGAAAGAGAGCTGGCCGATATACCCTTGCTGCGTATCTCTAACGCCACCTCAATCGGTGAAAAAATGGAGGCCATAGTGAAAAGCCTGGCAGCGCGCGGCCATTCAAGGCCACGTAAGGTCAAAACACTGGCAAATACCATCAATGCATTGTTTCTCAAAAAACTCGAAGAGGGCGAGTTGGCGGCAATAATCGAGCAGATGAAGCAACAAGATTTAATCATGGTAGAGGATGAGTATGTCAGCTACAAACCGCCAATCAGCCAGCCCTAACAAGTCGGTTCAGTCGGGCGTCAAACGTTAGGCCGTGCAAGCACATAAGAGAATGCCATGACAGAACCGACAACCCCCAGAATCGTTACCCGTGATGAGTGGGAGCGTGCCCGTGCTGAACTGCTGGTCCGCGAGAAGGCGCACATGCGCGCTGGCGACGAACTTGCCGCCGTTCGGCGGCGCCTGCCGATGACGCTGATGGAGCCGGCCACGGTCGTGGGGTCGGATGGCGCCGTACCTCTGCTTGATGTCTTCGATGGCCGGCGGATGCTGATGGTGTATCACTTCATGTGGCACAAGGGCGCGCCGCATCACCAGCAGTGCGAGGGCTGCACGCACAGTCAGGTTGCGATGAGCGAGGCGGTGTGCGCCTATCTGGCTGAACGCGATGTGACATACGCCGTTTTCAGCAGCGGGCCGTGGAACGAGATCGCCGCCTACCGAGACTTCATGGGCTGGACGACGCCGTGGTACTCTACCGCCGACTCCGCAGACGTGTTGGCTACCCGAAACGGAGGGGACCTCCGCTGCTACCTACGGGTCGGCGATCAGCTCTTCGAAACATATGAAACCACGCGGCGAGGGATCGAGTTCATGCTGCCCACGCTGCAGTTGCTCGACCTTACTGCGTACGGCCGGCAGGAGACGTGGGAGGACTCGCCCGCCGGCTGGCCTCAGGACCACCAAGCTGGGTCGTGGTGGCGGCGTGATGGCCGACCCATTGCTCAGTGGACGCGTACCAACGCCCCGGTCAAATAGGTGGCAGTCACGCCATGGCTGATTGGCAGGTAGTGGAGTCTGGAGTTCCGGCGCGGCCGAACAACAGCATGCAGCGGACGGCGCTGCGCGCCGCCACTGATGCTGAGCGTTAGCGCTATATATGGAAGCAACGAGCATCAACTGGAAGCGATTTAGCCTAGCAATAGTCGTGGGAGCTGCAGTAAGTGCACAGATACTGGCGATGCTGCATTACTGGAACGGTCCGCACGGCCTTACATTGGAGATTCTGCCGTTCACTCCGCTGCTCGCTCTGACATATTTGTTGTTTATGTTACCAACGGCGTTTGTTGTAGGTGTGCCGGTGGCAATAGTGCTAAGCAGGTTAGGGTGGTTGAAAGGTTGGGTGGTTGTGTTTTTGGGTACAATTACTGGGGCTGCATGGGCAATCCCAGCAATTGGATACAAGCCACCCCCGTATGATATGGCTGTATTTTTTGGCCTCGGTGGTTTCTTGGCGTCAGCACTATTCTGGCTAGTATATGCAGGCGCTAACAAGGCAAATTAACTCGGACCGCAAATTCCGCTGCGCTCCATTTGCGTCCGGATATTTGCGACGTTATGTGCAAAAAAGGGTAATAGCAAAAAGTAAATGCCAAAAGCTACAGAAACATACTGGAATCCTCTGCTTTCGCTGAATTCATACCGTTGGAAACCTATTGATGGAATGGAAAGTATGGCTGAAGAGGTAACTCTCGCACTTGATGAAGTAACAGGGGATTACACAAGGCTAACCCGATTTAGACCGGGGGCGGACACTTCTTCTTTTGGCCCCAAGTGTCACGACTACCCAGAAGAAATAATGGTAATTGAAGGTCGGCTTTATGATGCGGCCTTTGATAGATGGCTAGAAGTTGGAGATTATGCGAGTAGACCACCTGGTGAAGTACACGGTCCGTTCAAGACCGATAGCGGATGTGTTGTTTTGGAGATGTCATTCCCAAGTCAGTCGGTAGCTCAATGCAATGGCACATAACAAGTTACTCCTGCCGACTGTCTCATTCGCTGGCGCTCGTTCAACGGCGGCAGAGTTCAAACGTTATATGACTCCTATTGAGTATATAGTCCGCTACATTACCACGATAGTATTCTTACTACAGGCGCAGTCCGTTTACCCTAGTGGCTACGAAGAAATGTATAAAAAATGGGTGAAGGAGAATTATCCTGACTATGTGGATATTGATGTTCCAGAAGATACGCGGGAAGCGGCAGAAAGATGGAAGCATGAGCATGCTGATGACTATGAGTTAATGATTACTAGGAAACTAAGTGACGGAAAATTATTGCGTGAGTATACGATTAGATTTGGAAGTAACATTTATACCAATAAAGTTGAAATTGTCGACAATGAAGAAGTTATCAAAACTCTTGTAACGAATTGCTGGGTTAGTTTCGATACACCTGGTGATCCGCTTGAATTTATGGTCCTTTATCCGTGCATGTCATATTGGTGCGCCAAAAATATACGTATTTTTAAACTGCCAGAATTAGTGGAGCTGGAACCGGTATACCCGCCAGAAGGTACGAAGATATTGAAGACATTTTGGAAGGGCGATAATCTAATTCTTGTGTATGGCTCGGGAACTCTTGTATCTAACCCAAGCGGTCGAGCAGAAAGAAAATATATGGAAGTTAATGCAAGAAATTTGAGAGAGTTAAATCAAAGATGAACATCATGCTTGCGTCATATAACAAGACAGCCCAGTCCGACAGCCTGCTTCGCAGGCGCGGCTGGCTTCAACTGTTAGGGTCTTAATATTCATCATATCTGTAAAATATTATGAGCAACGATTCGATGTACCATGAAGGAATGCGCAAGCTGCAAGAAAAGCGTGAAACCAGACATATTGCAGATCGTCTTGAAGAAACGATTGTTCATGCAACTTTTTCCGATGACGACAGAGTATTTATTCAACGGTGCCCAATGGTTTTTGTTGCCACCGCGGATGCCAGCGGGCGGCCTGATTGCTCGTACAAGGGTGGTCTGCCTGGATTCGCTAAAATATTAGATGAGAAAACCCTTGCGTTGCCCGATTACGATGGAAACGGAATGTACCGATCCTGGGGCAATCTCGTCGTGAATCCTCATGTTGGGCTTCTATTCATCGATTTCGAGAAACAGAGCCGACTCCGAGTCAACGGCACTGCAACCATCAGCGCAGATGATCCTTTGCGCGAAGAATATCCTGATTCGGTCTTTATTATTCGGGTAACAGCGGAAAATATATTTCCAGCCTGCCCCCGTTATATTCACAAGATGAAGCTTGTTGAACTCTCAGAATATGTACCAAAAGCCAATTTCACACCACCGATTCCAGACTGGAAAAAGTTTGATGATTTTCGTGATGCGTTGCCTGAGCGTGATCAAGTGGCTATTAGGAATGACGAAAATTCTGGTAATTCCAATAAGCCCTAACAAATCACTGCACCGGAATTTTGCTACGCTTCGCTTCGCAAAATCCAGTGAGCTCAACCGTTATGCTGCAAATCCCCACTTGTAACCCGTAACGTAATAGGTTACACTCCTTCCATGAAAAGGAGTTTCAAGCACAAGGGCCTGGAAAGGTTCTTTCTGAAAGGAACCAGGTCCGGGATTCAGGCCAAACATGCCAATCGACTTAAACTGATTTTAGGCCTCTTGAATGCTTCAACTGGTCCAAAGGATATGAATCTACCCGGGCTCAAATTGCATGAAATGGGGGGCAAGCGGAAAGGTATATGGTCGGTTTGGGTTAGTGGCAACTGGCGTGTGACCTTCCGTTTTGAGGGCAAGGATGCAGATGTTGTTGATTATGAAGACTATCACTGAGGTGTAATGATGAAGATGCACAATCCGCCCCATCCGGGTGAAATTCTGCGGGAACTGTGTATAGAACCTCTGGGGCTTAGTATTACCGATGCGGCAGAAGCACTTGGCGTTACTCGTAAAACACTGTCGGCTATTCTCAATGGCCGTTCCGGGATTAGCCCCGAAATGGCTGTCCGGCTTTCCCTGGCTTTTGGTACGTCCTCTGAGAGCTGGTTAAACCTGCAGTCACAGTACGACCTGTGGGAAGCAGAAAAGAAGCGTAAACAGTTAAATGTAAAGAAGCTATCTGCAGCATAACACATCGTTCGAACGGAGTCGTTTGTCTGTCTGTCACAACCCTTGCAAAGCAAGACCTGCGCCAGTCTGCACTCCCCGGTCAACTCAACCGTTAGATTTATCAGGCACAATTAAGTCATTCAAAAAAACTAGTTATTCACTTGAGGAGCAATATAAATGAGAGCAAGAGCCGCCGTTGCATGGGATGCTAAAAAGCCTCTATCTATTGACGAAATTGAGGTAATGGCTCCTAGAGAAGGAGAGGTGCTATTACGCACTGCTGCGTCTGGGGTTTGTCACACCGATGCATTTACCCTATCGGGTGAAGATCCTGAAGGTTCATTCCCCTGTGTATTGGGCCATGAAGGCGGTTGTGAAGTCGTAGAACTCGGCCCCAATGTAAGAAACCTGAGTGTCGGAGACCATGTCATTCCACTTTATATTCCCGAGTGTATGGATTGCGAATATTGTCATTCAACTAAAACCAATTTATGCCAATCTATTGCAGGAACTGTTTGGACTGGCTATATGCCTGATGGTACTCGTCGTTTCTCCAAAGATGGTAAAGATATTTTTCATTATATGGGGTGCTCGACTTTTTCTGAATATACGGTTGTTCCAGAGATTGCATTGGCAAAAATCAACAATGCCGCACCTTTAGACAAAGTGTGCTTACTGGGCTGCGGTGTCACAACAGGTATCGGCGCGGTATTAAATACGGCAAAAGTTGAGCCTGGCTCTATTGTCGCTGTGTTTGGGTTGGGAGGTGTCGGATTATCTTGTATTCAGGGCGCGGTGATGGCACAAGCAAGTCGCATTATTGCCATTGATACCAATTCAGATAAATTTGTGTTTGCCAAACAATTAGGCGCTACTGACTTTGTCAATCCGAGTGATATTAACGGATCATTTGTTGAATACATGCAAGACACATTTAACGGAGGCCCAGACTACTCTTTTGAGTGTATTGGTAACACGCATGTGATGCGAGATGCGTTGGAATGTACTCATATGGGTTGGGGTGTTTCGACCGTCATTGGTGTTGCTGGTGCTGGGCAAGTCATCGAAACACGCCCTTTTAATTTAGTTGTTGGAAGAACCTGGAAAGGTACTGCATTTGGCGGTGTTAAAGGTAGAACTGAGCTACCAGGTTATGTTGATCGTTATATGAACGGCAAAATCGAATTAGATACACTTGTGACACATACAATGCCATTAGATGATATTAATACAGCATTTGACCTCATGCATGAAGGCAAAAGCATTCGTTCCGTGATTATTTATTAGTCTTATGAAAGCAATAGATTCAATAAAAGAATGTGGCGGCTTTTTAAACCGTTACGAGCATCAATCATCGAGTTGCAACTGCAAGATGACTTTTTCAGTTTATCTTCCACCCCAGGCAAGCACAGAAAAAGTACCTGCCTTATATTGGCTATCCGGTCTCACATGCACAGACGATAATGCGCGAACTAAAGCGGGCATGCAACGATATGCCGCTAAATCTGGTATCGCTATCATCTTTCCAGACACCAGTCCACGCGGTGATGACGTGCCGGATGATAAAAAGCGTTATGACTTAGGCCAGGGTGCCGGGTTTTATGTCGATGCTACTCAATCCCCCTGGGATAATCACTATCATATGTATACATATATAGTTGATGAGTTACCTGAATTAATAGAGGCGAACTTTCCAGTTCAAGCCAATAATAAATCAATTTCTGGTCATTCAATGGGTGGACATGGTGCTTTAATTTGTGCACTAAAAAATCCTGAGGCTTATCGCTCTGTATCTGCCTTCGCGCCTATCTGCAATCCAGCTGAATGCGGGTGGGGAAAGGGGTGCTTTAGTGCCTACCTCGGTCGCGATGTAACGCATTGGCTGGTTTATGATGCAACGCAACTCATTAAGTCAGGCGCAAGTGTCTCAGATATTCTTATTGACCAAGGAACAGCTGATGAATTTTATGATGAAGGGCAACTATTGCCCGAAAATCTACAATCAGTTTGCGCCAAGAATGGTCAACAATTAACACTCAGAATGCAAGATGGGTATGATCACAGTTATCATTTTATCGCCAGTTTTATTGACGAGCACCTGGCCTACCACTCAGAAAAATTAAAATCAAACAATTAACTCCAGCGGACGCGCAAAATACGCGCACCACTGATTTAAGCATCAGCCAGCAGGCAGTAATACAGCCCGAGGGAGATTCAGTAATGAAGAAACAGCCAGTCAGTACAGTACGACGTCGAAGTACTAGGTGATGGATTAGTTCGAGTGTACTTCAGGGCGTCGGAATCAATTGACGGCAAATGGGCGGATCTCAGGATGTCTATCGATAATGGAAGCTATTATCGGTCGTGCAGGGCTCCGGAGATTAAGAGAGGTCGACTTCCTGCATGGTGTAGAGAGGGTGCGAGCATGGAAGAGGTAAGATTGCAATGACAGACGCCCCAGTCGTCGCCGCAAATTGTTTGACCAGCGTGGAAAGTTTGTAGGAGCGAGAGGGTGCACGATGTTCACCGGACTGCATTCGGAATGCCTGAAAATGATGAGTCCTACCTTTATCAAGGGTCAACAGAACCAGTTGACGATGCAAACCATTTGTGGATGCAGGTGTGACAGAACGAGAGCGAGCAGGCTAACTTTATTTCCAATAACGGGTTACAGAAACGCGTCTGCGACAAATCATTCAATACGTGTCTTTGGCGCCGGGCGCGCAGACGCTCGCCGCTTGACCTAACCGTTGCCATATGCTCGATTGATGACGCTGCAATGAATGAGGATCCCTATCGCAGAGTCGCCGGTATCTATGACAGGCTCTTCGAACCTCTTAACAGGGGCTTGAGGTTACTGGGATCACGCATGTTCCAGCCAGAGCAGAAAATGAGAGTACTCGATGTCGGCTGTGGGACCGGTGTTCACCTGGATTTATACCGTAGATTCGGCTGTGAGCTGTATGGTATTGATACCTCTCCTTCCATGCTGGATGTTGCCAGAGACAGATTGGGTGAAGACGCAGCACTCTGCCTTGGTGATGCGACGGACATGCCCTATGAAAGCCACACCTTTGACCTGGTCCTCTGTATGCTCGTTTTGCATGAGATGGACCAACGGATGCGAATGTCTGTGATCGCCGAAATGATGCGGGTTCTCAATGCCAATGGGCGCATCCTGTTGATTGATTTCCATGCCGGGCGTGCTCGCCCTCTAAAGGGCTGGCTTATAAAGCCGGTCATTTTTCTTGCCGAACTGGCTGCGGGTCGCAGACACTTTCGCAATTACCGGCATTTTATGTCCATTCATGGGTTGCCAGGACTCATAGAAAATAGCCAGTTGACTGAGGAACAACGGAAAATTGTAGCTGGCGGCACCCTGGCATTGTATGTAGTTCGGGCGAAATACATTCCCGATTAACCAGGCCATGCCTGTGGCAAACTGTCAACAGCTTCAATAAGGACATATTTCAGGCTCGCTTCACTCGATCAAATGCACCTGTAAAGCTTGGCGATAGGCGGCAATACATAATGCTAGAAGACATGGCTACGATAAAAGTGCAAGACGTGTCGAGAGACTGGGCAGCCAGAGGTTTTAGCTGTGAAATGTGGGTTGATGCACCGGGGCAGTGCTGGGAAGATTTCGTCCATAACAAAGATGAACTCGTTCTTGTTCTTGAAGGTGAGTTGGAGTTCGAGATTAACGGCGAGATCAGCCATCCCAAAACTGGTGAGGAAATCTGCATTCCATCAGGAGCGGTTCATTCGGTTCGTAATATCGGTTTTTCAACCGCACGCTGGCTTTATGGCTACCGTTAATGGCATGCCGCCAAAGTCATTCCGGTCCGACGTACTTACGTACCTGGCTTTCAACGCTATGCGTCATGTATCAGGGGGAGGAAAAATATCGTGAATCAGAAATCTCTTTACGAAAGGCTTGGCGGGTACGATGGAATTACAGTATTTGTCGATGACTTGCTACCGAGGTTACAAGGCGACTCACAGCTAGGCCGATTCTGGGAGAACAGGGGCGACGATGGCATTGCAAGAGAGAAGCAGTTACTGATTGATTATCTGTGCTCGAGTGCAGGTGGATCGATGTATTACACTGGCCGGGATATGAGAACATCACATAAAGGCATGAAAATCAGTGAAAGCGACTGGGCTGCTTTCCTCGATCATGCCGGGGCTACTCTGAAAGCCTTGCAGGTTCCACCGCAAGAGTGTGACGAACTCGTTGAGTTCGTATTAAGCCTTAAAGACGATATCGTCGAAGTATAAGCTCCGCATAACAATTGCTTAACCCGTTCGCTAAAGGTATACCTTGTAGTTCTTGCTAAAACAAACCCATGCCTGCGCCGCAAATAACTGGCACAGGCTTTCCTGCATGAGCACAGACGAAACACATAATAACGGGTATAAGATGTGAATCACACAAGTGAAATTACTGAGCGTCGATTCCGACATCAGGCGTTAAAGAAGGACGAATAAACTGTGCCAGGAGCCTCTTGTTTGGCCGCAACTGCGCTAGTGCTGTGTACCGTTTGTGCGGCCGCAACAGACGAAGATCCCAGGCAGTTCGTCCACATGCCGGAAATGATGCAACAACACATGATGTCAAACATGCGGGATCACCTGAAGGCGATAAACGAAATACTGGCCAGCATGACAAGCGGGGACTTCGACCGGGCGGCAGACGTTGCTGAAACCCGCCTTGGCCTGAGTTCTCTGGAATCGCACGGGGCGAGCCATATGGCGAAATTCATGCCTGAGGGCATGCGCAAAGCTGGCGCCGCCATGCATAGTGCGGCAAGTCGGTTAGCCCTGAAAGCGCAGGAAGGGGAGGCATTGCCCGCCTACAAGGCGCTTTCTGAAGTCATATCCGCGTGCGTAGCCTGCCATTCAGGTTATCGCATAAGGTGATGATGGTGTCACCCGGCAATGCAAGCCTGCACATCAGGAAGAAATGTAATTTTGAGACAGACTCCAGGCGAGCAGACGAGGTATTCGCATGAAGAAACGAGTATGTTTATTGACGCGACATGTAATACAGTCTGGTATGTATACGTCAGGAAAGGCAAATCCGGTGGTGAGTGAAATACCTTGAAAATGCATGGAAATCACCCCTTTAATGTTGCAGGGTCTCGATCAGCGATGCATCACGCGGCTGTCCTTGCGGGACGCTATGTATTCAATCAAAGTGACATGCAATGAAAATATGGGTAGACGCAGATGCATGCCCTGCGGTGATCAAGGAGATATTATTCAGGGCGGCGGAGCGCACCGGGGTGCAGTTGACGCTTGTCGCCAATCAGCCTGTACGCATACCATCGTCGCGCTGCATTGATTTTCTTCAAGTGGCAGCGGGTTTCGATGTCGCTGACAATGAAATAGTCAATAGGCTTGGGATAGGCGATCTCGTGATCACGGGTGATATTCCCCTGGCGGCGGAGGTAATCGAGAAGGGAGGCCATGCTCTCAATCCTCGCGGTGAACTGTATACACCTGACAATATCAGGGCGCGTCTGAATATGAGAGACTTCATGGATACCCTGCGCGGTAGCGGGATTGATACAGGCGGCCCGCCGGCACTAAGCCAGAGCGACCGGAAGGCCTTTGCGGATCACCTGGACAGATTATTGACCCGGTATGCAGGAAATGCATGACCAGGCAATGACACCGACCTGAAATGACACCTGGAAGCGCGAACGCTTTCGACAGGCAAAGGCGAAGGTGGTGGATGCCGGGAATCAAGAAGCCGGAGAGATCTGCAAGCGTATGATTTCAGAGTAAAGAATGCGCGGTTGACCTTGAATACGGGAACCCGGGAGCAACTGTTTCCTGCACCGGCTGGCGAATTTGCTCCGGCGGTTATCCCCATGGCAAGCGTTCAGCGCTGCGCGTGTCCGGTTCAGCGGCAGGCGCGGCGATCGCCGGGAACGGGCTCGATGGGAAAATCAAGGTAACTGTCGGGGTAAGGTTCGTTGCGCAGGGTGTAGTGCCACCATTCCTGCGGGTAGTTTCCGAACCCGTGCTTTTCCATCAGCAGCTTGAGCAGCAGCCGATTGCGCCTGGCCAGCGGCGGGACGTCCGGGTTGTCGGTGTGCGCCAGGGGGTCGAAGTAGTCGAAGGTCGTTCCCATGTCCAGTTCGCCGCCCGCGGCCTGGACCAGCGTGATATCCACCGTGCTGCCGCGGCTGTGGCTGGACCGGGCGGCGATGTAGCCCTGCCCGAAGAGCTGCGCCTTGTCCACGGCCGGATAGAAGCGGGGCTTTGTCGCCTGGTCGTCGACATCCTCCGCCCAGCGCACGAAGTGATCGACCGCGCGCTGCGGCCGGTAGCAGTCATACACCTTCAGGCTGAGGTCGTAGGCCCGCACCTCGTCCTGGATGCGCGCGAGCGCCAGGGCAGCCGGCGGTGTCAGCAGGCACACGGCTGCCGTGTAGCCGTCGACAGTGCGACCCGTGAAGTTGTTCGTGCCCGCGTAGCGCATATCCTGGAAAATCGACGGCGCACATTCGGCGAGCGGCACCAGGTAGTGTGATACCTTGCCGGGATCGTTCTCATCGTTGACGGCTGTGGTGGTGCAGGCAGCGCAGAGGCCGGCAATAAGCCAGCTCGTCGAAACCCGCGCGGCATTGCGCATGCGCCCTGAATACCGCAGCGACGAAAGGGATCGTTGCCTCACAGACATGCACCACCGCTAGAGTTCGTTCCCATTAACAACTCTCCTCCGTATTCCCTGGCACGGCGGGACGCCGTCCCGCCGATCTGCAATAATCAGGACCCGGCTGGACAGGGTCCGGCACATCGATATTCCCCGCACCGGCTGGAGTGTGCATCATGTTCGAGAAAAAGACACAGTTCAATATCTGGTATCTCGTCCTCGCCCTCTTCGGGATCATGTTGTTCCAGCAGTGGTGGCATACCAGTCGCGAGGTCGAGGTCATCCCCTACAGCCGGTTCGAGCAGCTGTTGAAGGACGGGAAGATCGAGGAGGTATTCGTCCGCGACCAGTACCTTGAGGGCCGCCTGAAGCTGCCGCTTGACGACGGCCGGGAGCGCTTCGTGACCACCCGGGTGGACCCGGAGCTTTCCGACCACCTGGACCGGTACGACGTCAAGTATACCGGGGTGGTCGAGAGCAACTTCCTGCGCGACCTGCTCTCCTGGGTGCTGCCGGTGCTGTTCTTCTTCGCACTGTGGATGTTCCTGTTCCGGCGCTTCGCCGAAAAGCAGGGCCTGGGCGGGCTCATGAGCGTCGGCAAGAGCAAGGCCAAGGTCTATGTAGAGAAGGACACCGGGGTGACCTTCGACGATGTCGCCGGCGTGGACGAGGCCAAGGAGGAGTTGCGCGAAATCATCAGTTTTCTGAAGCAGCCAAAGGAATACGGCAGGCTCGGTGCGCGTATCCCCAAGGGGGTGCTGCTGGTCGGTCCGCCCGGCACCGGCAAGACCCTGCTGGCACGCGCAGTGGCGGGGGAGGCCGGCGTGTCGTTCTTCTCCATCAGCGGCTCCGAGTTCGTGGAGATGTTCGTCGGCGTGGGCGCGGCGCGGGTGCGCGACCTGTTCGAGCAGGCTGCCCAGACCGCCCCCTGCATCATATTCATCGACGAGCTGGACGCCCTGGGGCGCGCCCGTGGCGCCGGCCCGATGAGCGGCGGACACGACGAGAAGGAGCAGACACTGAACCAGCTGCTGAGCGAGATGGATGGCTTCGATACCGGGCGCGGCATCGTTATCCTGGCGGCCACCAACCGCCCGGAGATTCTCGATCCCGCCCTGCTGCGCGCCGGGCGCTTCGACCGTCAGGTGCTGGTTGACCGTCCCGACCGCGGCGGGCGTGAGGCGATCCTCAAGGTGCACATCAAGAAGGTGAAGCTGGCCGGGGACATCGAGATTGGCCAGCTTGCCGCGCTCACCCCCGGCTTCTCCGGCGCCGACCTGGCCAATCTGGTCAACGAGGCGGCCCTGCTGGCGACACGCCGCTGCGCCGCCGCCGTCGCCATGGAGGACTTCAACAATGGCCTGGAGCGCATCGTCGCCGGGCTTGAGAAGCGCAGCCGCCTTTTGAACAAAAAGGAGCGCGAGGTGGTGGCCTACCACGAGATGGGGCATGCGCTGGTGGCGCTGGCCCTGCCGGGGTCCGATCCGGTACACAAGATTTCCATCATCCCGCGCGGCATCGGTGCGCTGGGCTACACCATTCAGCGTCCCATCGAGGACCGCTACCTGATGACCCGCGAGGAGCTGGAGAACAAGATGGCCGTGCTACTCGGTGGACGCGCGGCGGAAGTCCTGATATTCGACGAGATCTCCACCGGTGCAGCCGACGACCTCGACAAGGCCACCGACATCGCCCGCAACATGGTGACCCGCTACGGCATGCACGAGAAGCTCGGGGAGATGACCTACGAGGAACAGCGCTCGGCGTTCCTCGGCGATGCCGCCCTCGGCCTGACGCCACGCCGCTACAGCGAGGAGACGGCACGTGAGATCGACTGCGCGGTGCGCGGCCTGGTCGAGGAAGCCCGGGAGAAGGCGAGCCGGATACTCACGATCAACCGCGCCAAGCTCGAGGAGGGCGCCGGCAGGCTGCTGGAAAAAGAGACTCTGCTGGCGGATGAACTGCCGAAACCACAGCCCTGGGAGGCGGCGGATTGAGGGCACGCGGGATCGCGGGAGCGCCGGATGCGGTGCGATGTGATGCCTGACAGTTCTCCAGACAGCTTGTCGCCAGATGCGTCGCTGGTCCCTCTACCCCCAGTCTCTTTTAGTCCCGCCAAGGGTGAACATACAAGCGCCGCACGGTGCGAATGGCAGGTTCAGCATTACCCGGACAGGTTCCTAACACGTCGAATGAAACAGTCCTCCAACGGCGACGCCCTGCGCCGCGAGGTCGTTGTAAATGGCGCCGGCCTGCTTCGTTTCGGCAACGTGCACCGCCACATTCCTGTCCCGCAGCAGGGCTAGTGTTTCCCTGCAGGTGTGCAGTCTCAGCAGCATGCCGCGGCTCAGAACGATCACCTTGCTGTCATGGTCGATCAGCTCGGCGACGTCCGCCGGCTGGATACCGGGTTTATGGTGGGTGCCGGTTTCACTCCAGTCCCAGGTGCGGCCGCCGCCGGGCCAGAGCTTGAAATCCTTGCCGGAGCCTATGCCGTCGACGGCCATGCTCCCCCAGGACAACGCGCTGATGCGGGGTGATGCGGGTTTCATGCGATGCCTCCCGGCCATGAACAGTTTCAAACACGGTCATGTTCAATTTTAGTCGATTCGGGTGCCGTCCGACGTTTGTCTCGAACTCCCCCTGCACCGGAACAGCCTTGTAAGGCGCACCCTGCGGTTAACCCGAAACCCTGCATGTAACTCAACCGGTGTCGTACCGGGCCTCGATTGACGGGTGGCTTGTATTCCACCAGGTGATTACCCGAAAAGCACGTTTCTGAAATTCCAGAAAACAATGGCGATAAAAAGCGCTCCGGCACCCGCCTGGACGAGCAGGCGCAGCCGTTTCCCGCGCCGCCGCGCGGCGAGTATCCCGGTTTCCGATATGACGGCAGGGCCCGTTTCGGAAGTCGACTCGTCGGGTTTCGCTTCAATTGCCGAAGCGGGCAGATCGAGGGCCGTGCGCAGCCGCCCGATGATCGCATCGACGCGGCTGGCGCCGGTGATGCCGGTGCCCGCGGTGATGTGGCGGCCGGCGCGGGTGTGCACCCGGATGCGGTAGTAGGCGTGCGACCGGTTGCCCTGTTTGTACTGCATGCCGATGGAGCGGTCGATGCCGGTAATTTCACCGGCGGTTGCGTGGCGGGCGAAGCGCAGGCCGAGGATGCTGCGCACGGCGGTCAGTCCCTGCCTGCCGGCGGTGACGCGCAGGGAATTGCCCAGCATATAGATCCCCCACAGGCAGACCAGCACGCCGATGGCGCCGAACAGCCAGATGAACGGGCTCGCGCCGAAGCCCTCTCCCTTGACTACCTGGAACAGCCAGGCGAAGCCGACGAAGCCGCCGCCGGTGAACAGGGTGACGAAGGCCATGCCGGGGTGGCGAACATAGGGGTAGTAGAGTTCGATGCCGGTGCCGGTCTCGCGGATACGGACCATAGCGCCCGCCGTCTCCAGGGGTTCAGCATCGTACTCGCGCCGCTCGACGGGCGCGCGCGCCGCTTGCGGTCCGGCATCCCGGAACACCGGGATCTGCCAGCTGCGGTCGAAGTCCGCACCCGGCAGATCGGCGGTGATGTTGACGGTCCACTCATCCCAGCTGTTGCCGCCATCGCTGCTCTCGGGCAGGTTCTCCGGGGTCCGGAAGAGGAAGCGCAGCCGCGTCCCGTGCAGCCCGGGCTCCACGTTCGCGGACTGTTCGTCCTGCCATTTGGCATCACGCACCGTTTCGCTGCCGTTTCTGCCGCTGCGCCGCCGGTAGACGTGGTAGCAGGTGAGCGTGATATGGAAGCGGTGCTTCGGATTGAAGCCAAGCCGCAGTTCCACCGCGCCGCCGACATCCCCACCGAGCGCGCCGGGAAACGGGTCCAGCTGCAGTTTTGTGACGCCGAAGCGCCGCCAGGCCAGCGTCTGCTGGATGGCCCAGACCAGCAGGCCGAGGCCCACCAGGGGAAACAGCAGGGCAACCAGGGCAATCTGGTTGCCCTTGGCCAGCTCCCCGGGAAGGATGAACGGAACGGGAGAGGAAATCGCGTTCCAGAAAATCGCAAAGCCCCAGGCAAACCAGAGCGTTGACTTGGCATTGGAACGGATGCGGTTGTCGTGCCAGGCCGCCCTGGCCTGCCATGCCGGCAGGCCGGGCGGCACCGGTTTGGGTTTGCGGTTAACGAACCAGATCACCACGGCGCCGAAGCCGCCGAACACGACGACAAAGATCGACTTGAATCCCAGCAGGCCCCAGCGCAGATCGCGGTCGAAGACGGACTCGGCCGGGTTTTCCGGGTTCACCCAGAGCGTGGTCTGCTTCCTGCCCCTGAGGCGGTTGTACGTGTCGCGCTGCCAGTCACCGACGTTGTCGCTGCCGCCGTCGGCGATGCCGACGCGCTCGCCGGTATAGTCCCGCCCGTCGTAGGCGTAGCGGAATCGCGCGCTGACCTTGTAGGTCGTGCTGTCTTCGCCATTGTTTGTCTCGAGATTGACGGCCGCGACCTCGGCCGGCACCTGCACCCAGTCCTGCATGCGCAGGGCGTCCCACAGGTTGGGGATGAAGCCGAAGACCAGAAAGGCGGCACCGACGCCGAAAAACACCAGTCCGAACAACATGGCCACCCAGTAGCCGGCACGTCCCTTTTCCCCTGATGCGGTGGTTTCGCTTCTCATTCAGCCTCCCAGTCTCTGGTCACGGGTCTTCCTGCCTGCAAGGCGGGCCCCGGGTAAGGAAACGGCCTGCCGGGCCGATTCTTTACCGACCGGGGCCGGGTCCCTCACCTCCCGCTATTCGTCTGCCGGGCCGACCCAGAAAAACGGGTTGTGGGCCACCTCCCAGAGGTGGCCGTCCGGGTCCCTGAAGTAGCCGGAGTACCCGCCCCAGGAGGCCCTTTGTGCCGGTTTGGCCAGGGTCGCGCCGGCAGCCAGGGCCTGTTCGATGACCCGGTCCACTTCGGCTTCCGAGGTGACGTTGTGGGCGAGCGCAAAGCCGTTGAAGCCGCTGCCCTGGGCGGGAACCATGGCGTCCACGGCTAGGGCCTCGCGTCCGTACAGCCCCAGCCAGCTGCCGTTCAGGGTGAAGAAGGCGACCTCCGGCGGTGAGTCCATCCGGGGAAAGCCCAGTCCTTCCTCATAGAATTTGACCGAGCGCGCAAGGTCGTCCACGCCCAGGGTGATCATGCTGATTCGTGGTTTCATGCCCGTTCCTCGTTCGTGATGCACGGTGCCAGGCCAGGTTGCTAAGGCGGGGCAGGCTGCCTGTATGTTTGTCTCGGATGCCGGCCCCGTTCCGGTTACGCTATGCCCATTTCCGGCCGAGTGCGCCCAGTCCGCTGGCCTGCAGCTCTTCGGGGTCCATCACGACGTGGAACTCGACATCGGCATTGAAGGTAAGAAACCAGGGCTCCGCCAGCGCGGGAACCATGGAAGAACTTTCCAGCTCGACAATCATGACCACTGTCCGGCGGCCGCCCATTTCCGTGAAGTAGACCGATTCCGGCTTGACGACTTCGAGTATTGCACTGGTCTTGCTATCTGCACTGCCGTCCCTGACGGCTGCATTGAAGGTCTCGTGGGGCAGTCGCACTATCAACAGCATTCGCATGGTCAGTCTCCTTTGGTGATGTTCCATCCGGCTTAATGGATGGATGCCTGTGTTTTGTATGACCCGGGTGCCAGCAGGGAAAACAGGGGACAGACCACGTTTATTGTTCTGACCACTTAATTAAAAAACATGGTCTGTCGCCTGTTATTACTCTTGGCGCACAGTTTCATACTCTTATGCTCATACGTCTTGCGGCGGTGGCTCTGCCCCATTTATCTGGCCTGCCCTCTTAACTCCTCTCTTCCGATCAGCCTACTTTAGTAGCATTTGTATATGAAATGTAGTGCCCACATTGATATCGGAGGTCACCGCCATTTGTCCCTGATGCTGCTCGGTAATAATATAGTACGCAAATGACAGCCGCTTGCCTGCATCGTAACCAACTTCAGGCGTATCTTTTCGGACGAATGGTTCGAACAAATACAATTGCTCTTCATTGGTTAAACCAACACCATTATGCTGGATTCTTATCCAGAAACTGCCATAACTTACATTCATTTGAATCTTGATGACCGGCTTGTGACTGGGGGCATTCACCTGACCCAGAGCATCATAGGCATGACGAAACAAACTGAGAAACGCCTGCTGCAGCTCAGTCACATAACAGGGTATCATTGGCAAATCTTTTTCATAGCTTCTTTCGATCTGTATATCTATGAACTTGAGTCTCGACGGAGCCGATAACACATCCCCAGCCAATTCCAGGGTATGTTCCATAAGGTCGACGATATTGCAGAGTTGTTTTCTATCGCTGCGCCCGCGGGCGAATTCCTGCAAATTCTGGACAATTGATGCCACTTTTTCGCCTTTCTCATAGGCATGTGATAACAAACTACCCAGTTTTTCAGGTATACCATTGCTCTTGATTTCATTCATATATTGGCTGCTATCAGAAAGTAAATGCTGAAAGGCTCTCAAGTCGAATAAAATTGACTGGAGCGGCATGTTGATATCATGAGCCATTGACGATGCCAGTTCACCCATGGATGAAATTTTATCATTCTGAATCAGCATATTTTCGGCGAGTATTTTCTTGGTCACGTCATCAATCAGGATTACTACCCCGGTTTCAACCTGGTCCTGAAGTGGATAGATGGTGATATCAAAATAGTATTGACCGCGCTGACTGTGTTTTATGGTAATCGTTTTATTCTTTTCCATGGCTTCGTTAACCTGACCAGTCGACACGGTAATTATCGGGTAGGCATCCCACAGATATTTGTCCAAAACATTTTCTGCTTTTATGCCGGTAATATCTTCAGCCCGCTTATTCCATTGGGTGATCTGCCCGTCCTTGTTTACGCCAACCAGCATCAGCGGCATGGATCTCAGGATATCCTTTATATAAGACTCTGAAGCACGCAGTCTGGATGCAGTACTCACGTGCTTGGCTATCTCGTTTTCCAGCAGTTTATTGGTTTCTTTTAGTAAACGATTTGACTCATCCAGCGTGGCTGTGCGTTCCTGCACACGCAACTCAAGTCCATTACGAATCTCCTTTAGTTCCAGATTGGATTTACGGACTTTTCGCCGTGTGGAGAAAAGATTTATGACTGATATCGATAACAACAGGATCAGTATGGCGCCGGACCAGTTTGCGACATGCTGCCAGTTTGTTGAGCCATCCGGATACTTGAATTCCATTTCCAGGCCGGCATATAAAGGCTGGCTTTGCAGAAATATCGATATAAACAATAGGTATCTCATCATTTTTGGCAACAGCATCTTTTTTTGCCCAATAACAGTCGCACAGGTTTTACTAAGGAGTACATTAGTAAGCCGACATTCAACCGTCCGTCCCCGCACCCTTTTATTCGGGCACACTTACCCGATGATCCACCGTGCCGCTTCGTCAAGCGCACGGTTGTGAAACACACGCACATTTCCCGGCATCGCCAGACCGAACACGCGTATGGCTCCCCGAATCCATTCTATGTCCGTGACAATGGCCATCCTCTCCCACACGGCCAGGTGTTTAATCCCCAATTTTGTGTCGTCCCAGACGGCCGCTGGCTCAATTCCGCAGAAGTCGTCGCCAAGGTGATAAAGTAGTCTAACCTTGCTGTGCCGAACGAACAGTGCCTCCACCGCCGGGATAATGACTGATTCATAGTCCTTGGCAGTTACCGTCCCCTTCGCCGTGAAGCCGAGTACGTTGTCAGGTAGACCCGGGATCTGTTCAACCATCCTGGCACTCCTGCGTTGGATTCGGAAAACGCATAAACAATGGTGTCAGACTTGACCGATTCGTCAACTTTTCGCCTGATCAATCGAGTCTGACCCCACTGATTTAATACTCCGCTTTACCCTGAACGGGAGTCCCACGATTAACGCGACGATACTTGCCATAAAAAATCCGGTTACCGACGCAATTAACCAAAATGGACCTAAATAGCCCAACTCGATAAAACTGGCGATTTGCGTAACCGCCACCATAGCGCACGCCGCCACAAAAGACGCCAAAAAGTAATTTTTTATATATGCGTGGCAGCCAGCGGCGACAATAACCCAGGATACAAATAACAGAAATATTTGTAATACTTCAGACATCGTTCAATGCCCAACTACCATTGTATGATACAGGTATACTAGCCAATCATTGGAACAACTATATTTCCAGATTGCAGGTATCGCAATTTTTCCGGTAAATATACCAATTACAAATAATACCCCGGTCGATGGCCTGCTCTTCAAATCACATAGACCAGAGAAAATTCCAGCGTCGGGAAAACAGGCGCGTCGCCACCCGTATCAATCCAGCCGCTTGCGGAACCGCAACGCCGCCAGCGTCAGGGTCACCAGCAGGAAGATGACCAGGGCGCGCAGTTCACCGAGCATCATCCCCAGTTCGGCGCCGCGCAGCATGATGCCGCGGATCAGGCGCACGAAATGCGTCAGCGGCAGCAGTTCGGCGATGTACTGCGCCGCGCGCGGCATGCCGTCGAAGGGGAACATGAACCCGGAGAGCAGGATCGAGGGCAGGAAGAAGAAAAAGGTCATCTGCATGGCCTGGAACTGCGTCTGCGCCAGCGTCGAGATCAGCAGCCCCAGCGTGAGGTTGGCGGCGATGAACACCAGTGCGGCCAGGTAGACATCGATCACCAGGCCGTTGACCGGTACGTGGAACAGCAGCATCCCCAGCAGCATGATGAGCGTCACCTGCACCAGGCCGATGAAGACATACGGCAGCACCTTGCCGACCATCAGCTCCATGGACTTGACCGGCGTGTTGATCAGCATTTCCAGGTTGCCGCGCTCGCGCTCGCGCACGATCGCCACCGCGGTGAACAGCGCCATGGTCATGGTCAGGATCACGCCGATCAGGCCCGGCACGACGAACACCGCGGAGCGCCGCTCGGGGTTGTAGAAATTGCGCACCTCGAACAGTGGCACGGCGTCCGGTTGATGGTGGGCGGTATCCTGCTGCAGCTGCAGGCCGGTCAGGCCGCGCGCGGTCGCCAGCACGATGGGATCGCTGCCGTCCACCAGCAGCTGCGCGGCGGGGCGGCCGCCGCGCTGCCGGCTTTCCTGCAGCCGGCGCTCGAAGTCGCGGGGGATCACGATGCCCACGGCGATCTCGCCGCGGTCCAGCAGGGCCTTGAGCTGTTTGCCGGTGTCGACCCGCGTGAGCACGTCGACGACCTGCGAGGCCTGCACGTCGGCGATGAGTTGCCGCGAGAGCTGCGTCTGCGCCGCGTCGGCGACGGCGGCGCTCAGGTGCCGCACGTCGGTGTTGATGGCGTAGCCGAACAGGATGATCTGCAGCATGGGGATGCCGAGGATCATGCCGAAGGTCAGGCGGTCGCGCGAGAGCTGCTGGACCTCCTTGCGCATGATCGCGAACAGGCGGCTGAAACAGCGGTTCATCCAGTAGCCACCTGCCGGTTGCCGGCGGACGTTTCAGGGCCGCTCGTCGCGGTGACGAAGACGTCCTCCAGGCTGGGCTTGATGATGCGCGCGCGCGCGGTGATGCCGGCGCCGTCGAGCACCGCCTGTACCGCGGCGGCCGGGTCGGCAAGGTTGCGGCCTACCAGCACCCGCAGCCGGCTGCCGAGCTGGGCCACGCTGAATACCGCCGGCAGGGCGTAGAGCGCCGCACGCACCTGCCGCGACTGCCCTGCCTCGACCTCGATGACCACGGCGTCCATGGTGTCCATCAGGACCTGCGGCGTGCCTTCCGCGCAGATCAGGCCATGGTCGAGGATCGCGAGCCGGTGGCAGCGTTCGGCCTCGTCCATGTAGTGCGTCGACACCAGGATGGTGGTGCCGGCATCGACGAGCTGAAACAGGGTTTCCCAGAAGTCCCGCCGGCTTTGCGGGTCCACCGCACTGGTCGGCTCGTCCAGGAACAGCAGCTCGGGCCGGTGCAGCGTCGCGGCCGCAAGCGCCAGGCGCTGCTTCTCGCCGCCGCTCAGGGTGCCGGCGAACTGGTGCCCGCGGTCGGCCAGGGTGTAGATGTCCAGCAGTTCGTCGATGCGCGCCGCGCGCTGCGCCCGCGGCAGGCAGTAGATGCGGGCGACGAAGTCCAGGTTCTCGCGCACCGTCAGGTCCTCGTAGAGCGAGAAGCGTTGGGTCATGTAGCCGATCTTCTGCTTCAGCGCCTCGGCCTCCCCCGGCACCCTCAGGCCCAGCACCTCGGCCTCGCCGTCGCTCGGCGTGAGCAGGCCGCAGAGCATGCGAATGGTGGTGGACTTGCCGGAACCGTTGGGGCCGAGAAAGCCGTAGATGGTATGGCGCGGGATCACCAGATCGATGTGGTCCACGGCGATCAGGTCGCCGAAGCGGCGCGTCAGGCCGCGGGTGCGGACTGCGGCGTCCTCAGCCATCGGCCCGAATCACGAGCCGCTGCTCGCCGCCTCGAAAATCACGCGCAGCGGAATGCCGGAAGGCAGCTCCCGTGCCGCCTCGCCCTCGATTTCCACCTCGGTGAGGTAGCTGAGACGGGAACGGTCGCGCTCGGTGAGTGAGAAGTAGGGCGTGAAGGCGGGGTCGGCGCTGACCCGGCGCACCCGGCCACGGAAAGGCGCCTCGATGCCGTCGATATAAACCGCCGCCGCGTCGCCCACCCTGACACGGGTGCGCAGCGGTTCGGGCAGGTAGACGCGTGCGTGCGGCGCCGCGCCGGCCAGCAGCACCGCAACCACGGCGCCTGCCGCCGGCCGTTCGCCCGGCTCCAGCGGCAGATCGTCGATGACGCCGGCGGCGGGGGCGCGCACGGTGAGCCATTCCAGGCTGACTTCCAGCCCGCGCACTTCGGCCGCAGAAGCGTCACGGGCCGCCGTCGCCTGGTCCAGTTCCTCCGGCGTGCTGCCGGTCTCGAGCTCGTCCAGGGACGCCCGTGCCGCATCGCGTGCCGCGAGCGCCGTGTCATAGGCCGCCAGCGCCGCGTCCAGGTCGCTGGGACTCAACAGCGCCTTCTTCACCAGCGGGCGCACGCGCCGGACCTCGTTCCGGGCCGTCTCCAGCCGGCCTTCCGCGCCGGCCAGCTCCGCGCGCGCCTGCTCGATCCGCTCCGCCCGCGGGCCGCGCCGTAGTTCGGCCAGGCGCGCCCCGGACTGTGCGAGCCGGGCGCGGGCCTGGTCCAGCTGCGCCTGCACCCGGCGGTCATCGAGCCGCAGTACCACCTGGTCCCTTGCGACGGACGTGCCCTCGCTGACCTCGATCGCCACGATCGGTTCGGCGGCATCGGCGGTCAGCTCGACACGATCCCAATCCAGGGTGCCTACCACGTCGATGGGGTCGGCGTGCCGGCATGCCGCCGTTGCGGCCGCCAGGCCGGCCGCGAGCAGCAGCGCCGCCCGCTGCCGGCCGGCTGAAGGCGAGGCCGCCGCGGCTGTGCAGGCGGGCGGGTTTCCGGGTCGTGTGCCGCCGCTCATGGCAGGCAGGGTACCATGCATGCTCGAGTGCCGAAAAACACATATAATCGTCCCGTGCCCGTCGGGCACGGACACTTCATCAAGGGAGGTGCATGATGGCGGAAGCACTCGGGAGCGATGCATGGGGCAGGTTGGTCGTGCGTCTGACGGTCGGTGTACTCACACTGTTTCACGGTGTGGCAAAGCTGCTGCATCCGGACACGCTGGATTTCATCGGTTCCCGGCTGGCCGATATCGGTGTGTCGGAAGAGCTGGCCTTCGGAGTGTATGTCGGTGAAGTGATCGGGCCGCTGCTGGTGATCGCAGGCGTCTATTCCCGGGTCGGCGGGTTGTTCATCGTGATCAACATGCTGTTTGCCATCGGGCTGGCGCATACCGGCGACCTGCTCAGCCTGGGCGATCACGGCGGCTACCGGCTCGAGCTGCAGGCGTTTTTTCTCTTTGGCGGCCTCGCGGTCATGCTGCTCGGCAGCGGGCGGCTGGCCTTCAGGCCGGACTGAGTGCCGGGTGCTGGACACGCAACGCAACAGCGTTCTTCGATGTGCCGGACGCATTTCGTCCCGGCTCCGATCCGGATAGACTTGGCCGGGAATATCACACCTGATCTACGGAGGAGGGGAATATGGATCCACGGCGCATCATCGGTATGATCGCAGCGGTGTCGCTAACGCTGGCTGCGACGCCGGCCCGCACGGATGCCACGCTCACGGTGCAGGGCTCGGACGGGCTGAGGTCGACAATCCAGGTCAAGAACGGCAAGAGCCGCCTGAACACTGCCGGCAACGGCGATTACCTGCTCTACGATGCCGCCTCGGGCACCATTACCTATGTCGAACCGCAGCGGCAGCGCTATACACAGGTCACGGAACGGGACCTGGCAGCCAATCTCCAGACGGTGCAGAACATCCGCACGACAATGGCGCCGTACATGCAGGACATGCTGGCCGGTCTGTCCCCGGAACAGCGCCGGATGATCGAGCAGCGCATGGGGACGGCGCTGCGGCCGCCTGCCGCGGGCAACAGCCCGCCGGCTGCCGCCATCAAGACCGTTGACCGGGGCTCGTATACCATCGCCGGCCTGCGCTGCCGCGCCAGCGGCATCCTGAAGGACGGCAAGCCGGCCGGCGAGGTCTGCATGGCAACAGATCCCGGCGGGAAGTTGTCACCGCAGGACTTCGCGGCGCTCGAGTCGATGGTGTCCTTCTCGCGCAGCATGGCATCCAGCGCCGGGGGTTTGCTGGGTGACAAAGCCAAACAGTTCGAGTGGCTGGCGACCGACCTGGACGGCGTGCCGTTGGCGGTGCGCGACATGGACAACGGCAAGCGCTACCAGGTCACCGCGGTTTCCGATGTGGCCCTGGCCGATCGCTTGTTTGACGGCTACCGGCACTACCGGCGCCAGGATTTCACGACCCTGCTGCAGTAACGCGGTTTATCGACACGGGTGCCGCAGGGGCCTGCCGGCACCGCGTCCGCAGGGTCTTGCGCCGACGGTTGTCACGGTCGACCCGCGACCCGCGGATTCGTGACTGCCTGTCACCGTCATGCCCCGTTCACCCGCCATGCCCGACACGAAGGCAGCCATTCCGGTGTCAATATTGACACTTGTCGGATAAATACCGCACGCCCATACTGAGTGAGTCATCTACCAGGGGGCGGGTGAATGTTAATCACTTTCTATGGCGTGCGCGGCTCGATTCCCTCGCCGGGTCCGGATACGGTGAAATACGGGGGCAATACGCCGTGCGTATTCGTCGAGCTGGAGAATGGCCAGAGTGTCATCCTCGATGCCGGCACCGGGATTCGCAAGCTGGGTAAAAAACTCACCGATTCCGATACCACCATCAATATCCTGCTGTCGCACAGTCATTGGGATCATATCCAGGGCTACCCGTTTTTTGCCCCGATCTACCAGGCCGGCAGGCAGATCCGCGTCTATACGGGTACCGCCAGCAATCACGCCCAGCTGTGTTCGCTGTTTGACCAGATGGATGGCGCGAATTTTCCGGTGCACGCCGATGAGCTGCCCTCGAACGGGCGCTGTATCCTCGAAAACGTGGAGCAGACGCTGGCGGAAGACGGCATCCTGGTGAGCCGGCGGCATATCAATCACCCGGGCGGTGGCTGCGCCTACCGTATCGAGGGGGACGGCACCTCCTGTGTCTACGTCACCGACAACGAGCTCGATCCGCCCGGCAGGATCGTCACGACCTATGACCAGTGGGTCGAATTTTGCCACGGGGCGGACGCGCTCATCCATGATGCCATGTACCAGGAGGATGACATGCCGCAGAAGCATGGCTGGGGGCATTCCCTGTTGTCTCAGGTCCGCCGGCTGGCGGTCGATGCGGAAGTCGGTTGCCTGGTCATGTTCCACCACGACCCGAACCGGACCGATGCCGAAATCGACTTCATACAGGCAGACAACAATGCCTTCCTCAAGGGGCTGCGCACCCCGACGCATTGCGTCTGTGCCGCCGAGGGCATGCAGATCAGGCTGGCCGCGCCGGCCGCTTCCGGCACCGCCACCATCACCGTCAGTTAGCCCGCATGCCTGCCAGGTGACAGCGGCGCGCAGGTCGGCGGCGGGAACCGGGGCCAGCATGATCCTGATCAAGACAGGCGCTGGCGGCCCTGTTTTATATCCAGAGTGTGAACCATACTGAGTAGACAGTTTCTATACATCAGGAGGCACTATGTCAACAAACTGGATTATTGTCGCCGACCGGAGCAAGGCGCGGATCTTTACCGTTGCGAGTCCCCGCGGCGCCTTGCTGGAAGTGGCGGAACTGGAACACCCTGAGGCGCGCGAGCGCACGCAGTTGCTGACCAGCGACCGCCCGGGACGCAGTTTTGACAGCGCCGGCAAGGGCCGGCATGCCATGGGTACATCGGTGGAGCCCAGGGAGCAGGAGACCATCCGGTTTGCCGCGCAGATCGCCGACTATGTGCGAGCGGCGTGCAACCAGGGTCGCTGCAACCAGTTGCTGCTGGTGGCGGGCCCGCATTTCCTGGGCCTGCTGCGGGCGGAGTTCAACGGATTCAACGGGATGCAGATCGACGTGATCGACAAGAATCTCGGTCAGTACGATGCGCGCGAAATTCGCAAGCACTTGCCGGAGCGTCTTTAGCACGCATTTCGCACCGGGATCCCGGTGCGAAATGCGGACTAGTCCATCCGATCCGCGCATCGGCCGGTCCGCCCGGCGGCAGGTACCTGGCGAGGCGACCAGTGCGGCCCCGCGCTGGAAGCCACGCGCGGGCTGAACTTCAACGACAGCCACAACTACGGGAAGAGACCACCGCATGAAGATTTCATTTCATGGCGCCGCCCGGGGGGTGACCGGTTCCTGCCACCTGGTTGAATGCGCCGGCAAGCGCATTCTGGTGGACTGCGGTTTCTACCAGGGCGGCCGCGAACTGGAAGAGGACAACGCCGATGAATTCGGTTTTGAGGCGGCGTCCATCGATTACCTGCTCCTCACCCATGCCCACCTGGATCATTGCGGGCGTATCCCACTGCTGGCCAGCCGCGGGTTTGACGGTGAGATCATCACCACGGCGGCCAGCCGCGAACTCGCGCGCCTGGTCATGCTGGACTCGGCCGGTTTGCAGGAGGAGGAGGCGCGCTACCTGAACCGCCGGGCGCGTCGCCGCGGCAAGGCGAAGGATGTCATCGTGCCGCTGTATACCACGCTCGATGCGCTCAACGCGCTTGAATACTACGGCCGCATAGCCCGTTATAACCAGGCGCTGGAGCTGGCGCCCGGCATCCGGGCCACCTTCATCGATGCCGGACACATCCTGGGATCGGCCTGCATTCTGCTGGAATTGACGGAGGGGAGTGAACGGCGCCGTCTCCTGTTCTCCGGCGACCTGGGATGCGGCGGCCGAGCGATCCTGCGTGACCCGGCCGTCCCTCCCACCGCCGACACCGTGGTAATGGAAACCACCTATGGGGACCGGCAGCACAAACAGCTCGAGCCCTCCGTCGAGGAGCTCTACCTTGCCATCAGCGAGACCGTGGCGCGTGGCGGCAATGTCATCATCCCGACCTTTGCGCTGGAGCGCGCGCAGGAAATCCTGTTTTACCTGAACGCGGGCAAGGAGCAGGGTCTGCTGCCCGATTTCCTGCAGGTGTTTCTTGATTCCCCCATGGCCATCTCGGCCACGCAGATCTTCAGGCGGCACCCGGAATGCTTCGATGAACAGACCGCGGCGCTGTTTGCGTCCGGGCGCGATCCCTTCCGGTTCGCGGGCCTGCACTTCACGCGGGAAACGGCCGAATCCATGGCCATCAACCAGATCACCAGCGGTGCCGTGATCATGGCCGGCTCAGGGATGTGCACCGGCGGGCGCGTGCGCCACCACCTCAAGCGCCACCTCGGCCGGGAGCATAGCAGCGTCGTGTTCGTCGGCTACGCGGCGCAGGGGACGCTGGCACGCCGTATCGTGGACGGCGCCAAAACGGTCAACATCTTCGGGGAGGAGTATCCGGTTCGTGCGCGGATCCATACCATCGGCGGCTTCTCGGCCCACGCGGGGCAGCGCGATCTGCTGGCCTGGCAGCGGCACACCGGCCGCCCGGAGGCGACCTTCCTGGTGCATGGTGAGGAGGACAGTATGAAGCACTTTGCCGGCCTGCTGGAAGACACCCGGGTCGAGATGCCGGCACTGCACCAGCGTTTCGATCTCTAGCCCGCATTTCTCACCGGCCAGCGGACGAAACGGATGTAAAGCTGCTCTGCCTGTATGTCCTGGAGGTACGGCTGCTGAGACTTTCGGAGGGTAACTGGGAATGTCTGGTTGACCGTAGTAAGACCTTTAATCTGTGTGTAATTTTTTCCGGACAGGCCCGAATTATTCCATGAACATTCCTGGCGCATAGAAACACACCCTGCAAGAGGAGCGGCAAGCAGGGTGTGTAGTGGCGCTTTTATATAGTGTGTTACCTGGGGATGTGCCACTGACTACTACAATATGTGTGGCCAGAGCCCTTGTATATTGTCCTTCAGGGCAACAGGATATAAAACCCAATGCAAAATACCCCGGGTGGTTAATATATTTGTAAAAAAGCGTAATTACACTACCCCACCCTGTCCCGCCCCCTTCAAAGGGGGCGGGGATGGACGGTTGAATGTCGGCTTACTAGAACCTATCTCATACTCCCCCGCGGCCGCGACCGTGGCGATTTTGGTTCATGGCCAGGCGCGGTGAGCGTGGTGTAGCCAATGCTACATGAGCGAGCCGCAACAAAGCCATGGGGCAAGATCGCCCGGTCCCCAAGGGATTTCGGTCAGCAACGCGGCTCGTGCGGGATTATGAGATAGGTTCTAATGTACTCCTTGTTAACACAGATCCGATGAGGGATTACTTGCGGCACGCTAGATTTCAAGGAACCACGGAAATGCAGTTTTTTTAGCCGAACCCGGTAGTACAGGAATTCCTTATATAAGAAATCGCTGAAGGACAGAAAATCCAAAGCGCCAGTTCGCCTTAAGTAGCAGAATGTCTTAAAGGCAACTGTAAGCATTCATTCCGGGCCAGAGACTCTGGCAGGCAACATTCGAACAAATGAGACCTGGTGGCTGATTGTAAATAAGTATTTTCTTAAAGGGCGGCAGACCGGATAGCTATTATGTTTACAAAACCATCCTTTATGTGATCTCCAGTCAATCCTTCGAAGCAATTATCAGTTTTTGGTAATTAGGTAATAAAAACCTGCGGCTGATATATTCGTGCCGCAGTCGTCATTGCAAGCGCAGCGAAGCAATCTCCCGCAATGGAATCAATCGGTTGGAGATTGCTTCGTCACTTCGTTCCTCGCAATGACGAATTAATCAGAGGTTTGTATGGAGGAGAGGCTTGTGCAAAGTTACATTGTGCGTGTGTATCGCAGAAACCCGAAGAATATGGACGATGTGGCCGGCATTGTTGAAAAAGTTGGAACAGAGCAAAAATATTCTTTCCTGGATTTGTCTGCACTCCAGGATTCTCTGGAGCATTTCATCAAGTCAGATGATTTTGGATATTTTCCCTATTCAGAAGCAGGTCAGATTGATATGTACGGGTTTGATTGAAACGCTCTGGTTGGTAAACAGTGTGAAACTGATTGCAAGACAGAAAGTCTGTCGCCGGCATAATATTCCAAAAGCATTTCCGTTAGTGGATGGCCTGGGATTTATTGTAATAAACGACAGAAGGCGATTACACGACCGACGTAAGGCTAAATATGGCCTTGATGACCTGAAGGCCATACTTGCGAAAATGGCTGAAAATTAATGGATAGCAAGTTCACCCGATGGTTGCATAAATTTCAGCCTGAAATCCTGCTTTGACAGGCGCTTACAGAATGAAATGCACCCTGGTGTATTGTTTCTGGAATTCACCGCTGGTGAGATTGTGCACAGGCATGTAGGAGCGCCGCCCGCGGCGCGAGTCGCTATGGGCATGGTCCAGACCCCCACCCTGTCCCACCCCCCTTCAAAGGGGGCGGGGACGGACGGTTGAATGTACTCCTTAGAACCTATCTCATAATCCCCTGCGGCCGCGACCGTGGCGATTTTGGTTCATGGCCAGGCGCGGTGAGCGTGGTGTAGCCAATGCTACATGAGCGAGCCGCAACAAAGCCATGGGGCAAAATCGCCCGGTCCCCAAGGGGTTGCGTCCGAAATCCCTGCCTGCTGTGTTGCACCGCTTGCCCGTACATCAAGTACTGTGCTGCGCGGTGCGCCTGGCATGCAGGGATTTCGGTCAGCAACGCGGCTCGCGCGGGATTATGAGATAGGTTCTAGTAATAGACCAGAGGATCCTTGGCGGTATTCAGACGGAAACAGGGCAGGGGAACGGTTTAGCTGCAACTGCCTGCGCTGACAATTGCATTGCTGTGGAATCTTTTTGTTAAAATTGTAATTCCCGGAGACACGAAGGCAGGATACGGTTTGCCAGTTCCCTTGAGTCGGTAACTCACAATACATATCCTGCAGGAGCATTTTATGCCTTCAATGGAAGAAATCGAGATGGATAAACATCGCAAGGCACTCGATAAAGATATCGCGTCATTGCTGGATAAATATCTCAGGGCAATGGAATGGGACATCCCCGAGGCTGATGAGCCTCGTGCCAGACAGCTGATCCTTGAAGAGATCAGGCAGGCAATCAATCGGCTGGAGAACCGGGCCTGAGGCTTCATCACAATCACCAATAGACCGAACTATGTTATGCGCGCCAATCAAACCATTCGCATCGGTCCTCATTGTTGTATCGCTGTTGCTCATGGCATGCAGCAAGAATGTCGATTCCGAAACCGTTGCCTATGACTTCATTCGACTCTATTTCGTGGAAGACAATCTGGCTGAAGCCGTAAAACTGGCCAGTGGCAGCGCAAAAGCGAGGCTCGAGGAGTTTTCGCGAGAAATCGAGGCAATGGGTACCAAAGAACCGGCAGCGGACAAGCCGCTTGTCAAGGCGGAGCTGCTGGAAACCCGATCAAATTCCAGTGATAAAATCCTGTACATCTATCGCGTTACATCCTATGAAGAGGTCGGCGGAATGAAACCTATAACGGCAAGACTTTTACTCAGCAAGGAGGGCAAAGTCTGGCGTGTGAGCGAATTTGTCCAGGAAGAGTAAAGCGGGCAAGCCGGTGCATGGCGGATTGATTGCCATATAAAATCCGCCATGAATTAATCAGATGCGCACTTGGTCATAAACGCGTGGTATCCCGTGAGTGCGAATTGAACCCCCATGGAAAGGACGATTAATCCCATGAGGCGTGTCATCGTGTTCCGAGAGAGCACCGTTACGATTGCCTGAAGTTGTTTTTTCAAATGTGACTACCTCGCGTTCAGAGGCCAAGTACCGCCAGCTGTTTCCTGGATTGCAGCAAGCGATCCGTTACTATCGAATTGCCCCAAAGACGGCCACAAGACGAGCATCTCCTAGAGAAGCTGGCTACTTTGTTACGCAGACAGGCGCAAGTATTCAACACGGGGCCTCTGGAACATCCGCGGTAACGGCGTCAGATTTTTTCCGACCTTCACTCCTGCGGGGTGTCGGTGCCATCTTTTGCATCGCCCCGGACCAGATGTGTTCCCTTTCCAGTGATCGTGCGATAGGCAAGTTCAATCCCGAAAGATACCAGAATCATGCCCACCAGAATCCACAGGTGATTGCGCGTCGCCGGATTCTCGTCCACTTCAATACACAGAACGATCAGGGCGATAGCCGTGCTGAGTGCGGCCAGGCCGGAAATACAGATGCTACTCCCGGTATCACGGGCCAGTCGCACATTGGCAATATTGACCGCCATAAACAGCAGCAGGAAACCTGCGCTGCCCATGGTTGCAATTGCCTCCAGCGGTACGAAGTTCGCGACCAGGAGGGCAACTGCCGCGGCTATAAGTGTCCCTGCAAGATGCTGGCCATGTATCGAACGTTCGAGTTCCCTGGGCAGTTCGCCGGTCCTGGCGATGATGTTCGTCAGTCGTCCCGTACTGTAGAAGGTCGCATTGATGGCGGAACTGGTGGCCATCAGTGCCGCAATTGCGATGCCGATATACCCGGTACTGCCCATAATCTGCTCTGCTGCTATGGACAATGCATTGTCACTGCTTTTCGCCACAGCTGTGAAGCTCAGGTGTCCGACCACGACCATCACGATCAGTACATACAGCGCGATCACGATCAGAACGCCGCCGACATAAGCAATCGGCAGTGAGCGTTCCGGGTTGGCAACATCCTTTACGGCGTTGGCGATGAGCTCGAAACCTTCGTAGTTCAGGAAAATGAGCATGGCGCCGGCGACCAGCCCCAGCGGCGAGACGAAATTTTCGGGGCCCAGCCGGCCCCACTCCATGGGAGTGAGGAAACCAGCCACCACAAACGCGGCGAGCAGCAGCATCTTGACCACGTTGAAAAAGTTCTCGGAGCGGACAACAAGATTCGCACCGAAGATATTGACGACAACCAGTACGACGATCACGGCATTGATCAGGACATGCAGCCAGAAGTCATATTCGGCCCCTGGGAAGAGGCCGGCGCCATAGCTGCCGAAGGCGTAGGCATAGACAGCGAGCAGAACCACATAGCTGAGCAGCAACAGGATATTTGCCGCCCCGGTCACGATGCCGGAACCGAACGCCCGGTTGAGGAACTCGACCGTACCGCCCTCTCCTGGAAAACGCAGCGTCAACTTGAGGTAGGAGTAGCTGGTAAGCAGGGCCACAATCCCGGCGATCAGGAAGGCGATCGGGGCGGCGCCTCGCGTGACCTCTACCGTAAGCCCCGTTACGGCAAAGATACCACCACCCACCATTCCGCCGATACCGATTGACAGGAGGGAGAAGGTGCCCAGCCCGGGTACACTGCTGGAAGACATCGGTCCGGATTTTCTTATGCGGTGTGCCGCAACATACGAGGCTGGGTGCGGATGTTCATGAAAATCGCACCCTCATTTACGCTGTTGCGTGTATTCGCTGGCCTGGCGCCGCTCTGGCGAACAGCAGGTGGGCGCGACAGTTCCCGTCCGACCATTGCCGCTTCATCGCTGCAGATGAACCCGGCTTACTTCAGGTCCTTCACCAGTGACTGCAACGATTCCTCGTTGTTGCAGAACGCAATTGCCCCGGGATCGACAGCGCCGTCCGCCAGCTTGCTGTCACACTCCTGCGTGTTCAAGCAGGCCGTGCAGTTGTCGATCTGCTCCCGGATATCCACGGCGCGCGCACTCGAGAGGTAGACATCGATGTCGATGCCCAGTGCGGCAAGCATCCTGCCCAGGCGCAATTGGTCGATCTTCTCCGCCAGCACCCGCCGGTATTTCATTCCCGAGCGGGTGTTGAAGACGATGGTCAGCGGCAGCAGCACGGCGAATATCGCCAGCAACAGTCCCAGCAGGAGCGCGGCGATCAGGGTCGTTACGATGGTCATCATGGCAAGGGTTCCTTCGGTTCAGGTATTCGTGATGCGCTCGTAGTAGCGCAGCCGGTAGAGCTGCCGGGTATGCACGGCATCGTTGTCAAAGCCCGAGCGGTCGTGCAGGACGTTGTTGCTGATCAGGCCCTGCCCGGGTTGCAGCCGCGCCCGGAAGATATAGGGGGAGGCCGATGCCAGGAAGGCAGCCAGGGCCTCTGTGGCCGCCCGGGTAACCGGATCCGGCCGCCACTCGATGCTGCGGGTGCGTGCCGTATAGCGCATGTGCAGGCTGCCATCCGGCAGCACGCTGAATACCGGGCCGCTGCAGGCCGGACGCAGTTCTTTCCCGTTGACGGTATTGGCCGGGATGGTCATCACATCCGGCGCCATCAGGGCGCGGATTTCGTCCGGGTCGTGATCCCGCAGGTGGATGTAGGCGATTTCGTGGTCGAGCAGGGCGTTTTCGCCTCCCGTTGCCGCCGCCGAAACGCAATGCAGGAGCAGCGCGCGGATACGCCGCTCCGCTGTGTTGTAGTAGCCGTCCGTGTGCCAGTGAATGGGACGGTTGGTATAGGGAATGTAGCCGCTGCGCCATACGCCCTCCACGACCCGCAGGGCCGTGATGCCGTCATCGTCGGCGCCCATGTTGCGGTCCAGTGTACTCAGGCCGAACTGTTCTCCAAGTCGCTTCGGGATGCCCTTGTCCGGGTCGGTGCCGGTGGGCCCGGCGTAGATCGCCATATTGGTCTTGCGGCACAGGCGGTGGATGGCCGCCTGCTCGGCCCGGGACAGCCGGCGCGGGTCATTGACCTCGACAACCAGGTCCTCGATGCGGGTCGGGTAGCCTTCCAGTTTCCGGTCGCGCCACGCCGAATAGGCCGCGGCGTTGTCCAGGTCGAACGGGCTGTCCGTGACGGCGACGGAGGCCGCGGGCTGAATGCCGGGGTTCACGGGAACACCGGGCTGTCGAGGCCGGAACGGCGAAAGCGGCAATAGACGAATTGCTGCACCCCGCCGTCGGGTGTGTGGTGTTCTTCGACCAGTGTCTCGACCAGGTGCAGGTGCGGGGCAAGTACGTCGCTCAGTGTCTCGGGGCTGTAGCGTACCACCTCCAGTCCGCTGCACTGGTTCGGTCCGTTCTCGGAGAACGTGGCGATGATGGCGTGCCCTTCCGGCTTCAGGGACCTCTCCAGCGCGCTGAGGTAACGCGCCCGGTCCTCCGCTTCGGTCAGGTAATGAAACACGGCCCGGTCATGCCAGATGTCGTACTGCCTGTCCGGCGCAAAGGTCGTGATATCACCTTCCAGCCACAAGACATTCCCGGCCAGGGCGCCCAGGCGCATCCGGGCCTGCTCGATTGCCGTGCGGGCGATGTCGAGTACCGTAATGTTCGTGTAGCCGTCGCCAAGCAGGTTGTCCACCAGGGTGGAGGCACCGCCGCCGACATCGATGATAGCCGCATCCGTCCCGACGCCCGTCTCGCCAATCAGGCTCAGCGAATGCTCCGGATGCGCCTGGTACCAACTGACCCGGGCGGGATCCTTTGCCGCATAGATCTGTTCCCAGCGGGTCTTCCAGTCGCGCTGGCCGCCGCCGGATGGCTGGTTTGGCTGCTTTGAAGTCATTATTTTTTATAACCCGGATCGCCCGGGGTTTCGTTGATCCATATCAAATGAGATTGTTTACCTATTGTTTTCAGGGACTTTTTTTCTCGATAGCACAGGGAAATTCAGATCGGGCTTCAATGCCGCTTTCGGGACGGGACGGCGTATCAGCTGCTGTTGACAGTCAAGGCCTCGATGTCCCTGATGCGGATCGTGTTGCCCTCGACGGTGATCAGCTCGGCCTGTTGCATGGTGCGCAGGATGCGTGAAAAGGATTCAGGCTGAATCGACAGGCGGGAGGCGATGACATGCTTGGGGGCGGCAAGCTTGATTTCCACATTGGATGACGTGCCGGGCGGGGCCATGCGGATCAGGTAGTTGGTAAAGCGCAGGGTGGCATTTTGCAGTGTCAACGCATCGATTTCATTGATCTGCTTCTTCAGCCAGGTACTCAGGTCGGCCATCAGCCGGAAGCAGGTGTCGATCGACTCCCGCAATATCTCCTGAAAGGTGGTATTTGAAAAAGCGATGAGTTCACTGGCACTCAGGGCGCTGGCATTGACCGGGTAGCGCTGGTCGTCCATGAACATGATGGCCTCGGCGAATGTCTCGTAGGGCGATACGAGGTGCAATACCTTTTCGCTGCCGTCGGGCGCCGAAAGATAGAGCCTGACCGTGCCGCTGCGCAGCATGAAAAAATGCCGTGCCTCCTGCTGGCGTTCGAACAGGTGCTGTCCTTCGTTCAGCTGGACGAGGCGTGCCGTTTGCAGTAACCGTTCAAGCTGTGAGTCGTCCAGGGCCGAGAGCAGGGGGTTGCGGCGCAGTTCTTCAGGCTGAATGTCGTTCGCTTGCATCGATTCAATGTCATTGAAAAGCGGAATGTTATTGTCCGGTTTTCCGGTACGTCTCCGCCCGGGCCAGTCACGGCCGGGATTGTAGCAGTCTGTTTGCCGGCTAGCCATGGTCAGCCAAGGTGCCTGTGCAGGCGGGCATCCCGGGTTCGGAAGTGCTCGCTGAACCAGTGCTCGACGTGCGCGGCGAACGCCGCGTCACTGAAGTAGGCGTTCTCCTCATAGTCATCCATGATATCCCGCAATTCGTCGAGCAGCCGTTCGTGGTCGCGCTTGTGATCCTCGAACTGGTCATAATTGCGCTCCCGCATGATCTTCTCTTCCAGCGCGAAGTGTGCCGAGACGTGCGCGTAGATCTCGCCCAGAAAGTCCATGACGGTAAAATCCGGATCTTCCGCGGACAGTGCGGCGTGCAGCTCGTTAATGAGCCCGACCAGCTGCCGGTGCTCATGGTCCACATCCGGTACGCCTGTCGAGAACTCGTCTTTCCACTCAATCAATACCATGGCTGCCTCACGGGAACAGGAAGCCGCCCAGTTCGGGACGGAAATCCACGACGAAATTCTGCTGTGGTGCCAGGGTGATGTCAGCCGATCTTTCGTAGTCGAATCCGTCGGGTCGCCGGCTGTCGCGCAGGCGCAGCTCGATATGGTGGTGCCCGGCGGCGACGGGGAACCTTCGATAGGCCGTTGATGCGCCGTCGCGCGCGAGCCCCGCGGGAGGCAGCTCTGCGTGGTACAGACGTTCGCCGTCCAGCACCAGTTCGACCAGCAGCGGCAGGCGCTCGCGCGAGCAATCCATGGGCCGGCGCATGTTGGGCGCCAGGCGGTTCAGTTCCTCCTGCGTGAGCCGCCGGCACTCCTCCCGGTGTTCACCGGCATGGCTGAAGCTCAGTTTGATCACCGCCTTGCCCGGGGCAAGGTGGGTATAAGCCGGTGCGGTGGCGAAATAACCGATGACGCCGGCAAACAGGGCATAGGCGATTGCCTGGCCGATAAAGCGGGTAATACTAGCCATGGCTTTCTGTCCCGGCTGCCACGCCCGTATCGGTGGCGGGCCGCGGTTTGCGGTATTCGGGCGGCGGCAGCGCCTGCAACCGTTCCCGGAACGCCGCCAGTTCCTGCTGCAGGCGTCGCCGGCGGGTTATCCCGGCCCAGAAATTCCCGATCCGCGTGCGCGGCACGCGGGCACGCAGGTAGGGGTCGCGTTCGCCGGCCAGGCGCTGTTCTTCCCAGCGCAGGCCCAGCCGGTAGTGACAATCCCCGGCGGCGCAGCCGGTCAGAAACACCCCTTCGGCATGGCGGCGCGTGATCACGAAATCGAGAAAGGCCGGCGGCAGCATGGCGATGCAGGGCAATGTGATGGCGGCAACCTGTTTGCTCTGCAGCTGGCGCAGGGCGGGGCCGTGCTCGCAACCGTAGACGATGACACGGGCAGGGCCGGTGAGTTTCCGTGCGACATCCAGTGTCGCCGCCCGCAGGTCCCGGATGCGGTGATCGGGCAGGTCGATGCCGGGGACCAGTTCCGAAGTGCGCCGGAAGGGTGTTGATGTCGGGCAGGCGCCCGCGCAGATCCCGCAGCCGGTGCACAGGCTCGCGCTGACCACGGCCTCCTCCGAAAATCCGCTGCCGTCGGTGCGCGGCTGCAGGGCCACGGCGCTGAAGGGGCAGTCGTCCACGCAGCGGCCGCAGCCGTTGCAGTTGTCGAGATCGACGCTCGCGGCCGCCCGGCGTCGTTTGGGCGGCAGCACGGGCAGGAGCAGCAGCAGCAGGGTGCCGGTGCCGGCGATCCCCCACATGGTCATGCCGGACAGGCGGTCCAGCAGCGGGTAGGCCGCCAGGTAGAACCAGTCGAGGTCGATGGTTGCGGGAACGATACCCAGGTCGGCGGGCGGCTGGCTGACGGCGGGTTCGATAAACGAGAGTACCAGCAGCGCACCCAGGGTGCCGATGGCCAGACCGGCGGGCGGGTTGACCCGTGCGTTTCGCTGCCGCTGGATGTGGATCCACATCACCAGCAGCATGAACAGCGGTACTGCGATATGGATGAACACCATGAGGGTGAAGAAGCGGCCGCTCAGGGTTTCTGGGTTCAGGAAGTTGCGCGCGATCGACTGGCCGAAGATACCCAGAGAGTCGAGCAATTCGGTCGTGGCGACGGCGATGTACTGGGCGAGCACGTCCCATACCATCCAGTAGCCACTGATGCCGCAGGCAAACACCAGCCACAGCAGGGGTACGCCGGTGAACCAGGTGAACCAGCGCGCGCCGCGATAGCGGTCCATGACGAATTCGCACAGCAGGTGCAGCATCATGACGATGATCAGGGCATCGGAGGCATAGCGGTGCAGGCTGCGCATGACGCCGCCGGCATACCACTGTACGTTGGTGATGTATTCGAGCGATTCATAGGCCTGGTGGATGCCTGTGTCGAAGAAGATAAACAGGTAAATGCCGCTGACGATGGTGATCCAGTAAAAGAACCAGCCCAGCGTGCCCAGGTGGTACATGGGGTTCCAGGCGGTCGTGAAGGCCCGGTCGAACAGGCTGTCGACGGACTCGAAGGCTGCCCGTGCAATGGCGCGCGTGCCGTTCATGATTTACCTGAGACCCGCAAGGATACCGGCGCAACGGCCGGGTGCGCCGTGCGCATCCCGATACAACCGGTTGACATCCGGATGGTGTGCATGGGGCACCCTACGTTTGCGGCCGGGCAGGCGTTGACTTTTGCCAGGCGCGAATGATGAACCAGCCGGTGCCGCCCAGTGTCAGCAGGCCAATGCCGAAGGCGATGAAAATCGAGTAGTCGAACCGGTACCTGCCGGTCGTCGGGTCGTACACGGTGCAGAACAGCCGGATGTTGTTCAGCATGCCTTCGACAGGCGTGGCGGCAACCTGCCTGCCCCAGAGTATTTCCTTGAGCGGTTCGACCAGGGCGGGCGGTTCCGGGGCCATGCCGTAGATCTGCCGGTAAACCCTGCCGCCGGCATCAATGACGCTGGCCTGGATCATGTGGTCGAACCCCTTGGGGGTGGCGAAATAACTGAACCCGACGTCTTCCGCCAGCTGCTGCAGGGTAGCGGCATCGGCGCTGACGAAGTGCCAGTCCTCGATCGCAACGCCCTGCTGCCCGGCGAATGCACGCATCCGGTCCGGGGTGTCGACCGGGGTGTCGAAGCCGATCGTCAGGACCGCGAAGCTCTTCTCGCCCAGGGCGGCACGCGCGATTTTCACCACCCGGGCAAGGTTGGTCGTCAGGGTGGGGCAGACATGGTAGCAACTGGTATAGATCAGGCTGATGACGACCGGCCTGCCGCGCAGTGATTGCAGCGTGACGCGACTGCCATCGCCGTCGAGGAACGTGTAATTGCCGACGACATGACCGACAGCCGCCTGACTCAGGGCGAGCGCCGCCTTCTCGTCATAACTCGCCCCGCCCTTGTCCGGAGCCGCATTGGCGGTACCCGTAATTAAAGCCACTGCGATAATGATCAGATGTAACGGATGCATCTGCAGTCTTCCCGTCCTGTCAATATCACCGCAGTGCCGCGGAGGGTGCAGAGTAAGGGCAAATTTCTATTGAACAGGGCGACCGGCGCATAACCGGGTATCCAGAAATCGTTGTTCTCGGGAATTTGCGAAACATGTTTCTCTCCGCGTCCCCTGCGTCTCCGCGGTGAACGGGTTGCAATACAAGCTAGGAGCCTGTCGGAGTCAGGATTAATCTACTGCGCTGACGGGAGAGCGGCCTGAATGTCCCCGAATTATCGTTGCGCAGCTCCACTATGCGCCTCGATATCGTGGCCATTTGTTCATGCTCTCCCATCATGCTCGCTACGATCACCTGAGTCCGACAGGCTCCTACAGCAGCCAGGCATCCAGAATGGCGGCGACCAGCAGCAGGGTCAACTGCAGCAGCGAGGCATGAAAGTTGGTCATCGCCGTTTTGGGCGAGGGATGACGCGCAAGACCGATGCTGGTCCATACGAACAGACCGCCGCCGGCGGCGGCACCCAGCAGGTAGATCCAGCCAAGGCCGTACATCACCGGCAGCAGCGACAGCGCAGCCAGCAGTACGGTGTGCGCCAGGATGATCCAGGCCGCGGTCTTCTCATTGACCACCACCGGCAGCATGGGTACGCCGGCGGCCGCGTAATCATCCCGGTACTTGAATGCCAGGCTCCAGAAATGGGGTGGCGTCCACAGGAACAGGATAACCGCCAGGATCACCGGTGCCGGCGCCAGCCCCGGATCAACTGCGGCGGCGCCTGCCAGGATGGCGAAGCTCCCGGCAAGGCCGCCGACGACGATATTCATCCAGGTGCGCCGCTTCAGCCAGACGGTGTAGACCACCCCGTAGACGAACGCGCCCAGGAAGACGTAGAGCGCGGCAAGCGCATTGGTTGCCAGGACTGCGGCCGCAATAGCAAGCGCCAGCAGGAGGATTATCCCGCCCAGCCAGTAACCGTCGGCGGAGAAGCGCCCGGTCACGAACGGCCGGTTGCGCGTGCGCTGCATGCGCGCGTCGAGATCGCGCTCCATGAACATGTTGAAGGCGCCGGCGCTGGCTGAGGACAGCAGCACGGCCACTGCCAGCACGGCAACCTGCCAGGCCGCCGGGGCCGGTCCGGGGGTCACCGCGACACCCGCCAGCGCGGTCAGCATGATGGCGGTCCCGATGCGGACCTTGAACACCGAATAGGCGAGAGCCAGTGTCTCCTTCATGGGGATGACGTCCGTTTTGCCGGTCTAGCGCAGCGGCCAGACTTCCGCCAGGTACTTCCAGTTGACGAAGTAGTACAGGACGAAGGCGGTGAAGAATACCCCGACCAGGACCACGGTGCCCGGGATCCTGATGTGCTCCGCACTGCCGTACCGGGTGGCAGTCGTCATGGTGAGGCCTTCCAGCGGTTTGTCGCCCGTGCGTTTGCCGAACAGCACCGAGCCGACGATGATGGCGATAAAGGCGAAGCCGCCAAGCGCCGCCATGATAGCGCTGACGCCGTTCAGGCCCATCATCAGGTAGGCCGCACCGGGGTAGTCGTACTTGAGGATTGCGTCCGCACCCGTGATGTCCCAGTCGCGGCGCGGTACGCCGAGGGTGCCCGCCCCCATCATGAACACCGAGATACCCATCACGCCCAGTCCGAACAGGTAGGGCTGCCACTTCGCCAGGCCCTTCATGATCAGTTCGCGCCGGAAGATCAGCGGGACCAGCAGGTAGGTGGCGGCCATGAAGGCCAGGGTGGTGCCCGCCACCACGGTGGCGTGGAAGTGACCGGGGACGTACAGGGTATTGTGCATGATCAGGTTGATCTGCTCGGTGCCCATCACCACACCGGAGATGCCGCCGAGGAAGCCGAACATGACCAGCGACAAGAACATGCCGGAGAAGGCCGGGTTGCCCCACGGCGCCTTGCGCAGCCACTCGAACAGGCCGTTGGTGAAGCCGCGGGCACGCTGTGCCGTCTCGATCGAGCCGGGGACGGTCATGCCGTGGATCATGCTGCCGAGCACCGCCAGGTACATGGCGTAACTGGTATTGAAGACCTTCCACTCCGAGCTGATGCCGGGTTCCACCAGCAGGTGGTGGGCACTGGCGAGCTGCAGGAACAGGATGTACATCAGGAACGCCATGCGGCTGACCTTCTCCGAGATCGGCCTGGCGCCGAGCACCACGGCGGCGATCAGGTACCAGATGGCGACATGTGCCGAGACGTTGATCTGCTGGGAGGAATGTCCCATGGCCCACCACACGGTCTTGTACATCAGGGTGTCAATGTTGCTGACAATATTCAGACCCCACTGCTGTAGCGACCACAGAAAGGTCGGTATCAGGATGATGGCCCCCGAGGCGATGGTGAACACGGCAATGATCGCGGCCGTGACCGCCCCGAAGGTCACCAGGGGAATCGATCCCTCGTAGGTCTTCTCCTCCCTGGCCACCACCAGGGTGCCGAAGAACACAAAGCAGCCGATCAGGGCGCCGACGGCGAACAGGATCAGTCCCAGATAGAACTGGGGTGCGGCCTGCATGGGCACGTAGGAAGTGAACATGACGCTGGAATTGCCCTGCAACACGGCGACATTGACGATCAGGGCACCGAACAGCATTAATCCGAACGCCGTCCAGGCCCACCGGGGTGCCGCGAGCCGCGAGTTCAGCAGGATCGCCGAGGCAAAATACAGGACCGCAATCTCGAAAAAGATGATCCACACCAGCAGTACGTCCAGCCCGTGTCCGGTCAGCACCAGGTAGAACCACTCGGCCGGGAGCAGGTGCACGCCGGGCCAGCGGGTCAGGGCCACCAGCAGGCCGAAGAAACCACCCACGGCGAGAAACACGATGGCCGTGACGGCATTGGCCTTGATCAGGTTTTCGGCGCTGCGGTGTATGCGCAGTCCGGTGGCCGGGCAGACGCGATGTTCGAATGTAGACATCTGTAATTCCCCCTGGTTATTCGGTGACGTAGATCTTGCCGATCATGTTTTGATGGCCGATCCCGCAGAATTCATTGCAGACCACGCCGAATTCACCTGACTCGTTCGGTGTCAGCGTCACGACCATGTCGTAATTGGGGTGGACCTGAAGATTGATGTTGACGGGCTGCAGCGAAAAACCGTGCTGCCAGTCCATGGACGAGAGATGCAACCGGTAGGTCTGGTCCTTCTCGAACTCCAGGATGGGCCACCATTGCCAGAGTCGCGCAATCAGGTAGACATCACTGCCGGGTGGGGGATGCACGACCGGTAGACCGGCCTCCTCGCGCACCTGGTACTGGTCCACCATGGCATTGGCCTTGGCGGCGTAGACCTCCGGCGTGGTGCGGTAGGCCTCGTTCGACAGGTTCTGGTTGCCTTCCAGGTGCCAGTAGACCATGGCCGAGAACATGATGAGCCCCCAGACGAAGGCGATGACAATCCAGATAATCTCGGTGCGTGCGATGGGAATATTCCACCAGACACGCTCGGGCGGGGGGGTAATTGCCATGACGTGTTGCCTCCCTGGTTATTGCGTTATTTCGCGATCGGAACGGAAATGATTTCCATGATTCCCCAGATCAGGTAGAGGACCGTGGGCATGACAACGCCGAGGAACAGCAACAGAAACGGGTTGTCGAGCAGTTTCTGCATCGTGGGGATGCGTTCGTTCTCATCGCTCGTCTGACTGGTATTTTCGGGATCGGCCATCCTGGTTGCCTCCTCGGTTATGGTGGTTGTCAAGGGTGCGACTGGCTGTCGCAGATGGACGGAAGCAAACTATTAAACGGGTGCAGCTGCCTTGATCTAGGTTAAGTGCACCATTTTTGTGCAGCAGCGCCCCGCCGGCCGGCCTGTGGGTGGCCGTTTCGGGGGTCAGGGCGTACGGAGGATTACTGGCCGGCGAGATGGCGTATGAGCGCGAACGCCGTCAGCGCCATGGCCAGCAGGAGGGCGAAAAAGATCAGGCTGCGGTACTCAAACCGCTTGCCGGCCGCGGTTTCGATGCGATTGAGGATCCAGTCGGCGGCCAGATAGAGGAGAACGGCCGTCAGGGTGAAGTACAGGATATTCATGGCGACTAGCTTACCCCATTCAACGGGGCAGGATCCGTGCGTTCAGACATTGATAAAGATCAAGGTGCCGGGCTGCCAAGCGCCGATAATGCACCCATGAGGACGCCGTCCAAAGTACACACATCGAGCGCCGGCCGCCGGCTGGTCGCGTGGGTGCTGCTCGCCGGCATCGGCGGTATGGTTCGGGCCGACCCGGTTTTCGACCTGGCACAGCGGTATTTTACGGCGGCGGACGCTGTCGGCGACTTTGCGGGAGAACCGCTGGCGGCGCCGGTCTATCAGGGCGAGCATCTGCTGGGGTACGTCATTCGTACCACGGACATCGCGCCGATTCCGGCCTACTCCGGCAAGCCGATCACCCTGCTGGTGGGGCTGGACCTGGACGGCTGGATCACCGGCCTGGAAATCCTGGAGCACTCGGAGCCCATTCTCGTGGTGGGCGTCTCCGACGAGGATCTGAAACATTATGTCGACCAGTACCAGGGCGTCTCGGTGCGGGAGCGCGTCAAGCTGGGCGGGTCAGAGCGGGAAGGTTATGTGACCATCGACGGGATTACCGGCGCCAGCATTACCGCCATGGTCATGAACGCCACAGTCATGAAGGCCGTCAAAAAAGTGGCGGAATCGCGTGGCATACCGCGTGCACCGGCGTCACCCGGTGCAGGGACAGCGCCACAGTCGCAGGAGCCCGCGACAGCCGCCGTAGCGCCCGGGGAGGAAGTGCTACCACCGGCCTGGTGGCTGGGCGAGACCTCCGAACCCTTCTGGGTGGGGGTGTGGCGGGAGCGCTGGTGGCAGGTCGTGGTGCTCTGCGTGGCCCTGGGGGTATTGACCTTCATATTGCTGTTCCAGGACTGGCTGACCCGGCGGCCGCGGCTGCTGAAGATCGTCCGCACCGGCTATCTGCTGTTTACCCTGTTCTTTATCGGCTGGTACACGCTGGCACAACTGTCGGTCATCCACGTCCTGACCTTCATCAGCGCCATCCTGCACCAGTTCACCTGGGAGTCGTTCCTGGTCGATCCGCTGATCTTCATCCTGTGGGGCTTCGTCGCGCTGACACTGCTGCTGTGGGGCCGCGGCGTGTATTGCGGCTGGCTGTGCCCCTTCGGCGCCCTGCAGGAGCTGGTTTACAAGCTGGCGCGGCGGCTGAGGCTGCCGGAGTACAGCTTACCGGACGTGGTGCACGAGCGGCTGACGGCGTTGAAATATGTCATTTTCGTGGCCCTGTTCGGCCTGTCCCTGCAATCCATCGGGCATGCCGCCAGGGCAGCCGAGGTGGAACCCTTCAAGACGGCAATCGTGCTGCACTTCGACCGCACGGGGATCTTTCTCTGGTATGCCGTCGCCCTCGTGGTGATCGCGATCTTTATTCGCAAGTTCTTCTGTAAATACGTCTGTCCCCTCGGCGCGGCACTGGCCATCCCGGCCCCGCTGCGTATTTTCGACTGGCTGCGGCGGCGCAAGGAATGCGGCCGGCCCTGCCAGATCTGCGCACTGCAGTGCCAGGTCCAGGCCATCCGGCCGACCGGCGAGATCAATCCCAATGAATGCCATTACTGCCTGGACTGCCAGGTGATCTACTGGGACGATCACCAGTGCCCGCCGCTGTCCGAAAAACGCATCCGGCGGGAAAAAAGCCAGGTCGCCCTGGCGCGCCTCAGGGATGCGGGGGCAGCGGAGACGGATACTTCGTGAGACAAGGCGCCGGGTGCGGCAAGTCAATGCACAATAATGGTGCGCTTGACCTAGATCAAGGCTGACACCCGCAGCCGCGGTAGGATGCAATTCAGGAAACAAGCACATGATATGAATTGAGGAGGGGTGATGATGAAAATAACAGTATTTTCCCGGGTAGTGCTTCCGTCGGTAATTGGCGTGCTCTCACTCGCAGCAGTCGGGGTTTACGCCGCCGATAAATCCGAACATCCAGGAACGACACCGGGCGAGATGCGTTACAAGGGCGCCCCGATTCCCCTGCAGGAAGGCTCGAAGGACGTGATAACACCCGGCGCCCCGGCCCTGACCGAGGCCGAGTTTGCCAAGGCGAAGGAGATCTACTTCGAACGCTGTGCCGGCTGTCATGGCGTGTTGCGCAAGGGCGCCACCGGCAAGCCGCTGACACCGGACATCACTCAACCCAAGGGCATGGATTACCTGAAGGTATTCATCAACTTCGGATCTCCGGCCGGTATGCCGAACTGGGGCACATCGGGTCAGCTCACCGAGGATGAAGTCACCCTCATGGCCAAATACCTGATGAACGACCCGCCGATTCCGCCGGAGTTCGGCATGCAGGAGATGAAGGCCACCTGGAAGGTGCTGATCCCGCCGGAGGATCGCCCCAAAAAGAAGGAAAACAATTATAACCTCGACAATATTTTCTCGGTGACGTTGCGCGATGCCGGCCAGATTGCCCTTATCGACGGCGACACCAAGAAAATCATCAATGTCATTGATACCGGCTACGCCGTACATATCTCGCGCTACTCAACCTCGGGCCGTTATCTGTTCGTGATCGGGCGCGATGCCCTGGTCAATCTCATCGACCTGTGGATGGAGAAGCCGGACAACGTCGCCGTCATCAAGATCGGCCTGGAGGCGCGTTCCGTGGAGACATCCAAGTACACGGGCTACGAGGACAAGTACGCCATCGCCGGGTCCTACTGGCCGCCCCAGTACGTGATCATGAAAGGCGATACCCTGGAGCCGTTGCAGATCGTCTCCACCCGTGGCTACACCGTCGATACCCAGGAATATCACCCGGAGCCGCGTGTGGCCGCCATCGTGGCCTCGCACGAGCACCCGGAGTTCATCGTCAATGTGAAGGAGACCGGCAAGGTCCTGATGGTCAATTACGAGGACGTGGACAACCTGAAGGTGACCACGATCCCCGCCGCCCGTTACCTGCATGACGGCGGCTGGGATTCGACCCAGCGCTATTTCCTGACGGCGGCCAACAAGTCAAACAAGATCGCGGTAATCGATTCCAAGGAAGACAAGCTGGCGGCGCTGATCGATGTCACCAAGATCCCGCACCCGGGTCGCGGCGCCAACCTGAACGATCCCAAGTACGGACCGGTCTGGGTGACCAGTGCGCTGGGCAACGAAAACGTCACGGTGATCGGTACCGATCCTGTCAATCACAAGGAGAACGCCTGGAAGGTCGTGCGTACCCTCAAGGGTCAGGGCGGCGGTTCGCTGTTCGTCAAGTCGAACCCCAGGTCCAGCAACCTGTGGGTGGACTCGCCGCTCAACCCGGACACCAAGGTCAGCCAGAGCGTGGCGGTGTATGACGTGAATAACCTCGACAAGGGCTTCGAGGTCCTGCCGATCGCCGAGTGGGCCGGCATCGAGGGCGAAGGACCCAAGCGTGTCGTCCAGCCGGAGTACAACGCCGCCGGCGACGAGGTCTGGTTCTCGGTCTGGAGCGGCAAGGACGAGGAATCCGCCATCGTGGTGGTGGACGACAAGACCCGCAAGCTGAAGACCGTGATCAAGGACAAGCGCCTGGTCACGCCGACCGGCAAGTTCAACGTGCACAACACCATGCACGATATCTACTGAGCAGCCTGCAGCGGACAAGGGGAAGGGGCTTAACCCCTTCCCCCTTGTCCTCACCGGGGAAGGGCATAACGACAACAAACCGAGACAGAGGCGGCCGGCATCATGAAATACAGCAAACGGCTTCTTGTCCTCACCCTGCTGGTGCAGGTGACCCCGCTAGCGTCCGCCCCCGATGCCGCCAGGCAATCCGAACTGCTGTACCTCCTCAAGCACGACTGCGGCGCCTGTCATGGCATGACCCGCAAGGGTGGTCTGGGCCCGGCGCTTTTGCCCGGGGACCTGCGTGACCGGCCGGTGGCGCCGCTGGTGAATACCATACTGGATGGCCGTCCAGGTACGCCCATGCCACCCTGGCGCGGCGAGTTGACGGTGCCGGAAGCGCGCTGGCTGGTTGAGGTGCTGCGTACGGGAGAGGGCCTGTGAACGGACCAACGGCAGCGGGAAAAGGGGTCAGACCCCTTTTTCTCCTGTTGTCTGTCATTTTTCCGCTCCGGCTCCTGAAAAAGGGTTCAGACCCCTTTTCCGCCTTTTTCCTTTCGCTGCTGGTGGTGACGGGTTTCTGCCGGACGGTCGGTGCCGAATGTCTCCTGCGCGGCACCGGGGACCTCGGCATCGTCGTGGAGCGCGCCAGCGGCAGCGTGCAGGTGATCGATACCACGGCGCGATCGAGCCTGTTCCGGGTCACGGGGCTGGGCGATTTGTCGCATGCCTCGGCGGTATTTTCCCGGGATGCGCGCTATGCCTATGTCTTCGGTCGCGACGGCGGACTGTCGAAGATCGACCTGTTGTGCGGCCGGCTGGAGAAGCGCGTGGTGCAGGCCGGCAACAGCATCGGCGGCGCCATCTCCCAGGACGGACGGCTGGTGGCGGTCTCCAATTACACACCCGGCGGGGTCCGGGTCTTCGATGCCGCAACGCTGGCGCCGGTCGCCGACCTGCCGGCCGATATGGACAACGGCGATACATCCAAAGTGGTCGGGCTGGTCGATGCGCCGGGGCAGCGCTTCGTCTACACCCTGTACGATGCCGGCGAGATCCGCATCGCCGATCTGTCCGATCCGGCGGCACCGGCCGTGACCCTGTTCCCGGGGATCGGCCGGCAGCCCTACGACGGCCTGATCACGCCCGACGGGCGCTACTACATCGCCGGGCTGTTCGGCGAGGATGGCCTCGCGTTACTGGATCTCTGGGATCCACAGGCCGGGGTGCGGCGCATCCTTGACGGCTACGGCCGCGGTGAGGAAAAGCTGCCGGTCTACAAGATGCCGCATCTGGAAGGCTGGGCGATTGCCGGGCGCTATGCCTTTTTACCCGCCGTCGGACATCACGAGGTGCTGGTCGTGGATACCGATGACTGGAAGGAAGCAGGACGCGTGGCCGTGCACGGGCAGCCCGTATTTGTCGAGGCGCAGCCAGGTGGTCACCAGGTGTGGGTCAACTTCGCCCACCCGCTGAATGATACGGTACAGGTGATTGATACCCGCAGCCTGAAAATCCTCAGGACGCTGCAGCCCGGCAAGGCCGTGCTGCACATGGAGTTCGCGCCGCGCGGCGAGACGGTCTGGATCTCGGTGCGTGACGCCGATGAAGTGCAGGTGTACGAGACAAGCGGCTTTGACCGACTTGCCGTTTTGCCGGCCGAGAAGCCCAGCGGGATATTTTTCTCCGCAAGGGCGCACAGGACGGGACTCTAGCGATGGGCGGACGGGAACTGCCGGACAGGGGCGACGCCGGGGACGCGACGGTCGCGGTTCTGGATACCTCGGTATCGCTGACAGCACTGGAGAAATGCCTGCTGAATGAATACCAGCGTGATTTTCCCGTCTGCGCCGCGCCGTACGCGGAAATCGGCCGGCAACTGGGTGTCGGTGAGGCTGAGGTCATCGCCACGCTCGCGTCACTGCAGGCGCGCGGCCTGATCAGCCGCGTGGGCCCCGTCTTCGCGCCGCGCCGCGCCGGTACCAGTACCTTGGCCGCGCTGGCCGTGCCGGCCGCCGGGCTGGAGGCGGTTGCGGCACTCGTCAGTCGCTACGAGGAGGTCAACCACAACTACCAGCGCGAGCATGCGTTCAATCTCTGGTTCGTCGTGACGGCCCCTGACCAGGAACGGATCCGGCAGGTCCTGGATGAGATCGAGGACGAGACGGGGCTGTCGGTGCTCGACCTGCCGCTGGAGCGCGCCTTTTTTATCGACCTGGGGTTTCCGCTATGGTGTTGACGGATACCGACCGGCAGCTGATCGCCGTCATCCAGCATGGTCTGCCGCTGACGCCGCGTCCCTACGCCGCCATCGGCCGGCACCTGGGACTCAGCGAATCCGAAGTGACGGCACGGCTGGCCTCGATGCAGGCGGACGGACTGATCAAACGCCTGGGTGTGGTTGTCAGGCATCGCGCTCTGGGCTATCGCGCCAATGCCATGGTGGTGTGGGACGTGCCGGAGGATGACGCCGCGCGGGTCGGCGGGCTGTTGGCGGAGGAGGATTGCGTGACCCTGTGTTACCAGCGGCCGCGGCGTCTCCCCGACTGGCCGTACAACCTGTTCTGCATGATTCATGGCCGCGAACGCGAAGCTGTCCTGCGCCGCCTCGGGCAATTGATCGATCGCCACGGCTTGGAGGGCATCGGCCACGAGGTTCTGTTCAGTGTGCGCAGCTTCAAGCAGCGCGGTGCGCATTATGCCACAGCCCGGGCGGTGGCGGCATCCGCCGAGGCGGCCGCCCATGGATAGGCTTGACCGTGCCCTGGTGAACACGCTGCAGGACGGCCTGCCGGTCGTCGAGGAGCCGTTCGCGGCGCTTGCCGGTGAGCTCGGCCTGTCCGCGGCGGATGTCGTTGATCGGGTACAGCGCCTGCTCGACGCCGGTTACCTGAGTCGTTTCGGGCCCATGTTTGACGCGGAGAAAATGGGTGGCGCGGTATCGCTCTGTGCCATGCGGGTGCCGCCGGAGGCGCTCGACAGGGTCGCGGCGCAGGTCAATGCATTCCCGGAAGTGGCGCACAATTACGAACGCCGGCATACCCTGAACATGTGGTTCGTGGTCTCGACCGAGGACCCGCGGGAATTGCAGGCGGTGGTGGCGCGCATCGAAAGGGTAACCGGTTGCCCCGTTTACAACATGCCGAAGATCGAGGAGTTCTTCGTCGGGCTGAGGTTCGAGGTTTAGCCCGCATCTCTCACCAGGCGGCGGTAACAGAAATCAAGGAGTTGAAATAATGAAACTGATGACAGTTCGGCAACAAACAGTGTGTCAACCGGTTGTGGCTATCCCGGCCCTGACTGGTTATCGCGCGTCCGGACTTGCTCTTCACTCAAGTGGTAGCTACGGCTGCATCGCGCCGAGGGGCGGAAGCGGGGCCCCGCCGCGCAGCGGTGGGGATCTGACCCCCGGTGGCGCGAAGATCCGCGGTGACATTCGGCGCGTTGTTCCGCCCGCCGGCGGTCGCATTCCCGGCTCCGCCGGGGCCCCTGCTCTGCGCCTCGAGCGGATCTTTCTCTCCAGAGCGGCGTCAGGCCACACGAGCCCTGCGTCAGCATCCGGGATCCTGGCGGGAAATGCGGGCTAGCCCATGAGCGGTCGTGTGGATGTCATCGGACCGGGACGGGAGAGATGCCGCCCGATCGATGCAACAGACCGGGAGATCATCCTGGCCACCCAGGCGGGGCTGCCGCTGTCCGAGCGCCCCTATCAGGTGCTGGCGCAACGCCTGGGCATGCCGGTGCAGGAACTGATGTCCAGGCTGCGGGCCATGCAGGCGGCCGGTATTATCCGGCGTATCGCCGCGGTTCCCAATCACTACGCACTGGGCTACAGGGCAAACGGCATGTCGGTCTGGAACATACCCGATGAGCGCATCCGGGAGTGCGGCCGGCGCGTCGGCGGGCTGGATTTCGTCAGCCATTGTTACCAGCGGCCGCGCCATCCGCCCCTGTGGCCGTACAACCTGTTTGCCATGGTGCATGGCCGTACCCGGGAGGATGTGGAAGCCGGTGTGGCCGTGATTGCCGGCCTGCTGGGTGCGGACTGCCGGGGCCATGAGGTGCTTTACAGCACCCGCATACTCAAGAAGGCCGGCCTGCGCATCAGGGATGATAAAGAGTCAATATCACCACAGAGACGCTGAGAACAGGCAATTCATGTAAGATAATGCAGAGCTGTATTACTTAACGTTCCTCAGCGTCCTCTGCGCCTCCGCGGTTGGTGGGATATTCCACTAAATTTATGCAGGTAATTTATGTTCCGGATCTCACAATACATGCGCGAGCTGGTGGCCCCGACCCCGCTGCACCCGCCCCGCAAGCCGCGGGGACCGGTTGTTATCTGGAACCTGATCCGGCGCTGTAACCTGACCTGCAAGCACTGTTATTCCATTTCCGCGGATACCGACTTCAAGGGCGAACTGTCCACCGCAGAGGTCTATACCGTGATGGACGACCTGAAGACGTTTGGTGTGCCGGTGCTGATCCTCTCCGGCGGTGAACCCCTGCTGCGGCCGGATATCTTCGAGATTTCTAACCGCGCCCGGGAAATGGGCTTTTACACGGGATTGTCAACCAATGGCACATTGATCGATGAACATAATATCGATGCCATTGCCGCGGCCGCCTATGACTATGTCGGCATCAGCATCGACGGCATGCGGGAGACGCACGATCGCTTCCGGCGCAAGGCGGGCGCCTTCGATGCATCCCTGGCAGGTATCCGTTTGTGCCGTGAACGGGGCATCAAGGTCGGGCTGCGATTTACCATGACCGAGGATAATGCCAATGAGTTTCCGGATGTGCTCAGGCTGATGGATGCCGAGGACGTCAACAAGTTTTATTTTTCCCACCTCAACTACGCGGGGCGCGGCAACCGGAACCGCGACAGCGACGTGCGGCTGAACATCACGCGACGTGCCATGGACCTCCTGTTCGAGACCGCATGGCGGCATGCCGAACGCGGTGATGACACGGAGTTCGTAACAGGAAACAATGACGCGGATGCCGTCTACCTGCTGCAGTGGGTCAGGCGGCATCATCCCGGTATGGCCGATCACATTGCCGCCAAACTGGCGCAGTGGGGTGGCAACAGTTCCGGTGTGAATATTGCCAATATCGACAACCTGGGCAATGTACATCCGGATACCTTCTGGTGGCATTACAGTCTCGGAAACGTGCGTGAGCGCAGGTTTTCCGCTATCTGGGTGGATACCTCGGATCCGATTATGGCCGGCCTCAAGGCAAAACCCAGAAACATTAAAGGGCGTTGCGGATCATGCCGTTACTTTAGTATCTGCGGCGGCAATACCCGGGTGCGGGCATTGCAGATGACCGGGGATCCATGGGCCGAGGATCCGGCCTGTTATTTGACTGACAGGGAAATAAAGCCTATTAATATTACTGATAAGGAAGTTGCCGGGTTTTATAGGACAAACTCCGGCTGACAATAAGGTTTAATGCAGGTGACATGAATGAACGACAAGGTCGTAAATCTCGATAAGCAGGATGGCAGGAAGCCCGGTGACATCGTCATCGAAGGCGATGCGATGGACCGTTTCGCACGCACCTTCGAGGCCAGCGCACGCCGCTGGGAACTGGTCGTGTACCCTGCCATGCTCGCCTTTGTCGTGCTGGCCGCCTATGGCTTCTTTCTCATTTATACCCTGAGCAAGGATATCAATATCCTGGCGCAGGGGATGGATCCCGAAATGGGCAAGCACCTTTCGGATATTTCCGACAGCGTGATCATCCTGTCTGAAAATGTACGCACCATGACCCGGCGGGTGTACAAGATGTCCGATACCCTTGAGGATATCTCCGGCAAGATGGATACCCTGGAGAACCTGGATCCCATGCTGGTGAACATGCGCGGCCTCAACGCCTCCGTGTCCGATTTGTCGACCTCGGTACGCGGCATCACCTTCACCAGCGATGCCATGCGCCAGGAGATGAACAGGATGGGCCACAGCATGCGCCCGTTGAATTTCATGGGCGACTTTATGCCGTGGTAGCCAGGTGGCTTGCCACCTGGCTGATACTCGCCTGTTCGTTCTGCAGTACAGCCGCTTCCGGGGACAGCGGTGGGTCTGCTGATGAATCCCCCCGTTATTACAGCGCGTTCGACCCCGATCGGAAGCCCTGGAAGCCCGACCCGGAACTGAACCTCGAAGAGGTATTCAAGAACTACCAGTATTACGCCATCGAGTACGGTGCCGGGCGCCGGCGGTTGACGGTAACGCATTATGTGAATGGCGCCGTTGCCGACGTTACCGCGTGGCGGGTGGATGAGGATGGATCACTCAAGGCCGGGAACGGCGGGCAGCCGCCGGAGGAAGCCGCACGGCCCACGCCCCGGCTCCTGTATGCAAACAACTGTGCCGCCTGCCATGGCGCAGACCGCCTGGGCGTTACCGGCCCGGCGTTGCTGCCGTCCAACCTGGCTCGCCTCAGCAGGGAGGAGGCCGCCGGCATTATCAGGGACGGCCGGCCCGCGACCCAGATGCCGCCATTCGGGACGCAGTTCGACGTGGCGGCCATTCAGGACCTGGTCGAGTTCATCTATACAGCGCCGGAAACAGCACCCGTCTGGGGCAATGCGGAAATCGTCGCCTCGCATTCGATCATCCACGGACCCGGGAGTCTGCCGGACAAGCCTGTATTCAGTGCCGACCCGCTGAACCTGTTTACCGTGGTGGAAGCCGGCGATCACCATGTCAGCGTCCTCGATGGCGACCGGCTGGAACCCATCTACCGGTTTGCATCGCGATTCGCCCTGCATGGCGGGTTGAAGTATTCCCCTGACGGACGTTTTGTCTATCTGGCCTCGCGTGACGGCTGGATCAGCAAGTTCGATCTGTACAACCTGGCGATGGTCGCCGAGATCCGTGCCGGGATCAATACGCGCAACGTGGCCGTTTCCGGCGACGGCAGAACCCTGCTGGTCGGCAACTACCTTCCCGCCACCCTGGTATTGCTGGACGCGGCCGATCTCCACCTGCTGAAGGTAATTCCGGTGGTGGATAGCACCGGGGCGACCTCCCGGGTCAGCGCGGTCTACCAGGCTGCCCCGCGCAACAGTTTTATTGCAGCCCTGAAAGATGTGCCGGAAGTCTGGGAAATCATGCCCACTGAACCCGGCTTTCCGGTGCGCAGGATCCGCCTGCAGCGGGTACTGGATGATTTCTTCTTCGACCAGAGCTACAGTTTGCTGATCGGCGCGGATCGTGCGCAACAGGGCGGCCAGGTGATCGATCTGGATACCGGCGGGACGGTTGCCCAATTGCCGCTGGATGGCATGCCGCATCTGGGTTCCGGAATCACCTGGGAGTATCAGGGCCGCCCGGTCATGGCGACGCCGAACCTCAAGCAGGGCAAGGTTACCGTGATCGGGATGGACGACTGGAAGGTGATCCGGGAAATCGAAACGCTGGGGCCCGGCTTTTTCATGCGCAGCCATGAAAATACGCCCTATGCCTGGACCGATGTGTTCTTCGGTCCGGACAGGGATGCCATGCTCGTGATTGACAAACGCACGCTGGAACTGGTGAAAACGATCCGGCCGGAGAAGGGAATGACATCCGCGCATGTCGAGTTTACCCGCGATGGCCGATATGCGCTGGTCAGCCTGTGGGAAATGGACGGTGCGCTGGTGGTCTATGATGCCAATACCCTGGAAGAGGTAAAGCGCATTCCCATGTGCAAACCATCCGGAAAATACAATGTCTACAACAAGATTAACCGCTCCGCCGGCACCAGCCACTGAGCGGCAGGCTGTCTGCAGCTGACGGCCAGCCCAAGGCATTTGATGGCACGAACCCGGGAGTATGTAATGAGACTGGATATAAAGGCATTTGCCCTGACCTGCGGGCTGATCTGGGGGATCGGGCTGTTCCTGATGACTTGGTGGATTATCGCCCTCGAGGGTGTCACCGGGGAGGTGCCGTTTATCGGCCGGATCTATATCGGCTACGCTATCACGCCCGCCGGCAGTGTAATCGGACTGCTCTGGGCGTTGCTTGATGGTCTGGTCGGCGGTGCCATTTTCGCCTGGTTATATAACCGCCTTGCGGAAATGACCGCCCGCAGGCGAGGCTGAGGACGGGATTTTATTGTAGAAATTGGCTATAGTTAGCCATAACCGGCCTTAATGTCACGGGTGGGTTATCCGAATAATATAAACGCAAAGGAGATTTGTCATGTCGGTAAGATTGGTGGTTTCAGGGATCATCTGTGGTCTGCTTGGTGTGTCCCAGGTACAGGCGACGGAAGCCGCGCCGGAAGGAACGATTGCCGGGGAATCCGTCGAAGTGGTTGAGGCGGCAGAAGCGACGGATGCCGCGGCAGAAGCAACGGAGGCGGCGGCAGAAGCAACGGAGGCGGCGGCAGAAGCAACGGAAGCGGAGCAGCCGGGCACCGCGGAAATGCAGTCCCCGTACGGTGAGCAACCGGATGTAGAGCAGCGCATCAGGGCATACCGGGAGCTCTACGACAACAGGAAGCTGGAACAACTCAAGCGCAGGGAAGAGGCCCGGAAACGATACGAGGCCCGGCAACAGGCTCATGCAGAGCGGCTTGAGGCCTTGCTGAAACAGCGTGAGGAGGAACAGTCGGGTATTATCCGGCAGCAGGAGCGAATGCGTGATAATGTCGTGGAAGAACGCGATTATCTGTCCAAGCATCACCAGGAGTTGCTCGACATGGCCATGAAGCGCAAGGAGGAGCAGATAGCGCGGCATGAGGAAATGCGCAAGCAGGCCGAGGAGCGGCGGGCCAAATACGCACAATACCGGGAAGAGATCGAGACGCTGGGACCGGATGAGTGGGAAGCCTATATCGAGGAGCACCGCAAGGAGCTGTTCGCGGACATGGAAGATGAGGAAATGCCACGCTTCGGACCGCGTCCGCCGTGGATGGCAGGGCCACCCCGAGCCAACTTCCCGCAGCCTGTCCCGCCGGGAAACGCCCCGCAGGCGCCCCAGTAACCGCCGCTTCCCCGGGGCAGGCTAACCGCGTGCCCCGGAGAAAGGCGCGTCCGTTGTTCATACAATGGTTGCGGCGATTCAGGCCGGCAGGGTGTAGTCCTGCAGTCTGACGGGCAGGCGCCTGGCGCCCCAGGCGCCGGGCCGGTTTTCAAAAACCCCGGCGCAGCGTGTGCCGCATTTTCTGCAGGCGCCGTCTTCGGAAAGGTTCCACTCGGTGAGGATGTACTGTATGCGTCCGATGAGCACTTCACCGCAGTGATGGCAATAGGTGCTTTCCCCCGCCTGATCGATAACGTTACCGGTATACGCATAGCGCACGCCGTTCTTCAACGCAATCGAGCGCGCCCGACTCAATGTCGAGGGCGGGGTGGGTGGCTTGTCCATCATCTTCCAGTCCGGGTGAAAGGCGGTAAAGTGCATGGGGACGTCGGTTCCGAGATTCTCCACCACCCACTGTGTCATCGCTTCCAGTTCCGCATCCGAATCGTTTTCACCCGGAATCAGCAGCGTGGTTAGTTCGAACCAGACGTTCGTCTCGTGCTTGAGGTACACGAGTGTTTCCAGGACCGGTTGCAGGTGGGCGCCGGTGATTTTCCAGTAAAACTTCTCGCTGAATGCCTTCAGGTCGACATTGGCCGCATCGATGTAGCCGAAAAACTCGTGGCGCGGCGGCGCGCAGATGTAGCCTGCCGTGACGGCAACCGTCCTGATATCCTGCTCCCGACAGGCAATCGCCGTATCAATGGCGTATTCCATGAATATGACCGGATCATTGTAGGTAAAGGCGACGCTGCGGCAGTCCAGCTCAAGGGCCGCCCTGGCGATCAGTGCCGGCGCGGCACTGTCGGCGAGCGTGTTAACCTCCCGGGATTTGCTGATGTCCCAGTTCTGGCAGAACTTGCAGGCGAGGTTGCAGCCTGCGGTACCGAACGAGAGTACCGGTGTGCCCGGCAGAAAATGGTTCAGCGGTTTCTTTTCGATCGGATCGACACAGTAGCCGCTGGACCGGCCGTAGGTTGTCAGCACGACCTTGCCATCACGGTTTGCCCTCACGAAGCACAGGCCCTGCTGGCCTTCATGCAGTTTGCAGGCGCGCGGGCACACATCGCACATTACCCGACCGTCTTCCAGCGTATGCCAGTAGTGCGTCGGAAGAATACCTGTTTCCAGAGCCTCTTTTGTTACCTGTGTCATCATTTCGGGCAACATCGATTACCATGCAGTTACCAGGCTGAAGGCGGTAAAGGCGGGCACCCGGCATCTGCATGCCGGGTGCCCTTGCGTTCCCTGCTGTTACTCGACCGCAACCTTCCTTTGTCTGGTCTTTTCCATTTTCGGAAGGGTTAATTCGAGTACCCCGTCCTTGAATGTCGCCGTGGCCTTGTCTTCATCCACCGTCACCGGCAGCGCCAGGGTCCGCTGGAATTCTCCGCGGCTTATTTCGCGCCGGTAGTACTTCTCTTCTTCCTTTTTTTCCTCATGACTTGTCTGCGCCCTGATCGTCACGCTGTGAGCGGTGACGGTGACTTCCAGGTCGTCCTTCCCGACTCCCGGAAGTTCTGCGTGCACCACGAGTTCCGCTTCCCGATCCAGCATGTCGACCTTCGGCGTCCCGCCTGCGAACGGCGCAGCCAATTCGAATCGACGTGGCCATTCCACATCAAAAGGACGCAGCAAACCCCTCCGGAAAATGTCACCGAACCAGCGTTCCATCTCGTCCCACGGATTCATTGTTCCGCCCCTTGGTCGGAGCTCAAGTGACTGTTCCTGTTCCTTATCCCGCTTGCCCTTTTTGGTTGCCATGTCACTCACCTCCTCAGCTAACCAGCCAATCCCGCTCTTATTCGTATATATAGTCGCTCCCGGGCGGTTCTGCCTTGACGCCCATCAACAAAAGCGGCCTTGCCCTGGATAATCGCAAGTGGTTGATTTACTAAATAATTATTGGGATGTCCGACGTGCCATACTGCCCGCTACGGACCACCCCGCAGAACCCGCGCCAGCCAGGCCGGCGCCGGGATGCACGCGCGCTTGCGCGTTGGTCGTGTTGACACGGCACAGTCGCTCCCGTGCCGCAGGCACGCCGTTCAGGTGCGTTTCTGCTGCTCCTGTTGGGTTTCGCGTGCAGTCAACTTTGCAAGCAGGGAGAGTTCTTCGCTCAGCAGTTCCAGGATGTCGTCCAGTGCGAGAATACCCACCAGTCCACCCCCGGCGCCGGTAACCGGGGCCCGGCGTACGCCGCGGGCACGCATGCGCTGCGCTGCCTCGAAGACGCTGTCATCTTCACCGACCTTCAGCAGCGCATAGCTCATGATGTCACCGACGCACACGTCATTGGTGGCAACTTCCTTTGCGATGATCTCCAGTACGATGTCGCGGTCGGTCAGGATACCGACCGGTATCACGGAAGCCGCTGTTTCGTCCACGACAACGATGCTGCCGACATGGTGGTCGCGCATCAACCTGGCGGCATCCGTGATAGCGGTATCGCGACCGGCAGTAACGACAGCGCGGTTGCAGAGTTCTCCGGTCTTCATCGCAGGTCTCCCGGCTTGGCTGAATGCCAAATTATAAATAAGAAACCGGCAGGCGTGTTGATCCAGGTCAACGGCCCCTGCCCGATTGGCGGCGGGTTATACTGGAACGGCACGTGGAACCGGACAGCAGCACTTTGGAGACCATCATTCCAATGACAGACAGGCAGAAAATCCTGGTGGCGGCACTGCAGGCCCCGGGTATTTGCGGCGGCCCGGAGGAGAGCGTCAGCGTTCTCGAGACCCATATCTCCTGGGTGATACTGTCAGGTGAATATGCCTGGAAGATAAAGAAGGCGGTGAATTTCGGTTTTCTGGACTTTTCCACACTGGAACTGCGGCGCCGCTATTGCGAGGAGGAGTTGCGTCTGAACCGGCGGTTCGCGCCGGATCTCTACCTGGAGGTGGTGCCGATCACGGGAACGCCGGAACGGCCGTCGCTGCAGGGAGCAGGAACGGCCATTGAATATGCCGTCAGGATGCGCCGTTTTCCACAGGAAGGACTGCTGAGCACGATCGCGGCACGCAGGCGCCTGGTAGCGTCCCAAGTCGACGAAATCGCCGTACTGGTCGCCGGGATGCATGCGAGGATAGCCGTGGCTGCCGCGGAATCCGTCTACGGCATGCCGGAGGATATCCACCACTGGGTGAGCGAGAACTTTGTGCAGATCCGGCCACGTCTGCAAGCGACCGCCCAGCGGCAGCGCCTGGACAGGATGCAAGCCTGGTGTGCCGGTGAGTACCGGCTCCGGCATGACGACATGCTGCGGCGCCGCGTCCACGGCTTTGTCCGCGAATGCCATGGCGACCTGCACCTCGGCAACCTGGCACTGATCGAGGGCCGCATCGTGCCGTTTGACTGTATCGAGTTCAATCCGAAGTTGCGCTGGATTGATGTCATGAGCGAGGCGGCCTTCGTGGTGATGGACCTGCAGGAACGGGGTTATCCCGGGCTGGCGCACCGGTTCCTGAATGCCTATCTGCAGCATACGGGTGACTATGCCGGTTTCCGCCTGCTGCGCTATTACCTGGTCTATCGGGCGCTCGTGCGCGCCAAGGTGGCCGTACTCCGGCTCGCCCAGGTGACTTCAACCCTGGACGAGAAAAACACCTGGCATGAATACACGGCCTACATGCAGCTCGCCGCGCGTTGTGCGGAGGCACGGCAGCCCGCCCTGATCATCACCCACGGACTCTCGGGATCCGGCAAATCCTGGTGTGCCGGCCGCCTGGTGGAGGCGCTCGGTGCGGTGCAGATCCGCTCGGATATCGAGCGCAAGCGGCTGCATGACTACAGTCCGATTGCGGACAGTGGTTCCGGCATCCGGTCTGGCATTTATACGGCGGCGGCGAGTGCGCGTACCTATGCGCGACTGGCCGAGCTGGCCCGTGATGTGATCAGTGGCGGGTATCCCGTTATCGTCGATGCCGCCTTCCTGAAGTTCTCCGAGCGCGAGCGGTTCCGCGTGCTGGCCCATACGCTCGCCGTGCCCTGCGTCATCCTGCATTGCGAGGCGGACAATGATACCCTGCGTCGGCGCATCCGGGAGCGCAGTGACGCCGGCAGGGACCCTTCCGAGGCCGATACGGGCGTGCTGGAGTCGCAGTTCGATTCACAGGAGCCGCTGCGGGCGGTGGAGCGCGACCGGGTGATCCCGGTCGATACCGGCGGTGGATTCGAGGTGGAAGAACTGGCACAGCGCTTGTCCGCCATGACCGGCCCGGTGGCAGGGTGAGTCCGCCCGTCCGGCCTGCAAGCGACGGGCCGGACGGGCGCAGAGGGGGGGCTGCTGCGGGAGGCTGGATAATCTGTCCGGTACGCCGATAACATGGGGAGATGCCACTGAAAATCCCGGCCAGATTTACTGCTACCATATTCACGGGGATGGACTGGATTGATACATGTACTGGCTTTCATTCAGGAAAAAAAAGGAAGAAGTGGTCGTCGGCCTGATCCTGCCCGGCGGCGGCGCGCGCAACGCCTATCAGGCGGGTGTTCTCAAGGCCATCGGGGATATGCTGCCCGAGGATGTCAAGAATCCCTTTCCGGTGATCTGCGGTTCATCCTCCGGAGCGCTGAACGCCGTCCTGTTGGCCAGCAGTGCCAATCGCTTCCGTGAGGGCGTGGATCGTCTCTACGGGATCTGGGCGAATTTCCATGTCGGCAAGGTCTTCAGGACGGATACCTGGACGGCAATCAAGAGTGGTTTACGCTGGGCGCTGACCTTTCTCGGCGGCGTGTTTGACAAGGGGCAGCCGCAATCCGTACTGGACAATACGCCCCTGCGGGAACTGCTGGAGAGACATATCCGGTTCGTGCGTATCCAGCATGCCATCGACAGCGGCGATCTGCGGGCGGCATCCGTCACCGCATCGGGCTATACCAGCGGTCTCTCTGTGACTTTCTACCAGGGGGTGGAGGGCCTGAAACCCTGGAAACGGACCCGCCGGCTGGGCCAGCCGACGGAGCTGACGCTGAATCACCTCATGGCCTCATCGGCCATTCCGGTACTGTTTCCGGCCGTCAAGCTGCGTAGCGAGTACTTCGGCGATGGTTCCATGCGCCAGACGGCGCCCCTCAGTCCGGCGCTGCACATGGGCGCCAACCGGCTGCTGATTATCGGTGTCCGCAACCAGCAGCTGGATGTGCCGTCCGACGATGAAGCCGTCCCCTATCCCTCGTTCGGCCAGATTACCGGTTATATCTTCGACACCCTGTTCATGGACAGTCTGGATGCGGACATCGAACGCATGCGGCGAATCAATCACACCATTACCGCGACCAGGGACAAGCAGGTCGATTACAAGGATACCTCGCTGCGCCAGATTGATTACCTGGTCATCTCACCCAGCCGTGACATCCGCGACATCGTGGCGCGTTATGTGCAGAACTTCCCGCGTTCGGTCCGGGTCCTGCTCAAGGGCATCGGCGCGCTGGCCCGCGAAGGCCGCCCCTTGATGAGTTATCTGATGTTTGATGCCCCTTACTGCAAGGAATTGCTGGAGCTCGGTTACCAGGACGGGATGGCGGCCAGGGAACAGGTGCTGCGCCTGCTCGATCGCGAGGACCTGATCGACCGTGAAATCCTGGAGGATGAGGAAGCGGCGGTGTAGTCGTTACCTGCCTGAGACTTTTCTCAGGTATGCAGCCGGTCCTGGCGGCGCCAGCGCTCCACGATGTCATCCACGTCCAGGTCTTCCGGCCCGGACATCCAGTAATTGTAGAAGTCCACACTGGCGCTGTTCGGCACGGGGTCTGGCTTGTAGAGCTGCACGCGTGTCGGCAGCGGCAGCGCCAGTCCCATGGCCATTGCCTCACCCTGGCCCAGGGAGGTGAGGATATCGATGAAGTCACGTTCCGATTCCGGGACCAGATCGCGTACGTAGTCCTGATCATCGGGGTTGGAAAGGCGCAGGCAGAGGAAGGTGGCGCACTGGGCGAGCACCGTCTCCGAGAGTTCGTGCGGCCGCTGGCTGACGACAGCCAGCCCGACACCGTACTTGCGCCCTTCACGGGCGATGCGCTCCATGGAATAACGGGTCCCCTCGAACTGTGACCCGTGCTCCCGCGGTATATAGGCATGTGCTTCCTCGCACACCAGCAGCAGCGGGAATTCCTTGTACTCCGGATTCCAGTAGTTGAACTCGAAGGCCAGCCGGCCGATCTGTGCGGTGACCACGGGGCGCACGTCGAACGGTACGCTGCTCAGATCGATAATGGTGATCTGGCATCTGGGATCGCCCAGGCCGACGAAATCGCGCAGCAGGCCAGGCAGCGCTTCGGAAGAAGTGCGTTTTTCGGGTTTCAGCAGGAAATTGTAGCGGGTGTCGTTCATCCGGCTTTGCAGGCGCATCAGGAACTGGTCGAAGAGTCCCGCCAGCGGCCCTTTTTCCTTGCCGAAATTGGCGGTCATCTTGTTGGCTTCTTCAAAATATCTGTACAACTCGGTCAATGAAAAATAGACCGGTGAGTCGATCGAGATATGACCGATATTGAGATGCTTGTTGGCCTTGTTGCGCAGGTCAAAAATACAGTCGCGCAGGAAGGCGATCTGGGAGGAAGCCGCAGCGTCGGAGCGGTCGACCAGCAGGTCCACCAGTTCCGCGAACGTCATCAGCCAGTACGGTATTTCCAGTTCGCGGGCATCGATATAGCGCACCGTTTTTTCATCGAAGGCATATTTTTGTGCGCCGTTGCGGTCTTTCCAGCTGTACTCGCCATGCAGATCCAGCAGGACCACGTGTGCATTCGGCATGGTCTTGACGGCACGCTGCAGCAGGTTGGCGACAGCCCAGGACTTGCCGGCGCCGGATTGTCCCAGGATGGCGAAGTGTCTGCCGAACAGGGCAGCCGGGTCGAGACAGACGTCTATCGAATGGTCGGCCGACAGGGTCCCGACCGAGTAGCCCTGTTTGCGGAACTTGACGAAGATGGCCTCGACATCATCCCGGTTGACGGTATGCACCTCGGCGCCGGTGACGGGGTAATTCTTGATGCCGTTGGCGAAAACGCCGTTGGGCCCGACCTCGCCCAGGGGGATCAGGGAGACAATGTTCCTTCGGTGGTCGCCGTTTTCCGTGGCGGTGAGCGTTTCCTTTTCGGTAATGGAAGTGACAACGGCCAGCAGTTTGATATCACCCTGCCGGATGGTAACGAAAGAGCCCGGCTGGCCGATCAGTCCTTCGTTCCGGTCCCTGGAAATCCGTGGCAGGCGGCTTTCCCCTTCTCCAGCCAGTTCGGCAGTAAGGGCGCCCGCGTGAACAGAGGTGAGATGGCCAATCAGTGTCTTGGTAAATGGCGTCATTTCGGGTAATCCTTCCATATCGGCTGTTCAGGTTCGGCTGGCGGAGATATAAAGCGTACCTGCACTATAGCGGCAGTGGCGGTGACATTTTAAGGGATATTTGCCGTCGTGCCGCAACCATTATCCCGTCCCGCCGGCAGCCATGGCTGCCTGTCGAGGTTCGCTGACGGGAATACGGTACCGGAGGGGTACGGGACCGCCTTGCATTGCCGCCCCCTGCACCCGCATGCTCCCGAAAGCCGGTGGAATGCCGACAAGTCCGCCAGCCGCAGGACTGTTGCAAGCTATCTGATTGATATATAGATGAAAAAAGGGCTGCACACGTGCAGCCCCCAGGCGTTGTGCCTTGATCACATCACGACGGCATGCCGTCAGCCTGCGCGGCAGTGTGTAAGCGCCAGCCCACATCCAGGAGACCGTGCGCTACCGATAGGTGCGGTTCTGCGGGTTGTTGTAGCTGAACATGTTTCTGAACTGGTTGCGGTAATGAACAACGGCACTGTTCCCGTCCGCCTTTACATCGAATATCTTCCAGCCACTCTTGCTCCTGTAGAAACGGAATTCCAGCTTCGTCGGGATGCCACTGGGTTCCATGATCCATGCACTGACACGCACATCGTTGCTGCTCTGCCCGCGTGGTGTGAAGTAACGGATCGGCTGGTCGGAATAGGATGCCAGACCCTTGACCAGGGTGGCGATGAATGATTGCGTCAGCTTGCTTTGCATCCTGGCGCGCTGTTCCGCGGACATGCGATTCCAGGCGGGACCGGCCGCCCAGCGGGTCATGTAGTCGAAGTCAAAGTAGGGAGCGATTTCGCTTTTCAGGAATGCCAGCGTCCTGGCGCGGTCCTGCGCCTGCCCGCTCTTGATGAAGGCGGTGAGTTCGCCGATGCCGCGCTTGAGCAGCACGGCCGGTTCTGAGGCCTGTTGCTGTGGTGTAATGCCTGGATAGCTTCCCTTGTAATAGGACGGGTACGGGGTTGCAGCAGTTGCCAAGGAGGTAGTGGAAATAATTAATAGAATAACTGCCAGAAAATTATCTTTCATTGAGGCCTCGGTATGTGTGCTGGTTGGATAAAAGAAAAGCAGGCCAGTAAAACTGGCCTGCTCTCTTATACCCCAATGAAACCGGAGTTACCAGTGGTTGTATTACAGGACAACCGCTGGATGTGGTGCTGTCTTACTCGCTGGCAGGAGCAGCCGGTGCCGCCGGGGCGCCATAGCCGTAGGGCGCGCCGTAGCCATAGCCGCCGCCATAGGGACCACCATAGCCGCCGCCATAGGGACCACCCCAGCCACCATAGGGACCACCCCAGCCACCATAGGGGTAGCCGCCATAACCGTAGCCATAACCACGACCACGACCATAGCCATGACCGCCACCGCTCATGCTCATGTTGAAGTCGCCAAAGCCGTCGCCGTCAAACGGGCCCCAGTCGGAACCGTAGTTGTCACCGCCCCAGGGACCCCATCCGCCCCAGGCATGGGCAGACTGCATGGGCAGTGCGGCAATGCCGGCAATGGCAGCGGCTGCCAATGTCATCTTGAAAGTCTTCATAGTTTTTCCTCGATTTGTAGGTAAAAAAACGCCGTCCTGTTTACTGCAACACCCATTATGGGGATTCAGGTCCGTCATTTTATTGATCTGCGTCAAGTATCCGCAGGATTATCATTATATACTAATTATCTAATAAATCAACAGGGACAACCTGGTCCATGTTGAATCTAGAATTATATTGACAGGTGGCATGCCATGCAACTGATTATCGGATTATTTTTCCTTGGTGTGGCGACACTGGCGGTAGCGGCCCCGGATGGTGGCCAGCTCTATAACACGCACTGCGCTGCCTGCCACGGTGACAAGGGAACCGGGGGCGTCGGTGTCCCCCTGTCACTGGCGTCTTTCCTGAGCAGCGTGGATGACCGATTCCTGCGGGAAACCATACGTCACGGGCGGCCCGGGCGGGTTATGCCGGCCTTTCAGATGCTCAGCGATACCCAGGTCAATGCCATCATAGAACATATCCGCGGCTGGTCAGGGAAGCCGGCCCCGGAATTCTCCACTGTGCCGGTCAAGGGAGATTTTCAGCACGGCAAGTCATTGTTTGCTGAGTACTGCACCGCCTGTCACGGTGACCATGGCGAAGGGGGTACCGGGACCGGTGTGACGTTTTCCCGCCGCCGCGAACTGCCCATCATCGCGCCGGCCCTGAACAATGCCGGATTTCTGGCAGCTGCGTCGGATGACATGATCCGGCATACCCTGCGACACGGTCGGGAAGGCACACCGATGCGTTCCTTCATAGAACAGGGACTCTCCGGGCAGGACATCGATGACCTGGTCGGCTATCTCCGTACCTTTGACGGACAGCCAACAGGCCTGATTGAGAACGGTGCCGTACCGCAGAGCATCATCAGCACGGAGTCGCCTTATACACTGGAAGAGACGGTGGAAAATCTGCAGGCGTCCATCGTGGGACAGAATTTTATTCTGATACGCACCGACTTCCTGGAGCACGGTCTGGTCCCGGAAGGGGAGGAAAACAGGCAACAGGTGATTCTGCACTTCTGCAATTTCAGTTTTCTCTATGACGCGCTGGCCGTGGATCCTCGCGTCGGCATGTTTCTGCCCTGCAAGATCACGGTGATCGAAAAGCAGGGCAGGATCACGGTGTCCGCGATCAATCCGATGTACCTGAGCCGGTTGTTCAACAATGCCGAACTGGACGAGTACTGTAGAAAGATGCATGACCTGTACACGGCAATCATCGAGGATGCCACGCTATGAGAAATCCGCTGGTCGGCGCCCTGCTTGCCATCCTGCTGCTGCAGGCTCCGCGGTCCGCGCCGGCGGAGGAACTGATCATGATCCGTTCCGTATTGCCGTTTCCGGAAGCCATGCTGGCGCTGCAGGAGTCGATCAGTGCGCATGGCTATACCGTCTCGCGTGTGCAGCGTATCGATGTCGGTCTCACCGGAATGGGTTACAAGACAGACATGTATCGGGTGGTCTTCGCGGGCAGGCTCGATGAAATCAGGGAACTGGTTGACAAGTCGCCGGAGCTGGTGCCATATCTGCCACCGAAGGTATCCATCTTCGCCGAGGGTGAGCAGACGGTACTGGTGACCATCAATCCACGTCTCTATTCCGATATCGCGGGGACCGCCGTGGATCCGGAGTTTTTCGATCGCTGGGAGAGCGATCTGCGCGCCATTTTCCATGATGTGGGTACGGCCAGGTAGACAGGCCGGGGGCAGGGCACCGCAGCTCGGCGACCGCAGGCGTGGCGTGCGCGGCACGCTGACCACCGCTGTTCGCCTGTCGGCTCGAGCCGGACGACCATTGACGCACTGATGTCCAGGACCAGGCAGGACGACATACGGCACGCTGATGCCGCCCCGACGGGCTATGAGCGGCTGAAGGATCACGAGCGCAACAAGGGTACGGCATTCACCGATGCCGAGCGCGACCGCTATGGACTGCGCGGCCTGCTGCCGGCCGGCGTATCCAGTCCGGCGGCGCAGGAGGCGCGGACGCTGGAGAACCTGCGTCGCAAGACCTCCGATATCGAGCGCTATATCTTCCTGCTGGCACTGCAGGGCCGCAACGAGCGCCTCTACTACCGTCTGTTGATGAACAACATCGATGAGATCATGCCGCTGATATACACGCCGACGGTGGGACAGGCCTGTCAGGAGTTCGCGCACATCTTCCGGCAGCCGCGCGGCTTCTATATCACGCCCGCTGACCGTGGACGGGTGCGCCAGATCCTGCGCAACTGGCCGGAACGGGACGTATGTCTGATCGTCGTCACCGACGGTGAGCGTATTCTCGGCCTGGGCGACCTCGGCGCCAACGGCATGGCCATCCCCATCGGCAAGCTGGCACTGTACACGGCCTGCGCCGGTATCCCCCCGGGCCAGTGCATGCCGGTGATGCTGGACGTGGGCACCAACAACGAGGAACTGCGCGCCGATCCGCTGTACCTCGGCGTCAACCGGCCGCGCCTGGCGGGCGCGGAATATCATGAGCTGATCGATGAATTCATCATGGCCGTGCAGGAAGCCTTTCCGCGCGCGCTCATCCAGTTCGAGGATTTTCTGACTCCCCATGCCTTCACCTTGTTGAACCGCTATCGCGAACGGGTGCTGTGTTTCAACGATGACATCCAGGGGACGGCTGCCGTGGCGCTGGCAGGTATCCTGGCATCAAGTCGTATTACCGGCATCGGGTTGACGGACCTGCGGATCCTGTTTCTGGGGGCGGGCTCCGCCACGACCGGTATCGCCAACCTGGTCAGTAAGGCCCTCTGCGAGGCCGGCCTGAGTGATGCGGAAGCACGCCGGCGTCTCTGGTTCGTGGACCGCTCGGGGCTGCTGGTCGAGGGCCGCGACAGGCTTACACCGTACAACCGGGCGTACGCCCATGCTGCACGCTGCGTCCCGTTTATCGAGGCGGTTCGGGAAATACGGCCCCAGGTGCTGATCGGTGCAACCGGCACGCCCGGCAGCTTTACGGAAGAGGCAATCCGCCTGATGGCGGCGATCAATGATCAGCCGGTGATTTTTGCCCTGTCCAACCCGACCTCGCAGGCCGAGTGTACGGCGGTGCAGGCCTACGAATGGAGCGCCGGGCGCGCCGTATTCGCCAGCGGCAGTCCGTTCGCCGCGCTCACCCGCCAGGGCAGAATCCACCGGCCCGGACAGGCCAACAATGCCTACGTGTTTCCCGGTATCGGCCTCGGCGCCATTGCCTGTCGTGCACGCACTATCAGTGATTCCATGTTCCTGGCGGCGGCCCGGGCGCTGGCGGCCAGGGTAAGCGATACCGACCTGGCCAGTGGTACGCTGTATCCGCCACTGACCGACATCCGCCGGGTCTCGCTGGCCATCGCCGTGGCGGTGGCGGAACAGGCCTGGATGGAGGGGCTGGCGCAGACCGAGCGTCCGGTGGATACAGAGCGTATGATTGCGCAGCAGATGTATGATCCGGCTTATTGAGCATGCCCGGCTGGTCCGCAACGGGCGTCCGGTCTGCGGGCGTTAGCGGGCCGCTGCCGGCATGCGCTCAGGCGTTCATGTCATTTGCATACGAACATCAGTCAGGCAACGATGCGCGAACTGAAGCTTCACCATATCGGGATTGACGCCATTCCGGCGGCACTGGAGAAGGCACACCAGTACCGGTCGCTGCTGGAGCCCGAACAGGCGGAAAGCATCTGCCTGGATATTCTCTACACGCAGCCGGACAATCACGAGGCGCGCATCGTGCTGATCCTCGCGCTGACCGACCAGTTCACTCACAGCGGCAAGCCGCTGAACGTCAAGCACGTAGTGGAATTGATAGAGCTGCTGCCAGATGAATATGAGCGGCTCTACTACAAGGGTCTGGTGAGTGAGCGCCGGGCGCGTGCCATGCTGCACGAGAGCATGTCGCGTTCGTTTGCCTATGAATATTTTCGTGAGGCCCTGCACTGGTACGAACTGGCGGAAAAGATCCGGCCGGCCCACAACGACGATGCCATCCTGCGCTGGAATGCCTGCCTGCGTACGCTGCGTCGCGAGCGGCTGCGTCCGCGCCCGGACCGGGACGAGGCGCATTCGGACATGGAGAGCTGAGCGATGCCCCCCGCCGGTGTTGCCACCCGGGAGTCGCCGCCGCTGGCCGGCTGGCGTTACTCCGTCGTGCGCAAGGCCGCCATGGCGCTCAGCGGCGTGGCGCTGGTGGTCTTTCTGTTAGGCCACTGGGCCGGCAATATGGTGCTGCTCGAGGGCGAGACGGCATTCAATGCCTACATGGTGTGGATGGGTGAACATCACCTGCTGCACTACGGCGTCTGGTTCGTGCTGATCGCCGCCTTCGGCGTGCACCTCGCGGCCGGTCCCCGGCACTGGCTGGTGAACCGCGGGGCACGGCCGGCAGGCTACCGCAGGCAGCGCTACCGGGTAAGCACGCGGGCCGCGCGCAGCATGATGCTGACCGGCACCCTGCTGCTGCTGTTTCTCGTGGTTCATGTCATGCACGTGCGCGGCTGGCCGCCCTTCGGCGGCGGCAGCATTTACCGGAATATGCAGAACGGTTTCCAGCACTGGGCCGTGGTGGCTGTCTATATTCTGGGACAGGCCGCCCTGGCACTGCACCTCTATCACGGCATGTGGAGCCAGTTCCAGACCCTGGGGCTCAGCCATCCGTCCTGGAATCACTGGCGCCGTCCGCTGGCCGTCGTCGTGGCACTCGGCATCGCGGCACTCAACATCGGCCTGGTCCTGCTGAACGTGCCGGCGGTCCGGGGCCTGCTGGGTGGCACTGCATGACGATCGAACTGCACGCCGGCGAACCCACCGGCGCGCTGGAGAACCGCTGGACCCGGCATCGCTTCGACATGGGGCTGGTGAACCCGGCGAACCGCAGGAAATACACCCTTATCGTCGTCGGTACCGGCCTGGCGGGCGGTTCGGCCGCGGCGTCCCTCGGCGAGCTGGGATATCACGTCAAGTCGTTCTGTTTCCAGGACAGTCCGCGCCGCGCGCACAGCATCGCCGCGCAGGGCGGCATCAACGCCGCCAAGAACTACCAGAACGACGGCGACAGCATCTGGCGCTTGTTCTACGACACCATCAAGGGCGGTGATTTCCGCTCCCGGGAATCCAACGTCTACCGGCTGGCGGAGATCAGCGGCAACATCATCGACCAGGCGGTGGCGCAGGGTGTCCCGTTCGCGCGTGAATACGGCGGCCTGCTGGCCAACCGCTCGTTCGGCGGCGCCCAGGTCTCGCGTACCTTCTATGCCCGCGGCCAGACCGGTCAGCAGCTGCTGCTCGGCGCCTACCAGGCCCTCAACCGGCAGATTGCCGCCGGCACGGTGGAGATGCATCCGCGCACCGAAATGCTCGATCTTATCCTGGTCGACGGTCGCGCGCGCGGCATCGTCACGCGCAACCTGGTCGATGGCCGCATCGAGGCGCACACCGCCGACTGCGTGGTGCTTTGCACCGGCGGTTACGGCAATGCCTACTATCTGTCGACCAATGCCAAGGGCTGCAATGCCTCGGCGGTGTGGCGCGCCCACCGGCACGGGGCGCTGTTCGCGAATCCCTGTTTTACCCAGATCCACCCAACCTGCATTCCGCAAAGCGGTACCTACCAGTCCAAGCTGACCCTGATGAGCGAATCACTGCGCAATGACGGCCGCGTGTGGGCTCCGCTGCAGGCGGAAGACAGCCAGCGCAATCCCGCAGAGCTGGCCGAGTCGCAACGCGATTATTTCCTCGAGCGGCGTTACCCGGCGTTCGGCAACCTGGTGCCGCGCGATATCGCCTCGCGTGCCGCCAAGGAGGCCTGCGACGAGGGTCGCGGCGTGGGGCCCGAGGTGAACGGCAGGCGCCTCGGTGTGTACCTGGATTTTTCCGAGGCCATCGGGCAGCAGGGCGAGGCCGCGATCCGGGAGCGCTACGGCAATCTGTTCGAGATGTATGAGCGTATCACGGGCGAAAACCCCTACGACACGCCGATGCGCATCTATCCGGCAATTCACTACACCATGGGCGGTCTCTGGGTCGACTACGACCTTATGACCACCATCGACGGCCTGTTCGCGGCGGGTGAATGCAATTATTCGGACCACGGCGCCAACCGCCTGGGCGCCAGCGCCCTGATGCAGGGACTGGCGGATGGCTATTTCATTCTGCCCTGCAGCGTCGGCAATTACCTCGCCCGGCATGAACCGGAGCATCTGACAGCGGAGCATCCCGCGCTCAGGGATGCGGTCAGCGCGGTCCGCTCCCGTATCACCCGCCTGCTCAACGCCCCGGATGCCAGGCACTCGCCGGAGTATTTTCACCGCCTTCTCGGCCACATACTCTGGGATCACTGTGGCATGTCGCGTGATCCGGAGGGGCTGAAACAGGCGCTGCAACAGCTCCCCGCGCTGCGCGAGCGGTTCTGGCGTGAGGTCAGGGTCACCGGCGGCGGGGAGGAATTCAACCAGACACTGGAGCGCGCCGGGCGCGTCGCCGACTTTCTCGAACTGGGCGAGCTGATGTGCGTGGACGCACTCGAGCGCAATGAATCCTGCGGCAGTCACGCGCGCACCGACCATCTGACGGAAGACGGCGAGGTCAGGCGTGATGACGACAACTACAGCTACGTGGCGGCATGGGAGTATGGCGGCGCCGACGGCGCGCCCCGGCTGCACAAGGAACAACTGCATTTTGAATTCGTGCACCCCTCCGTCAGGAGCTACAAGTGAAGCTGCGGCTGCGCATCTGGAAGCAGCCCGACCGCGATGCCGAGGGCCGTTTCGAGGCCTATGAGGTCGTGGATGTCACCCCGGACATGTCGTTTCTGGAGATGCTGGACGATCTCAATGAGGGGTTGATCACGGCGGCGCGGGATCCGGTTGCCTTCGATCATGACTGCCGCGAGGGCATCTGCGGGGCCTGCAGCCTGGTCATCAACGGGATACCGCACGGTCCGCAGCAGGCCACCACCACCTGCCAGCTGTATATGCGTGAGTTCGCGGACGGCGACGAAATCTGGATCGAACCCTGGCGTGTGGGGGCGTTTCCCGTGCTGCGCGACCTGGTGGTCGACCGCAGCGCCCTGGATCGCATTATGCAGGCCGGCGGATTTATCTCGGCACATACCGGCGCGGCACCGGACGGCAATACCCTGCCGGTGCCCAAGGACGATGCCGACCAGGCATTTGCCGCTGCCGCCTGTATCGGTTGCGGCGCCTGCGCTGCGGCCTGCCCGAATGCTTCGGCCAGCCTGTTCGTTGCCGCCAAGATCGTGCACCTGGGGCTGCTGCCGCAGGGCCGGCCGGAACGCGACGCGCGCGTGCGTACCATGCTGGCGCAAATGGATGCGGAGGGCTTCGGCTATTGCAGCAATCACCGGGAATGCGAGGCCGTATGTCCCAAGGTAATCGGCATCGACCGGATTGCCCGCATGAACCGTGACCTGTACCTGTCGCTGCTGCGCCGCTGAACGGCCTCGGGCGGCCTTGTAGCGCCAGGCTATTCCCGGATGGACGGCATCCCGAGACACCGGGGCGAATCATTTGCCGGGTTGTTCACCAGCCGGCTGACCGGCCATGCTTCCATGGAAGCATCTGCATAGGGGGCCAGCATGGCAAGGAGTGCGTCTCTGTCGGTGTTGTCCGGGTCCAGCCAGTCAGCGTACCGGTCCGGATCCAGGATGACCGGCATGCGGGCGTGGATGGACGTCATCAGTTTGTTTGCCGCTGTCACGATGATGGTGCAGGATTCCAGCGTAGTCCCGTCCTTTTCCCAGCGTTCCCACAGGCCGGCAAGGGCGAACAGGCCGCCGTCCTTCATGCGGATATGGTGCGGTATCCTCGTGTCGCCCGCCTGTTTCCATTCATAGAATCCCGTTGCCGGAATCAGGCAGCGGCGGTCTCTGAAGGCATGGCGGTAAGCGGGCTTGTCGGCCACGCTCTCCGCGCGTGCATTGATGGTGCTGTATTTTGTCCGCGGCGCGCTTGACCACGCCGGTACCAGTCCCCAGCGCAGCAGGACGCATTCCCGACCCCGCAAGCCCGGGCGGATGACCGCGATATTCTGCGCGGGAGCGATGTTATAGCGCGCTTCGAGCGCCGGGACTTCCGGCAGATCGAAATGCCGTGCCAGGGTGTCCGGTAGGACGTCAAGCGAGAAGCGGCCGCACATGGTTGCTCGTTTGCCGGGTTTCGGTAGTACGGGCAATATACATCAGCGGGCCGCGGAATAATCCCTTGGTCGCGATGCCGGACAGGAAGTCCGGAGCGGCCGATGTACAGGGACGTACGAGTGCCGCGGGAGGGCAGGAAGTCCGGAGCGGCCATCCCTGGAGGCGCGTCGCTCCCGGCATGGCCCAGGCCAGCCTCTCGACCGCTACGCGGTCTTCACCTTCTCCCTGCCTCCCGCGACGTACGTCCATCCCTGGACGCGCGTCCCTCCCGGCATGGCCCAGGCCAGCCTCTCGACCGCTACGCGGTCTCACCTTCCCCCTGCCGCCCGCGACGTACGTCCATCCCTGGACGCAAAAAAAGCGGGCGTGACGCCCGCGAAGTGTGGGAGATGCACCAGATTTCGAGCTACCATGCTTCCCGTTACATTGATTGATATTTATACAGAATGTTGCCACCGGGTGCGTTGATACAGATCAACCCGGTTTGGAATATGCCTGGAAACAGGGGGCTGGCGGGGTTCCCGGCAGCTCACCGGAGTTGCCAAAAATGAATTTTCTCAGTACAGCTACACGGTCATTCCGCCGACAGGCCCGGCGTGCAGATCAGTCTGGGGGTCTATTATTAGGCAGAGGAATCTTCCAAGGAGCAACCCTCATGATGAATCCCGTTATCAGAGCAATCCTTTTTTCTGCCGCGGTGGCCGTTTCCCTGACCGGTGCCGGGTGCAACGGCGACGGTGACTGGTTGTTCGGTGGTGGCGATAGCGGTGGTACCGGTGGTACCGGTGGTACCGGTGGTACCGCTATCACCGCCTCGGGAACCATCACCGGGTTCGGCAGCGTGTTCGTGAACGGTATCGAGTTCAATACCGGCGGCACGGCCTTTGATGTCGATGACGACAGCACGGCGGCCGAGTCTGACCTCGGGATCGGGATGGTCGTGACGGTTGTCGGCAGCGTGAATGATGACGGTGTCACCGGCACGGCCGACAGCATCACGTATGACAGTGAACTCGAAGGGCCGGTCACCGTGCTGCAGCCTGAAGATCCCGCCACGGGGGCCCGGACGTTCATGGTCTTCGGTATCACGATTATCGTGGGCCGGGATACCACGGTCTTCGAAGGCACGGACTTCGATGGCCTGGCCGATGCCGACGTCGTCGCAGTCAGCGGCTTCTTCGATGCCGCCGGTGCCCTGCATGCCACGCGGGTGGCGAAGGCGGGTGTGTTCGTACCGGGCACCTCGGTAGTCGAAATCAAGGGTACCGTCAGCGGTTTCAACGGCACCGATACCTTCATCGTGGGTACCGTCACTGTCATGTTCGACGGCGCTACGGACCTCTCCGAGGTGCCGGGTGGCGTGATCGCCGATGGCCAGTACGTGGAAGCCGAGGGTGTCCTGGATGCGGGCAACACCATCGCGGCGACACGCATCGAACTCGAGGAACAGGGGTACCAGGACACCGATGACACGGTCGACATCGAGGGGCTGGTCACGGATTTCAACGGCATCGATGACTTCAGGGTGGCCGGCCAGGCGGTTGATGCATCCGGTGCGACGTTCTCGCCGTCCAGCCTGGAGGACAGCATTGCCGTGGACGACACGGTCGAGGTCGAGGGACCGGTCGAGGGCGGGGTTTTGCAGGCCGTCGAGGTCGTGCAGCGCAGCGGCGAGGTCCGGATCCAGGGCATGGCGACCAACGTGGATCCGTCCGCCGGGACGGTGACGGTGGAGGTGGTATCCGGTCAGCCGCTGAGTGTGGGCACCGACACCCGCACGGAAATCGAGGATGAGCGCGACGGCTCCGAAAACTGCTCGCTGGCGACCATGATAGGGGTCGAACTCAGGATCGAGGCCATAACCGGCAACAGCGGCAACCTTGTGGCCAGCCAGATCCGCTGCGACGCGGCGCTGGACGAGTACCTGCTTCAGGGGCCGGCGGATGTGCCGCCAACCGCTGGCGATGCAGGCAGTGGTACGGTGTCGATACTGGGCGTAGCCATCGATACGCTGTCCCTCACAACCGCATTCAGGGACGCTGACGGCAATACGATCAATCCGCTGACCTTCTTCTCCACCGTTGCGGATGGCGACCTGATCAGGTTCACGGACGACACACCGGTCGACGGTATTGCCGACGCGGTCGGATTCGAGGACTAGCAAACGTTGTCGCCGTCTGCGCAGGTCGGGTTAGCGGCGTAGCCGTGTAACCCGTCTTTACAACATTGCGGCAGGTTACGCCCTTGCAGGCTAACCCGCCCTGCCAACCGGGTTACAAGCGGACCAGCTGCCAGGCCGATTCCGTCAGTTCGCTGAGGCCGGCCTGCCGGAATCGCTCATGGCTTGCCAGGACATCCGTGGTGTGCAGATGCATGATCGTGAAGCGGGCGCCGAACAGGCGCGTGATTTCATCCGCCGTGACAGAGAACGGCGGCCCGTTCATCTCCAGCTGGTGATAGCCGAGGGTGATCAGCAGGCAGCGCGCACCCGGATCGAGCAGCGCTGTCAGATGCCTGGCGTAGTGTGGTCGCAGCGCCGGCGGCCAGGCAATCAATGCCGCGCGGTCGAATACACCGGCGACGGGGCCGAGATCGGTTTTCTGCACGTCGAAGATATCACCGCACAGCAGTTCCAGTTCAGCGCAGCGCCAGCGGCTGAACCGGGGCTCCTCGCGGACTTCGGGCGTCAGGCCGTTTTCCTCGAAAAAGGCCGCAACCGCGATCCGGCTGATCTCGATGCCGACAACCCGGTATCCCTGTTCCAGCAGCCAGAGCATGTCCAGGCTCTTGCCGCAGAGCGGGACGAGCACCCGTGCGCCGCTCTCCAGGCCGAGGGTGGACCAGTAGCGGAGCAGCCACGGGTTGGTTTCGGGCTGATGGAACCCGATCCGGTTGGCCGCCCAGCGCTCGTGCCAGAAGTCCTGTTCCATGTGAGTCGGGGTTCCCGGGGTTGAAGTACTGCGTTTCTTTTGGTGGTTCGGTAGTATAATCCCTTTACAGATCAGAACTTAACCAATGAAAGAGCCGGATACAGATCCCTTCAGGGCCGCCTTCGGCGGCCGCTTCGAGAGCGTGCTGCGCTGGGAGCAGCTGGACGCCTTCTGGGATATCCTGCGCCGGGATGCCGAAGGCGGGTGGTATATTTATGCCGTTGGCGAGCCGCCGCCGACACAGATCGCCAGCGGCGAGTTGCTGAAGACCTTCCTGTCGGAAGTTGCGCAGTTGCTGCGACGGGAACATGACGAGGACTTCTGCGGCATCGTGTACGCCGACTCCCTCGAGGCCCCCCGATTCGTGAAGATCTTCGATCCCCACAATCTCGGGGTCTCATGCGGTTTCAGCGACAATCCGCCACTGCCCGGCTGGATCCTTTCGAAGCTCCCGCCGGTGGATCTCAGCTCGGCGGCTCTGCTGCCCGGGAATCGCCGTCGCTGGTGGCAACGCTTGCTGGGTTCCTGACGGGCGATAATCAAGTTATTGATTAGTCTATAATATTTCTTTATGTTGAAGTATATTAACAAATTTTAATATACTAGCTAACAGTTTCTAGCCAACGCACCATCCGCGTGCGGTATTTTTCCACACCTTTCTGGAGAACACATATGAAAACGACAGCGAGTTTCATTATCAGCGGCATTCTTCTGGGCCTTTCCGGTGCTGCTGCGGCCGCCGACGGCCAGCAGATCTACCAGTCAAGCTGCCAGGCCTGCCATGCGGCCGGCGTGGCAGGCGCGCCCAAGGTGGGTGACAAGGCGGCCTGGGCACCGCGGATTGCCCAGGGCATGGATACGCTGCTTGCCAACGCCACCAATGGCAAGAATGCCATGCCGCCGAAAGGTACCTGCAGCGCCTGTACCGAGGCTGAGCTGAAGGCGGCCATTGAGTACATGGTCAGTCAGAGCCAGTAGTCAGCCGTTCCTGCCGGAAGCTGAAAAGGGCCGCCCCCGGGCGGCCCTTTTTTTACGGCGCTGACAAACGCAGGCGCGCCTTGCAGGCGCGATTACCACGGATACAATCGACTCCCGCGTCTCATTGTTTTTGTCTCATGCGGTGATTCACATAGAGCGCAACCGTGAACAGCAGCAGGGCGCCACCCTGGTGCGTGGCGGCCAGCGCTACCGGAACATGCAGCAGCAGCGTAGAAATGCCGAGCGTGACTTGCAGCACGGCGGCCGCCATCAGCAAATGTATGCCGATGCGTACCTGTCCGGACAGCCCGCGGCGGCCTGAAACCAGCCAAAGGACGAGCGTTCCGGTAAATACCAGCGTGGCGAGGACGCGGTGGTCAAACTGGACCGTGGCGCTGTTCTCGAAAAAGTTTCGCCACAACGGCTGCTGCGCGAAGATGACTTCCGGAACCCACCGGCCATTCATCAGCGGGAATGTATTATAGACATGGCCCGCCTTCAGCCCGGCAACGAATCCGCCCGAGAGCAGGGTAATGAAAATGAGCACGCCCAGGCCGAGCATCCAGCGGCGCAGGCTTGCGGGCGTCGCTTCCTGCGGGTGTCGCACGGGCAACTGGCCCAGCGCCACGTGAAACATGTAGGCGTAAATGATCACCGCCAGTCCGAGGTGCGCCGTCAGCCGGTACTGGCTGACATGGGGATTGTCGACCAGTCCGCTCTTGACCATGTACCAGCCGAGCAGTCCCTGCAGTCCGCCGAGCACAAACATGATGACCAGCCTGGGGACCAGGGGGCGGTTGATCCGGCCCAGGGCGAGGAAAAACAGGAACGGCAGCAGGAATACCATGCCGATGCTCCGGCCCAGCAGGCGGTGGGCGAACTCGAACCAGTAGATATATTTGAAACCCGCCAGGTCCATGCCGACGTTGATTTTCCGGTACTCGGGCGACTGCCGGTAGAGCTCGAACACGTGTGTCCATTCTTCCTGGCTCAGCGGGGGAATGACGCCGAAGATCGGGTCCCATTCGACCATGGACAGGCCCGAGCCGGTGAGCCGCGTTACCCCGCCGAGGATGACCATGGCAAACACCAGTGCGCAGCACACCAGCAGCCAGATTGCGATGGCCCTGTTGTGCGCGGACACGGGACCGGGTGTGTTTGCGTCGCTATTCACGGGATTGGTAATGTATGTAATCCGGTTGTGTCCTGTTGTCAGGGTGGCGAATTGTACCTGAAACCCGCTGTAAACACCGCTCACCTGGCGGGTCAGGATTTAGAATCGATACCTGACGGGGTTGCGGTCGGCGACAGCAGGCCGCTGATGAGAACAATGAGGAGGGTGGATGAAGTACCTTTTCCTGCTGCTGGCAGTTGCCGGTCTGCTGTTGATGTTTGCCGTGTACTCACATAGGGAATCGGGCACGGCAGATACGGCTCGCGGGGCGGTGACGCATGTGCAGGAGGTGCCGCCGCCGGAAGTCTCAACCTCCATGGAAGCGGGGCTGCCGGCGATTCCTGAACCAGACGTGGCGGATTTTTCCGCCCCGGTACAGCAGCAGATCATGGATGCATACGCGCAGCTGCAGGCGCATCCACTGAATGCAGCAGCCAATCTCGAATTGGGTAAAATACTGCATACCTACAAGCTGCTGCCATGGGCTATCGTCTGCTACGAGCGGGCACGCCAGCTGGCGCCGGATGATTACACAGCGGCCTATTACCTCGGCATCGCCAGCGCGCAGTCGGGAGCAGACGCCGCCGCCATCGTGAACCTGCGCACCGCGTTGCAACTGCACCAGGGGTATGCACCGGCGCGGCTGCGTCTCGCCGAACTGTTGTTCAAGACCGGCCGGCTGGACGAGGCGCGTGCGTTGTTTGAAGCCTTGCTGGAAAATAATGCGGATTCTCCCTGGGCGCATCACGAACTGGCGCAGGTGCTGAGTGCGCAGGGTGAACAGCCGGCGGCGATAGAACACGATCTTCGCGCGGTTGAATTGTTCGATACCTTCGCTCCGGCACACTACGCACTGGCGCTGGCCTATCGCGACCGGGGCGAGACGGAACTGGCCGCCCGTCACCTGGCGCGCTATCAACAGCATCCGGACAGCAACCCGCCGCACGTCGACCCGCTGCTGGAAGCGCTGTTTGAACTCGATATCAGTGCCAGTGCCCATATTCGCCGCGCAAAAGGCCTGGAGGCGGCCGGCCGCAACGTCGATGCCGTGCATGAGCTGGAACAGGCGGTTGCCATGGAGCCGGAATCCATCGAAGCGCGCAGCCAGTTGATCAGGCTTTATGATGCATTCAATGATTTTGACCGGGCGCAGCAGCACTACCTCGCCGTGACGGCGATCCGGCCCAATGCGGTGATGGCAAATCTGTGGTACGGAAAATTCCTCGGTAAACTGGGGCGGCTGAAGGAAGCGGCAGCGGCGTTTGAAAAAGTCCTGCAAACCAGTCCGGATAACACCATGGCCCATACCCTGCTGGGGCAGGCCCTGGAGGAAATGCATAAGCCGCAGGAGGCCGAGCGTCATTACCGGCTTGCCCTTGCCAGCGATCCGCTCAACCGCCAGGCAGGCATCCTGCTCGCCCGCCGCCTGGCCGGGAGCGGTCACATCGACGAAGCCACGCCATTGCTGATGAAGACGCTGGATACGGCTGACCGGGACCATGGCTTTTATCTTTATCAGGTCGCGCTGGTCTACGCTTCCGCAGACGAGACCGACAAGGCGCGGGATTACCTGCAACAGGCCAGGAAGGCGGCTGTAGAGGAGGGACAGGATTCCCTGCTGGAGCAGATCCTGCAAACCGGGCAGCAATGGCAGGACGCTGCGGATCAATGAAAGCGGCGCGCATGATGCACGGGAGCGCAGCGCTGGCCGTTGTGTTCCTGCTGGCCGGATGCGGACGGGAACAACCACCTGGTACAACCGCAATACCCGCGGCGAATCACCCTTTCGTGGAGGTCGCTGCTGCCGCCGGCCTGACATTCACCCATTTCAATGGAGCAACCGGAGCGTACTATCAGCCCGAGGTCTTCGGCCCCGGTGTTGCCCTGCTGGATTACGATGCCGACGGCGATCTGGACATCTACCTGACGCAGGCCACGATGCTCGATGCCGGACGCGAACCGGAGCAGGCGCTGTTTCCTCCACCGGCAAACCAGAAGCCGGGAGACCGGCTGTTTCGCAACGAGCTGCAGCCCGGTGGCGCATTGCAGTTCACCGACGTCACGACAGAAGCCGGCCTCGGTCGGCAGAGTTATTCCCAGGGTGCGGCCGTCGGCGATTATGACAACGACGGCGATGCCGACCTGTACGTGACCGGATTCGGTCCCAACAGTCTCTATCGCAACAATGGCGATGGCAGCTTTACGGATATCACGGCGCAGGCCGGAGTGGACGATCCGCACTGGAGCAGCAGCGCTGCTTTCCTCGATTATGACCGTGATGGAGACCTCGACCTCTTCGTCACCAATTATGTGGACTTTACAGTTGCCGGCAACAAGCGGTGTACCGGCGCGGACGGCAAACCCGACTATTGCGGACCACAGGCCTACGAGCCGGTGCGTGACCGCTTGTTCCGCAACGACGGTGGTGGCCGTTTCACCGATGTCAGTGACGCGGCCGGGCTGGGTGCTGCGTTCGGCCCGGGGCTGGGTGTTACCTGTGCGGATTTCGACGGCGATGGCTGGCAGGACATCTACGTCGCCAATGACGGCAAGGAAAACCAGCTGTGGCTCAATCGCCGCGACGGCACGTTCGGCAATAATGCGCTGATGGCCGGTGTGGCCGTCAATGCCTACGGCAAGGCGGAAGCGAGCATGGGCGTCAGCGCAGGCGATTTTGACAATGACGGTGACGAGGACCTGTTCATGACGCACCTCGACCGGGAGACCAACACCCTCTATCTGAACGACGGCGCCGGCAACTTCCTCGACGTCACGGACCAGCGCAAGCTCGGCCGTATCAGCGTTGCCTACACCGGCTTCGGCTCCGAATGGTTCGACTACGACAACGACGGCGACCTCGACCTGTTTATCGCCAATGGTGCCGTGAAGATCGTGGAGACCCTGCGCGGCCAGCCGTATCCCTACCAGGAACGCAACCAGCTGGTGCGCAACGACGGCATGGACGGCTTTAGCGAGGTGACCGCCATGGCCGGGCCCGCACTGGAACCGGTCGAGGTCAGCCGCGGTGCGGCCTTCGGCGACATCGACAACGACGGCGATCTCGACATCGTGGTGGCTAACAACAATGGCCCGACACGGCTGTTGCGCAATCAGGCGGGTGGCGGACATCACTGGCTGACCCTGAAACTGGTCGGCACGCACGTTAACCGCGATGCCATGGGCGCGCGTGCGGCGCTGTTGCGCAAGGACCAGGTGCCGCTCTGGCGCCGCGTCCATACCGATGGCAGCTACCTCAGTGCCAGTGACCCGCGGGTACACTTCGGTCTCGGTGTCGACCCGGCACTGGAAGGCGTCCTCGTCATCTGGCCGGACGGGTCAACAGAGGTCTGGCGCGACATCAGCGCAAATACCTTTAACACGTTGCAGCAGGGAACCGGAGAGAGCTGGTCGGGGGAGTACTGACGCCGGACAGATCCCCTGTCGGGGATGCTGACTGCCTTGGTGGCAATGTGTGTCGTGTCGCCTGTTCAGTGCGTCACGCCGCGCCTGTGGTACCGGAAACTGGCGGGGGCTCGAGGGTCACGCCGCTATCCATGCCGGCATGAAAGCCTGTTCAGTGGCTGTGGCCGGTCCGCTTCTGTGGCTGCCTGCTGCGATGGGCAAGGATGTAGGTGCGGCGGGTTTCTTCCGACTCGAAATAGATCTTGACCGCCAGCCGTCCCTGACCCTCGACAATGAAGGGTTTGAAATCCAGGTTCTGCAGATGCTCGCCCGTGATCGGGTCAGTGGTAGTAATGATCACCCTTCCCCCTCCTCGACCGTCTCTGTTTTCAGATAGCAACAGCCGACGACAGTATAGGATATCGGGATCGGGATGCAAACCGTTCCACCGGTCCGCACCGCACGGCCGGGGAGGCGGTGCAGGGGAGGAACGAACCGCCTCCCCGGGTGCCTGGGTTCCGGGTCAGGAGCTGGTGCGGTTCTCCAGGATACGCTGGATGATCGGCGCCAGTATGATTTCCATGGCGAAGCCCATTTTACCGCCCGGTACCACGATGATATTGCGGCGTGACATGAACGAGTCTTTCAGCATGGTGAGCAGGTCGGGGAAATCGATGGCCAGCTTTTTCGGGTCCTGGAAGCGGATGACGACAAAACTCTCGTCCGGGGTGGGTATGTCCCGGGCGATGAACGGGTTGGATGTGTCCACCGTTGGTACGCGCTGGAAATTGATGTCCGAGCGCGAAAACTGTGGCGTAATGTAATGCACGTAGTCGTACATGCGCCGCAGGATGGTATCGGTGACGGCCTCTGCCGAGTAGCCGCGTTGCTCGCAGTCGCGGTGGATTTTCTGGATCCATTCAAGGTTCACGATGGGAACGACTCCGATCAGCAGGTCGACATATTTGGCGACGTCGACGTTCTCATGGGTGACACCGCCGTGCAGGCCTTCGTAGAACAGCAGGTCGGTTCCCGCCTCGACCGTCTGCCAGGGTGTGAATTCCCCCGGGTTTTGCCCGAAGGGTTCCGCCTCCGCCTCGCTGTGGAGGTAATAGCGGCGTTCGCAGGCGCCGGTTTCACCATAAGTCCTGAAGGTCTCTTCCAGTTTGTCAAAGATGTTGGACTCCGGTCCGAAATGACTGAAGCTGTGATTCCCGGCCTCCTCGGCTTCCTGCATGGCGACTTTCATCTCGGCACGGTCATAGCGGTGATAGCTGTCACCTTCGATGATGACGGGATTGACGCCTTCGCGCAGAAAGATATGTTCAAACGCCACCTTGACGGTGGTAGTCCCGGCACCGGATGAACCGGTAACGGCAATGATCGGGTGTTTTCTGGACATGAGAGGCTCCTCGTCCTTATCAATGAATTCGGTTTATATCTTTATCTGCCGCCAGTTGACCGGGATGCCGTCTGCGGTCGGAGTCTGGTTTACATCATGCCTGGCGTGGCGGATACAAGGCCGCGTATTGAACCATTTTTGCGCCGTCCGTCTCAAGTTGTCGCGCTTCGGCAGCGGTCTGGCCCCGTCTGCTGCGCGACAACTCCTTGAACGTTATGCAGAACCACGGACTTCGGTTGTACTTGCCGGAACAAGCGGCGGCAAGGCCATGACGGGGTCGAAGGGTCGGGAGAGGGAGTCTAGCACGCCGTCCAGGTCATGCTGCATCAGTTAATTTGCTGGCGATATAATCTATGTAAATCAGTTCCATACGCATTCATGTCGGGAACGGGATTGATGTTCTCTGCAACCTGGCATCTTCGCGGGGGCTGTATTCAGAGCCGCTCAAACAGCAAATCGTGCACGTCATGACCCAGGCGCCGGCCGCGCCGTTCAAACCGGGTTACCGGGCGGTAATCCGGCCGTGGTGAAAACTCGCCGTCTGCGGCGCAATTCCTGAAGGCGGCGGTTGCTTCCGTGACCGCCAGCATGTGTTCGGCATAGTCCCGCCAGTCGGTCGCCATGTGCAGAATGCCGCCCGGTTTCAATCTGGCGGCGACGGCCTCGATAAACGGCGGCTGCACCAGCCGCCGCTTGTGGTGCCGCTGCTTGTGCCAGGGGTCGGGGAAGAACAGCAGTACACGGTCGAGGCAGTGATCGGGAAGACAGTCAATCAATACCGGCATGGCGTCCGCGCAGATGACGCGGATGTTTCCAATGCCGCGCTTGTCCAGTTCCAGCAGCAGTCGGCCGAGACCGGGCCGGTGGACCTCGATCCCGAGAAAGCCGGAATCCGGCTCGCATGCCGCCATGGCCAGCAGTGCATCCCCGTTGCCGAAGCCGATCTCGAGCGTCAAGGGGACACCGCGGCCGAATACCGCCCCGGGATCGATGCAGGCCTCATGCGCCAGTGCGAAACGCGGCCAGAGTTCCTGCAGCGCCCGCCGCTGGCCCTTCGTCATCCGTCCCTCCCTGCGCACATAGGAACGGATTCTGCGGGGATGGCTGCCTTCGTTTGTTTCGTGTCCCTTGCTGTTCATGGCGTCTATGGCTGCCGCATGCGGCTTGCGTTTATTATTACACGTGTCCCGGCACCGGGGCCTGCATGGAGGGGTGGATCATGGATGCCGTGATAGCGGATCTGGAAGCGTTGTGGGTTGCCGTCGCCGGCCGCGATCCGAGAATACTCCTGTTGCAGCTGCTGGTACTGGCTGCCGGCGTTGTCGCCGCCTTTTTCATCCATCGCCGCTCCCAGGCGACGCTGATCCGGCGACTCCACGCCGGGGAATTGTCCGTGCTTCGCCAGCTGGTCCTGAAAACCGGCCAGCGTCTGGCATTGCCCCTGATCGGCCTGTTCGCCGTACTGGTCGGCAAGCTGGTCTTCCGCTGGTTCGGTTTCGAGACCCCCATGTTCGACGTCATGGTCGAACTGCTGGTGGCGCTGGCCTTCATACGCCTGATCGTCTTTTCACTGCGCACCGGTTTCGCCCAGGGTGCGGCCCTGAAGGCCTGGGAAAAGGTTATCAGTACCGGCATCTGGATAATCGTCGCGCTGCACATCGTCGGCTGGCTGCCCGCCGTGGAGGCATCCATGGACGAGCTTGCCTTCAGCTTCGGGGCAAGCCGGATTTCGCTGCTGATGGTCCTCAAGTTCGCCGTCCTGTCCGCGCTCTATATTCTGGTGGCACTGTGGCTGGCAGGCTTTATCGAGAATCAACTGAGACGTTCCCCGGCCGTTACCGTGAGTCTGCGGGTCGGCCTGTCCAAGGTGGTCAAGGTTCTGCTGTTGTTTGTCGCGCTCATGCTGGCGCTCACCGAGGCGGGCGTCGACCTGTCTTCATTGACGATCTTTGGCGGTGCACTGGGTGTGGGCCTGGGTTTCGGTCTGCAGAAGATCGTGAGCAACTTTATCAGCGGCTTCATCCTGCTCGGCGATCGCTCCATTCGCCCGGGCGACGTTATCAGCATCGGTGATAACTACGGCTGGGTAAAGGAGTTACGGGCGCGCTATATCGTGGTACGCAATCGCGACGGCGTGGAAACCCTGATTCCGAACGAGAATCTGGTGACATCCGAGGTGATCAACTGGAGTTACAGTGACAAGCAGGTGCGGGTGCGCATTCCCGTGCAGATCAGTTATGACGACGACCCGGAACAGGCCATGGCGATCATGCAGGAGGCGGCGTATGCCAATGAGCGCGTGCTCAGGATACCGGCGCCGGCCGTGCGGCTCATGGCCTTCGCCGACAGCGGCATCGCGCTGGAACTGCGCGTCTGGCTTACCGACCCCGAGGAAGGCGTGGGCAATGTCCGCTCGGATATCAATCTCGCCATCTGGCGCGGCTTCAAGGAGGCCGGGATCACCATCCCGTACCCGCAGCGGGATGTACACCTGCGGCAGGTGGATACTCCGCCGGCAGCCAAATTGTAGGTTCCGGATAATTAAGCTATAAATAAAAGGACAAAGGCGCGTTACAGCCGGGGTGCCACAAACCCGACCCGGACACCGGATTCAATATGGATCAGAATGAACCTGGATGGGACACATGGAAGGCATGACATTATGAGTACATATTTGCACTTTACACCCGCTAACATTTCAGTCAACTGGAACCCGTGTATCTCTCTTGAGAGGACCGGCACCTGTTCCGGATCAGGGATGAGCAAGCTTGATTTTGACTATGGTCCGCCGCGGCACAGGGGCAAGCTGCCCGGGCGACACCGGGTGTCCGGCCTCATGTCCCTGCTTGTTATTGGCGTATTGCTTTTGGCCGGCGCGACCGCAGGGGCGGCAAGCAGCAGCGGGAACGGGTCGCAGGCTGCAAGGGCCCTGTTCACGCAGGAGCACCCCGCCGCCGAGTTCGTGGATTCCAGGCGCGGCATCAAGCAGGTCTATGGCGCTGCCTTCGAGCACGGCAACTCACCCGAGCAGGCAGCGCAGCGCTTTGTCAATGCCCGCAGCCGGATGTTCGGCGTCGAGGCACACGAACTCCGGGCGGGCAGTCGGGCGGGCCAGCTCCGGTATTCCCAGGGGCTGATGTACGACAGCGCGAGCGGGCGGTACAAGTTTACGCTGCTGACCTATTCCCAGTTCAAGGAGGACCTGCCGGTCTTCCGCTCCGACCTCAGGTTGCTGGTGCGCAACGAGCCGGATTCGCCGCTGGTGCTGGCGGCATCCTCCCTGCACGATCTCATGGGCTACTCGATAGGCGCATCCCTGCGCAGCGACCTGGCCAGTCCCGCGTTCATCCAGCGCCGTTTTGAAGCCGCGCGTCAGTCCGCGCTGGGCCGGGTGCCTACCCTGGTCAACTTTGGTGATCCCGAGGTCGTGGTCTGGGCCGGGGTCGATGACGACGCGGCCGAGCCGGCCGTCGCCCTGCAGTTCATCGCCGACAACCACGGGGTGCCAAATGCAGGACGTCCGGAGGTCTGGCTGTTCCTGGCCGATGTGCACACCGGTGAAATCCTGTACGCGGAGTACCTGATCCGGCGCACTGACGTGATCGGGAGTGTCAGTGGCCTGGTCACCACCGGCATCGGCGCCGATATCTGCGAGCCCGAGGTTGCCGTACCCATGCCGTATGCCCGGGTGAATATCGGCAGCACCGAGGCGTACGCCGGTCCCGACGGTGGCTTTACGATACCCAACCCCGGAACGAGTGAGGTGACCGTCGAATCGCCGGTGCGGGGCGAGCGCTTCGTGGTCACCAACGAGGCCGGTGCGGATACCGTGCTCACCGCCAGTGTAACCCCCCCGGGTCCCGTGGACTTCCTCCACAATGCCGACAATATCAGCGAATACGTCCGTGCCGAGGTCAATGCCTATAAGCAGGCCAACGCGGTGCGGGATGCGATCGTGAGTGTCAACCCGACCTACCCGCAGATCGACAACCAGGTCGAATTCCCGGTGCTCGTCAACAGGAACGACAGTTTGTGTCCAGGCAATGCCTGGTACGACCCCAATCTCGTCACCATCAATTTCTGCCGCGCCGGCGCCGGGTACCCCAACACCGCCTGGTCCTCGATCATTTACCACGAGTACGGCCACCACCTGGTGGAAATGGGCGGCAGCGGCCAGGGCGCCTATGGCGAAGGCATGGGGGATGTGATGTCCACCATTATCCTCGACGATCACCGGCTTGGCCTCGGCTTTTACGGAAGCTGTTCCACCTGGCTGCGCGACGCGGACAACGCTCAGCAGTATCCCTGTTCCGGCGAGATCCACTACTGCGGCCAGCTGCTTGCAGGTAGCGTGTGGGATACCCGCAATGAACTTGTCAATACCGAGCCTGATAATTACCGGGAAATTCTCAAGGCCCTGGCGGTCAATTCGGTGCTCCTGCACAGCGGCAGTTCCATCGCCCCGGACATCAGCAGCGCCTGGCTGACGCTGGACGATAATGACGGCAACATCGACAACGGCACGCCGCACTCGGACGAAATCCTGGCGGGTTTCGGTGCACACAACATGATACCGCTGCCCCCGCCGGTCAACGATGCCTGCGCCGATGCCATTTCTGTCTGTCCCGGTGTTCCGCAGAGCGGCTCGACGGACAGTGCCATGAACGACGGCGCCTCCAGCTGCGGCGTATCGGATGACAGCCCGGATGCCTGGTACAGTTACACCCCGGCCACCAGCGGCAGTGCGACCTTCTCCCTGTGCGGCAGTGGCACCACCTACGATTCGGTGCTCTCGGTTCATACCGGCTGTCCCGGCAGCAGCAGCAATGATATCGCCTGCGACGACGATTGGTGCGGAACCGGTCTTCCCTCACAGGTCACCCTGAACGTGGACGCGGGCGCGACCTATATGATCCGGGTGACGGGGTGGAACGGCTCAAAAGGCGATTTCGAGCTCAACGTCAGCGGGCCGGACTGCAGCCCGGGGTGCACGAGTGATGCAGATTGCGATGATGCCGCGTGCACGACGAACAGTTGTGTCAACGGCACATGTGTCTATGATCCGGGCGTTCCTTGCTGCGGCAACCTCGTTTGCGAGGCAAGTGAGGACTGCGATTCCTGCGCCACAGATTGTGACGGTCAGGACGCGGTACTTCCTGGATGTGGTAATGGTTATTGCGAACCGGAGCAGGGGGAGAATTGCCTGGTCTGTCCCGCCGACTGCCGCGGCAAGCAGAATGGCAGGCCGGGCAACCGCTACTGTTGCGGTGACGGTGACGGTGAAAACCCGGTTGGCTGCGAAGATGCAAGCTGCAGCAGTGGCGGCTTCCAGTGCTCCAATATCCTGCCTGGCGGTTACTGCTGCGGCAACCTGGTCTGTGAGGCAAGTGAGGACAGCACCAACTGTGAACTCGACTGCCCCTGCCTGTCGTCAGGTCTGGAGGATTGTACCAATGGCCTCGATGACGACTGTGACGGTCTGGTTGACTGTGCCGACAGCGATTGCAGCAGCGACTCGGTCTGCATTTGCGCGCCCGGTGGCGCTTCGTGTACTGCCGACGACGAGTGCTGTTCCTCAAAGTGCAGGGGCAGGGCGGGCTCGAAGACCTGCAATTGATGTTTTATGGATGAGGCTACGAGGTGACACCGGGCGGCGGCCTGCGTCCTGGCGTCTCTGCGCGAGCGTATTGCTAGTGTTCCCGGTGTTCTCTGTGCAGGGGGTCTTGTCAGAAGAAAGTTCCGTCGATCGGCGATGAGGCGCTGGCGAAGCGCTTGCGCGCGATGCGTCCTGCCAGGTAAGCCTCACGGCCGGCCTCGATAGCCTTTTTCATGGCCGAGGCCATGAGCGCCGGATCGCGGGCGCCGGCAATCGCCGTATTCATCAGTACCCCATCGCAGCCCAGCTCCATGGCGATCGCCGCATCCGAGGCCGTACCCACGCCGGCATCCACCAGGATCGGCACCGTAGCATTCTCCACGATGGTCATGATGTTGTAGGGATTGCGGATCCCGAGGCCGGAGCCGATCGGCGCGGCCAGCGGCATGACGGCGATGCAGCCCATGTCCTCGAAACGCCTGGCGACGATGGGGTCGTCATTGGTATACACCATGACCTTGAAGCCGTCCCTGACCAGGGTCTCCGCGGCTTCTATGGTCTGGGTGATGTCCGGAAAGAGGGTTTTTTCGTCACCCAGTACCTCGAGTTTCACGAGGTCGTGGCCGTCCAGCAGTTCACGCGCCAGGTGGCAGGTGCGCACGGCATCCGCTGCGGTGTAGCAGCCGGCCGTGTTGGGAAGCAGGGTATAGCGCTCGGGTGAGATGACATCCAGCAGATTCGGTTCCCCCGGGTTCTGGCCGATGTTGGTGCGCCGGATGGCCACGGTCACGATCTCGGCGCCGCTCGCCAGCGTGGCCTCGCGGGTCTCGTCGAGGTCCTTGTACTTCCCGGTGCCGACCAGCAGGCGGGAGGAATACGCGACACCGGCAATGACCAGCGGGTCATTCATGCGCCGGGTTTGTGTCTGCATGACGGTGGACATAGGCATTTAACTCACTAATACTTTGAATAACAGGGTGTTGTCGCCCGGCCTCAACCGCCGCCAATGGCGTGCACGATCTCGACCGTATCACCCGGACTGATGACATGGTTATCGAAGCGGCTGCGCGGGACGATCTCCCGGTTGATTTCCAGGGCCAGGCGCCTGTCGGCCAGTCCGAGTACCGCCAGGAGTGCGCTGGCACTGAGATTGTCCGGCACTTCGCGGACGGTACCGTTAAGGGTGATATTCATGACAATTCATCACAGGTTCCTGGCGGGGTATTCTACCGTAATCGACCGCGCCGGGTCCCCATGCGTCTTGCTGCCATGGTGTGCTGCTCGATTCCTGCCGGTTCGCGCGTGACCGCGCAGGGGTGCTTTTCAGCCGGAATGGCCGGGCGGGTCTTCCACGCCGCGTCGGCCATTCCGGCAAAGCCTGAAACAAGGTTCTGTAAGATAACGACTTATGGCGCAATTGACCGAAGATATCATTTCCGCGGAGCACGCCGGCACGCTGGACGGTCTGCTGTATCAGCGGATCAGGCGCACCCCCGGGGCCATGGCCTACCGCAGCCATGATACGCAGACCGGCGACTGGCACGACACGAACTGGCAGGAAGTCGGCCGGCAGGTGGCACGCTGGCAGGCCGCGCTGAGTGCCGAGGGACTGGCGCCCGGGGAGCGGGTTGCGGTGCATCTGCGTAACTGCCAGGAGTGGGTGTACTTCGACCAGGCCGCCCATGCCTGCGGACTGGTGGTCGTCCCGCTGTATCCCGATGACCGGCCGGACAATATCGCCTACATCATGGATGATGCCGCGATCCGGCTGATATTGCTGCAGGATACCGGCAACTGGAAACGCCTGGCGCCGGCACTGGCCGGGCAGGAAGACCTGCGGCGGGTCCTGCTGCTGAGCCCGCCGGCGGCGGGGAGCGCCGGGGTGTTGCAGGACGAGCGGGTGCGCTGTGTACCCGACTGGCTGCCGGCGGATGCCGGGACCCTGCAGCGCCGGGACGGTGATCCGCATGCCCTCGCCTCTATCGTTTATACCTCCGGGACCACGGGGCGACCCAAGGGGGTCATGCTGAGCCACTACAACATGCTGTCGATCGCGCATTCCGCCCTCACCATGATCGATGTGTATCTGGAGGATCTGTTTCTGTCTTTTCTGCCGCTGTCGCACACCCTGGAACGTACGGGCGGTTATTACCTGCCGATCATGTCGGGTTCGGCCGTTGCCTATGCACGCTCCATTCCCCAGCTGGCGGAAGACCTGCTGAACATCCGGCCGACGGTGATGATCGCCGTACCGCGCATTTTTGAAAGGGTGTTCGCGCGCATCCAGGGGCAGATGGACAAGCAGCCGGCATTCAGGCGTACCCTGTTCCATCTGACGATCGAGATTGGCTGGCACCGGTTTGAACGGCAGCAGAAGCGGGCCGCCTGGAGCCCCGGGCTGCTGGCATGGCCGCTGCTGAACAGGCTCGTTGCGACCAAAATCACCACAAAACTGGGCGGCCGGCTGCGCATAGCGGTCAGCGGCGGCGCGGCCCTGCCCATGCCGGTGGCGAAGACATTCATCGGGCTGGGCGTGACCATCCTGCAGGGCTATGGCCTTACCGAAACCAGTCCCGTGATCAGCGTCAACGTGCCGGATGACAACGAGCCGGGTAGTGTCGGCATTCCGCTGAACGGCGTCGAGGTACGCATCGGGGAAAACGACGAGCTGCTGGTCAAGACCCCGGGCATGATGCAGGGTTACTGGAACAACCATGCGGCCACGGCGGATATCATCGATAACGAAGGCTGGCTGCATACCGGCGACCAGGCCCGGATAGAGAACGCCCATATCTACATCACCGGGCGTATCAAGGATATCCTGGTGCTTTCCAACGGCGAGAAGATCCCGCCGATGGACATGGAACTGGCGATCTGCCTGTCGCCCTGTATCGACCAGGCGATGATCATCGGGGAAGGCGAACCCTTCCTGTCAGCTATTCTGGTACTGGATCCGGAGCGCTGGCCGGCGCTCGCCGGACGTTTCGGGCTGGATGCAGATGCACCTGACGACAACGGGACCGAAAAACTGCAGGCCTGGCTGATCAGGGAGATCGGGACCCGGCTGAAGGATTTTCCCGGCTATGCCAAGGTGCGGCGTGTCATCTTCACCCTGGAACCGTGGACGGTTGATAACGGATTGCTCACGCCTACGCTCAAGGTAAAGCGGGCGCGGGTGATGGAGAAGTTCGGTGAAAAAGTCAGGGCCGTTTATGCGCGTGGCCCGGTGGGGCGGGATTGAGCGGTTTGCGGGAGGGAGCCTCAGGCAACACTCGGTAACAGTTCCAGCGGGTCCGGCGAATCGTCCAGGACCACGACAGGTTCGCCGGCGACAAGATTGTGCCATTCCCCGCAGGCCCTGCGGGCCTGGTCAATGTTCGAGAACGTCCAGATGACCTGGCCGTTGTCACTGATGATTGTCGCTGTTTTGTTGGGCCATTCCTTTATAAATACCATCATGATTAATCTCCTGGTTCGCATTGAGTCACAATAGATGCTAGCCGGCGAAGATGTAAGCCGTGTGAAGGGATCATGAAATCTTCATGACACCCGGACAGCAGTAACCATCCTGTCATCCGGGTATGCAAGACTGATGCACGTAGCCATGTGCCGGGAGGCGATGCTATGGCGTCAATTGTCAGGTTGAAGGTTTTTTTAGGGCTGTGCGTATTGCTGATCGGGTTGAATGTGTGGCTGACGTTCTGTGGTGCCTGGGATCATCCCGGGAGCGCATGCGCGGATACTGACTCCGGTTATCATTGTCTGCCATGACGCGATAACGGCACCGCAGGCCTACCAGCTTACGTAGGCGAAGCCCTGTTCCTGCAGCTGCATGATGTCGTCGACCCCGATGGGGACGACCCGTGCAAACGGCAACAGGTCCTGTTCCGTCCATCCCAGGGATTTCATTGTATTGCCGCAGGCATGAAAGCTGACGCCATACACGGCCAGTGAGGCGGCGCGCTGCTGCAATTCGGACGGTATCGGCCGTTGCGGGTGGCTGGCGATAAGGTGAATGCCCGGGCCGAACACGCCGATGACGATCTCGACATCGTCGCCGTACTTGCGCAGCAGCTCAGCGGCCGAGAACAGCACATGCTGCAGGTAGTCGGGATCGGCCTTGTTGCACTGGTAGACGATGCGGTGTGCGCTGGCATCCTCGAGATGGGATTCCGTGTGATGGGCCCGGACCAGCCGGGCCGCGGCCAGGCCGCCCAGCAGGCCGACGGCCTGCAATGCCATGCGCCGGGTACGGTCGAATAATCTGCGCTTCTGCATGTCCCCTCCTGAGTTGTCGTGCCGTTAATTCACTATAATTCATGCAGGCGGTCGGCGCAGTGTAGTAGAGCGAAGTGCGGGGTGTAATAGGCGCGCAATGCCGCAATTTCCTTCCGGAGTGTGGAGGTATGCATGCAGGCATTCGGCCGCCGCCTAGCGCTCGAAACTGAAACGCAGTTCCGCGGAGGATTTTTCGATGCTGCTGACGGTGTGGATGCCCCAGTTCCGGGTGAAGTCATAGATCACATGAAATTCATTGATCGCCTCGTACAGGCCGGTGCGGTAGCGTACATACAACTGCGGGGTAATGTAGGTGCCCAGCACCATGGCCGCCTCGTCGGCCGAATCGCCATCCTCGACACCCAGTTCCTCGAGGCCCACGGATGAGCCAACCATCCCCCCGAGCAGGTTGCCGCCGGCGATCAGGCCCGAGCTGACCGCGCTGCCGCCGCCTGTCCCGACCTGGGACATCGGCCGGCCGAAGGAGATGTAGGAAATGATGTCGGACTCGGACATGACCGGGTCCGAGAACAGGGTCAGATCGGGCATTTTCAGGGTGCCGCCGACGCTGATGCCGGCGGTGACATCCTGTATCTTCCGGCTGGCCCTGAAATCGAGTCCGGGGTCATCCACCGGTCCGCCGTTGAACAGCAGCCGCCCGCGTTCGATGTCCAGCTTGCTCCCGTAGGCCTCATAGGTGCCGCGTTCGACGGTCAGTGTCCCCTGCGCACGAGTCGCCTGCCCGGGCTTGTCGTTCAGGTCGATTGCGCCGAGCAGGTCACCCTTGAGTCCGAAGCCGTTGATATCCACGTCATCACCCAGCGACAGGTGTACCCGGCTGTAGGTCAGCCAGTGCTCGGCGGGTGGTGCGGGTGTTTTTGAATCCATGATGATGACATCACTGGAACGGCCCGTCTGCCGGGCGAGGTCCCTGGGCCTGAGGCGTGCGCGGGGTATGTGCAGTTCGCCACTGAGGTGGATTTCCGGTGGCGAGATCCTGGCCTGCAGGTCGGGAGAAACCAGGATCAATGCCTCGGGCAGATGCATGGCCTCGAAGTCGGTGCCTTGCAGGCTGATATCCGCCTCCCAGCTTGCAATGTCCCTGAAGGCGATAGCGCCTGTCAGCGCAAGTTGTCCCTTGCCCGACACCGCGCTGCCGGCGAGACTCAGGCCGTCATCGCGGCTTTGCAGGTCGAGGTTCAACCGGTTGAGTTCTATGCCCAGGCGGTCGATTGCCAGCGTGGCATCGGAGAGCCGCGCAGCGCCGGCAATGAGCGGATTGCCGAGCGTCCCCGTGCCCTGCAGTGCCACGCTCAACGCCCCCCGGAAGCTCCCGATATCCTCGAGCAGGTATTTAACGATGAGCAGGTCCCTGAGATTGCCCGTGACCTTCAGGGCCAGCTCCTGGTCGCGCCAGTCCGTGGTTTGCGGCCGGTAGCCGGGCAATTCCATGCCGGCGTCGAGATAGTCGCTGCCGGCCAGGTCCAGATGCAGATCGGCACTGACACCCTGCTTGTCCAGGCTGGCGCTCAGGGTGCCATCATCCAGGTACGTCTCTGCCGGCAGTGAAGGGTCATCATAGCTGAACCCGCCGGCGCCCAGCCGGACGGTGAGGTCGGCGCTGTCCAGCCTGCCGGCCTTCAGGCTGGCCGCTGCCCGGGCGTTCATCAGGCTCGTAAACTGCACGGGGGTGGTGAACATCTCCTCGAGCACTGTCAGCGGAAATCGTTCCAGGCGCAGGGTCGCATCCAGCGTGCCCCGGGGATCGCCCTCCGCGTGGAGGCACAATTGCGAGAGGTCCTGCATCAGGCAGGTATCCGGAATCTCCACGTGCTGCGGCCCGAGGGTCAGCGCAACCGGCTGGTTCAGGGACCACAATCCCGTGTGCGGCATCCGCCATTGCGCCTGTTCGAGCATCCCCCGCCAGCGCTGCGCCTGCCAGCCGCCGCCGAATTCCACATCCAGTCGCTGTTCGTCCCCCGCTGCTGCCAGGACCAGCCGGTGCTTTTGCCAGGTCCCGGAAAAATCCAGTGTTGCCTGTGCATAGTGCAGATTTCCCAGTTCCATCCCGTCCATGCGCGCGCTCACCGACTGAGCCGCGGATTCCTGCATTCTCAGTGCCAGGTCGCACCTGAGGGCTTGCATGGAGAGCGCAGGGCCGGCGATTGTCCGGCCATCCAGGTGTGCATCGATTCGGGGACGGGCGGCGTTGCCGCCGATGCTGGCGGTTGCTTCCAGTGCACCGGACCAGTCCGGCAGCAGGGCGGCGAGATCGGGGGCGACAAGCCGGGTGTTCACGGACCACCGGTCCGTCAGTGTACCGCTTGCGGTCAGGACGTTTTTACCGGAGACCAGACGCAGCCGCCGGATCGCGAGATTGTCACCATCCCTGGCGATGTCGGCCTGGCCGGCGACGGGGTAGCCCCGCAGCGTACCCGTCAGCTGCTCGACGGCCAGTGCCAGGCGCCAGGTTTCGCCGGACGTCTCGCCCGAGGTGTTCACCCGGCCGCTCAATTGACCCGGCCAGTCACCCCAGTGCCTGCCGGGATTGAGGTCTTTCACGGCGAGGTTCGCCTCCCACTGCAATGCCGGTGACCAGGTCAGGCTGCCGGTGCCCTCGACCGTTCCGTCCAGTGTCCGGCCGCTCAGTCGTGCGATGGACAGATGCCGAAGATCTCCCGTGCCGGAGAGTGTCCAGTCGCCGGCAGGGATGCCGCCGCCGGCGACACCGACTTGCGCATGCATCCGGTAGTCCCGCAGCCGGCCCTGCGCGGCAAGCCGGCCGCTCGTTGTCAGGTTTTCCTCGCTGTCCGGGGTATAGGTCCATTGCAGGTCGAGGTCGCTGTCCGCCGCTGCCTGCAGGCCGATTTCGCCGGCGAGCGTCGCATCGATTTCCCTGCCGACCAGACGCAGCGATGCGATGTGCAGCCGCTCGGCGTCACCCCGGGCCGCCAGGCGAAGCTGTCGGGTATGCAGGGGCTGGTCGCTGATCCCCGTCACCTGGATGTCGCGAATGTCGGCTTCGACAAGCTGAATCACGAAGGGCAGTCGCGGATATGGAAAGGAGAAATCCACCTCATCCAGACTGAACGAGGTATCGCCGCCGATTTGTATGCTGACCTGGTTCGCGTCCAGCCGGTCTATCCTAAACCGGCCGTCGAGCAGTTGCCGGGGTGACCACGCCAGGGTCAGTTCGGCAATCTCGTAGCGATCCCCGTCGAGCGCCAGTTTCAGTCCGCGGATCTCGATCCTCCGGCCCAGTTGCCCGTGGATGCTTTCGATGCTGGAACCCCCGCCGAGACTGGCGACACCCAGCTTGCCCAGCAGCTGCAGCCCGGGCTCGGTCCAGGTCATGAAGTACAACAGCCCGGCGAGCAGCAGGAACATCGTCAACAGGCTTCCCAGCATGACCCGCAGCAGTTTCATTGCCTAGAAATCCGGGCCGAAGGTGATATGCAGGCGCCAGGGATCGCCCGCATCGCTGATCGCCGAAGCGACGTCCACGCGCACCATACCGACGGGGGAGGCCCAGCGAATGCCGACGCCGATGCCGCTTTTTGCATCCATGGGCCAATCGTTAAAGGCGTTACCCGCGTCCCAGAAAACGGCGCCGTACCACTTGTCGATAAAGCGGTAGTTGAATTCGACACTGCCGACCGCCAGGTATTTGCCGCCGATAACATCGCCGCTGTTGTCGGTCGGACCCAGCGACTTGTATTTGTAGCCGCGCACGCTGTTGTCGCCGCCGGCAAAGAAGCGGTTGGAGGCGGGCAGTTCGTCGATACTGTCGACAACGCTGGCGCCCGCTTCCGCGCGCGTGACCAGGCGCCAGTCCCGGCCGAGCGGGTAGATCAGCTTGCCCCTGGCGATGCCCTGCAGGAAACTGGTGTCCGACAGCAGGTGCTTGTCGGCACCCGATGTCTCCATTTCAAGACTGAAACCCTTGCGCGCGACCAGGCGGTTATCCGCGTCGACCAGCGACCAGCTGAGTTTCGGGATGAGCAGATTGGAAAAATCGCTGCCTTCGCCAACGTCGTAGTCTTCCTTTTTATAGCCCAGTGACAGTACCTGGCGCCATTTATTGTGTTGGCTGTTGTGACTGATGCGAAGTTCCCTGATCCTGCTCGTTACGTTCTCGGTGTCTTCGTGCCGCAGCGAGCTCGTGAGTTCGAGCACATCGGTTTGTGGCCTGGACAACGGGATGAAATAGGTGGCGCTGATATCCTGTTTCACTTGCGATGCCGAGGCCTCGGCACCCAGGTGGTGTCCTCGCCGGTTGATCTTGCGATAAACCCAGTCGATACTCACCTGGGGTCCGGTATCCGTCGAATACCCCAGGCCAAAGCTGTATTTCTGGTTCTTGCGCGGTATCAGGTTGACTACCAGGGGGACCTCGGTAACGCCTTCCGGCACCGGCAGGGGAACGATATTCACGGCGGAAAAGTAGTTGCTGTCGACCAGATCGCGTTGCAGTTTCTGCAGTTTGCGGCTGGACCAGACATCGCCGGTACTGAACGGGATATAGGAGTGCAGGAGCTTTTCCGAGAGCTCCGATCCGGTAAAGCTCACCGGCCCGAACCGGAACCGCTCGCCGGTGTCCAGGCGCAGAATAACCTCGGCCCGGTTGTCTTCCTGGTAGACACGTACCTCGCTCACGCGGTACGCCGCGTTGCGGTAACCGCTGTCCTGCGCGGTCAATAACAGGCGGGTCTTGGCGCGCTCGTAGTCGGCATGGATCAGCCGGTCACCGGCCTTGATCGGCAGACCTTCGATGGCTGACTTCAGCGCGGCCTCATCCCGGCCCGGCCCCTCGATATCGATATCGAGGGAACTGATGATCATCGGTGGACCGGGGTCGACGCGGTAGGTGGCGGTCCAGTTCCCGTCCTCGTGCGCTAGGCCGGCCTCGATCAGCGGATGGTAATAGCCGAAGGGCTGCAGTGCCTCGCGAATCTCCCGTTCCGCACGGCCGTGATAGCGGCGAATGCGGCGCTCGGTAAGATCAGCGGCCTTTTTTTCCTGCTCGATCGTCAGATAGGAGAGAACGTTTTGCTCAAGCTGGCCGTCCAGTCCCTCCAGCCTGACGGTCACGGCGGGTGCCGCGCCTGCCTGGACGGACAGCAGGAGCAGCAGCAAAGACAGGCATATCCGGTACCGTCTGCACATAACCGGCAAGTATACATTCCCCCCTGTACGGCAGATTCCGCATTCGGACGGGCCTGCGCCCCTGGCAACGTCGTGGATTCACGGCCCGGTTGCCGGCACCGTCGATGGCATTTCATGCACAGTACCCGGTAAAAAAACACATTACCTATGCAACGGTGATTGCATGGTTCGGCGATCCCGATTTCAGATTCACGAGGGACGCCGGGACGAAAAGCTGGCTTGGTGCCGGAAAGGATGCGGCTTACTACTATCTGGGCATGGTGCAGGACGGCATGGCGCATGTGTATTACTACGCGGCAATCGTCCTGCGCAATGACGATCAGGATGTTGATGCCACCGCCAACCTGCATACAAGCCCGCTCCTGATCGGGTTCAGGGATGCGAAAGTATCCGCGGTGGCTAAAGAAGCAATAAAGAAGTATCCGGCAGTGCCAAATCCGGGAATCGCCGATTGATTCTAAAGATCAAGTGATAAAGATTCGTTTGGTCTGCAGAGCGCCTCGTGCTCACTATCAGGCAACAGCTTGCATTTGCATTCCGGTGTGCACGGCGCACCCTGCAATCGCCTTCAAGAGCTACCGCCGGCATTCCTCTTCCGTCAGGTGGTGACTAGCGGCCACCGTCGGTTGTAAACTCACTGACGACTGCCCTCTCGCGGGTGTAGTTCAATGGTAGAACTGGAGCTTCCCAAGCTTCAAACGTGGGTTCGATTCCCATCACCCGCTCCATCCATACTCTTCCGGTTAACTAAACACCATTAATTAAATTTATATATGAATAAACATAATTTAATTTATTCTATTAGAACTTATTAATATGCTTAAGAGATTATTTTTGGCATAATGCTTAACAGAATCATTCCCTTGTGTTGCCGGAGAACAGCTATGAGACCGCTCGTGACAGTAATTTCTGCCGCTATGCTGGCCGCGTTATCGACCGCCGTTTTTGCCTGGGGTTGGGGTCCATGGGGCAGCCGCAGCAACGATGGCTGGGGTTTCGGAGATTCCGAAGCGGATAACAGCGCACGGTTCGGCGGCGCCGGGATCGGTTATGGCCACCCCCCGTACCACGATTACGCACCCTATGGCTATGGCGTGCCGGCCGCGCCGGTAACCGAGCTGACCGACGAACAGAAGCAGGCGATCGCCGAGCAGCAGGCCAGGGCCGCCGAGTACTTCAAGACCATCCAGGCGCAGGTGGCGGAGTTCCATGCCAGTAATCCCAATCCGGTTTTCGAGATGCAGCGCGTCCTGTTCGAGGAGCGCGACGCCCATTTCCGGGAGATGAACGAGTTTATGCGCGAAATGCAGGAAGACATGGACAGGAACATCCAGGAGTCCATGCAGTACCGTCCCTATGACATGGATCAGCCGGTGTATCCGGAACGGGAGGCATGGCGGCAGGATATGGAAGCGCGAATCGCAGAGTCCCGCAAGGCTGCCGAGGAGCGCCACAAGACCGCCGAGGAGCGATTCGAGGCGCTCAGGAAGGACCATACCGACAGAATGAACGGGCTGAACAGGAACCGGCCCGGCGCATAGGCGAACTCATACCTTTCCCGGCTGATAAACCGGCCGGGCCGATGCCTGAAAGGGGTATGTGGCAAAACCACACACCCCTTTTTGTTTTCAGGGATGAGCCTGCAGGGATGGTCGCTTCGGCCGGTCCCGGCAACTGTAGCCAGCGTGGCCTGCAGAGATTCAGGTAATGGGCGCTGCACGGGGTGGCTGCGGGTGAGTTTCGACACACATCCTGCTTTTATGGTGATGCGCTCGTAGGAAAGCCGCGTCCGTCTGTTTATACTGTTGGCAGCGAATGACAATTCCGGTAAGGATGGACGCATGGGCAAACCCCTGAAAATTCTTCTTGGCCTGGTAGCCTTGGTGGTCGTGCTGGTCATTGCGGCGATCATCGTGCTGCCGCTGGTCATCGATCCCAATGACTACAAGGACGAAATTGCAGCGGCCGTCGAAAAACAGACGGGCCGGACACTGACTATCGACGGCGCGATAGAATTGTCGGTGTTCCCCTGGCTGGGCCTGGATATCGGGCCGACCCAATTGAGCAATGCGGCCGGCTTCGAGCCGCCGTACATGGCGCGCATGGAGGCGGTGCAGGTGCGCGTGAAACTGCTGCCGCTGCTGCGCAAGCAGGTCGAGATCGGAACCCTGAAGCTGACGGGCCTGCAGGTGAATCTCGCCAGGGATGCCGCCGGCCAGTCCAACTGGGAGGACCTGACGGGTGCTGCGCAGGCGCCGCCGGCAGAAAGCGGCGCGGCTGCGCCGGCCGGAAGCGGCACGGGTGGCATCAAAAGCCTGGAAATCGGCGGCATTGACGTGACCGGGGCGCGATTGAACTGGGACGACCTGTCGACCAATGCGCATTATAAAATCGAAGAACTGTCATTCACCACCGGGGCGATCGAACCCGATGAGCCGTTCGATCTGGATCTGCATTTCCAGGCGGCGGCCAGCGAGCCGGCGCTCGACGGGCGGCTGGATCTCGTTGGCATGATACTGCTTGGCCGGGGCATGAAATCGCTGGATGTAAGCGATGCCCGACTGGAGCTGAATGTGCGTGGTGAATCACTACCCGGCGGTGAGGTCTCCATGGTGTTGAAGACCGACGTTGCCGTGGACCTCGAGGCCCAGACCCTGTCGCTGCCCGCCGTGGTGCTCGAGGCACTCGGACTGACCGTCACCGGTAAGGTGGCGGGGACAGCGATCGGGGGTGTAGACCCGCAGTTCAAGGGTACGCTGACGGTGGCGGAGTTCGCCCCGCGCGATGTCATCAAGGCACTGGGGCAGGAGGTGCCGGAGACGGCCGACAGCAGTGTGCTGGGCAAGGCGGCGGCAAGCCTGGCATGGGATGCCTCGACGAAACATGCTGCGGCCCGCGACTTGCAGCTGTCGCTGGATGATACCCGCATCAGCGGCAGTGCCGGAGTCAGCCAGTTCGCCGAGCCGGCAATCACGTTTGCCCTGACGGCGGACCAGCTGGATGTGGACCGGTATTTGCCGCCGGTCCCGGAGGAGGATGAGGCCGCCGCCGCGGGTGAGCAGGAGGCGGCTCCGCGTACCGGCAAGTCCGCGGCGTCCGGTAACGGTGCCGATCTGCCCCTGGATGCCTTGCGTAAACTGAATCTGGATGGCAGCCTGAAGATTGGCCGGCTGAAGGTGGCGAACCTGAATACGAGCGATATCGACATACGGATCACGGCCGGGGACGGGGTGCTGCAGATCAATCCGGTAAAGGCCAGTCTGTACCAGGGATCGATGCAGGGTAACGTGAGGTTGAACGTCAAACAGGATACCCCGCGGTTGAACATCAAGGAGAAGATCACCGGTGTACAGGCCGGGCCGCTGCTGAAGGACCTGACGGGGGATGACAAACTTCAGGGTACCGCCGACGTCAGCGCCGATCTGAAGGCGGCCGGGGCGACGCCGGAGGCAATCAAGCGCACGCTGGATGGCAGCAGTGCGTTTTCCTTTACCAACGGCGCCGTCAAGGGTGTGAACATCGCATCCGTCATCCGCAACGCCCAGGCCAAGCTGAAGGGCCAGACGGTGCCGGAGGGCAGCCAGTCCAACCAGACCGATTTCGCGGAGCTGAGCGGCACGACAAAGATCACCAGGGGCCTGGTCAGGAACGACGACCTGTCGATGAAGTCGCCCCTGCTGCGCCTGACCGGCAAGGGCGAAGTCAGTCTGCCGGCGGAGACGATCGACTACACCCTGATGGCCAAGATTGTCGGCAGCCTGGAAGGGCAGGGCGGCAAGGCACTGGGGGAGCTCAAGGGCGTTGCGATTCCCGTCCACGTGGGCGGTACTTTCGGCAAGCCGACCTATGCACCGGACCTTGGGGCGGCGCTGAGTGAGACGGCCAAGGCCAAGGTCGAGGAGAAGGTGGAGCAGGAGAAGCAGAAGATCCAGGAAAAGCTGGGCGACGAACTGTCGGACAAGCTGCTGAAGGGTCTTTTCAAGTAGGCTGCCGGTGCGCCGGTGTGTCGCGTGCTTGTTGCTGGTACCGCTGGTCGCGGGGGCCGGCGAGATACTGGATTCGGACGTCGAACTCGATGACGGCACCTACCGCATCACCGTCAATGCCAGGATTGACGCCCCCCCGGCCACCGTCCATCGGTTGCTCACCGATTATGACCACCTGTCCCTGATCAATCGGTCCATCGAGGAAAGCCTTATCGTGCAGACCTACAGTCCGGTCGAACACCGCGTCCATACCGTGATCAAGGCCTGCATCCTGTTCTTCTGCCGGCGGGTGACCCAGCTGCAGGACATCACCCAGTACGACGACGGGAGCATCAAAGCCGTCATCCTGCCGGAGGGGAGCGACTTCCGGCACGGGACCGCCCGCTGGGAGCTGGCGGCGGACGGCCAGGGGACACGCATGCATTTTACCGCCGAACTCGAACCGGCGTTCTGGATTCCCCCGCTGATCGGGCCTTGGCTGTTCGAGCGCAAGATCGTCCAGGAAATCCGGGAAAGTGCCTGGCACATGGAGATGGCCGCAGGCGGCGGGCAAGCGGGATGAAAACATGAATCCCGGCGCGGCCCTGCTGGACTGGTATGCGCACAACGGGCGCAGGGACCTGCCGTGGCAGATCGACCCGACTCCCTATCGGGTCTGGGTGTCCGAAATCATGCTGCAGCAGACGCAGGTGGCGACGGTCATCCCGTACTACGGACGTTTCACGGCGCGCTTCCCGGATGTGGCCGCCCTGGCCCGTGCCAGCCGGGACCAGGTGCTGCATTACTGGTCGGGTCTGGGGTATTACACCCGGGCGCGCCATCTGCATGCAGCGGCGCAGGACATCGTGGCGCACCATGCGGGTGAGTTCCCCGGGGATTTCGCGGCGGTGCTGGCGCTGCCCGGCATCGGCCGCTCCACGGCCGGGGCCATCCTGTCGCTGGCCTGCGGCCAGCGGCATCCCATCCTGGACGGCAACGTGAAACGCGTCCTGGCGCGCTTTCATGCCGTCGACGGCTGGCCGGGTCGGGCACGGGTCCAGCAGACACTGTGGAAACTGGCGGAGCGCCACACCCCGAAGACCCGGGTGGCCGAATACACCCAGGCCATCATGGACCTGGGCGCCACCGTCTGCACGCGAACTCGCCCGGACTGTGCGCACTGCCCGCTCAACACCGGCTGCGCGGCCCTTGCCGGCGGCCGCCAGGCGGCATTTCCGGCGCGACGGCCGCGCAAGGCAGTGCCGGTACGCAAGGCGATGCTGCTGCTGGTTTGCAATGACCGCAACGAGGTGCTGCTGGAGCAGCGCCCGCCGGCCGGTGTCTGGGGCGGGCTGTGGAGTTTTCCGGAGGCGGCTCCCGGTACCGACTTGACGGCGTGGTGCCGCGATACCCTGGGCATGGCGCTGCACGAGCAGGAGACATGGCCGGAGCGCCGGCATACCTTCACGCATTTCCACCTGGATATCACCCCGGTGCTGGCCCGGGTCGGTACCAGGGAAGACCGGCTGATGGAAGGTGGCAACCGGCTCTGGTATAACATCGGGCATGGCGAAGAGCGCGGGTTTGCCGCGCCCGTTGCGCGACTGCTGCGGCAACTGTCGGAACGGCTGGTGGAGAAAGCATCACATGACGCGAAGCGTACACTGCGTAAAACTGGGTAAAGAGGCGGAAGGACTGGATGTGCCGCCCTATCCCGGTGAACTCGGCCGGCGGATCTTCGAGAACGTGTCCAGGGAGGCCTGGCAGCAGTGGCTGCGGCAACAGACCATCCTGATCAACGAGCACCGCATATCACCGATTGACCCCGAGGCCCGCAGGTTCCTGGAGTCGGAAATGGAAAAGTTCTTCTTCGGGGGCGGCTCGGAACTGCCGGGCGGTTTCGTTTCGCCGGAGAGCCTGAAATAGGTCTGCCGGTCCTGATCGTTTTCCGCGGTGGCAAGGTACAGGGATTGAAAACCTTTCTCGCGCAAAGACGCCGGGGCGCAGGGCTATTCGTCACAAGCAACGCAGCACTGACGCGATGACGAGCAGAACAGTTTTGCATCTCCCTTATATCCGGCAACAGGTGAAATGAAGTGAAAGGCATCATCCTCGCCGGCGGCAGCGGTACCCGGTTGTATCCGTTGACGCGCACCGTCAGCAAGCAGCTGATGCCGGTGTATGACAAACCGCTGATCTACTACCCGCTGTCCACCCTGATGCTGGCGGGCATCCGGGAAATCCTGCTGATCTCCACGCCGCAGGATTTGCCGAACTTCAGGCAGCTGCTGGGGGACGGGCGGCAACTGGGGCTCGAGTTCCACTATGCCGAGCAGCCGAGCCCGGGCGGGCTGGCCGAGGCCTTCCTGATCGGGCGGGATTTCATCAATGGCCAACCCTCCTGCCTCATCCTGGGCGACAATATCTTCTACGGCCACGGTCTGGGGGGCACCCTGCGTCAGGCCGCGACCCTGACCGAGGGTGCGACCGTATTCGCCTACCGGGTGCGCGACCCGCAGCGCTACGGCGTCGTCGAATTCGGTCGCGACGGTCAGGTGCTCGGCATCGAGGAAAAGCCGGTCCTGCCGAAATCGGGCTATGCCGTCACGGGATTGTACTTCTACGACGCGCAGGTGGTGGATATTGCGGCCGGCCTTTCGCCCTCGGCGCGCGGGGAGCTGGAGATCACCGACGTCAACAATGTCTACCTCGGGCAGCAGACCCTCCAGGTGGAGCGGTTGGGGCGCGGCACCGCCTGGCTGGATACCGGTACCCATGAGGCGCTGCTGCAGGCCGCCACCTACATCGAGGCCATCGAGCAGCGCCAGGGGCTGAAGATCGCCTGCATTGAAGAGATCGCCTTCCGCATGGGCTACATAACCGCCGGGCAGCTCGAGCAGCTCGCCCTGCCGATGCGCAACAACAGCTACGGTGCCTACCTGCTGGATGTCCTGAAGGAGGCATAGGCGCCGGCGTGAAGGTCACTCCCAGCGATCTCCCGGAAGTCATGCTGGTCGAGCCGGACATCTTCCACGATGCGCGCGGCTTCTTCATGGAGAGCTGGCATGCCGAAAAATACCGGGATGCCGGGCTGCCCGGCGAATTCGTCCAGGACAATCACTCCCGCTCGGGGCGCGGCGTGCTGCGCGGCCTGCACTACCAGCTCGAACACCCGCAGGGCAAGCTGGTACGCACGGCGATGGGTGAGGTGTTCGACGTAGCAGTCGACATCCGCCGGGGTTCGCCGCACTTCGGCAAGTGGGTCGGCATGCTGCTCTCCGCTCAGAACCATCGCCAGTTGTATATTCCGCCCGGTTTCGCCCACGGATTTTGCGTGCTGAGCGAGCAGGCGGACGTGCTGTACAAATGTACCGTGCCATATGTCCCGGGTGACGAATACGGCATTGCCTGGAACGATCCCGACCTTGCCATCGCCTGGCCGCCGCTGGATTACCGGCTGAGCGAGAAAGACAGCCGCTACCCCGTGCTGCGGGACAGCAAGCACCTGCCGGACTACCGGGTGGACTGATGCGGATCCTGGTCACCGGTGCATCCGGTCAGTTGGGCCACGAGGTTGTCGGGGTGTTCACGCGGCTGGGACATGTGGTACTGGCGCCGACCGAGCAGGAACTGGACTTCCTGGAGCCCGAGCGGATGGCGGCAGCCGTTCGTACAACGCGGGCGGACTGGGTTATCAACTGCGCGGCCTACACCCGGGTCGACCAGGCCGAGAACGAGCCGGAACCGGCGTTTGCGGTCAATTGCGCCGCCGCCGGGCGGCTGGCCGGAGCCGTGGCGGCATATGGCGGACGCCTGCTGCACGTATCCACGGATTTTGTCTTCGATGGCCGACTCGCGCGGCCCTACCGGGAGACCGATGCGCCCAACCCGCTGGGTGTGTACGGCCGCAGCAAGCAGGCCGGCGAGGCGGCGGTGCTGGCAGCCCTGCCCGGGGCCACAGTGGTGCGCACCGCCTGGCTCTACGGGGTGCACGGACACAATTTCGTGAAGACCATGCTGCGGATTGCGGGGGAGGGGAAGCCGCTGCGCGTGGTCGCCGACCAGATCGGCTCGCCCACCTGGGCAAGCGACCTCGCGGGTGCGATCGCCGTGCTGGTTGGCCTGGGGGCGGACGGCCTGTTTCATTACGCCAATGCCGGCAGGACTTCCTGGCACGGTTTTGCTGTGGCCATCCTCGAGGAGGCGGCACGGGTCGGGTTCGCCATCCGGACGGAGCGTGTGGAGCCCGTCACCACCGCGGAGTATCCGACCGCCGCGACCCGGCCCGCCTGGTCCGTGCTGGACACGGAAAAGATTCAGCCGCTGCTGCCGGCATCCATTCCGGGATGGCGCGACAGTCTCGGGAACATGCTCGGGGAACTGTATCGATGCGCAGACTGCTGGTAACCGGCGGCGCCGGCTTCATCGGATCGAATTTCATCCGCTACTGGCTCGGGAAATACCCCGGGGACCGGGTCGTCAACCTGGATGCGCTGACCTATGCCGGCAACCTCGAAAGTCTCGCCGACATGGAGACGGCGCCGGGCTACCGCTTCGTCCAGGGGGACATCAATGACCGGACGCTGCTCGTGCCGCTGCTGGCCGAGGAAGGGATCGACACCCTGGTCAACTTCGCCGCCGAGTCCCACGTCGACCGGTCAATTCTCGGCCCTGAGGCCTTCATCCGGACCAACATCGAGGGGACGTTTGCCCTGCTGCAGGCGGCGAAGGCGGTCTGGGGCGATTTCAGCGGCGGGCAGCGCTTCCTGCATGTCTCCACGGACGAGGTCTACGGCAGCCTGGACGCGGACGAGCCGGCGTTCGACGAGCGCCACGCCTATGCGCCGAACAGCCCCTATTCCGCCACCAAGGCGGCGGCGGACCATCTGATACGCGCCTGGCGCCGGACCTACGGCATGCCGCTGCTCACCACCAACTGCTCCAACAACTACGGCCCCTGCCAGTTCCCGGAGAAGCTGATCCCGCTGACCATCCTGAATGCGCTGGAAGGCAAGCCTATTCCGGTCTACGGGGACGGCCGGCAGATTCGCGACTGGCTGTACGTGGAGGATCACTGCCGCGGCATCGAGGTGGTCCTCGACCGGGGCCGGCCGGGTGCGGTGTACAACATCGGCGGCGGCAACGAATGGCGCAACATCGACATCGTGAACCTGATCTGCGACCGGCTGGATGCGCTGCACCCGGGAACCGCCGCCCGCCGGGAGCTGATCCACTACGTGCAGGACCGGCCTGGCCACGACCGGCGCTATGCCATCGACGCCTCGCGTATGCGCACCGAACTGGGGTGGACGCCGGCGTACGATTTCGCGACCGGCATCGAAGCGACCATCCAGTGGTACCTTGCCAATATCGACTGGTGCGACCGGGTGCGCAGCGGCGAATACCGTGACTACTACCGGCAACAGTACGGCAAGGACTGAAGCGCTAACCGGGGGGGAATCAGGCACTTATGGCAAAGAACCTTGACTCCCCGGCGTGCTCCCGGTTTAATACGCCGCTCGTCACCCGTACGACCAGGTAGCCCGGTCAGCAGGGCAGGGAGCGAGGCCGGAGAAGGCGAACGTCCGATGAATGTTCGTCCCCCTGGTCCCGGACGTGGAAGTCCGGGCCGGAATACGGCACCAGGGACGGTTTGATGCACAAGATACGGCCAGGTAGCTCAGTCGGTAGAGCAGGGGACTGAAAATCCCCGTGTCGGCAGTTCGATTCTGTCCCTGGCCACCATAATTACCTAGCTACATCATGCGGTTATAACGCCTTCGCTGGCGACTTGCTTCCCTTGCGTTGTGTCAGCGTGACCAAATCGTGACATCGGTTTGTCCAATTGTGCGACTGCAGCACGCACATTGTCCGGTGACAAGTGGGCATAGCGTTCGGTCACAACGACCGAGGCATGTCCCAGCAGGTCACGCACCTCTGCCAGTGGAACACCAATACCAACCAACCAGGCCGCGCAAGTATGTCGTAGATCGTGGATGTTAAAGTCCTCGATCCCTGCGCGACGGCAGGCTGTCTTGAAGCTCCGTCTGACCAGTGTGATTCGTGTTCCGTCTTGCTTGGCAAATACCCATGGGCTTGCCGGGCAATGCTTCGCACGAAATCGCAGCCGGTTCAGGATCGCCTGACGCGCCATTTCATTGAGGGGAACCGAACGCCGTTTACCCGCCTTGGTATGGTCTGCCTCCAGGAACAGTAAGCGCTCCTGCAAGTTGACCCGACGCCATTCAAGGCCAAGCAATTCACCCGAACGGCAACCGGTATTGAGTGCCAGCCGAATGAAGTCTGCCAGGTGCTGCGCCTTCGGTTCGCTTTCCGCGGTCTGAATGAGCAGCTCAGCCTCTTCACGGGAGATCCAGCGTGTCCTCCCCTCGTCTTCCTTGAGTTTTCTTCCTTTTGCCACATTGGGCAATTCCCAATCCCACTCACGGATTGCATAGTTGATAGCCGATGAAAGCAACGCAATCTCACGATTGATGGTTGCGTTCCTCACGCCATCGCCTTTGCGTAATGCGATGTACTCGCGAACATCAATCGGTTGCAGGGTGTTCATCACCCGCCCACCAAAATGACGCCGCAGGTGTCGCGTACGCATCCGGTCCTTGTCGGCACTACGCTTCTCGTCCGCTGTGGCATTGAGATACCCCAGCATCAATTCGTCGAACAGTCTTGGCGGCTGTTCTTCCCATTGTCGCTGGCGGTACGTTTCGAGCTTCCACTTGGCCTCGAGGGCTTTCGCTTCCGCCTTGTT
>Ga0210096_1000021_pt1 | contig 105576 bp, 110 predicted proteins | sample China_Galinas_PW_4_FD_184864 | JGI IMG/M metagenome (GOLD analysis project Ga0210096, IMG submission 184864) | Wetland microbial communities from San Francisco Bay, California, USA, that impact long-term carbon sequestration - China_Galinas_PWA_D2... | ecosystem: Environmental > Aquatic >...
CTCCTTGGCGTTGACACCTGAGGGGTTCGCCGTCGGTCGCCCCTTCCTTGCCGGCGTGTCAGCGGGTCACGCCGTCGCGCTCAGCGCCCGGTCTCCTGCAAATCGGCCTGAGATCCCGAAAGTCGAGGTACCCATTTAACCGGACTAGAATGCAGGCATCGCCACTCCTCAAGCCGGAAAGCACTATCCGCGCTCCCTGGGCGAGTTCCAGGCCTGGTTCCGGACCGACGCCGACTGCCTCGACTACCTGGAGTGGCTGCGCTGGCCGGACGGCTTTCGCTGCCCGCGTTGCGATCACGCCGGCGGGTGGCGCGCCGCTGACGGCCGCTTCAAGTGCGCGGCCTGCGGGGGGCGCACGTCGACCACGTCGGGAACGATCTTCGACCGCACCCGCACCCCGCTCACAGTCTGGTTCGCCGCCTGCTGGCTGTTCGCCTCCGAAAAGGACGGGATCTCGGCGCTGTCGCTGAAGCGCCAGCTGGAAATCGGCTCCTACCAGACCGCGTGGGCGATGCTGCACCGGATCCGCTCGGCGCTCATCCGTCCGGGCCGGGAGCGCCTGGGCGGCGCGGTCGAGGTCGATGAGACCACCTTCGGCGGCGAGGAGGCGGGGCTCGCCGGCGGGAAGGCGAGGGGCGAGAAGAAAGTGCTCGTGGGCGTGGCGATCGAGCGGACGGAGCCCAGGGGCTTCGGCCGCTGCCGCATGGCGCCGCTTGCCGACGGCTCGGCCTCCTCGCTGCGCGCCTTCCTCACCGCCAACGTCGAGCCGGGCGCGACGGTCATCACCGACTGCTGGCAGCCCTACCGCCCGGCGACCGAGGGGCTCTACGCCCACGAGCGCCTGCCCGGCGCCCAGCGGGAGCGGGCCCACGAGCTGCTGCCCGGCGTGCACAAGGTCTCCTCGCTCGCCAAGCGCTGGCTGCTCGGCACCCATCAGGGCTCGGTCGAGGCGGCCCACCTGCCTGCCTACCTGAACGAGTTCGCGTTTCGCTTCAATAGGCGCCGCTCACGCAGCCGCGGGCTCGTCTTCCACCGCGTGCTCGAGCTCGCCGTTGCACACGAGCCGGTGCGCTACGGCGAGCTGATCGCCAAACCGCGGCCGAGCAAAGCGACGCGCCGCCCGCCGATCAGCCGCGGCCGGCCCCCGAGCCTGGACCGGCCGCCTGCCGGTCGACCGTGGCGGTCCGGTTAGATGGATACCCCACTTTGTCGTCGCGATACATGCTTAATCTGGCTCTGTGCCTGCCCTTGGAGCTGGGACCGTTCGCCTGCCTGTCGAGCCTACGTACATGCGGAATCAGGGAAGCCGCCGCCGTGATCTCGATAATCGCCCGGCCGTGAAGACGAACTTCTACGTTGACGCCTTCAACCTCTACTACGGAGCGTTGAAGGGCACGCCCCACAAGTGGCTCGACCTGGCCGCGCTGTTCGGGCGCGTCTTCCCCCGCAACGAGATTCACCGCATCCGCTACTTCACCGCCCGGGTCGAGAACCGGCCGCCTGATTTCCGTCAGCCCGAGCGGCAGGCGGCGTACTTCCGAGCGCTGGAGACGATCCCGAACCTCTCGATCCACTACGGCCAGTACCGCACCCGGCCGACGCAGATGCTCCTCGCGAAACCGCGGCGGGCGGGGCCAAGAACCGTCCGCGTGCTCAAGACCGAGGAGAAGGGTTCGGACGTGAACCTCGCCTCCTACCTGCTCCTCGATGCCTTCCGCGGAGACTGCGAGGTCGCGGTCGTGGTCTCCAACGATGCCGACCTCAAGACGCCCATCGAGCTGGCGATCACGGAGCTTGGCATTCAGGTCGGCGTACTCAATCCCCATCCACCGAAGAAGCGCAGCCTCGATCTTCGCCCGACCTTCTTCAAGCAGCTACGTCGTGGCCCGGTCGAGGCAAGTCAGTTCGAGCCGGTTCTGAGCGACGGCCAAAGTGAGATTCGTAGGCCCGACGGCTGGTAACGGCCCCTGAAATCGCTGAGGCCCGCCAAGGCGGGCCTCGCACCCAGCCACCGAAGCGACTGGGGGGATAGGGGAAGGATACCCGCATCCGGCGGACGCAGCAAGCCCAGCGACTCAGGTGGTCAGCGGCCCGCGCGCGCGTTTTGGCGTCAGCGCGCGTCAGCGCGCCGTTTTCGAGGCGAACCTGGCTCTACAGAGCGCGAAACGGCCGAACTCGGTGGGACTGCATGGCAAGCAGACGCTCTAGCCAGCTGAGCTACAGCCGCATGAGGGGGCGAGTATAGCCCTGGTCAGGCGGCGTGCTCGGTGAGGCGGCTCATTTCGTTCGCACGACGCCCGAGGCGCAGCGTTTGGCGTGGCGGCGGAAACAGGCCGCCGTCCCGCCCCGGCGCTCAGCTCCCGTCGAGCGCGGCGTTGACCAGCCGGTCGGCCTCCGCGTTCTCGGCGCGGCGCACGTGGCGGATCGACCACCGTCCGTCGAACGGGCGCAGAGCCCGCTTCACCTCGCCGTGCAGCTCGCGCAGCGCCGTGTCCTTGACCTTGTAGCGGCCTTCGACCTGGCGCACGATCAGCTCCGAATCGCCGATCAGCTCCAGCTCCTCCGCCCCCAGCTCGGCCGCCCGCTCGATCCCGAGCAGCAGCGCCCGGTACTCGGCGACGTTGTTGGTCGCCGTGCCGATCCGCTCGCCCCGCTCCTCGAGCACCTCGCCCCCGGCGCCGCGGACGACCGCGCCGATCGCCGCCGGCCCCGGGTTCCCCCTCGCGCCGCCGTCGACGTTGACGGTCAGCTTCACGCCGGGACCCCGAGCGCCAGCCGGCCGCCGTCCTCGGCGTGCGCGTTCCACTCGCGGGCCGAGCCGTCCAGTTGCTCGACCTCCTCGCCACGGCCGAGCTGGAAGACGGCCCGCAGCTCGTCGCCCAGGTCCACCCCCCACTGGTACCAGCAGAGGTCCCAGGCGACGGTGATCCGCACCTCGCTCGGCGAGCCGGCGGCGGCGCCGACCGAAACCCGCGGCACACCCAGCGTGCGCGTCAGCCCCGACACCGTGCGCGCCGCCTCGCTGGCGTTGAAGCGCTCCACGGCCCGGTCGAGGCGGCCGCGCGGCGACTCGCCGGGCTCTGGCTCCGGCCGGCGGCCGACGTTGGCCCCGGCCGCCGCGGGGTCGACCCAGCCGAGCCGCTCGGCCCGCCCGCGGCAGAGCTCGCAGACCCGTCGCAGGCCGTCCCTGGGGCTCATGTAGGTGCGGATCCGCTCACCGGCCAGGATCGTGCGACCGCACACCGCGCAGGTCTCGTCGGGGCTCATCTCTCCGAGTCGGCGCCGGCCACGCGCGTCAGGACGTCTCCTGCAGCGAGGACTTCAGCCTCATCACGGCCTTCGTGTGCAGCTGCGAAACGCGCGACTCGGTGACCCCGAGCACCTCGCCGATCTCGCGCAACGTCAGGTTCTCGTAGTAGTAGAGGGCGACGACGAGCTGCTCGCGCTCCGGCAGCCCGGCGATCGACTCGGTCAGCCGGTCCTTGACCTCGCTGCTGGCGAGCGATTCCTGCGGGTCTTCGGCGCGCGGGTCGGAGATCGTGTCGAGCAGCGAGACCGAGTCGCCGGAGGAGTCGGAGATCGTCCACAGCTCGTCCAGCGCGTAGATCGAGGAGTTGGCGATCTCCAGCAGCGACGTCTGCAGCTCCTCCTCGCTGAGGCCGACCTTCGCGGCGAGCTCGGCCTCGGTCGGCGCCCGCTGCAGCTGATGCTCGAGCTTCGACTGCGCGGCCTCGATCTCGCGTGCCCGCGCGCGCACCGAGCGCGGCACCCAGTCGAGCGAGCGCAGCTCGTCGATGATCGCGCCGCGGATCCGGGTCATCGCGAAGGTCTCGAACTTGATCCCCCGCTCGGGCTCGAAGCGCTCGATCGCCCCGATCAGGCCCATCAGGCCGTAGGAGATCAGGTCGGCGTCTTCGACGTGCGAGGGCAGGCCGGCGCCGAGCCGGCCGGCGACGAATTTGACCAGCGGCGAGTAGGCGACGACGAGACGCTCGCGCGCGGCCCTGTCGCCGTCCTCCTTGTAGCGACGCCACAGATCACGCAGCTCGACCTCTTTTACGCCGGTTTCCATGAAGCTCGCTCGATTCTATGGCTGGCGGGGGATCGCTTGGGCATCATGCGCGCGGATGGGTCGCAGCGTAGGCCTCCCGCAGGCGCGCGGCGTCCACACGAGTGTAGACCTGCGTGGTCGAGATCGAGGCGTGGCCGAGCAGCTCCTGGATCGCCCGCAGGTCGGCGCCGCCTTCCAGCAGGTGCGTGGCGAAGCTGTGGCGCAGGGCGTGCGGCGAGACGCCGGCGGCCGGCGCGGCCTCGCGAACCCAGCGGGCGAGGCGGCGGCTGACGTCGGAGTTGGAGAGCCGGCGGCCGCTCTTGGAGAGGAAGAGCGCGGTCTCGCGCGGCTCGGCGGCGAGCGCGTGCCGGCCCCCGTCGAGGTAGCGGCGCAGGGCGCGCTGAGCGGGCTCGCCGACCGGCAGCAGGCGCTCCTTGGAGCCCTTGCCGAGCACCCGCAGCTGCTCGGACTCGAAGTCGAAGGAGTCGCGGTCGAGGTTGACGATCTCCTCGCAGCGCAGGCCGCAGGAGTAGGCCAGCTCGAGCATCGCGCGGTCGCGCAGCTCCAGCGGCGTGCGCGCCGGGATCCGCTCCAGCAGGTCGCGCACCTGCTCGCCGCTCAGCACCCGCGGCAGCTTCTGCTCCCGCTTGGGGCTGGAGACGAGGTCGGCCGGGTTCTGGCCGACCCGCTCGCTGCGCACGAGGAAGTCGAACAGCCCGCGCACGGCGGCGAGCTTGCGCGCCACCGTCGCCGCCGAGGCCCCCTCGGAGGAGAGCTCCGCCCCGTAGCGCCGCACGTCGCGATGACGCACCTTCGCCGGCTCGAGCCCCCGGGTCCGCGCCCACTCGACGAACTGCCCCAGGTCGACCCCGTAGGCCCTGCGCGTGCGCTCAGCCAGGCTGCGCGCCCGCATGTCACGATCGAACGCCGAGAGCGCCTCGTCCCAGGTCATGGGCTTTAGATTCGGAGAAAGGAATTACGTCCCTGCGAAGGGGCGCGAAAACCTGCAGGTCCCCTAACCGATATATATGGGCGTACCGACTTCGACGCGGTCGTAGAGTTCTTCCACGTCGGGAATCGCCATGCGCACGCAGCCGTGCGAGGCGGCGGTGCCCAGCGAGGAGGTCTCTTCGGTGCCGTGGATGCCGGCGCCTTCGTAGATGCCCATCCAGCGCGCCTTGATCGGGTTGGACGGCCCGGGCGGGATGTCCTGGCCGGCGAGCGAGCCCGCCCAGTCGGATTCCGGCACGTGCCAGGTCGGGTTTTCGACCTTTTCCTGGATCGCGTAGAGCCCTTCCGGCGTTTCCAGCCCGACCTGGCCGACGGCGACCGTGTAGGTCTTGGCCAGCTTCAGGTGTTCCCAGAGCCGCAGGGTGTAGGTGGCGCGGTCGAGGGTCAGGTAGGCCGGGTACTCGGCCGCGACTTCCTTCGCCGTCACTTCCGGCTTCACCGGGTGGGTGCGGGCGGGGATCGTGTGGTCGGCGCCGGCGTTGAGCACCGCGGCCCGCAGCTGCCGGGTCAGCAGGTTGTCGCGCAGCTTGCGCCCGTACTCGGCCGGCGTCACTTCGACCGACTCGCCGCTCGCGCTGACGTCGGCGTTTCGCGGCTCGCGGTCGATCTCGTCGGCGACGTGGCGGACGAAGCGGTTGATCGCCCGCTGCGAGTAGGTGACCCGCGCGGGAACGTCTTCTTCGAGGCTCTCACCGGTCACGTAGCGCACCAGCCGTCCCGGCAGGCCGCCGGAGCGGCTCTCGTCGAGCGCTTCTCCAACCGCGCGGTCGAGGTCGGCGTGGACCTTCAGGGTCGAGCCCTCGAGCTTCCAGCTCTCGCCGTCGTAGCCGACCTTCAGCGAGTGGCGTAGCGGGGCCAGCAGCTGCCGCCCCACGGCCCGCTTCGCTTCGGCTTCGTCCATGCCGCTCACGTCGACGCCGCCGATCGTCACCCCGTCGGCGATCGTGTCGCTCTGGGAGCTGTCGTAGGCGACCGCCACGCCCACGAAGGCGAGCAGAACGAGAAGCCCCGCTATCAGGGCGATTCTGGTCTTACGACCCATCTTCAAATCTTAGGCACACGCGTCGGTCGCTCCACGGATATGTTTCGTTCTCATGCGCTCCAAGGATGAGATCCGCAAGGAAGTTTGGAAGGCGATGGACCGCGAGGGCGTCTCGCGCTTCCCCGGCGCCGAGGGCCGCATCCCGAACTTCGCCGGCGCCCGGCTGGCGGCCGAGAAGCTCGCCGGCCACCGGCTCTGGAAGCGGGCGCGGGCGGTCAAGGCCAACCCCGACTCGCCGCAGACGCAGGCGCGCCGCATGGCGCTGGAGGAAGGCAAGACGCTGATCATGGCGGTGCCGCGACTGCGCGACCCGCATCCGTTCCGCGTGCTCGAGCCGAAACGCCTCTCCAAGGCGGCGATCAAGGAGGCGGCGACGATCAAGGGCGCGCTCAAGCACGGCCGCGTCGCCGCCCTCGACGACCTGCCGGAGATCGACTTCGTGCTGACCGGCTCGGTCGCCGTCAACCTCAGCGGCGCCCGCCTCGGCAAGGGCGGCGGCTACAACGACCTCGAGTACGGGATCCTGATCGACGCCGGCAAGATCGACGACCACACGACGATCGCCACCACCGTGCACCCGATCCAGATCCTGCGCAAGCACCTGCCCGTGATCTCGCACGACCTCCCCGTCGACCTGATCGCCACCCCGCGCGCCGTGATCGAGGTCGAGCGCCAGTACGGGCGCCCGCGCGGCATCCTCTGGGACCACCTGCAGCCGCCGCAGATCCGCGAGATCCCGATCCTCGAACGGATGGGCTACGCGTAAACCGCCCGCCGCGCCCTCGGACCGCGCTGCCTCAGAGCAGCAGTTGAGCGAGGTGCAGCGTGGCGAGGGTGGGCTCGATCACTCCCGCCCTGTCGCGCACCAGCTCGGCACGCCGAAGGCGGTCCAGGCCGCGCCGCAACGCGTCACCTCCGCCGGGGACACCGGCCGCGGCCGGGCCGGCCTCTTCCATCAGCGCCTCCGCTGTCAGATGTTCGGGGCGCCGTTTGAGGATCAGCGTCAGGAGCCCGGACTCGAGCGCGGCTTCCGCATCAGTCCGTTCCGGCGCCATTGCCCGGACTTCGATCCTCCCTGGTATCTGAACGTGGACGCCCCGCAGGAGCTCGACAGGCTCGACCTCGAGCGCCGCAGCGAGGCGCAGCAAGGTGTCGAGGCGCGGGATGCGCCTACCGTTCTCCAGCAGCCCGACCTCCGTGCGGTGGAGTCCCGCCGCATGCGAGAGCTCCTCCTGCGTGATGAGCCTCTCTTGACGCACCGCGCGAAGGTTGGCGGCGAACCCTCTGGCGACCGCGCTGTCAGGCGATGCCATTCAGCGGCTCCAAACGAAGTGGGGCAATTCCCGATCCTCGGGAAGATGGCTACGCGTACTCATCCTCGCTCCCTTCCCGGCCGGCCAGGCGAAACGCGGTCTCGAGGCGCACCTCGTGCTTGCCGGGTTTGCGCAGACCTGCCGCGGCCTTCACCACGCCAAGCCTCTCCAAGAGCTCCAGACTGCTCGCGGCCTCCCACATCGACATGTAGCCGTCGAGCGCATCGACGATGTCGAGCGCCGAGAGCGGTTCGCCGATCCACAGCAACGCTTCGATGATCGCCACGCAGTAGAGGTCTTCCGCCTTCGGCGGCAGCCCCGCCCAGACATCGTCGCCGCCTGCGTTCATCGCCGTGGCCTCCGGACCGGGACGCCGCCCTGCGTATCTCGCGGCTCGATTTGCGCCCCGGCGATGGCCACTCGAGCCATCGCCGGGGCCGGGTGGCCCTTCCTAATGGTCTTCATGGGGCAATGCTATTTGCCAATAGCTCGCGATCAAATCCTTAGGTGACACTCAAAAGTGAACGATCGCGACCAATGGCCTCCACCCTGAGCACTGGCTCCGCAGACCGATTCACTGCCTGTCGGGCCAGATTCGTGCCTGTATTTCAGGCTGCCTTGCTGACCGAGACAGCCGGCAGCGCTGCCCGCCTTGACTCGAGCTTCACGTTCTCACCCCCAGAAGTTTACTCCGGATTTGCTGATCAAGGACGCCGCCGGAGATATTCTGGGAACTACAACGGTTTCATTTCGATATAGGAGTAGACTTCCGCGTTCGGTAGCGGGTTAGCGCTAGGAGAAGGCCCTATGGCAGCAAGACTCTTGATGGACGAAACCGCGCGGGAGCATCTGCGTCGATTGTCCGTCGTCTTTTCTGTCGAGCTTCGGCTGAAAATCGTGGTCGAGCTCTATATGCGGGAGATGAGTCCGAAACAGTTCTTCACGGAGTTCGGCGGGGGCTCGGTCAATCGCGTATACAAGAACTTCCTGGTATTGGAGGCGGAGGGTTGGCTCAGGCGGCTCTATACCGAAGGCCCTGGAGGAGCCCGAAGAGGCGGCATCGAGCAGTTCTACCGGGCCACCGAACCGCCGATCGTCGATTCGCCGGCCTGGGCCCTGCTTCCGTATTCGGTTCGGCTCACCTCCAGCTGGAACCTACTGCGGCAGATTGCGCCAAGACTGCGTAGAGACCTGGAAGCCCCCGAGCGTGGTCATAGGAGGCGCGACCTCACCCGCCAGACCTTCCTCCTCGACGAAGAGGGCCGGAATCGAGCCATGGCCGAGCTCCGTGCCTTCTTCCTTCGCGGCTTCGAGGAGCAAGAGGACGCCCGCCGACGCGCGCTTCGGACCGGCGAGGAACTGTTCAGGGTGGACATCTTCTTGATCGGGTTTCAAGCCTTCTACGCTGGCGCCAACCCCGCCCTCGACGATCTTCTCGTCGAGCGCAAACGGGAACCCCCGGTTGCCTTCTCAGAGCGCCTCGCTCCAATCATGGGCGACGACGCATCGCGAGAGATCATGTCGACGCTCAACCGGGAAGAAACCAGCGTCACGAAATTTCACCGGGAATTCGGCCTGGGCAGCAGACAGGTCATAAGACGGCGATTCCAGGGACTTACGGCAACGGGCTGGTCAACTCCGGGTGCGATGAGAACCGGCGGACCGAGGCGCGGTGCTGTCGAGAAGTTCTATCGACCCACTATTCCCCCTTTCCGCGATTACGTCCCCTACGCCGATCCCCCAAAGAGGCTCATCCGCTCGGACTCTTGGAGAACCTTCGAACAGCTTTGCGAGGAGCTGATCGAGGCGATCGCGTCAGGCGCCTTCGATGCGCGCACCGACCGCTGCTTGACCTGGTCCCTGCTGCGTCTGGACAATCAGGGGTGGGAACGTGTTGTCGCGGACCTCGACGCTCTGCTTGCATTCATCGAAAAGGAGCAAGCGGATGCTGGGCAGCGGATGAAGCGCTCGCATGAGGAGGCGATTCCGCTGACGGTTGCCCTGGCGGCGTTTGAGGCCCTCGAGGAGACCGACAGAGCCCCTTAGGGACTTTCGCCGCCGCGCACCGGCTCTGGAGCCGGTCGACGGGTGCTGCTGCCGCCGCATCGCGCCCGGCGACTGACGCTCGAGCCCTCGGCCCAGTGGGCCCGGATAGGATCAGCCCATGCCTGAGACGGTGATGAGCGGGTCGGTGAACTTCCCGGCCAGCGACTACGGCAACCCGGATCCCGAGTGGCTGAAGATCGACTGGCGGGAGCACCTGCGCCGGGTGCAGCTGCCCGGGGCCGAGGTGAACTACGCCGAGATCGGCGAGGGCGAGCCGGTCCTCTTCGTGCACGGGCTCGGCGGCTGCTGGCGCAACTGGCTCGAGAACCTCCCCCACTTCGGCCGCTCGCACCGCGCGATCGCGCTCGACCTGCCCGGCTTCGGCGACAGCCCGATGCCCTCCTGGCGGATCGACATGCCCGCCTACGGGCGGTTGATCCACGACTTCTGCGAGAAGCTCGGCATCGACCGGGCGGCGGCCCTGGTCGGCAACTCGATGGGCGGCTTCGTCTCGACCGAGGCGACGATCGAACGGCCTGCTCGCTTCGAGAAGCTGGTGCTCGTCTCCGCCGCCGGGATCAGCTTCGCCGAGGCCGAAGGGCGCCCGCTGGACGCGGCGACGAGCCTGCTCGAAGCCGGCTTGGCCTTCCTCGGTGGCCCGCGCCGCCTCTGGGTCAACCGCCCGCGGGGCCGCGAGTTGGCCTTCGGCCGCGTCTTCCACTACCCGAACCGGGTGCGGCCCGAGCTGCTGCGCGAGCAGATCGAGCCGAGCGTCCGGGCGCCCGGCTTCGCCGACGCGATCCGCGCGATGAGGGGCTACGACACGCGCCACCGGCTGACCGAGATCGAGATCCCGGCCCTGGTCGTCTGGGGCCTGCTCGACCGCATCGTGCCGGTCGAGGCGGCGATCGGCTACCACCGCCTGATCCCCGACTCGCGGCTCGAGCTGTTCGAGCGCACCGGCCACGTGCCGCAGATGGAGCGGCCGGCCCGCTTCAACGAGCTGCTCGACGAGTTCCTCGCCGGCTAGCGACGGCTCAGCTCGCAGACGTCGACCGGGCCGGGGCCGGCGCCGAGCTCGCGCAGGCCGGCGGCGACGGCGGCAGAAGCGACCTCCCGCGCCTTGCGAGCGGCGTCCAGCGGAGCGTCGCCCCGGGCGAGGAACGCCGCCAGGGCGGAGGAGTGGGTGCAGCCGGAGCCGTGCGAGGCGCCGTCGGGGTAGCGCTCGCCTCCGATCGCCTCGGCGTCGGCGCCGTCGAAGTAGAGGTCGACCACCTGCTCGCTGTGCCCGCCGGTGACGACGACGGCCGCCGGGCCGAGCGCCAGCACCTCGCGCGCCAGGTCCTCCTGCGAATCGCCCTCCCCCGCCCCGCTCAGCGCCCGCGCCTCGGGGATGTTCGGGGTGACGACGGTGGCGAGCGGCAGCAGCCGCTCGACCAGCGCCGTCCGCGCCGCGTCGTCGAGCAGCGGGGCGCCGCTCTCGGCGACCATCACCGGGTCGAGGACCACCGGCGCGTCCCCGACCAGCTCGAGGGCGTCGGCGACGGCGTCCACGGTCTCCGGCGTGCCGAGCATCCCCACCTTCACCGCGTCGACGCCGATGTCGGCGGCGACCGCCCGGACCTGGGCGACGATCGTCCGCGGCGAGACGGGCTCGACCGCGTCGACCCCGACCGTGCTCTGCGCGGTGATCGCCGTGATCGCGGTCATCCCGTGCACGCGGCAGCGGGCGAACGCCTTCAGGTCGGCCTGGATGCCGGCGCCGCCGCCCGAGTCCGAGCCGGCGATCGAGAGGGCGGTTGGTATGCGATCGCTCATCGACGCAGCCTACGAGTCACGCGCTACCAGAGGGTCGTCAGCGGCGGAAAGTCGTGCATCGCGCTGTCAGCCGTGACCAGCGTCAGGTCGTGCTCCAGGGCCGTGGCGACGAGGAAGCGGTCGGCGGGATCGCCTGAGGCGAACCCGTCGAGCGTCTCGCTGCGCATGGCGATCCCGTTGCTGAGCGGCACGGCGCTGGGGGCGGAGCGGCGCAGGGCGTCGAGCACCCACTCGCTCGGCGACGGGACCAGCGAGAGGCGCCCCTTGCGAGCGAGGACGAGCGTCTCCCAGGCGGAGACCGGCGAGAGGAACAATTCGCTGTCGCGGTCGGCGACCGCCTGCTCGGCGGGCCCGGAGAGCCGCTCGGGATCGAGCAGGCGCCAGAGCCAGGCATGGGTGTCGAGAAGCAACCTCACCCGCGCAGGACGTCCCACTCCTCCGGGCCCGTCGCCGGGGCGACCAGATCGCCGGCGATCTCGCCGCGCTCGCGCATCGAGCCACGCCAGTCGTCCGGGCGCTGGGGCTTCACCGAGCTCAGCTGGGCAACCGGCTTTCCCCGCTTGGTGATCACGATCGACTCGCCGGAGGCCCCGACCTCGTCGAGCAGCCGTAGGCAGGTCTGCTTGAACTGTCCTGCTGGAATCGTCTTCATGGGGATTGACCCTACCATGGACATGGGACATGGACATCCCTTCTTCTCTTGGCTTCCGTTCAGAGCTCGCCCGGCGGCTGCAGGTTGGTCCGCGTATAGACGCCGACGAGCGAGCAGTTGAGGTAGCCGAGCGCCTCGAGGTCGGCGAGGGCCGCCGCCGCCTCGGGGGCGGAGAGGGCGAGCGCGGCGGCGATCGCGTCGCCGGTCTCGGCGCCGAGCTCGAGCGCCTCCAGCACCGCCTCCTGGGTTTCGTCGAGCTCAGGGCCCGAGCGCTCGATCCGCCGCGCCCCGGGACCGAGCATCGCGTCGAGCACGTCCTGGGCGTCGCGCACCAGGCAGGCGCCGCCGGCGATCAGGTTGTTGGTCGCGACCGAGAGGCGCGAGCCGACCGGGCCGGGCACGGCGCCGAGGTCGCGGCCGAGGTCGGCCGCCAGGTCGGCGGTGATCAGCGAGCCCGAGCGCTCCGCCGCCTCGACCACGACCGTCATCCCCGCGAGCGCCGCCATGATCCGGTTGCGCGCCGGGAAGGCCCAGCGCCAGGCGCCGCAGCCGGGCGGCAGCTCGGAGAGCACCAGGCCGCTCTCGCCGATCCGCCGCCAGAGCGAGCGGTGCGCGGCGGGATAGGCGACGTCGGCCCCGCAGCCCAGCACCGCCACGGTCAGACCGCCGTCGAGCGCGCCGCGGTGAGCGCAGGCGTCGATTCCGAAGGCGAGGCCGCTCACCACGACCAGGCCTGCGCTCGCCAGCTCGCGCCCCAGCTCGCGCGCTACCTCGCGGCCGTAGGTGCTGGCGCGGCGGGCGCCGACCACGGTCACGGCCTCTTCCGGGGCGAGGCGCATCAGCAGGGTCGGGTCGCCCCTGCCGATCAAGGCCCGGGGGGCGTCGGCGGCATCGCGCAGCCCGGCCGGGTAGAGCGGGTCGTGGCGGCAGACCGCCCAGCACTCCGCGTCCCCGAGCTCCCCGCGCAGGCGCTCCTGCGGCACGGCGGCGACCTGGGCGAGCATCTGCTCGCCGACCTGCGGCGCGACCGCTTCGACCAGGTCCTCGTCGCCGAGGCGCAGCAGCTCCGGCGAGCGTCGCCCCGGGGCGCCGGTGGCGACCTTCTCGATGTAGGGGGCGAGGTGGGCGAGCAGGCGCGCGCGGCGCAGGCACTCGGGGCAGGCCTCGGGGTTGGCTTGGCTAATCACGGTCTCTCCTCCTCAGTTGCAGCGCTTGGGCGATGTGGTCGCGGTCGACGGTGTCGGTCTCCGCGAGGTCGGCGACGGTGCGGGCGAGGCGCAGCACGCGGTCGTGGGCGCGGCCGCTGAGCCGGCGGCGCCTGTAGGTGTCGGCGAGCAGCGCCGCCGCGTTCTCGGAGAGCGCCTGCTCGCGCGCCTCGCCCGGGGTCATCTCGGCGTTGCAGCGGCCGGGGCCGAGGCGCGCTTCCTGGCGCTCGCGCGCGGCGACGACGCGCTCGCGCACGGCGGCCGAGGGCTCGCCCGGAGGCCCGCCGATCTCCGCCGCGCTCGGCTGGCGGATCGCGGCGAGGATGTCCAGGCGGTCGGCGAGCGCGCCGCTCAGCTTCGACTGGTAACGGCGCACGGCGAGCGGCAGGCAGGCGCACTCCGGGTCGGCCTCCCCCCTGCCGCAGGGACACGGGTTGGAGGCGGCGACGAGCATGAAGCGGCAGGGCAGGCGCCGCGTGGCGCCGGCGCGGGAGATCGTCACCCAGCCGCTCTCCAGCGGCCCGCGCAGGGCCTCCAGGGTGTCGCGGCGGAACTCGCAGAGCTCGTCGAGGAAGAGCACGCCGCGGTGCGCGAGCGTGACCTGGCCGGGCCCGGGCGGGTTGCCGCCGCCGACCAGCCCCGCCGGGCTGATCGTGTGGTGCGGAGCGCGGAAAGGGCGGCCGCCGCCGGAGCCACGGCCGAGGCGGCCGCGGGCGCTGGCGATCCGCGCCACCTCGAGCGCCTCGGAGGGCGCCAGCGGCGGCAGGATCGAGGGCAGGCGGCCCGCCGCCAGCGACTTGCCGGCGCCGGGCGGACCAACCATCAAGAGGCTGTGGCCGCCCGCCGCGGCGACCTCCATCGCGTAGCGCAGGTGCGGCTGGCCGCGCAGGTCGGCGAGGTCGGGCGCCCCGGGGCCGGGCTCCAGCGGCAGGGCGAGCGGCTCGGGGCGCGGCGGCGTCCACTCCCCCTTCGCCAGGCCGGGGACCTGGGAGAGGCCCTCGAGGGGGAGCACCTTCAACCCCTCGACCATCGCCGCCTCGGAGCCGTTCCCGGCCGGGACGATCAGCGCCTCCGCCCCGCGCCCGCGGGCCGCCTCGGCGATCGCCAGCACGCCGGGGATCGGGCGCACGCCGCCGTCGAGCGCCAGCTCGCCGGCCATCGCGATGCGCTGGAGGCGCTCCCACTCGAGCTGCCCGGAGGCGACCAGCAGGGCGACCGCGAGCGGCAGGTCGAGCCCGGGGCCGGCCTTGCGCAGGCTGGCCGGCGCGAGGTTGGCGGTTATGCGGTGCAGGGGGAACTCGAAGCCGCAGTTGGAGAGCGCCGGGCGCACCCGCTCGCGCGCCTCGCGCACCGCGGCGTCGGGCAGGCCGACGACGTTGAACGCCGGCAGGCCCTTGTGCACGTCGACCTCGACCCGCACGGGCCGGGCCGCGATGCCGTCGAGGGTGAATGTCCGCGCCGTGGCGAGCATCGGGGGCACCCTGGACGACGCCGGCGCGCGTGTGGCGCGCAGGATCTAAATCTTCAGCGGCGGTTTCGTGAAAAAAGGCATGAGGTCGCCGGCTGCCCTAACGTCGCCGCGATGACCGAGCCCCGCCGACGCCTCGGCCGCACCGCGGAGGACCTGGTCGCGGAGCGCCTCGCGGCCGCCGCCTGGGAGATCGTCGAGCGCAACGCGCGCACCCGCCACGGCGAGCTCGACATCGTCGCGCTCGACGGCCGCGCGCTGGTCTTCGTCGAGGTCAAGGCCGGGCGCGCGGGCTCACGCTTCGGGCCGGAGCGCCCGGTGCTGGCGATCGGCCCGCGCAAGCAGCTGCGCATCCGCCGCCTGGCGACCGCCTGGATGGGCGAGCGCCGCGACCTGCCGCGCTACGACGCGATCCGCTTCGACGCGGTCGGCGTCACCTACGACCGCTCTGGCCGCGTGTTGGACTACGAACATCTCCACGGGGCTTTCTAGAGTTCGCCTGACCGAGCAGGTCGAGGACGCAGGGAGCGTGGCGTGCTCTGCACGCGAGCGACCGAGGACGCAGACATGCGCCGGTCAGGCCAGCTCCAGCTGGGCGTAGGCGACGCTCTGGAACGACCGGCGGTGCAACGGCGAGATCCCGATCCGCTCGATCGCCGCCCGGTGCTCGGGGGTCGAGTAGCCGACGTGCTCCTCGAAGCCCCAGCCGGGGTGGCGGTCGGCGACGCCCTGCATGTAGCGGTCACGGGTCACCTTCGCGATCACCGAGGCGGCGGCGATCGCGGCGCTGGTCCCGTCGCCCTCGATCACCGCCCGGTGCGGCACCGCGCACCCGCGCAGGGCGAAGCCGTCGACCAGGCAGGTCGCGCTCTCCTCCGGCGCCAGCCGCTCCAGCGCCCGCGAGAGCGCCTCGATGTTGGTCGCGTGCAGGCCGCGGCCGTCGATCCCGCGCACGCAGCGCACGACGACGCTGACCCGGCTCGCCGCCCGCAGCACCGCCGGGTAGAGCTCCTCGCGCCGCTCGGCTTTCATCTGCTTGGAGTCGTGCAGGCCGCTGAGCGCCCGTCGGTCGGCATGCGACAACGCCTCGTAGTCCATCAGCACCGCCGCAGCGACCAGCGGCCCCGCCAAACAACCCCGCCCGGCCTCATCGGCCCCGGCCACGAACCGGCTTCCCAAACCCCGGTCGAAGCTGAACAGACGTTGTGACCTCGCCAGTCGACGACGATGCGCTTTAGACGCCCCGGTGGCCACGGGGGCCCTAGAGGGTTCCGAGCCGATCGGGGGGCCAGTAGGTGGCGAAGGCCTTGCCGATGATCCACTTGCGGGGGACGGGGCCCCAGAACCGGCTGTCGTCGCTCGCGCCACGGTTGTCGCCCATCATGAAGTAGTAGCCCGGCGGAACGGTGATCGGCTTCGGCAAGTTGCAGGCGCCGGCGACCCCGCAGGGGTTGGTGTAGGGCTCGTCCGCCTTCTCCACCCCGTTGACCACGGGGTGCCCGTTGCGGACGCTGAGCCTGTCGCCGGGGCCGGCGACGATCCGCTTGATGAAGTTCTGGCTCGACTCCTGCGGCGTCGGCCGCGGGCAGGCCTCGCGCGGCGAGTGCGGGACGCCGCATTCGGTGCCCCTGTCCGCCCCCCTGGGCGGATGGAAGACGACGATGTCGCCGATCGAGGGGTCTCCGAAGTGGTAGATGAAGCGGTTGACCAGCACCCGCTGGCCGATGTCGAGCGTCGGCTCCATCGAGCCCGACGGGATCTGGTAGGGCTTGATCAGCCAGGCCTGGATCGCCAGCGCCAGACCGAGCGCCAGCGCCACGATCACGACCAGCTCGACCAGACCCCCCGCGCGGGTCTGCGGCTTCGGGACCAGCCGTCTCAGGTCGAGTCCTCGGCGTCGGGCTTCGACTCTGCCTCGGCCGCCGTGTCCTCGGTCTCCCCTGCCTCAGCCTGCGGCTCTTCGGCCTGCTCCGCGTCTTCCTCGGCCTGCGAGACGCCCTCGGCGTCCACCGCCTGCGGCTCCTCGCCGTCGGACGAGACGGGCGTCGAGATCAGCTCCTCGTCGATGCCCCAGCGGCGCTCGGCGACCCGCGCCGCCTTGCCGATGCGGCCGCGCAGGTAGTAGAGCTTCGCCCGGCGCACGTCGCCGCGCGCCGCGATCTCCAGCTTCTCGATCTTCGGCGAGTGCAGCGGGAACGTCCGCTCGACGCCGACGCCGAAGGAGTGCTTGCGGACGGTGAAGGTCTCGCGCGCCCCGGAGCCCTGCCGCTTCAGCACGATCCCCTCGAAGACCTGGGTCCGCTCGCGCGATCCCTCGATCACCTTGAAGTGGACGCGCACGCGATCGCCCGCGACGAAGGGCGGGATGCCCTTCCTCTGCTGGCGCCGCTCGATGCTGTCGATCACAGTGCTCATTGGCGAGAAAAAACCGCCGGGCCGGATGCCGGCTCCGTGCGGCTCGCGGAATCGTACCTACTCGGAATCTTTTTCGAACTGCTCCGCCCTCGCCCTGCTCTGCCCGACCCGCCACTCGCGCACCCGCTCGTGGTCGCCGGAGAGCAGCACGTCGGGCACTCCCCAGCCGCGATAGGACGGCGGCCGCGTGTAGTGCGGGTACTCGGGCATGCCCTCGAGCGTCGGGCTGAACGACTCCTCGACGGCGCTGCGCTCGTGCCCCAGCGCCCCGGGAAGCTTGCGCATCAGCACGTCGGCGACGACCATCGCCGGCAGCTCGCCGCCGGCCAGCACATAGCGACCGATCGAGATCTCGTCGTCGGCGAGCTGCGCGTGCACGCGCTCGTCGAAGCCCTCGTAGCGCCCGCAGAGCAGCGCCACGTGGCGCTCCTGCGTCAGCTCGTCGGCGAACCGGTCGTCGAGCAGGCGCCCGGTCGGCGAGAGCAGCACGACCCTCGGGCTCTCGCCGAGCGGGTAGGCGGCCTGCAGCGCCGCATCGACCACGTCCACGCGCAGGACCATCCCTGCCCCGCCCCCGTAGGGCGCGTCGTCGACCTGCCCGGCCCCCAACGGCGTCGTCTCGCGGTAGTTGAACAGCCTCAGCTCGTTCCCCTTCGCCAGCGCGTTCTGCACCGAGCGCTGGCCCTGAAACCACTCGAAGGCTTCGGGGAAGAGGGTGAAGACGTCCAGCCTCAATCGAGGATGTCCACGACGACCCTGCGGTCGAGGCGCACGGCGGCGGCCTTGGCGACGGTGCGGATCGCGTTGGCGACGCGGCCCCCTTTGCCGATCACCCGGCCCAGGTCGTCGTCGGCGACGCTGATCTCGTAGACCAGGTCGCCGTCCTCTTCCAGCTCCTCGACCTCCACGGCGTCGGGCTCCTCGACCAGCGCCTTGACGAGGAATTCCAGCAGCTCGGTCACCGGCCGGTCAGCTTCCGGACGCGGCGATGCCCTTGGTCCGCAGCAGCGCCGCCACGGTCTCCGAGGGCTGCGCGCCGTGCTCGAGCCAGTGGCGCGCGCGCTCCTCGTCGAACGCGATCGTCGAGGGCTCCGTCTGCGGGTTGTACTGGCCGATCGTCTCGATCGTGCGTCCGTCGCGCGGCGAGCGTTTGTCGGCGACCACGATCCGCCACACGGGGTTCTTCTTCGAACCCACCCTTCTGAGTCTGATCCTTACCGCCATGAGCAGCGCAGGAGGTTACAGGACCGGCCCGGCACGCCCGGACGCGAAGCGGCGGGCATCCCGGCTAGCGCCTGCGGTACTTGGGCCGCGGGGCGCCCCCGCCGGCCATCTGCGCGAGCTGCTGCGGGCTCGGCTGCTCGCCCGACATCATCATTTTCATCATCTTGCGCATCTGGTCGAACTGCTTGACCAGCTGGTTGACCTGCTGCACCCGCGTCCCCGACCCCGCGGCGATCCGCCGGCGGCGCGAGCCCTTGATGATCGCCGGGTTGGCGCGCTCCAGCGGCGTCATCGAGAGGATGATCGCCTCCACCCGGTCGAGCTCGGCCTCATCGACGTCGGCGTCCTTCAGCTGCTTCATCGCCCCCATGCCGGGCAGCATCCCGATCAGCCCGCTCAGCGGCCCCATCTTGCGCACCTGCTTCATCTGCTGCAGGAAGTCCTCCAGCGTGAACCCGTCGCCCTGGATTTTCCGCTGCAGGTCCTCGGCCTGGCGCTCGTCGACCTGCTGCTCGGCTTTCTCGATCAGGCTGAGCACGTCGCCCATGCCGAGGATGCGCGAGGCCATCCGGTCGGGGTGGAAGCGCTCGAAGGCGTCCAGCTTCTCGCCGGTCGAGGCGAAGAGGATCGGCTTGCCGGTGACCGCCTTGACCGAGAGCGCGGCGCCGCCGCGGGCGTCGCCGTCGAGCTTGGTCATCACGACGCCGTCGAACTCGGCCGCCTCGGCGAACGACTCGGCGACGCCGACGGCGTCCTGGCCGGTCATCGCGTCGACCACCAGCAGCACGTCGTGCGGCCTGGTCCGCTTGCGGATCTTCGCCAGCTCGTCCATCAGGTCGGAGTCGATGTGCAGGCGGCCGGCGGTGTCGACGATCAATACGTCGCGCTCCTCGGCGCGGGCGCGGTCGAGCGCCCAGGCGGCGATCTCCACCGGGTCGGCTTCGGTTCCCTGCTCGTAGACGGCGGCGCCGGCGCGCCCGCCGACCGTGACCAGCTGGTCGACCGCGGCGGGCCGGTAGACGTCGCAGGCCGCGAGCGCGACGCTCTTCCCCTGCTCGGCGAGGTGGCGGGCGAGCTTCGCGCAGGCGGTCGTCTTGCCCGAGCCCTGCAGGCCGGCCATCAGGATCACCGTCGGGCCGCTCGAGGAGAGGGCGAGCTCCCGCCCCTCGCCCCCCATCAGGCCGGTCAGCTCCTCGTTGACGATCTTCACCACCTGCTGGCCGGGGTCGAGGCTCTCCAGCACCTCGGCGCCGAGGCAGCGCTCCTTCAGCGACTTGGTGAAGCGTTTGACGACTTTGAAGTTGACGTCGGCCTCGAGCAGCGCGAGGCGGATCTCGCGCATCGCCGCGTCGACGTCGCCCTCGCCCAGCTTGCCGCGCGAGCGGACGTCGGAGAGGGTCGCCTGCAGGCGGTCTGAGAGCTGGTCGAACACGCCAGCCCAGGTTACGGAACCGTGGTCGAGGTTTGGATCGCTATCCGGTACAAAGCTCGACCACGCTCACTCGGCGAGCAGGGCTCGGGCGAAGTCCTCGGGGTCGAAGGGACGCAGGTCCTCGAGCTTCTCGCCCGTGCCGATCAGCTTCACCGGGATGCCGAGCTCGTTGGCGATCGCCAGCACGATCCCGCCCTTCGCGGTGCCGTCGAGCTTGGTCAGCACGACCCCGTCGACCTCGACCGCCGCGGAGAAGGTCTGCGCCTGGCGCAACCCGTTCTGGCCGGTCGTCGCGTCGATCGAGATCAGCGTCTCGTGCGGCGCATCGGGCATCTGCTTGGCGATCACACGCCGCACCTTCGCCAGCTCGTCCATCAGGTTGCCCTGCGTGTGCAGGCGGCCGGCGGTGTCGACGATCACCACGTCGGCGCCGCGCGCCCGGGCGGCGGCGATCGCGTCGTAGGCGACGGCGCCGGGATCGCCGCCCTCCGCGGAGCGGATCAGTTCGGCGCCGGCGCGCTCCGCCCACTCGGCGAGCTGCTCGGCGGCGGCGGCGCGGTAGGTGTCGGCGGCGGCGAGCACGACCGAGAGGCCGAATTCCCTCGAGAGATGCCAGGCGATCTTGCCGATCGTCGTCGTCTTGCCGGTGCCGTTGACGCCGACCATCAGGAGGACCGCGGGCTCGCCGCTGAGGTCGATCGGGCGGCGGCCGTTCGCGGAGAGCTCGGCGAGGATCTCGATCAGCCGGTCGCGCACCGCCTCGCCGTCGGGCGAGACGGCGCCGCCCTCGACCTCGCGCTCCAGCCGCTCGACCACCTCGGCGGTCGTCGGCGCGCCGGCGTCGGCCATGATCAGCGCCTCCTCGAGCTGTTCCCAGGTCTCCTCGTCGATGCGGTCGAAGAGGCTGGCCGAGATCTCCTCGGTCAGCGCCTGGCGGCTCTTCGAGAGGCTCTCGCGTAGACGGCGGAGGACGCCGCGGCGCCCTTCCTCGTCCGCGGGCTCGGGCGGCGCCGCGGCGTCGCGCGCACCGAGGTCGAAGGCCTGCTGCCAGCTCGTGGACACGCGCGCATCCTACGGGGCCGCGTTCAGGCCGCTTCGAGCGCCGGCGGCTCGCTCGCGGCGCCGTCGCCGGCCCCGTCGGCGAGTTCGCGCGGCAGCCGACGGGAGACGACTTTGGTCACGCCGTCGCCCCCCATCGTCACCCCGTAGAGCACGTCGGCGGCGTCCATCGTCCGTTTCTGGTGGGTCACGATGACGAACTGGGCGCGGTCGGAGAAGCGCCGGATCAGCTGCAGGAAGCGGTCGATGTTGGCGTCGTCGAGCGCCGCCTCCACCTCGTCGAGGATGTAGAAGGGGCAGGGGCGGGCGAGGAAGACGGCGAAGACGAAGGCCAGCGCGACCAGCGACTTCTCGCCGCCGGAGAGCAGCGAGAGCTTGCGCGTCGACTTGCCCGCCGGGGTGACCTCGATCTCGACCCCCAGCACCTCGCGCTCCTCTTCCTCCTCCTCGTCCTCCGCGGCGTCCTCCTCGGCGCCCTCGGGCGCCGCCTGCTCGGCCTCGTCGCGCACCGGCCGCAGGCTGACCCGCCGCAGGCGACCGCGGCCGCCGGGGAAGAGGTGCTCGACCATCTCCTCGAAGTTCTTCGCCGTCGCCTCGAAGGTCTGCTCGAAGGCGCGCTCGATCTCGCGGTCGATGTCGCGGATCAGCGCCTCCAGCTCGCGCATGCCGCGCTCGGTGTCCTCGCGCTGGGCCTGCAGCGACTCGACGTGCTCGCGCGCCTCCTCGTACTCCTGCTCGGCCAGCGGGTTGACCGGGCCGATCTGCGCGCGGCGCCGCTCCAGCCGCTGCAGGCGGCGGTCGATCTCCTCGCGCTCCTCGTCGCTCAGCGCCCGCTCCGCCGGCTCGACCTCCTCGCCGAGCCGCTCGGCGATCGAGGCCAGCTCCTTCGCCGCCTCGGCCTGCCGGTCGCCGAGGTGCGCCGCCTCGACCTGCGCCTCGGTCAGGGCGTCGGAGGCCGCCTTCATCTCGACCTGCAGCTCCGACTCCCGGCGCGAGCACTCGCGCATCTCCTCGGCGATCTCGTCGCCGCCGCCCTGCTCGCCGACGACCTTGGCTTCGATCCGCTCGACCCGCGTGCGGATCGCGGTCTCCGCGGCGCCCGCGGCCGCGGCCGCGGCGCGCACGTCGTCGAGCAGCTCCTCGCCGGCCGCGACGCGGGCGCGCAGCGCCTCGCGGTGGCGCTCGCCGAGCAGCCCCTCGGCGCGCCGCGCGTGCCGCGACGCGCGCTCGGCGCCCGCCTGGACCTCGCCGAGCGCCGCCTCGCGCTCGGACTCCGAGGCCTCCTCGGAGCGCGCCCGGGCCAGGCCGGCGCCGGCGCCGGAGAGGCCCGCGTCGATCTCGCCCAGCTCCTGCTCGAGCTTGCCGATCCGCTCCCCCGGCGCCCCCTCGCCGGCGCCGAGGTCGAGGGTCAGCGGCCCGAATTCCGCCCGCAGGCCCTCCAGGGCGCGCTGCAGCTCGGCCTCGCGTTCGCCCAGGGCTACGGCGCGCACGGCGATCCGCTGCTGCTCGCCGCGCAGCTTGGTCAGCAGGCCCCAGGCCTGCGTGCGCTCGCGGTCGCGGGCGGCGAAGCGCTCCTCGGCGGCGCGGCGGCGGCCGCTCACCTCGTCCAGCTTCTTCTCGATCGCGCCGCGCTCGGCGCGCGCCTTCTCCGCCGCCTTCTCCGCCGCCTGCGCCCGGTCCTTGCCGAAGCGCAGCTCCTCGGCGACCAGGCGGCCGCGCAGCTGCAGCTCCTCGCGTTCGATCCGCGCCCCCAGCTCGGCCGCCTGCGCCTGGCGCTTCAGCGGTCGCAGCCGCGCCCGCGCCTCGCGCTCGAGGTCGAGCGCCCGGTCGAGGTTGTCGCGCGCGGCGCGCAGCTTCAGCTCCGCGCGGCGGCGGCGTTTGCGGTGCTTGCCGAGGCCCGCCGCCTCCTCGACCAGCAGCCGCCGCTCGCGCGGCTTGGAGTGGACGATCGACTCGACCCTGCCCTGGCTGATCACCGAGTGCATCTCGCGGCCCAGGTTGGTGTCGGAGAGCACCTCGACGATGTCGACGAGGCGGCAGCGGGCGCCGTTGAGCCGGTAGACGCCGTCGCCGGAGCGGTCGAGCGTGCGCTGCACGGCGATCTCCGAGAGCTCGCTCGCGGCCCGCCCCTCGGAGTTGTCGATCACGACCTCGACCTCGGCGGCGCGGCGCTGGCCGACGCCCTTGCCGCCGGCCGAGATCACGTCCTGCATCGAGGCGCCGCGGATCGCCCCGGGGCTCTGCTCGCCGAGCGCCCAGAGCACGGCGTCGGTGATGTTCGACTTGCCCGAGCCGTTCGGACCGACGATCACGCTGACGCCCGGAGAGAACTCCAGCTTGGTGCGCGCGGGGAACGACTTGAACCCCTTCATCTCGATCGATCTCAGATACATCCTCGTCCTCGCTCCGGAAGGCTTGCGATCGAGTCGGACGCGACCCCGCTCAGCCGGCGAGCCGCTTCAGCGCCTGCTCGGCCGCGGCCTGCTCGGCCGCCTTCTTGCTCCTGCCGGCGCCGGTCCCCACCCGCTCCCCCTCGACGGTCGCTTCGACCTCGAAGGTTCGCTCATGCGCGGGCCCCGATTCGCCGGTCACGGCATAGGTTACGTACGCCCCGCGCTGGGCGAGCAGCTCCTGCAGCGCCGACTTCGCATCTAGCGGCGCTTGCCGCGCGAGCTCGATCTGCTCGTCGAAGGCGTCGCTGACCGCGGCGGCCACCCGCTCGAAGCCGAAGGCGAGGAAGCAGGCGCCGATCAGCGCCTCGGTCACCTCCGGCAGTGGCCGCGAGCCGGCCAGCAGCAGCTCGGCCGGGATCGCGTCCTCGATCTGCGGCTCGGCGGCGGCCAGCATCTCCGGCACGCCGAGCTCGCGCCCGACGGCCGCGCAGGAGGCCCCCCTCACGGCCTGGTTGTGGATCCGCGTCAGCCCGCCCGCGTCGATCTGCGGAAAGCGGCGGTAGATCGCCTCGGCGATCGCCAGGGCGAGCACGCTGTCGCCGAGATAGGCGAGCCGCGCGTAGGAAAGCAGCCGCTGCTCGGTCCAGGAGGAGTGCGTGAGGGCGCGGCTGCGCAGATCGTCGGGGAGCTCGGCGACGAGTCCGGCGAGCGCCTCCTCGCTCACGCCGCCGCGTGCTCCAGGACGAAGGCGACCGCGTCGCCGACGGTCTCGATCCGCGCCGCCTGCTCCTCGGAGACGGAGATCCCGTAGCTGTCCTCGAGCTCCATCACCAGCTCGTAGAGATCGAGCGAGTCGGCGTCGAGGTCCTGCTTGAAGCGCGTCCCCTCGGCGATCCTGCCGGGGTCGACCTCGAGCTCCTCGGCGAGATGGCTCCGGACCAGATCGAAGACCTCGTCTCTGTTCATGCCCGACTTCCTATCACGCGCCCGAGTCCCGGGCCGCCATCGCGCCGCGCGTCGCGCCGCCCCGCTCGAGCAGCGCGGCGGTGCGCCCGACGGCGTCGACCTCGACGCAGCGCGCCGCCAGGCGCACCGCGTTGGCGATCCCCTCGGCGCCGGCGCCGCCGTGGCCGACGACCGCGACCCCGCGCAGGCCGAGCAGGATCGCGCCGCCGGTCGTGTCGGGGTGCAGCTCGCGCCGCAGCCCCCCGAGCGCCGGCCGCATCAGCAGACCCCCGAGCGCGGCGAGCGGGTTGGAGCGGGCGGCCCCGCGGATCGCGGCGGTCACGGCCTTCGCCGTCCCCTCCATCAGCTTCAGCGCGACGTTGCCGGTGAAGCCGTCGGTGACGACGACGTCGGCAGCGCCGGCCGGCAGGTCGCCCCCCTCGACGTTGCCGGCGAAATCGATCCCCTCCGCCGCGGCGAGCAGCGCATGGGCGGCGCTCACCTCCTCCCTGCCCTTGCCGGACTCCTCGCCGACGGAGAGCAGGCCGACGCGCGGGGCGGGGACGCCGAGCACGGCCTCGCTGAAGGCGGCGCCGAGAAAGGCGAACTGGACGAGGTGCTGGGCGCGCACCTCGACGTTGGCGCCGACGTCGAGGAAGAGGACCGGCTTGCCGGGCGCCGGCAGCTGCACGGCCAGCGCCGGGCGCTGCACGCCCTTCAGCCGCCGCAGGCCGAAGGTCGCGGCCGCCATCGTCGCCCCGGTCGACCCGGCGCTGACCAGCGCGGCCGAGTTGCCCTCGGAGACGTCTCCCGCCGCGCGCACGACCGACGCCTGCTTCTTCGCCCGCACGGCCGGCGCCGGCTCCTCGTCGTTGCCGATCCACTGCGCCGTCGGCACGACCTCGACGCCCTCGACGTCGCCCAGCCCCAGCTCCCGCGGGGGCCCGAACACCCGCAGGCGGATCCCGTCGGCCGCGGCCATCCGCGCGCCCTGCGCCAGCACATCGAAGCCCTGCTCCGCCCCGAACCCGTCGAGGGCGACGGTCGGGCCGTCGGCCATCCGCTACTCCGTGTCGGTCGCCGCCGGCGCGGTCGGCTCGGTCATCGTGTGCTGGATGACCTCACGGCCCTTGTAGGTGCCGCAGGTCGGGCAGACCCGGTGCGGCAGCCGCGGGCTGTGGCAGCGCGGGCACTCGTTGAGCCGCGCCTTGCCGGCCTCGTGCTGAGCGCGCCGCTTGTCGCGGCGAGCGCTGGAGGTTCTCTTCTTCGGGACGGCCATCGGGGTCGGCATGGTAGCGGGGCCGGGAGTCCCCTGCCTGGAACCTGAGGGATCCCTCAGCTGTAGGTGGCTCGGAGGGTCCGCAAGACCTTCCGGCCAGGGGTCGCGGCTATTCCGACTTCAGCTCGTCCAGCTTCGCCCAGCGGGGGTCCCCGGCGCTCGAATGCTCGTGCAGATCGGGGTCGGCGTCGTTGAGGGACGCGCCGCAGACCGGGCAGAGGCCGGCGCAGTCCTCGCGGCAGAGGATCTGCGTGGGCAGGGCGAGGATCGACGCGTCGCGGGCCCAGCGGCCGAGGTCGAGCTCGTCGTCGACGACGTAAGGGCTGCGCAGCTCCTCGTCCTCGGTGTCCGACTGGTCCACCTCGCGGGCGTCGATTTCGGTCTCGACGGCGGCGTCGCCGAGGCAGCGCATGCACGGGCCCTCGACACGCAGCGGGAAGCGCAGCCGGAAGGCGTAGCCGCTGCTCGGCCTCGAGACGTCGAGCCGCGCCCGCAGCTCGCCGCCCCGCGGGGCGTAGGTCTGGCCGCCCAGCTCCAGCGGCTCGAGCCGCACCGGCAGGTCGAGGCGCGCGCCCTCGCCGTGGGAAAGCGAGAGCCGTGCGAGGTCGATGATCGTGGTCGGTGCGCTGGCCACTGCGAGCTCCTCCGCCCTGCCGCTTACGATGCCTGCACCGACGAGGTTACGAAATGGGTCAATTCGACTGGACGCCAGACGAGTACCTGGAGCGGATCCGCGACCGGATCCCGCGCTACGACGAGCTGCAGGAGCAGGCGATCGCCGCGATCCCGTTCCCGCCCGAGCGGGTGCTGGAGCTGGGGATGGGCACCGGCGAGACCACGCGGCGGCTGCTCGAGGCCTACCCGGATGCCTGGGTGATCGGCCTCGACTCCAGCCCCGACATGGTCTTCCGCGCCCGCCAGACCTACGACGACGTCCAGCTCGCCCGGATGGAGGACCCGCTCCCCGACGGCCCCTGGGACCTGGTCATCTCCGTGCTCTCCGTCAACGACCTCGACGACGAGCAGACGCAATCGCTCTGCCGCCGGGTGAGCGAGCATTCGCGCTCGCTCGTAATCGGCGACAGTTTCGAGCCCGACGAGCTCGACCGGCTGGTCGAGTGGTCCGGCGGCGAAATCACCTGGCAGGCCGACGATCTGGCGGTTCTCCGAGCCACTTACAGCTGAGGAATCGGGGAAGGACCCCCGGCCTCTCCGGCGGCGGGTTCCGCCGGATGGGCGCCCCGCCCCTCCTCGGCCTACGCGCCTACTGCTCTTCGAGCTCGGCGACCGGCTGCTCTTCGTCGCGGCCGGCGAGCCGGTCGCGACCGCGCTGCACGGCGGCGAGGAACTTCTGCAGGTTGACCTCGAGCGTGTTGAGGATCTCGTCGGCGTAGTCCTCGGCGCCGAGCCGGATCTCGCGCTCGCGCGTGCGCGCGTCCTCGACGATCTCGTCGGCGGCGCGCTCGGCCTGCTTGGTGACCTCCTCGTCGGAGATCAGGCGGGCCTGCTGCTCGCGCGCCTCGCGCACGATCCGCTCCGCCTCGCGTTTCGCCTCGGCGAGCATCTCCTGGCGCTCCTTGACGATCCAGCGCGCCTGCTTGATCTCCTCGGGGATCGTCGCCCGCATCTGGTCGAGCAGGTCGTAGATCTCCTCACGGTCCACGCGAACCTGGTCCGTGAGGGGCACGGGCCGGGCGTTGTGGACAACGTCGTCCAGTTTGTCTATGAGGACCAGAACGTCCATGAGCAGGGCGTAAGCCTACGTGTAAGAGGCACTTTCGGTGAAGAAGCCGTGGATTCCTCGGCTTTTTGCAAACTCTCGCCCAACGCGGCGGCGGTCGGCAAAGCCTACCTCTCAGCGAGGCGGTCGGTCATCGCGGCGGCCACGGGCGCCGGGACGAGGTCGCTGACGTCGCCGCCGAAGGTCGCCATTTCCTTCACCCCGGTCGAGGAGAGGAAGCTGTACTGGGGCGAGGCGATCATGTAGATGCTCTCGATCTCCGGGTCGAGCTTGCGGTTCAGCTGCGCCATCTCGAACTCGTACTCGAAGTCGGAGATCGCCCGCAGGCCCTTGACGATCGCCTTGGCCCCCAGTTCGCGAGCGGACTGGACCAGCAGGTTGGAGAAGACCCGCACCTCGACGTTGCCGAGCTCGGCGGTCGCCTGCTCGATGAACCCCATGCGCTCCTCCGCCGTGAACAGGGTCTTGTCCTTGCGCAGCGGGTTGTTGACGACGCAGACGACGACGCGCTCGAAGACCCGCGAGCTGCGGGTGATGATGTCGAGGTGCCCGTTGGTCACCGGGTCGTAGCTGCCCGGGCAGAGGACGGTGCCGTCGCGCTCGGCCATCAGGACTCCCGGCGCCGGTAGAAGGCGACGTCGGCGGCCCCGTAGCGGCGCCGGCGCAGCGGCTCGAGCGAGTCGAGGCGCAGCGGCCTGCGCGCGCCGCTCTCGACCACCGCGCGCCCGCCGTCGGCGAGCGCGGCCGGCAGATAGGTGTCCAGTTCCTGCCCCACGCGGTCGGCGAGTCTATAGGGGGCGTCGACGAAGACGAGGTCGAAGCGCCGCGGCTCGGCTGCCTCGGCCCATTTCGCCAGCAGCCGCCCGGCGTCGCCGCGGACGAGCTCGCAGCGCTCGCCGAGGCCGAGGCGCTCGACGTTGCCGAGCGCCGGGCGGGTGTCGCGGTCGACGAGCGTCGCCCGCGCCGCGCCGCGCGAGAGCGCCTCGATCGCCAGCGCGCCGGTGCCGCAGTAGAGGTCGAGCACGGTCGCGCCCTCGACCTCGCCGAGCGCCGAGAAGACCGCCTCGCGCACGCGGTCGGAGGTCGGCCGCACCTGCCAGCCGCGCGGCGCGACCAGCCGCTGCCCCTTCAGCTCGCCGGCGATCACCCTCACCCCGCCACTCTCGCAGGCGTGGTCGAGCTTTGTGCCGCATAGCGGGTCAAAGCTCGACCACGGTCAGAGGGGTATGGGGTCGGAGGCGGTGGCGCCGAAGCGGCGGTGGGCGGCGTCGAGCAGCGGGCCGAGCTCGGGCGCCGCGAGCGAGCCGTGGCGGCGCAGCAGGGCCAGCACCTCCTCGCGCGCGGCGGCGAGCAGCGCCGTCTCCTCCGGCAGCTCGGCGACGGCGAAACGCGGCAGGCCGCTCTGGCGCGTCCCCAGCACCTCGCCCTCGCCGCGCAGGGTCAGGTCGACCTCGGCGAGCTCGAAGCCGTCGCGCTCGCGCGCCACCGCGGCGAGCCGCCGGCGCGCCATCTCCCCCGCGTCTTCGGGGAACAGCAGGCAGTGCGACGCGTGCTCGCCGCGGCCGACGCGGCCGCGCAGCTGGTGCAGCTGGGAGACGCCGTAGCGCTCCGCGCCCTCGACGATCATCACGCTCGCGTTGGGCACGTCGATCCCGACCTCGATCACGGTCGTCGCGACCAGCACGTCGGTCTCGCCGGCGGCGAACGCCTCCATCGCCGCCGCCTTCTCCGCCGAGGGCATCTGGCCGTGGATCACGCCGACCGCGAACCCGTCGAGCTCCTCCCGGCGCAGGCGCTCCGCCTCGCGCTCGGCGGCCTTGCCCTGCATCTTCTCCGACTCGCTGACCAGCGGGCAGACGACGAAGGCCTGCCGCCCGGCCCGCAGCTCAGCGCGCAGGAACTCGTAGGCGCCGGGCCGCTCGTCCTCGTGCACGACGCGCGTCTCGACCGGCCGGCGCCCGGCCGGTAGCTCGTGCAGGGCGGTCGTGTCGAGATCGCCGTAGGCGGTCAGCGAGAGCGTCCGGGGAATTGGCGTCGCGGTCATGTGCAGCACGTGCGGCGCCATCCCCTCCACCCCCTTGGAGTCGAGCGCCCGCCGCTGCTCGACCCCGAAGCGATGCTGCTCGTCGACCACGCAAAGCCCCAGCCGGGCGAGCTCGACGTCGGGCTCGATCAGCGCGTGGGTGCCGACCGCCAGCCCCAGCTCGCCGCTCGCCAGGCGGTCGAGCGCTTCGCGCCGCCTGGCCGCGGGGGTCGCCCCGGTGAGCAGCGCGAACGGCGTCGCCTCTTCGGCCAGCAGCTTGCCGAGCGTCGCGGCGTGCTGCTCGGCGAGCGTCTCGGTGGGCGCCATGAGGACGCCCTGGTAGCCCGCTTCGAGCGCCCGCAGCATCGCGTAGAGGGCGACGACCGTCTTGCCGGAGCCCACCTCCCCCATCAGCAATCGCTGCATCGGCTCGCCCGAGTCCAGGTCCGCATCGATCTCATCGAACGCCTTCCGCTGATCTCTCGTCGGCGCGAATGGCAGCGACTCGATCCAGCGAACGACAGCCTCCCCCGGCCTGCCGAATCTCGGCGCGGCCCTCGACGCTCGGCGCGTCCGTTTCCGCGTCGCGAGGATCGCCTGGTAGAGGAACAGCTCTTCGAAGGCGAGACGCTCACGTGCTTCCTCGACGTCCTCCTGCGCATCGGGGAAATGCATCGCCTGCACAGCGTCGGCGGCTCCCGCGAGCTCTCTTCGCGTCCGAAGCTCGGCCGGCAACGGCTCGAGCACATTCCCCACCCACTGCATCGCCTGCTCGACCCACTGGCGTATGCGCTGCGCTTTCAGCGCCTCGGTCGCTGGATGGACAGGGACCATGCTGTCGACCGCGGGTCCCGTCGGGGCAGGGGACCCACCGCCCCCTGCGGTAGCTGAAGCTTCCTCGGGGGCGGTCCCCCCTACCCCGCCACCCGCGGACGGGAGGATCTCGTATTCCGAAACGCGGAAGCCGCGTTTGTCACGAGAGCCCGTGAGCAACAATCGCGTTCCCTCGGTCAGCTTTTGCGCGACCCACGGCTGGTTGAACCAGGTCGCACGGATCGAGCCGGACGAGTCGCCGACCTCGGCCGAGAGGATCGAGAGCCCGCGCCGACGGAACCCACTCGGGCGACCCGAGACCTCAACCAGCAGGGTCGCCTGCTTTTTCGGCTCCAGGGCTGCGACCGGGACCACAGTTCTGTCGCGGTGGCTATGTGGAAAACGCAGCAGCAGGTCGCCCACGTTTGAGATTCCGGCTTCTGCTGCGGCTTCCGCCGATCTGGAGCCGACTCCCTCGATCGCCTTCAGCGAGGCGTCGAGGACGCTCGGGCGGGGCCAGTGGACGGGGGCGTCGAGCAGCTGCTCCCGGGTGAGCTCGGCGCCGTCCGCGAAGCCGCGGGCTACTGGGCCGCCAGCAGCCACCACCAGCTCGGCTGTCCTCCCTCGTGGGTCTCGACCTCGACGCCGTCGGGGACGTGGGCGTCGATCTCGTCGAGGGCGATCGGCGCGTCCTTGCCGCCGAGGACGGTGACGATCTCGGCTCTGGCCGCGAGCGCCTCGATCGTCGTCGCGAGAGTCGAGCCGGCGCCGCCCCAGGCGACGATCTCGCCGTCGACGAAGCCGACCGCGTCGCCCTTGCGGAAACGGCCCTGGGCGTCGTCGCGTGCGGCCGGCGCGACGCCGCCGGAGACGATCTCGCCGAGCGCCTCGCCGAGCCGGGCGGCGTTCTCCTCCGCCGAGGCGCCTGTGTCCAGCTCGACCAGGGCCAGCAGGCCGGCCTGCTGCGATGTCGCGGCGACGACGCGGGCGGGCTTCTCGGAGAGCTCGCAGGCCCGCTCGGCGGCCATGATCACATTGGAGGAGCCGGGCAGGACGAGGACTTCCTCGGCGGGCACCTCGTGGATCCCGGCGAGCAGCTCGTAGGTCGACGGGTTGAGCGTCTCGCCGCCGGGGACGACGTGGGCGCCGAGCTCGGCGAAGAGGCGCTCCAGGCCGTCGCCGGCGGCGACCGCGAGCGCCCCGCTGCGGCCGCCCTCGAGACGGGCGCGGCGCTCGGCGATCTGCTCGCGCATGTCGGCGACGTCGAGGTTGGTCACCTCGCCCGCGCCCTCGAACAGCGCCACCGCCGATTCCGGCTCGTCGGTGTGCACGTGGACCTTCAGCGTCGCCTCGTCGCCGACCACGAGCACCGAGTCGCCCATGGCCTCGAGGCGCGGCAGGAAGTCGCGCGAGGAGAGTCCGTCGCCGGAGACGATGAAGTTGGTGCAGTAGCGGTAGCGGCTGTCCTCGTGGTGCGGGCGGCTGAGCGGCGGCGCCGCCTGGTGGGAGACCTCCGGCAGGGCCGCGCCGTCGCCGCGCAGGCCGGCGACGACGCCGGCGAGGATCAGCACCAGCCCGTAGCCGCCGGCGTCGACGACGCCCGACTCGCGCAGCACCTCGAGCTGCTCCGGCGTGCGCTCGACCGCCCGCTGGCCGTCGGCGATCGCCTGCTCCAGCACCTCGGCGAGCACCGCGTCCTGCTGGTCCTCGCCCACCCCTTTGTCGAGCCGCTGCTTCTCCGCCTCCAGGTGGGCGAGCTGGCGGGCGATCGAGTGGGCCATCTCGCGGAAGACCGTCAGCATCGTCCCCTCGGCCGGGTCGCGCACCGATTCGTAAGCGGCGTCGGCGGCGCTGGCGAAGGCCGAGGCGACGAGCACCGGGTCGACCAGCTCCCCCGGCCGGCTCGCCAGCTCCTCGGCCGCGCCGCGGACGATCTGGCTGAGGATCACGCCGGAGTTGCCGCGGGCCCCCATCAGCGCCGCCCGCGCCAGCGCATGCACCAGCTCGGTGCGGCCGACCTCGTCCACCTCCTGGCCGTCGAGCCGGTCGAGCTCCTCCATCACGGCGCGCATCGTCATCGCCATGTTGTCGCCGGTGTCACCGTCGGCGACCGGGAAGACGTTGAGGTCGTTGACCTCCTGGCGGCGCTCCTCCAGGTGGGCGTAGGCGGACGTGATTACGCGCCGGAAGCGCGCGATCGAGGGGTCGGGCATCATCTGGAATCTAGCTTGCTCGCGCGGACGCGAGGACGAGCGCCGGAGGGAACCTACGTTCGATACGGTGCCGCGCCATGCGACGCTTCGGCGCCTGGACGACGGGACACCGCAAGACGGTGATCTTCGCCTGGATCGTCGCCCTGGTCGCGCTGGTGCCGGTCTCGGGCTCGGTCGGCGCCTCCTTCTCGGAAAACTTCAAGCTGCCGGCGTCGGACTCCCAGGAAGCCTTCGACCTGCTCGAAACGCGGTTCCCGGCGCAGTCCGGCGACACGGCGACGATCGTCTACCGGGCGCCGCGGGGCGTGGAGCGGCCGGCGGTGAAGCGCAGGATGGAAACGGCCTTCGCCGCGATCGGCGAGGAGCCGCATGTCAGCGAAGTGGCCAGCCCCTACCGGGACGGCGGCGCCGCGGCGATCGGCGGGAACGGGCAGATCGCCTACGCGACCGTCCAGCTCGACCAGATCGCCGACGAGCTCGACAAGGGGGAAATCAAGCGGATCATGGACACCGCGCTCGCCGCGTCGGAGGACGGGCTGCAGGTGGAGATCGGTGGCCAGCCGATCGAGGAAGCGCGATCGGAAAGCGAAGGCGACTCCTCGTTCGCGATCGGCCTGCTGGCGGCGGTCGTCGTCCTGCTGCTGACCTTCGGCTCGCTGGTCGCGATGGGGCTGCCGATCCTCACCGCGCTGTTCGCGCTCGGCGTCGGGCTGAGCCTGGTGACGCTGGGCACGCACGTCTTCGACACGGCCGATTTCGCGCCGCAGCTGGCGGCGATGATCGGGCTCGGCGTCGGCATCGACTACGCGCTGTTCATCCTCACGCGTTTCCGCAACGGCCTCGACGAGGACCTGAGCCCGCGCGCGGCGGCGATCGCCGCGATCGACACCGCCGGGCGCGCCGTGCTGTTCGCCGGCGTCACGGTGATCATCGCCCTGCTGGGGATGATGCTGCTCGGCCTCAGCTTCCTCTACGGCGTGGCGATGGCGGCGGCGCTGGCGGTGCTGATGACGATGATCGCGGCGCTGACCCTGCTGCCGGTGCTGCTGACGATCGCCGGCCGCCGGGTCGACCGCCTGCGCATCCCCGGGCTCGGCGAGCGGCGCGTCTCGACCGCCGAAGACACGCGCTGGTTCCGCTGGAGCCGCGAGATCCAGCGCCGTCCACTGCTCTCCGCGCTGCTCTCCGGCGGGCTGCTGGCCGTCCTCTGCATCCCCGTGCTCTCGCTGCGCCTCGGCTCCGATGACGCCGGCTCCGACCCGTCGGGCTCGACCACGCGCAAGGCCTACGACCTGCTGGCGGAGGGCTTCGGCCCCGGCTTCAACGGCCCCTTCTCGATCGTCGCGGCGCTGCCCGCCAAGGGCGAGGACGCGGCGCTGGAAGCGACGCGCGCGGCGCTGGAAGGCGAAACGGGTGTCGCCGCAACGACGCCGGTGATGCTCAACCCGGCGCGGAACACCGGCGTCTTCCAGGTCTATCCGACCACCTCGCCGCAGAGCGAGGCGACGACGGAACTGCTCGACCGCATCCGCGGCGACGTGATCCCGCCGATCGAGGCGCGGACGGGCGCGCGGGTCCACGTCGGCGGCATCACCGCGATCTTCGAGGACTTCGGCAACGCGATCGACGAGAAGCTGCCGCTGTTCATCGGCGTCGTCGTGCTGCTCTCGGCGCTGCTGCTGATGGCCGTCTTCCGCTCGCTGCTCGTGCCGCTGAAGGCGGTGGTGATGAACCTGCTCAGCATCGGCGCCGCCTTCGGCCTGATCGTCGCCGTCTTCCAGTGGGGCTGGGGCGCGAGCCTGATCGGCGTCGACAGCACCGGGCCGATCGTCTCCTTCTTCCCGATCTTCCTCTTCGCGATCATCTTCGGCCTCTCGATGGACTACGAGGTGTTCCTGATGTCGCGCATCCACGAGGAGTGGGAGCAGCGGCGCGACGCGACGATCGCCGTCACCCGCGGCCTCGCCCTGACCGGCCGCGTGATCACCGCCGCCGCGGCGATCATGGTCACCGTCTTCGCCTCGTTCATGATCGGCGAAGACCGGATCATCAAACTCTTCGGCCTCGGCCTCTCCGCCGCGGTCTTCATCGACGCGGTGATCATCCGCACCGTCCTCGTGCCCTCGATCATGCAGCTGCTCGGCCGCCGCGCCTGGTGGCTCCCCGCCTGGCTCGACCGAATCCTCCCCCGCCTGCACGTGGAGCCCGCCGAGGGAGACCCCGCCCCCACCGGCGAGCACCCGGTCGTCGCAGAGTCGAGCTGAATACCGGGTCCCCTGAGGTCGTAGGGCCAAGCCGGGGAGCGCACGCGGCGAAGCGACAGTGCTCCGCACGGCGCGTAGCCGCGGGTGCTTCCCGGCGCCGCGCCCTACGGCCTCAGGCGGCCTTGACGACCTTGTTGGCCTTGAGGCAGCGCGTGCAGACGTAGGTGCGCAGCTTGCGGCCATGCTCCTCGATCCGCACCTTCTGCAGGTTCGGGTCGAAGCGCCGCTTGGTGGCGACCATCGAGTGGCTGCGGGACTGGCCGAACGCCGGTCCCTTGCCGCAGCTGTGGCATACCTTGGCCATCGGGCCGTGCATGCTACCGTGATCGCTGGTTAGCTAACTGGACTAAGAAGCGTTCTGCGCAAATTCCGCAACCGCCCGATCGCGAGGGGGGAGAGAAATGGCCGCCGAGGACTTGGAGCAGGTGAACATGCACGAGGCCAAGACCCACCTGTCGAGGCTGGTCGAGCGCGTCGAAGGAGGCGAGGAGATCGTGATCAGCCGTGCCGGCAAGCCGGCGGCGAAGCTGGTGCCGGTAAGCCCCGAGAGAAAGGGTCGCCGCAAGCTGGGCGGCTGGGAGGGCGAGGTCTGGATGGTCTCCGAGGAGGAGATGAAAGAGGTCGACCAGGAAATCGCCGAAGAATTCTATGGGCCCGAAGACGAGTGGCCGGAGGAGTGGAAGAGGGAGGCGCGGGAATGAGGCTCTTGCTGGACACGAACGCTCTGATCTGGGCTTTTTCCGACCCGCAACGACTCTCGGAATATGCCCGCGAGACCATCAGCGACGGAGAGAACGACGTGCTGGTCAGCGTGGTCAGCGTGTGGGAGATCGGTGTCAAGCGGGCAAAGCGAAAGCTCGACATGCCGGGCGACCTCGAGGCGATGATCGCGACAAAGCGATTCGACCCGCTACCGCTGACGATCCGGCATGCCCTCGCGGTGGAGTCGTTGCCCAGCGAGCACCACGATCCGTTCGACCGGATGCTGATTGCTCAGGCACAAGTCGACGGACTGACCATGGTCACGTCAGACCGTGCAATGCGGCATTACCCGATCTCGGTGCTGTCTGCCATCTAGGCCAGCTGGCGCTGCAGCAGCGCCATCCTCGCCACGGTCAGGGCGGCATTGCGGCCCTGGTCGCGCTTGCCGCCGCCGGCGCGCTCGAGCGCCTGCTCCATCGTGTCGCAGGTGACCACCCCGAAGGCGCAGGGGACGCCGGTGGCGAGCTGCACGTCCTGGATCCCGCGCGCCGCCTCGGCGCAGACGAAGTCGTAGTGGTCGGTCTCGCCGCGGATCACGACGCCGAGGCAGGCGACGCCGGCGAACTCGCCGCTCTCAGCGTGCAGCTTGGCGGCGAAAGGCAGCTCGTAGGCGCCGGGCACGGAGACGTGGCGAACCGCGGCGGCGGGCACGCCGGCCAGCTCGAAGCCCTCGTTGGCGCCGCGCAGCAGGCGCTGCGCCAGGTCCTCATAGAAGCGGCCGACGCAGACGGCGAAGCTCAGCGAGCCGAGGATCGCGCGCTCCCCCTCGTCGAAGCTCTCGAGGAACGCCCCCGGCTCAGCCACCGGCGCTCCCGGCGTCGCGCTCCCCCTCGTCGTGGATCATCTCCTCGTCGAAGGCGAGGCCCTGGTGGTGCAGGGAGTGCCCCATCTTGTCGCGCTTGGCCCGCAGGTAGTCCTCGTTGTGGGCGTTGGGGGTCGACTCGATCGGCACCTGCTCGGTGACCGAGAGGCCGTAGCCCTCGAGCCCGACGATCTTTTTCGGGTTGTTGGTGAGGATGCGGATGCTGGTCAGCCCGAGGTCGCCGAGGATCTGCGCGCCGATCCCGTAGTCGCGCAGGTCGGCCGGCAGGCCCAGCTTCAGGTTGGCCTCGACCGTGTCCGACCCTTCCTCCTGCAGCTTGTAGGCGCGCAGCTTGTTGAGCAGGCCGATCCCGCGCCCCTCCTGCGAGAGGTAGAGCAGGACGCCCTGGCCCTCGCGCTCGATCATCGCCAGCGCCGCCGCGAGCTGCTCGCCGCAGTCGCAGCGCATGCTGTGGAAGACGTCGCCGGTCAGGCACTCGCTGTGCACGCGGACGAGCACGTCCTCGGCGCCGTCGACGTCGCCCTTGACCATCGCCACGTGGTGTTTGTCGTCGACGAGCGAGCGGTAGCCGACCGCGGTGAACTCGCCGAAGGCGGTCGGCAGGCCGGTATCGACGACCCGCTCGACCAGCTTCTCGGTGCGCCGCCGGTAGGCGATCAGGTCGGCGACGGTGACCATCTTCAGCCCGTGCCTCTCGCAGTAAGGGACGAGGTCGGGGACGCGGGCCATCGTGCCGTCGTCGTTCATCACCTCGCAGATCACCCCGGCCGGGGTCAGGCCGGCGAGCCGGGCGAGGTCGACGCTGGCCTCGGTGTGGCCGGTGCGCTCCAGCACGCCGCCGTCTTTGGCGCGCAGCGGGAACATGTGCCCGGGGACGACGATGTCGCGCGGGCCCGATTCGGGGTCGATCGCGACCTGGATCGTGTGCGCGCGGTCGTGGGCCGAGATCCCCGTGCTCACGCCCCCCGCGGCCTCGATCGTCACGGTGAAGGCCGTCTGCAGCGGCGCCTCGTTCTTCGCCGCCATCAGGTTGAGCCCGAGCCGCTCGCAGCGCTCGGCGGTCAGCGCCAGGCAGATCAGCCCGCGCGCCTCCTTGGCCATGAAGTTGACCGCCTCCGGCGTCGCGAACTGCGCCGCCATCACCAGGTCGCCCTCGTTCTCGCGGTCCTCGCCGTCGCAGACGACGACCATGCGGCCGCGGCGGATCTCCTCGATCGCCTCCTCGATCGTCGCGAACGGGCTCTCGCCCGTCTGCTCCGCTTCCGTCTGTCCCTGCGCTTCGGTCATCGCGTTCACGCCTGCTCCTTTCCGCCGAATGGTGACATCAACCGCTCCACGTGCTTTGCGATCGCGTCACACTCGACGTTGATCTTGCGCCCCGGCCGCGCTGCGCCGAGGTTCGTCCGCTCCAGGGTCTCGGGGATCAGGGAAACGGAAAGCCAAGAATCCCCCAAATCGGCGATCGTCAGGCTGACCCCGTCGAGCGCCACCGAGCCCTTCTCGATCGCGTAGCGCAGCAATGCCGGATCGAGCTCGACCCGGAGGCGCCTGGCGAATCCGTCCTCTTCGACCGCGGCGACCTCCCCCACCCCGTCGACGTGCCCGTGCACGATGTGGCCGCCGAGCCGGTCCGAGGCCTTCACCGCGAGCTCCAGATTGACCTCGCTGCCGGCTCCCAGCTCGCCGAGCGCGGTCACCGACAGCGTCTGGTTCATCGCCTCGGTCTCGAAGCCGTCGGAGTCGATCGCCGTCGCCGTCAGGCAGGCGCCGTTGACCGCGACCGAGTCCCCGGGCTCGATCTCGCCCGCCAGCTTCGTCGCGATCCGCAGCCGCGCGCCGTCGGTCCCCCTGTCGACCGACTCGACGGTGCCGGCGTCCTCGATCAGGCCGGTGAACACCTCACCACTCCTTGAACCTGGCCGTGATCAGGACATCGTCGCCGATCTGCTCGACCTCGCGGGACAGGGCGGCGTGGCGCGCGGGTCCTGTCGGGCCTCCCGCGCGAGCAGCGTCTCCGCCCAACAGGATCGGGGCCACGAACGTGCGCGCCTCGTCGATTGCGTCGGAGGCGAGAAAAGCCGAGGCGAGAATACGGCCACCCTCCAAGAACAAGCTGGTGATGCCGCGACGCCCCAGCTCCGAAAGCGCCGCTTCGATGCCCTCGGCGACCAAGACCTCGGCGCCGGCGTCTCGCAGGGCAGTGAGACGCCCGGGCGCGGCGTCTGGCGAGACGACGACCAGGACCGGCGAGACGTCGAGCGTCTGCAGCAGCTGCGAGTCGAGCGGCAGCCGGGCCCGGCGGTCGAAAACCACCCGAATCGGCTGCCGCACGGCGCCGTGGTCGAGCTTTGTGCCGCTATCCGGCACAAAGCTCGACCACGTTCCGGCCGGGCGGGCGGTTAGCAGGGGGTCGTCGGCGAGGACGGTGCCGATGCCGGCGGCGATCGCGTCCGATTCGGCGCGCCAGCGGTGAACCAGCTCGCGGCTCCCGGGGCCGGAGATCCAGGGCGAGTCGCCCTCCGCCGTCGTCGTCCGGCCGTCGAGCGAGATCGCCAGCTTCAGGGTGACCAGCGGCAGGCCGGTGCGGGCGTGCTTGCGGAACGGCTGGTTGAGCAGCCGCGCCGCAGTCGCCTCCTCGCCGGCCGCGAGCTCGACCGCGACGCCGCCGTCGCGCAGCATCCCCGGCCCCCGCCCAGACGCCTTCTCGCTCGGATCGTCGGACCCGATGACCACCCGCGAGATCCCGGCCCCCAGGATCGCCTCCACGCAGGGCGGCTGCCGCCCCGTATGCGCGCAGGGCTCCAGGGTCACGTACATCGTCGCCCCGGCGGGGTCCTCCCCCCGCTCGGCGCAGTCCCTCAACGCAGCCCGCTCAGCATGCAGATCGCCCAATTCCGCGTGATGCCCCTCCCCGATCACGCTGCCGTCGCGCACGATCACAGCTCCAACCAACGGATTCGGGCTGACTTTCCCCCGCCCGAACACCGCAAGCTCCAAAGCCCGCCGAAGATGAGCCTGATCCGCAGTTGTCAGTGACGCGGCCACGTTGATTGACGAGTCAGTCAATGCTATCGCCCCACGCCGTAGGGCTTCTTGCCGGATAGCGATCAAGACCTCTGCGGCCGGCGTGGGCGCTGGGCGCAAACCGCTTCTCGCGCGGGAGGCGGCGGGTGGGGGTGTCCGGGCGGCGCGGCGTTGATTCTTCGCTTGCGAGTCACGAGAGTTGCGCTGGCCCGTGCGAAAAATCCAGCGCCGCCCGGGCACCCCCACCCGGCGACAGGACCCGTGCGCCACGCGCATGGTCCCTTGTCAGGTCCCGCGGATACCCTGAGCGCCCCGCAATGAAGCTCATCATCCAGATCCCCTGCCTCAACGAGGAGGCCACGCTGCCGCAGACGATCGCCGACCTGCCGCGCCAGGTGGACGGCTTCGACGCGGTCGAGCTGCTGGTGATCGACGACGGCTCGAGCGACCGCACGGTCGAGGTGGCGCGCGAGCACGGGGTCGAGCACATCGTCAAGCTGACCAGCAACCGCGGCCTCGCCGCCGCCTTCCAGGCCGGCCTCGACGCCTGCCTGAAGCTCGGCGCCGACGCGATCGTCAACACCGACGCCGACAACCAGTACAGCGGCGCCGACGTGCCGAAGCTGCTGGCGCCGATCCTCGCCGGCGAGGCCGACATGGTCGTCGGCGACCGCCGGGTGGAGACGATCGAGCACTTCTCCGCCCGCAAGAAGCGCCTGCAGCGGCTCGGCAGCGCGGTCGTGCGCAAGGTCTCGGGCACCTCGATCGCCGACACGACCTCCGGCTTCCGCGCCTACAACCGCGAGGCGGCGCTCGGCCTGCTCGTCGTCGACGACTTCACCTACACGCTGGAGAGCCTGATCCAGGCGGGCAAGATGCTGGTCGCGGTCGACCAGGTCGAGATCGCGACCAACCCGCAGACGCGCGAGTCGCGGCTCTTCGGCTCGACCGGCGCCTACGTGCGCCGCAACGCGCCGGCGATCCTGCGCGTCTACGCCCGCTACGAGCCGCTGCGCGTCTTCGCCGCCGCGGGGGCGGTCGTCGCGCTGCTCGCGCTCGCCGCCTGGCTGCCCTTCCTGATCGACTGGATCTTCAACGGCGACTCGAGCGGCCACGTCCAGTCGCTGATCCTCGGCGCGGTGCTGTTCATCGCCGCCCTGCAGCTCTTCGCCCTCGGCGTGATCGGCGACCTGCTCGCCGGCCAGCGGGTGATGACCCAGCGGGTCTTCGAGCGGGTGCGCCGGGTCGAGCTCTCGCTCGGGGTCGAGCCGTCCCACTACGAGCGGGGCCGATGAGGGGCGCCAAAGGCGGCGGATCGGCGACCGCCGAGTACGGTCGCCTGGCGAGCTTCCTGGCGATCGGCGTCGGCCTCACCGGGCTGATCACCTATGCCTACTTCCTGATCGCCTCGCACGTGCTCTCGAAGCCCGACTACGGGCAGATCACGGTGCTCTGGTCGGCGGTCTTCATCACGATCTCGACCCTCTACCGGCCGATCGAACAGCTGCTCTCGCGGCACATCTCCGAACACCGCACGAAGGGCGAGCCGCTCGGCGGCACGATGCGGATCGCGGCGACGATCCAGCTCGGCCTCGGCCTGGCCTTCGCGGTCCTCGCGCTGGCCCTGCGCGGGCCGATCCAGGACGACCTGCTGGAGGGCAACGAAACCCTCTACTGGGTCTTCTTCGGCGCCGTCCTCTTCTACGCCGCCAGCTACTTCGCCCGCGGCTTCCTCGCCGGCGCCCAGCGCTTCGGGCTCTTCGTCAGCCTGATCCTCTCCGAATCGTGCTTCCGCACCGTCTTCGCCGTGCTCGTCGCGGTCGGCCTGCTGAGCGGCCAGTCGGCAGTCGCCGTCGGCATCCTCGCCGCCCCGGCGCTGAGCCTCATGGTCGTCCCAGCCGCGTTCCTGCGACGCGCGAGAAACGCGCAGCAGGACTCGCCCGGCATGCCCGGACGCGAAGCGGAGGACATGCCGGAGGAGAAATCCGCATCCGGCTCCGATCGCAATCTGACTCCTTCGGAGTCGGATGCGGATTTCTCCCCTGATGAAAACCGACCTGCGCAAGGCGCCGATTTCTCGCTCCGCCACGGCACCGGCTTCGCCGCCGCCGTCCTCGTGATCATGTTCAGCGAACAGGCCTTCCTCAACGCCGGGCCGCTGGTCATCCGCGGCCTCCAGGGCGCGGCCGCCGCCGGCTTCATCTTCAACGTGCTGATGATCGCCCGGGCGCCGCTGCAGCTCTTCCAGGCGGTCTCGACCAGCATCCTGCCGCACCTGACCAGGCTGCACACCAGCGGCGCCGCGGACGGCGAGCGCGAGTTCCACCGCACGGTCCGCATGGTGCTGCTCGGGCTCGCCGCCTTCACCGCGCTGGCGCTCGTCTTCATGGCGGCGGTCGGGCCGACCGCGATGCAGATCGCCTTCAGCAAGAAGTTCACCTACGACCGCGCCGGGCTGCTCCTCGTCACCCTCGGCATGGGCCTCTACCTCTCCTCGGTCACCGTCAACCAGGCCTGCGTCGCGCAGGGACAGGTGCGGCGCGCCGCGGCGCGCTGGATCGGCTGCGCGGCGCTGTTCATCGGCTGGAACTTCGTGCCGCTCGTCGGCGACGAGTTCCGCCGCGTCGAGATCGGGTTCCTGCTCGCCGCCGGCGTCCTCTTCTCGCTGCTCTACTACGTCTACCGCAGGCCCCACGAGCGCGCCGAGGACGTTCCGCGGCCCGGCTCCCCGGAGGAGATCGAGATCCAGATCGCAGCGATCGACGAGCAGACTTAGGAGACGCCGGTGGAGGGCCACGACGCCGAGTTGATCCTGATCGTCGGCGCCCTGCTGGCCGCCGGCATCGCCGCCGCGCTGGTCGCCGACCGGGTGCGGCTGCCCGGCCTGCTGCTCTTCCTCGGCCTGGGGATGCTGCTCGGCTCCGAAGGGGTCGGCGGGATCGAGTTCTCCGACTACCGCGCCGCGCAGACGGCGGGCACGATCGGCCTCGTGCTGATCCTCTTCGAGGGCGGGCTGACCGCCGGCTGGCACGAGATCCGCCCGGTGCTGAGGACGGCGGTCGGATTGGCGACCCTCGGCACCTTCCTCACCGCGATGGCGGCCGGCGCGGCCGCGATCTGGATCTTCGATCTGAGCACGCTGCAGGGCCTGATCCTCGGCGCCGCGGTCGCCGCCACCGACTCGGCGGCGATCTTCGCCGTCCTGCGCGGCTCGCGGCTCGAGCGCCGGCTCGCCCGCACGCTGGAGGGCGAGTCGGGGATGAACGACCCGGTCGCGCTGCTGCTCGTGATCGGCTTCGGCGAATGGATCTCCAACCCGGCGTACGGCGCCGCCGAGATGGCGCTCTCGTTCCCGGTCAAGCTCGGCCTCGGCGCCGCGTTCGGGCTCGCCGTCGGCTGGATAGCGCGGCGCGCCGTGTCCCGCGCCGTGCTGCCGACCCAGGGGCTCTATCCGGTGGCGACGCTGGCCACGGCGGCGCTCGCCTACGGCATCGCCGAGCTCGCCGGCGGCTCCGGCTTCCTCGCCGTCTACCTCGCGGCGCTGGTGCTCGGCACCGGCTCGCTGCCGGCCCGCAGCACCGTCGTCTCCTTCCACCAGGGCCTCAGCTGGCTCGTCCAGATCGGCCTCTTCTTCCTGCTCGGCCTGCTCGTCCTCCCCGGCCAGCTGATCGACGTCGCCGGCAAGGGGATGCTGCTCTCGCTGCTGCTGATCTTCGCCGCGCGGCCGCTGGCGACCCTGCTGGTCACCCAGATCGCCGGGCTCGAACTGCGCGAGCGGGCGATGCTCGGCTGGGCCGGCCTGCGCGGGGCGATCCCGATCTGGCTCGCGACCTTCCCCGTGGTCGCCGGCGTCGCCGAGTCGCGGCTGATCTTCGACGCGGTCTTCTTCGTCGTCCTCACCTCGACCGTGATCCAGGGGGCGACGGTCGAGCCGGTCGCCCGCTGGCTCGGCGTGACGAGCAGCGAGCGGGCGCTGCCCGAGCCGGTCGCCGACGTCGGCATGGTGCGCGAGCTGGGCGGCGAGCTGATCGCCTGGCGGGTGAGCGAGGGCGACGCCGCCGCGGGGCTCCTGGTGCGCGAGCTCGGCCTGCCGCCGGAGGCGCTGGTCCACCTGATCGTGCGCAACGGCCGCGCGGTCGCGCCGCGCGGCTCGACCCGGGTCGAGCCCGGCGACGAGCTGCACCTGCTGGTCCAGGAGGCGCAGCGCGAAGAGGTGGAGCGGCTGACCCGGCGCTGGCGCGAGGGGCCGCTGGGCGAGCCGGCGCCGCTGCTGCTGCCGCCGCGCGGCGCCCCGCAGGTCTTCTCGGTGGGCCCCGGCCACGCGCTCGCCGGCGACCCGGCGTGGCCGGAAGAGGTCGACGGGATCGCGGTGCGCGAGCGCCTGCGCACGCGCCGCGACGAGCCCGGCGCGCTGGTCGCCCTCGCCGACGGCCGCTTCGCGATCACCGGCGGCGACCACGTCGGCATCGGCGGCCGGCGGGCGCTCGCGCGCTGGTGCGAACGGCGCGCCCTGCGCCCCGGCATCGCCGAGGCGGAGCGCTCCTGGTGGCAGGAGGCGGCGGGAACGCTGGTCATTCCGGTCCTACGCAGAGGTTCCAGCTGAGGCGCAGGCCAGGTCTCAGCTGGCGCCGAGGGCGAGGCGGACCATCTCCGAGCCGCTCTCCTTGTAGGGGGAGACGACGCGGTCGGCGCCGGCGCGCAGCATCTTGCGCTCCGAGTCCTCTTCGCTGGCCCGGGCGACGATCGCGAGGTCGCCGCGCAGCTCGCGCGCGCTGAGCGTGATGAAGACGTTCTCGGCGTCGGAGTCGACGCAGGCGATCAGCCCGCTCGCGCGCATGATCCCCGCCTGGCGCAGCACCTCGTCGTCGGAGGCGCGGCCGTGGATGATCGGCGCGCCGGTCGCCTCGGCGTGCTCGCGCGTGCCCTCGACGTCGGTGTCGATGACGACGAAGTCGTGGCCCGCCTCGCGCAGGTCGCGCGCCACCTGGCGGCCGACGCGGCCGAAGCCGCAGACGAGGACGTGTTGGTTCAGCGAGTCGATCTGCTTCAAGGCTCTCCTCTCGTCGAGCAGGCCGGAGAGGTGGCCCGCGACGAAGAACTCGACCACGGTCACCAGGGCGTAGAAGAGGGTACCCACCCCGAGCACGATCAGGACGACCTTGACGACCTGGCCGGCGGCGCTCGCCGGCTCGGGGATCGAGCCGATCGTCGCCACGGTGTCGAGCGACCAGACGAAGCCGAAGCCGAGCGAGACACCCTCGGCGACCGCGTAGGCGACCGCGCCCGCGGCGAGCAGCAGCAGGAGCGCCGCGGCGAGCAGGGCGAGGCGGGCGACGCCCGGCGGCTGGCCCCGCGGCACGGGTTGTTCCTCAGGCCGCTCCGGCGGCGGCGGCGATCGCGTTGTAGGCGGCGGCCGGGTCGGCGGCGCCGAAGACGGCCGAGCCGGCGACGAAGAGCGAGGCGCCCGCTTCGGCCGTCGGCTTGGCGGTGGCGACGTCGATGCCGCCGTCGACCTCGATCTTGGCCGGACCGACCAGCGCCGCGAGGCGCGAGACCTTGTCGACCGAGCCCTCGACGAAGGCCTGGCCGCCCCAGCCCGGGTTGACCGTCATGCAGAGGGCGATGTCGGCGTGGCCGCGCAGCTCGGCAAGCGCCTCGACCGGCGTGCCGGGGTTGATCGCAACCCCCGCGAGGCAGCCGAGCTCGCGGATCGCGGCGAGCGTGCGGTTGGCGTGCGCGGTCGCCTCCTCGTGGAAGGTGATCGAGTCGGCGCCGGCCGCGGCGAAGGCCTCGATGTGGCGCTCCGGCGCCTCGATCATCAGGTGCACGTCGACCGCGCCGCCGGCCGCGTGCACCCGGTCGGCGATCGAGGAGGCGACCAGCGGCCCGATCGTGATCGGCGGGACGAAGTGGCCGTCCATCACGTCGAAGTGGATCACCCGGGCCCCGGCGTCCATCACCTCCTCGATCTGGCCGCCAAGGGCGGCGAAATCAGCAGAGAGGATCGACGGCGCCACGCGCCTCTCCCCCAACAACTCCGCCATCCGCTCAGACATAGACAACAGTCTCCCAGGATGCGAAGACCCCGAGATGCGCCGGTTTGCAGCGTCCCGGGCTCATACGGGTCTGAGCATGCTGCTGCCGCAGGTCTGACAGGTCATGTCCTCGGTGCTGCTCATCCGCGCGATCGTCTGGTGCTCGCCGCAGTGCGGGCACTGCGAAACGAGCTCGAAGCGGTGGAGACAGTACACGCAGCGGAAGCGGCCGGGGAGCTGCGTCGGCCGCAGCCAGGGCTCGCCGCAGCTCGGGCATTTCGCCCGTTTCAGCACGGCGGATTCGGTTTTCTCGCGAGCACCGGGATCAATGATCCTTCAACAAGCGGCAGACGAAGAAACCCGTCGTGCGGTCGCGGTCAGGGCGGATCTGCAGGCAGCGGGGGTCGTGGGTCGAGGCGAGCGCCGGCTCGAGCGCGCCGAGGTCGTCGACCGCGATGGCCGGCCCCTCGCCGGCCGCAGCGGCCCGCTCCAGCGCCGCCACCTGATCCTCGCCCTCGCGGCGCGAGATCGTGCAGGTCGAGTAGACGAGCGTGCCGCCGGGGCGCAGCAGGCGCAGGCCGTTGGCGAGAATTTCCGCCTGCAGGGCGGCGAGGCGCTCGATCGTCCGCGGCGACTTGCGCCAGCGCGCGTCGGGGCGGGAGGCGAGCGTCCCGAGGTCCGAGCAGGGCGGGTCGACGAGCACCCGGTCGAAACCGGCCGGCATCGCCGGGGCCGTCGCGTCGGCCTCGACCACGGTGACGTTGCGGGCGCCCAGCCGCTCCGCCTGGGCGGCGACCTCGGCGGCGCGCTCGGGATCGCGCTCGAAGGAGATCAGCTCGCCGCGGTCGCCCATGCGGGCGGCGATCTGCCCGGTCTTGATCCCCGGGCCGGCACAGAGGTCGAGCACCTGCTCTCCCGGCCGCGGGTCGAGCAGCTCGACCGCGGCGGCGGAGCCGCGGCTCTGCGGCGTCAGCTCGCCGGCGGCGATCCGCCGCAAGATCTCGTCGTCGATCCGCCCCTCGACGACCGTCATCTCGGGCAGCGAGAGCAACGACCCGGTTCCGGTGCGACTTTCCCTCTCCATGGGTGGGAAAGTCGCACCGGAAGCCCGGCGGGGCGGGCTTACGCGGAACGCCGTCTCGGCCGGCTCGTTGCAGGCGGCGAGCAGCGAGCGCGCCGAGCCGGCGCCGAGCTCCTGCCACCACATCCGCGCCAGCCACAGCGGCGCCGAGTGGGCGACCGCGGCGCGCTCCGGGGTCGAGTCGTCGCCGAGCAGGGCCTGGCTCAGCGAGTCGCGCTCGCGGGCGGCGCGGCGCAGCACCGCGTTGACCAGGCCGGCTGCGTGGCCGAACCCGGCGGCCTTGACCAGCTCGACCGCCTGGTCGACCGCGGCGTGGTCGGGGGTCGCGTCGGCGAACAGCAGCTCGTAGAGGCCGAGCCGCAGCGCCGCCAGCAGCGGCGGGTCGAGCAGCCGGGTCGAGCGCCCGGCGAGCCGCTCGATCGCCGCGTCGGCGGTGCCGCGGCGCTGCACTGCGCCGTAAGCGAGCCGCTGCGCCTGCGCCCGCTCGCGCCCGGCGAGGCCCTCGCGGTCGGCCGCCTCGCGGAAGAAGCGCTCGCTGTGGGCGTCGCGCTCGAAGGTCGCCCGGACCGTCTCGTAAGCGAGCGCCCGGGCCGGCGAGACGCTCACGAGCGGATCACAGCACCGGCACCGGGTGGCCGCGCAGGTAGGCGTCGGCCGCCATCGGCCTGCCGCCGGAGGGCTGCACGACCTCGAGCCGCAGCGCCCCGCGGCAGCAACCGAGCAGCAGCGCCCCCCACTCGGCCTTCATCTCGCCCTGCTTGACGTTGACGTCGACCGCGCGCGCCCGCCGCACGCCCAGACGCCCGTCCCCGCCCAGCTCCAGGTAGGCGCCGACGTGCGGGGTCAGCGCGCGGACCGTGCGGGCCAGCTCGGCGGCCGGTCGCCCGGGGTCGAGGCGGCGCTCCGCGGCGCCGATCTTCTCCGCGTAGGTCGCCTGCTCGTCGTCCTGCGCGTCGAAGCCCAGCTCGCCCCGCTCGAGCTCGTCGAGCGCCTCGACCAGCAGCTCGCCGCCGAGCCGCGCCAGCTTGTCGGAGAGGCCCTCGAAGTCGTCCTCGGGCGCGATCGGGACCTCCTCGCGCAGGGCCACCGGACCGGAGTCGAGCCCCGCGGTGACCCGCATCACGCTGACCCCGGTGCGCTCGTCGCCGGCGATGATCGCCCGCTCGATCGGCGCCGCGCCGCGCCAGCGCGGCAGCAGCGAGGGGTGCACGTTCAGCATCGGCCACTCGGAGAGCAGCGGCTCGCGGATCAGCTGGCCGAAGGCGCAGACCGCGATCGCCGCGGGGCCCGCGGCCCGGATCCGCCCCAGCGCCGCCTCCTCGTTGACATCCTCGGTCTGCAGCAGCTCGAGCCCGAGCTCGCGCGCGGCGTCCGCCGCCGGCGGCGGGCCGCTGTGGCGACCGCGGCCCTTGCGGCGGTCGGGCGGCGCGACGACGAGCGCCGGCCGGTGATCGGAGCCGGCGAGGCGCCGCAGCACGGCGGCGGCGAACTCCGAGGTGCCGAGGTAGGCGGTCCTCACGCGTCGGTGTGCGGCTCGCGGTGGTGGCCCTCGTCCGCCGGCGGCTCGTCCTCGCCGGTCGGCGGCGCGTAGCTCTCGCCTTCGCGCAGCGCCCGCAGCGCCGCCTTGCGCTGGTCGCGCGGCGCCCGGTCGAGGATCAGCACCCCGTCGAGGTGGTCGATCTCGTGCTGGAGCACGCGCGCCTCGAGGCCCGAGGCCTCGATCGTCACCCGCTCGCCCTCGGCGTCGCGGCCGCCGATCCGCGCGTGCAGCGGCCGCTCGACGTCCATCGCCACGCGCGGCAGGCTGAGACAGCCCTCCTCGGCGACGACCAGGTCGTCGGAGAGCCACTCGATCTCCGGGTTGACCAGGCCGGCCGGCTCGCTGTCGGCGCCCGCCTGAAAGACCAGCACCCGCCGCAGCACGCCGAGCTGCGTCGCGGCCAGCCCGACCCCCATGCCGTCGCGCATGATCGCGATCATCCGCTCGATCTCCCCGCGCAGCGCCGCCCCGAAATCGGCGACCGGCGAGGCCCTGCTCTTCAGCACCGGATCGCCGAACTTGACCACCTGCGCCAGCGCCGCTTCGCGCCGCTCGACCAGCTCCGCTTCGACCCGCTCGCGCTCGCCCGGGTCCTTGACCGCGCTCTCTTCGCTCATCAAGGCGATTGTATGGATCGGGTACGCCTACTGAGGGTCTACGTCGACGCCGATCGCGACGTCCTTCAGGCTGCGGTCGGCGGCGAGGCGCTCGACCGCGGCGCGGATCGCGGCGACGGTCGCGTCGCGGTCGCTCGCCTTGGTGAGGAGGCGGCGGCGGTAGCGGTTGCGGACGCGGAACATCGGCGCCGGGCCGAGCAGGTCGGTGTCCCCGGGCAGGGTCTCGCGCAGCGCCTCGGCGAGCTTCGTCGCCGCCGCGTCGGCGCGCGGCTCGGCCTCGGCCTTGAGCACGACACGGACGAGGTGGGAGAAGGGCGGGTAGCGCAGCGCCCGGCGGCGCTCGACCTCCTCGGCGAGGAAGCCGGCCGAGTCGTGGGCGGCGGCGCGGGCGATGCTCGGGGCGTCGGGCGCCAGGGTCTGCACGATCACCTCCCCCCCGGCGGCGCCGCGGCCGCTGCGCCCGGCGAGCTGGGCGACCATCGCGAAGGTGCGCTCGCCGGCGCGGAAGTCGGGGAAGCGCAGGGTGGCGTCGGCGTCGAGGATCGCGCTCAGCGTCACCTCGGGGAAGTCGTGGCCCTTGGCGACCATCTGGGTGCCGACGAGGACGGCGCTATCGGCGCCGGCGAACTCGTCGAGGATGCGGGCGTGGGCGCCGCGCTCGCCGGCGGTATCGGAGTCGAGCCGCAGGACCGGCAGCGGCGCCAGCCGCTCGGCCAGCAGCGCCTCGACCTGCTCGGCGCCGGCGCCGGCCTGCGAGAGCGTGGTCGAGCCGCAGTCCGGGCAGGCGCGCGGCAGCGGCTCGGAGTGGGCGCAGTGATGGCAGACGATGCTGCCGGCGCGGCGGTGGACGATCAGCGAGACGTCGCAGTTGGGGCAGCCCCAGTGACGGCCGCAGGAGCGGCAGGTCAGCCAGGGCGCGAAGCCGCGCCGGTTGACCATCACGATCGCCTTGGCGCCGGCCGCGCGCACGCCGTCCAGCGCCTCCCAGGTGGCCGCGTGCAGCGGCCCGGAGCGTGGGTCGGCGTCGCGCATGTCGAGCACCTCGACCGGCGGCATGCCGCGGCCGTCGACCCGGCTCGGCAGCTCGAGCCGCGGCAGCTCGACCCAGGTCTCCGGCCGCGGCGTCGCGGTGCCGGCGACCAGCACCGCGCCGCAGCCCTCCGCCCGCCGGCGGGCGACCGTGCGGGCGTCGTAGCAAGGGTCGCCCTCCTGCTTGTAGGAGGGGTCGTGCTCCTCGTCGATCACGATCAGGCCGAGCTCGCGCACGGGGGCGAAGACGGCGGAGCGCGGACCGACGCAGACGCTCGCCTCGCCGCTGCGCAGCCGCCGCCACTCCTCGTAGCGCTCGGCCGGCGTGAGCGCCGAGTGCAGCACCGCGAAGCGGTCGCCGAGGCGGGCGCGGAAGCGGGCGACCGCCTGCGGCGTGAGGCCGATCTCGGGCACCAGGACGATCGCCCCGAGCCCCCGCTCGAGCGCCGCCTCGACCGCCGCCAGGTAGACCTCGGTCTTGCCCGAGCCGGTGACGCCGTGCAGCAGCAGGCCGCGCGGCGCCTCCGCGCCGCCGCCCCCGTCCAGCCCCGCGACGACCCCGTCGACGGCCCGCCGCTGCTCGGCCTGCAGCCGCGGCGCCGCCGCCGGAGCGGCGCCGATGTCCGGGTGCCGCAGGGGCGGCCGGGCGCGCCGCTTGCGCACGCCGGGGTTCGGCGGCAGGGTCAGCCGCAGGCCGCGCGAGGGAGTCGAGCAGTACTCGCGCCCCACCCAGAGCCCGAGTCGCACCAGCTCCGGCGGCACGCCGGTCTCCAGGGCTTCCAAGGGCTCGGAGAGCCGCTCCGGCGGCAGCTCCGAGGTCTCGGCCAGGTCGACCACGACGCCGAGCAGGCGCTGCCGGCCGAAGGGCACCCGCACCACCCGGCCGACCTCGACGTCGGCCATCTCCGCGGGCAGGCGGTAGTCGAACGGGCCGCGCAGCGCACGGGCGGTCGTCAGCGGCTCGACCTTGGCGATCGCCATCCGGCGGAAGTTATGGAGAGGCGCGGACGGCCGGGATATCCTGGCTGCGATGGGGCTCAACCTCAGCCAGGGCGAGCAGGTGATCTTCCGGGGCCACCCTTCCTGGCGGGCGATCCTCGGCTTCCACCTGAAGGGGGTGCTGATCGCGGCGCTCGCCGGCGTCGTCGCCAAGCTCTTCTCGGCCGGCGCCGGCACTGTCTTCCTGATCGTCCTGCTGGCGATCGCGCTGACCGCGCTGATCGGCTTCCTCGAGCGCCTCTCGACCACCTACACGATCACCGACCGCCGCCTCAACATCAGGCGCGGCATCGTCTCGCGCGAGGTGCGGGAGACGCGGCTCGAGCGGGTGCAGAACGTCAACTACCGCCAGTCGATCTACCAGCGCCTGATGCGGATCGGCGACGTCGACTTCGACACCGCGGCGGGCGACGACTACGACTTCGTCTTCACCGGCGTCGCCGACCCGGCGGAAGTGGTCCACCGCGTCGACGAAGCGACGGGCGCCGCAGCGTCAGGCCGCCCCGGCGACAGCTGAACCGCCGGCGGACGCGCGAAGCGCCTCAGCCCTGTCCGTCTTCTCCCAGGTGAAGTCGGCGTCGTCGCGGCCGAAGTGGCCGTACGCCGCGGTCTTCTGGTAGATCGGGCGGTGCAGGTCGAGGTAGCGCCGGAAGGCGCCGGGCCGCAGGTCGAACTCGGCTTCGACCAGGCGGGTGATCTCCTTGTCCGGCAGCTTGCCGGTGCCGAAGGTGTCGACCATCGTCGAGACCGGGTGGGCGACGCCGATCGCGTAGGCGACCTGGACCTCGCAGCGCTCCGCCAGCCCGGCGGCGACGACGTTCTTGGCGACGTAGCGCGAGGCGTAGGCGGCCGAGCGGTCGACCTTCGACGGGTCCTTGCCGGAGAAGGCGCCGCCGCCGTGGCGGGCCATACCGCCGTAGGTGTCGACGATGATCTTGCGGCCGGTGAGGCCGGCGTCGCCGACCGGGCCGCCGATCACGAACTGGCCGGTCGGGTTGACGAGGAAGCCCTCGCGCAGCTGCGCCTCGTCGTAGAGGCCCTCGGCGTCGGCCTCGAGCACCGGCAGGACCACGTGCTTCCAGAGGTCCGGCCGGATCTTCTCCTGCGAGTCGACGTCGGAGGCGTGCTGGGTCGAGATCAAGAGCTTTTCGACCGCGACCGGGCGGCCGTTGCCGTAGCGCACGGTGACCTGCGTCTTGCCGTCGGGGCCGAGGTAGCCGAGCGTTCCGTCCTTGCGCACCGCGGCGAGCCGCTCGGCGAGCCGGTGGGCGATGTGGACCGGCATCGGCATCAGCGCCTCGGTCTCGTCGGTCGCGTAGCCGAACATCATCCCCTGGTCGCCGGCCCCCGCGAGCAGCAGTTCGTCGTCGGCGTCGGAGCCGGTGCGCGTCTCGTGCGAGGCGTCGACGCCCTGCGCGATGTCGGGCGACTGTTTGTCGAGCGAGACGAGAACGGAGATGTGGTCGCAGTTGTAGCCGTAGTCGCCGTGGTCGTAGCCGATCTTGCGAATCGTCTCGCGGACCAGCTCGGGCACGTTGAGGTGGACCTCGGTCGAGATCTCCCCCGACACCACCGCCATGCCGGTGTTGACGAGGGTCTCGCAGGCGACGCGGCCCTCGGGGTCTCCCGCCATGACGGCGTCGAGGATCGCATCGGAGATCTGGTCGCAGACCTTGTCGGGATGACCCTCGGTGACGGACTCGGACGTGAAAAGGTACTCGCCCTCGGCGAGCGGCTCAGTGTTTGACATGACGGGAATGTATCGGGGGCGGTTCAGCGACGACGGCCCGTGTGGGGGACGAAGTCGATGACCAGCGGGATTCCCTGCATCCCGTAGGTCTCGCGCATGCGGTTCTCCAGGTGGTAGGCCCAGTCGCGCACGATCAGCCGCCGGTCGTTGACCTGGATCGCAAAGCGCGGCGGCCGCTCGCCGATCTGCGCCGCGTAGTAGAGCCGCAGGCGCCGCCCGCGGCGCGAGGGCGGCGGGTTGGCGGCGACGACGTCGTTGAGGAAGCGGTTCAGCTCCGGCGTCGGGATCCGGGTCGCCGCCCGGTCGGCCAGCTCGATCGCCTTGGGCAGCAGCCGGGCGACGTTGCGGCCGCGCAGCGCCGAGCAGGTGACGACCTCGGGCCGCAGGCGCAGCTTGCGCTCGACCCGCGCGCGGGCGTCGTCGACGTCGGTCTCGCCGACGTCCCACTTGTTGAGCGCCAGCAGCGTCGCGCAGCCCGCCCGCATCGCCAGCTCGGCGATCCGCAGGTCCTCGGCCGTCACGCCCTCGGCGGCGTCGCAGACGACGATCGCCACGTCGGCCCGCTCAACCGCCAGCTCGGAGCGCAGCTGGGCGTAGTAGTCGACGGTCCCGGCAACCTTCGAGCGGCGCCGCAGGCCGGCCGTGTCGACCAGCAGCAGCGGCCGGCCGTCGACCTCGAGCTCGGTGTCGATCGTGTCGCGGGTCGTTCCGGCGCGCTCGGAGACGATCACCCGCTCGCTGCCGAGGAAGGCGTTGACCAGCGAGGACTTGCCGGCGTTGGGCCGGCCGACGACGGCGACGTGGACGGGTTCCTCGCCGTCCCCGGGCGCCGTCCGCTCGCCGAGCAGCTCGACCACCCGGTCGAGCAGGTCGCCGCTGCCGAGCCCGTGCGTCGCCGAGACCGCGATCGGCTCGCCGAGCCCGAGCGCGTGGAACTCGGCGGCCATGTGCTCGTCGCCCGGCCGGTCGACTTTGTTGACCGCGACGAGCACCGGCGCCTCGGCGCCGCGCAGCGTCTTCGCCAGCTCGGCGTCGCCGGCCCGCAGCCCGGCGCGGCCGTCGACGACGAGCAGGATCGCCTCCGCCTCGGCCATCCCGATCCGGGCCTGGCGCTGCACGTCGGCCGCCAGCTCGCTCTCGTCGGCGAGGTCGATGCCGCCGGTGTCGAGCAGCTCGAAGCCGACCCCGTTCCACTCGCAGGGGACGCGCTTGCGGTCGCGGGTGACGCCGGGCTCGGCGTGGGTGACCGCCTCGCGCCCCCCGGCCAGCCGGTTGACCAGGGTGCTCTTGCCGACGTTGGGGAAGCCGACGACGGCGACGGTCGGGCGGCTCATCGGAGGTCCCCTGGCGAGTTGGTCGCAATATGTGCGACCAAGTCGCCAACCGTGTTCATGCCAGGCCCCGCTGCCGGGCGAGACCGACCACTCGCCCCACGACCTCGTCCAGGGACATGCCGGTCGTATCGACCTCGACCGCGTCCTCGGCGGCGCGCAGGGCGCTGTGGGCGCGGGTCTCGTCGCGCTCGTCGCGCTCGCGCTGGGCGGCGAGCACGGCGGCCTCGTCCTCTCCCGTCTGCGCGGCGCGGCGGCGGGCGCGCTCCGCAGCCGAGGCGGTGAGGAAGAGCTTGAGCGGCGAGTCGGGGCTGACCACCGTGCCGATGTCGCGACCCTCGGCGACGTAGCGGCCCGCCGCGATCAGGCGACGCTGCGCGGCGACCATCGCCTCGCGCACCGGAGGGTGGACGGAGACGCGCGAGGCCGCCTCGGTGACCGCCGGCTCGCGGATCGCGTCGCCGACCTCCTCGCCGTCCAGTTCGACCCGCTCGCCATCGAGCTCGATTCGCAGCGAGCGGGCGATCTCGCCGGTCGACATGGCATCGCCGAGGTCGGCGCCGCGGCGAATCGCGGCCAGCGCCACGCACCTGTACATCGCCCCCGAGTCCAGGTAGGTGAAGCCGAGCGCGGCGGCGAGCGCGCGGGCAACGGTTGACTTGCCGGCCCCGGCGGGCCCGTCGATCGCGATCACCATGGTGGGTGGAGCGTATTCGCCGGCTCAGCCGCGCGAGAGCGAGGCGAGGTCGGCCTCGAAGCCCGGGTAGCTGACCGCCGCGGCGTCGATGCCGGCGACCTCGACCCCCTCGCGCGAGGCGAGGCCGGCGACCGCGCCGAGCATCGCGATCCGGTGGTCGCCGTGCGAGTCGACCGCGCCGCCGCGCAGGCCGCCGGCGCCGGCGATCCGCATCCCGTCCTCGCGCGTCTCGACCTCGGCGCCGAGCGCCCTCAGCGCCGCGCTCACGGTCTCGATCCGGTCGCTCTCCTTGCGCCGCAGCTCGGCCGCGTCGCGGATCGTCGTCTCGCCCTCGGCGAAGCAGGCGGCGAGCGCGACCAGCGGCAGCTCGTCGATCGCCAGCGGGATCTCCTCGCCGCCGACCTCGGCGCCGCGCAGCTCGCAGGCGCGGACGCGCAGGCGGCCGCTCGGCTCGCCGCCGCGCTCGCCCTCCTGCTCGACCTCGATCCGCGCGCCCATCCGCTCGAGGATCGGCAGCAGCCCGGTGCGGGTCGGGTTGAGGCCGACGCCGGCGAGGCCGACATCGCTGCCTGGCACGAGCAGCGCCGCGACGACGAAGAAGGCGGCGGAGGAGAAATCGGCGGGGACGACGATCTCGCCGGGCTCGAGCCGCGAGGCGGGGCGAACCGCGACGAAGCCCTCGCCGCGCTCGACCTCCGCCCCGGCGGCGGCCAGCATGCGCTCGCTGTGGTCGCGCGTCGGCAACGGCTCGGCGATCCGCGTCTCGCCCTCGGCGAGCAGCCCGGCGAACAGCAGGCAGGACTTGACCTGGGCGCTGGCCACCGGCAGCTCGTACTCGATGCTCCGCAGCGGCGCGCCCTCGACCCGCAGCGGCGGCAGGCGACCCTCGCGGGCCTCGATCCGCGCCCCCATCAGGCGCAGGGGCGCGGCGATCCGGTCGACCGGGCGGCGGCGGATCGAGTCGTCGCCGTCGAGCGTCCACTCCCCCGTCTCCTGCCCGGCGAGCCAGCCCGGCAGCAGGCGCAGCAGGGTGCCGGCGTTGCCGACGTCGACCGCCGCGGGGACGGCGCCGCGCAGGCCGGCGCCGCGGATGCGCAGCGCCTCGCCGCGCGTGACCGTGGCGCCGAGCGCCTCGACCCCGGCCAGGGTCGAGCGGGTGTCGGCGGCGTCGAGATAGCCCTCGATCGTCGTCTCGCCCTCGCCCATCGCGGCGATCATCGCCGCGCGGTGCGAGACCGACTTGTCGGGCGGCGGCCGCAGCGTGCCGCGCAGCGGCCCGCCGGGCTCGAGGCGCCTCGCGGCCACGCCTACCCCGCCGCCAGCACGGTCGCGCTGTGGCCGAGCTCGCGGACCAGGGCGGCGGCGCGCTCGGCCTGCTCGTCGCCGGCGACCCAGAGCGTGATCGCGCCGGACCGCATGTCCGCCGCCGGGTGCAGCGCCATGTCCTCGATGTTGACCCCCGCCTCGCCCAGCGCCAGCGCCAGCTCGGCGACCGTGCCGGGGCGGTTGGCGACGACGACCCGCAGCTCGCGCAGCGGCCCGGCGGCCAGCTCGGCGTCGAGCAGGCGGCGGCGATCGGCGCCGGCGGCGCCGTGCCAGGCCTCGACCGCGCCGTCCTCTCCCGAGGCGATCAGCTCGCGCGCCTCGCGCAGGCGGGCGACCGAGTCGTCGATCGCCGCGACCACCGCGTCGCGGTTGGCGGCGAAGATGTCGCCCCAGATCGCCGGGTTGGAGCCGGCGACCCGGGTCGCGTCGCGGAAGCTCGGGCCGACCTCGGGCATCCGCTCGGAGTCGTGTGTCAGCTCGGCCGCCGCCTGCGCCGCGAGCACGTCGGCGAGCACGTGCGGCAGGTGGCTGACGGTCGCCATCAGCCGGTCGTGGGCGGCGGCGTCGATCGCCTGCGGGCGGGCGCCCAGCCCGGCGACCGCCCGCTGCAGGCGGTCGTAGAGGATGCCGCCGGTGCGCTCGGTCGGGGTCAGGTACCAGCGCGCCCCCTCGAAGAGGTCGGCGCGGGCGTTCTCGACGCCGGCGGTCTCCGCGCCGGCCAGCGGGTGGCCGCCGACGAAGCGCTCGTCGTCGCCGAGCGCCGCGACGATCCCCCGCTTGGTCGAGCCGGCGTCGCTGACCGCGGTCTCCGGACCGCTCGCGTCGAGAGCCGCCCGGGCGAGATCCGTCAGCGCAGCCACCGGCCCGGCGCAGAAGACGAGCTCGGCGCCGGCGCAGGCCTCCTCGACCGAGCCCGCGGCGCTGTCGATCGCACCCAGCTCCAGGGCGCGGTCGAGCGTCGCCTGCCGCGGCCCCCAGCCGACCACCTCGGCGTCCAGCCGCTGCCTCGCGGCGAGCCCGATCGAGCCTCCGATCAGGCCCACCCCGAGGACGGCCGCCCTCATCAGCCGCGCCGTGTCCGCACCGCCGCCGCCAGGCCCTCCAGCGCGGTCACGGTGTGCTCCCAGTCGATGCACGGGTCGGTGATCGACTGGCCGTAGGTCAGCGACTGCCCGTCGCCGAGGTCCTGGCGGCCCTCGACCAGGAAGGACTCGAGCATGACGCCGACGATCGCCGCGGCGCCGCCGCCGACCTGCTCGCCGATCGCAGCGATCGCCTGCATCTGGCGCTCCGGGTCCTTGGCGCTGTTGTCGTGCGAGGCGTCGATCACGACCCGCTCCGCGAGGCCCGCGGCCCGCAGCAGCTCCAGCGCCGCGGCGACCCCCTCCGGGTCGCAGTTCGGCTTGCCGCGCCCGCCGCGCAGGATCACGTGGCCGTCGGGGTTGCCCGCCGTGTGCAGGATCGCCGGCCGGCCGGCGTCGTCGATCCCGGCGAAGGCGTGCGAGGCGGCGGCGGCGCGCACCGCGTCGACGGCGATCTGCACGTTGCCGTCGGTGCGGTTCTTGAACCCGATCGGCATCGAGAGCCCGGAGCCGAGCTGGCGGTGGATCTGGCTCTCGGTCGTGCGCGCGCCGATCGCCCCCCAGGAGACCGTGTCGGAGATGTACTGCGGCGTGATCGGGTCGAGGAACTCGCAGCCGACCGGCAGCCCGAGGTCGAGCACCTGCAAGAGCAGGGTGCGCGCCATGCGCAGGCCGGCGTTGACGTCGCAGGAGCCGTCCAGGTAGGGGTCGTTGATCAGGCCCTTCCAGCCGGTCGTCGTCCGCGGCTTCTCGAAGTAGACGCGCATCGCGACCAGCAGGTCGTCCTCCAGCTCGCCCGCCAGCCCTGCCAGCCGGCCCGCGTACTCGAGCGCCGCCTCGGCGTCGTGCACGCTGCACGGCCCGACCACGACCAGCAGCCTGTCGTCGACCCGCTCGAGCACGTTGCCGGTGTCCTGCCGCCCCTTGACCACGACCTGCTCGCGCTCGGCGCCGAGCGGCAGGTCGCCCAGCAGCGCTTCCGGCGGAACCAGCTCGACCACGCGCTCGATCCGCTGGTCGCGAACCCGGTCCCGCGCCTCCTCTCGCATTCCTATGAACATCTCTCCTTCGCCTTTCTCCACTGTCTGGGACTCTACTTTCCGTGCGGGCCTCGCCACGCGAGCGCGGGCATCGCGAAACACGCGAACCATTGGAACCGGCGCCCGGCCAGACGCTCTATGTGGGCGGCGCGAAGCCGCCAGGCCGGACGCCTAGCTAAATCGCCAGTAATAGGAGATGCGGACAGGGGCGATCGCAGCGCGCCGGGCGCACATGCTGCTCGCGATCTCGTCTGTTCGCTTCACGTCGCCTGACTTTGTAGCACTTCTGCCAAGGCGGCGAGCAATCTGTCGTTCTCCGCCGGGTCGCCGTAGCTGACGCGGATGTGGCCGGGGTCGCCCAGCGGGGTTCCGGGCCGGACCGCGATCGAGCGCTCGGTCAGCGCCGCGACGACCGCCTCCTCGTCCGCCTCGCCGAGGTCGATCCAGGAGAAGTTGGTCTGCGTCTCAGCGGTCGCGACGCCGAGCTCGCGCAGGCCCCCCTCGACGCGGACACGCTCGGCCAGGGTGCGTTCGACCCGCCGCTCGACGTCGTCCTGGTGCAGGACAGCCTCCGCCGCGGCCGCCTGGGCGAGCGCGTTGACGCTGAACGGCTGGCGCACCGCGTCGACCGCAGCGCGGAACCTGGCCGAGCCGAGCGCGAAGCCGACCCGCAGGCCGGCGAGGCCGTAGATCTTGCTGAAGGTGCGCAGCAGGACGAGATTGGGGAACTCGGCGAGCAGGTCGACCGTGGCGTCCGGGTCGTCGACGGTCTGGAACTCGACGTAGGCCTCGTCGAGCACGATCGTCACGTGGTCCGGGACGCGGGCGCAGAAGGCGGCGACCTCGGTCGCCGGGACGTGCGTGCCGGTGGGGTTGTTGGGGTTGCAGACGATCGCGATCTGCGTCGCGGCGGTGACCTCGGCGGCCATCGCCTCGAGGTCGTGGACCTCGCCGTCGGCCAGCGGCACGCGGATCTCGCGCGCCCCCGTCATCGCCGCCATGTGCGGGTACATCGAGAAGGAGGGCCAGGCGTAGACGATCTCGGCGCCCGGCTCGCACAGAGCCTCGGCGGCGGCGAGCAGGAGCTCGCAGGAGCCGTTGCCGACGGCGACCCGGCCGGGCTCGATCTCGTAGCGCTCGGCGATGCGGCGGCGCAACAGCGTCGCGTCGGGGTCCGGGTAGCGGTTCATCGCCCCCGCCGCCGCCTGGACCGCCTCGACCACCTTCGGGTGCGGCCCGAACGGGGACTCGTTGGAGGCGAGCTGCGCGATCTCACCGGCGGCGATCGCCTCGGGCGCCTGCCCGGTCGGCACGCCCGCCTGGTAGCCCGGAATGCGGGCGAGCTTCGCGGAGAAGTTGACGGTCACGGCCTCATTGTGGACTACGAGGCAGCGACGAGACGGCTACTGCGCCGCGTGCAAGTCGGTCCGTAGCTCCTGCGTGGCGCCGAGGTAGACGTGGGTTGTCTCGTGCCCCGCCGGCGCGTAGTAGTGGACCATCGCGCGGACCACCCGCGGCATCGACCCCGGCACGGGGATCTCACGGCAGCAGAGCAGCGGCACCGCCTCGAGCCCCAGCTCGCGCGCCGCGGCCGCCGGGAACTCGGCGTCGAGGTCGTCGGTGGTGGTGAACAGGCAGCTGACCATCGCGTCCGGCTCGAGCCCGTTGCGCTCGATCAGCTCGCGCACCAGCTCGGTCGTCGCCTCGGCGATCGCGCCCGGCTCGTTCGCCTCCGCCTGCACGGCGCCGCGCACGGCGAAGAGCCGCTGGTTTCCGTTCGAGGTCACGTGCGCATCTTCCCAAACGCAAGCGACCCGTACACCCTGGCGCGGCGGGTCCTGTCGCGGATTTGGAACCACCGCCCTGCGGTCGCTGAAGCGTCCTCGGGCGGTCCCCCAAATCCGCGCCACCCGCCGCGAGATGCGGAATTGACTAGCGTCAAGGGACGATGCGCAGCGCCTCGATCTCGGCCTCCGAGAGTCGCCGCGCCTCGCCCTCGCCGAGACCGCCGAGCTCGACCGGCCCGAAGCGCACCCGCCTCAGCGCCGCGACCTCGTTGCCGACCGCCTCCGCCATCCGCCGCAGCTGCCGGTTGCGCCCCTCGCGCAGGACTACCTCGACCTCCCGCTCCCCCATCCGCTGAACCTCCGCCGGCGCCGTCATCCCGTCCTCCAGCTCCACCCCGCTCGCCAGCCGCCGCAGATCCGCCTCGCCCGGCGGCCGCCGCAGCTCGACCCGGTAGGCCTTCGGCACTTCGTAGCGCGGATGCGTCAGCCGGTTGGCCAGCTCCCCGTCGTTGGTCAGCAGCAGCAACCCCGACGAGTCCACGTCCAGCCGCCCGACCGGGTAGAGCCGCGCCTCCGAATCGACCAGCTCGACCACGGCCGGTCGCGACCCGGGCTCCCGTGCCGTGGAAACGACCCCCACCGGCTTGTGAACCGCCCAGACCTCCCGCGCCTCGACCCCGATCAGCTCCCCATCCACCCGAACCTCGTCGGCCTCGGCCACATCCCTCGCAGGGTCAGTGACGACCTCCCCACCCACCGTCACCCGTCCAGCCCCCACGATCTCCTCAGCCCTCCGCCGCGAAGCGACTCCCCCATGTGCCAGGAACTTGGCGAGCCTCACGAGGGCGCCGGGGGAGGTCCCGGCGGAGCCTCCCCGCTGTTGCTCCGACGGGGCCTCCCCCGGCGCCCGTTCACGGCTCGGCCCTTTGCTCCCCTGCCTTCAGCAGCCGCTCGCGCAGCTCCCGCTCGTCCTCCGGCGTCGGATCGAATTGCGCCGGATCGGGCAGCTGGTCGAGGCCGCCGAGCCCGAAGAGCCGTTCGAACAGCTCGGTCGTCTTGAACAGCGCGGCGCCGAACTGCGAGCGGCCCGACTCCTCGATCAGCCCCCGCTCGGCCAGCGTCTGCACCGCCGACTCGGAGGAGACGCCGCGGATCCGCGCCACCTCGGGGCGCGAGACCGGCTGCAGGTAGGCGACGATCGCCAGGGTCTCGGCCTGCGCCTGGGTCAGCGGCGGGGTGCGCGGCTTGGCGAGCAGCCGCCGTGCCGCGTCCTCGCTCGCCGGGTCGCTGGCGAGCGAGAAGCCGCCGGAGACCTCGCGCAGGACGACCCCGCGCCTGCCCTCGGCGAGGTCCTCGCGCAGCAGTTCGATCGCCTCGGCGACCTGGCCCTCGGTCGCCTCGGTCGCCTCGACCAGGTCCGACAGCGCGACCGGCTGCGGCGAGAGGAAGAGCAGCGCCTCGATCGTGCGGCTCAGGTCGCTCATCCGGGTCCGGCCTCCTGACGGAGGATCTCGATCGGGCCGAGCGGCTCGCTCTGCTTCCAGGTGATCTCGCCCTTGCGGTAGAGCTCGAGCAGTGCGAACAGCGTCACCGCCTGGGTCAGCCGGTCCTCGCCGCCGAACTGCTCGTCGAAGTCGATGCTCGCCCGCCCGGCGAGCGCGTCGCGCAGCGCCCGCAGGCGCTGCGCGAGCGAGACGGTCGGGCGGATGTGGCTGACGTCGACCGGCGGCGGCACGACCAGCAGGTCGCCCAGCGCCGCGCCCAGCCGCTCCGGGTCGTAAACGGCGACGGCCGCGTCCACCGCCACCTTGCGCAGACCCGGCGGCAACGGCGCCGAGCGGTAGAGGTAGCCGCGCGCCGCCTCGAAGCGCTCGCGCAGCGCTTCCGCCGCGCCGCGGTAGCGCCGGTACTCGAGCAGCCGCGCGAGCAGCTCCTCGACCGCCTCCTCCGGCCCCATCTCCTCCAGCTCGGGGTCCGCGCCGGGCAGCAGCAGGCGCGACTTCAGCTCCAGCAGCGCGGCGATCAGGACGAGGAACTCGGTCGCCACCTCCAGCTCCAGCTCGCCCTCGCGCTCGAGGTGCTCGACGTAAGCGACGACGACCTCGCCCAGCTGCAGCTCGAGCAGGTCGACCTCCTCGCGCAGCAGCACCGCGATCAGCAGGTCGAACGGCCCGGCGAAGACGTCGAGCTCGAGGTCGAGGTCGGCGACGGCCATTCCCGAAGACTAGGCCGCGGCGCCGATGCCCATGCGGTCGCGCACGTCCGCGAGCACCGGAGCGGCGAGGGCGCGCGCCTTCGCGGCGCCGGCCGCGAGCGTCTCCTCCAGCGCCGCCTCGTCTGGCCGCAGCTCCTCGTAGCGCTCGCGCACCGGCGCCAGCAGCCCGACGACCGCCTCGGCGACCGCCCGCTTGAAGTCACCGTAGCCGGCGCCGTCGAACTCGCGTTCAACCTGCTCCTGGTCGATCCGGCGGGCGACGGCGAGGATGTCGATCAGGTTGCTGACGCCCGGCTTCTCGGGCGAGCGGACGACCTCGCGGCCCGAGTCGGTGACGGCGCTGCCGAGCTTCTTGCGGATCGCCTTCTCCTCGTCGAGCACGTAGACGGCGCCCGCCTCGCTGCCGCCCGTGGTCGACATCTTGCGCTCCGGCGCCTGCAGGTCCATGATCCGCGCCCCGACCCCGGGGACGCGCAGCTCCGGCACGACCAGGGTCTCGCCGAAGCGCTCGTTGAAGCGGCGCGCGATCTCCCGCATCAGCTCGACGTGCTGGCGCTGGTCGTCGCCGACCGGCACCTCGGTCGCGCGGTAGGCGAGCACGTCGGCGGCCATCAGCACCGGGTAGTAGAAGAGCGCCGCCGAGACCAGCTCCTGCTGGCGGGCCGACTTGTCCTTGAACTGGTGCATGCGGTTGAGGTCGCCGTGCGAGGTGACGGCGGAGAGCATCCAGGTCAGCTCGGCGTGCTCGCGCACGTCGGACTGGCGGAAGAGGATGCAGCGCTCCGGGTCGAGGCCGGCGGCGAGCAGGATCGCGGTCGTGTCGTGGACGAGCCGCCGCAGCTCGGCCGGGTCGTAGGCGACCGAGAGCGCGTGCAGGTCGACGATGCAGAAGATCGCCGGGTCGCCGCGCTCCTGGCCCTCGACGTACTGGCGGATCGCGCCGATGTAGTTGCCGAGGTGCTTGCGGCCGGTGGGCTGGATGCCGCTGAAGATGATCGGGGCGGGCACGGGACGGAGACTATTCGGGGAGCGGGGACGGGGTGCCCCTCGTTCGGACAAAACGCGATCCAATTGGATCGCGTTTTTGAGTATCCGCCCGCTCGAGGGGCACCCCGCCCCCGCTGATTCAGACGGTCTCGGCCGCCGGGGCTCTTTCGAGCTGGCTCGAGTCGCAATCGATGCTGTGCCCGCACTCGCCGGCCGGGGCGGCACCACCGGCCGGGATAGCTTGGGTTTTGCGGTCGGGGTTCTCGATCCCGAGGCCCGCGGCGATGCCGCCGGCGATCATCAGCAGGCCCGCGATCGCGATCCCGAGGTGGAAGGCGTCGGTCGAGGCGTCTGGCGCGGCCGCGCTCAGCGGGCCGGCGGAGACCCCGGCGCCGACGGCGGCGTCGAAGCTGGCCGAGATCACCGCCCCGAGCACGGCGATCGCGAGCAGGCCGGCGACCCGCGCGATCCCGTTGTTGGCGCCCGAGGCGATGCCGACGTGGCGCTCGTCGACCGAGTCGAGCACGGTCGCGGTCAGCGGCGCGACGGTCGCCGAGAGGCCGAGGCTGAAGACGAGGACGCCCGGCAGCACGTCGGGCAGGTAGGCGGCGTCGGGGCCAACCCGGAGGAGCAGCAGCAGGCCGGCGCCGGCGACGATCGGGCCCGCGGTCATCGGCAGGCGCGGGCCGGTGCTCGAGGCGAGGCGGCCGAAGCGCGGCGAGAGCAGGAAGAGGAGGACCGAGACCGGGGTGGTGGCCAGGCCCGCCCCGAGCGGCGAGTAGCCGCCCACCTGCTGGAGGAAGATCGTGACGAAGAAGAGGCCCGCGATCAGGCCGGCGTAAGCGGCGAAGGTGGTCACGTTGGCGACCCAGAAGTTGCGGATCCTGAACAGCGCCAGGTCGAGCATCGGATGCCGGGCGCGCGCCTCGCGCCGCACGAAGAGCGCCAGGCAGGCGACGCCGGCGAGCAGCGGCGCGAGGACGAGCGGGTCGCCCCAGCCGCGGCCCGGCTGTTCGATCAGGGCGAAGACGGGCCCGCCCAGACCGAGCACCGAGAGCAGGACGCCGGGGGCGTCGACGCCGTGGAACGCCTCGGGGTCGCGGCTCTCGACGACCTCGCGCAGGACGAGCGCCACCGTGAAGGCGATCAGCGGCACGTTGATCCAGAAGATCGCCCGCCAGGAGAGCGCCTCGACCAGCGCCCCGCCCCCGGCCGGCCCGACCACGACCGCGATTCCCGTCCATGCGGTCCAGCTCCCGACCGCCCTGCCGCGCGCGGCGCCCTCGAAGCAGGCGGCGACGAGCGCCAGCGAGCCGGGCACCAGCAGCGCGCCGGCGACGCCCTGCAGGGCGCGGGCGGCGACCAGGAACTCGGCCGAGGGCGCGATCGCGCAGAGCACCGAGGTGAGGCCGAAGCCGAGCAGGCCGAGGACGAAGATCCGCCGGCGTCCGAACTGGTCGCCGAGCGAGCCGCCGACGAGCAGCAGCGAGACCAGGGTCAGCATGTAGGCCTCGATCACCCACTGCTGCCCGGCCAGGCCGGCGTCGAGGTCGTCGGCGATCGCCGGCAGGCCGACGTTGACCACGGTCGAGTCGAGGAAGACGACGGTCGACCCGAGGATCGCCGCGATCAGAGTCAGTCGCTGCTGACGTGACACCGAGCGAGTGTAGAAGCACCCGACCCGACCCGACCCGTGGTAGAGCTTTGGTTCGCTATGCGGAACAAACCTCTACCACGCTCAGCGGTGAGGCTCCCGCAGCTGCGCCGCCGCGGTGAAGAAGTTGCGGTACGCGAGCCCGGTGGCGAGGAGGGCGGCGATCGCGACGCTGCCGAGCAGGGCGTAGAGCAGGACCAGCTGCAGGCGGACGGCGTCGGTCGGGGCGGCGCCGGCGAGCAGCATCCCGACCATCGTGCCGGGGAAGAAGATCAGGCCGGTGGTCTTGGTCGAGTCGACCAGGGTGATCGTGCCCGAGCGCAGGGCGCGACGGACGAAGGGCGCAGCCGCTTCGCGCGCCGTCGCGCCGAGCGCCAGCGTCGCCTCGATCGCCGCGCGCGACTCGCTCACCTCGTCGCCGAGCCGGTTGAGCGCTACCGCCGAGGCGGTCATCGCGTTGCCGATCACCATGCCGCCGACCGGGACCAGGTAGCGCGCAGTCGGGTCGAAGATGCCGAGCGCGACGACCAGGCCGAGCGTCGTCGCCGCGGCGGTCGTCAGGGCGATCAGCAGCGGCCAGAAGGCGCCCGGGACAGCCCTCGCCCGGCCGCGCGCGGTGAAGGCGCCGAAGACGACCATCACCGCGAGCAGCGCGAGCACGAGCCAGATCGTGTCGGCTTCGAAGATCAGCTCGATCGCGTAGCCGATCGCGGTCAGCTGGACGAAGGAGCGGGCGGTGGCGACGGCGATGTCGCGCTCGAGGTCGGTGCGGCGCCAGAAGGAGATCGCCGCGGCGAGGGCGACCAGGGCGAGCGCCGCGGCGACCTGGGCGAGCGAGAGGTGGATCGAGGTGCTCATCCGAGGCGGATGACGCGGTCGGTGAGGCGCCGCGCCTGCTCGGCGTCGTGGCTGACCAGGACCAGGGACAGGTCGAGCTCGCCGCGCAGCCTGCGCAGCGTCGCCTCGACCGCGTCGCGCGCCTCGCTGTCGAGGGCGGAGGTCGGCTCGTCGAGCAGCAGCACCCCCGGCTGCTGGGCGAGCGCCCGGGCGAGCATCGCCCGCTGCCGCTCGCCGACCGAGAGCCTGCTCACGTCGCGCGCGGCGAACTCGGCGGCGAGGCCGGCGTGGCGCAGGCACTCGGCGACGCCGAGCCGCTTGCCGGCGAGCCCGGCGGCGTAGGCGAGGTTCGACTCGACCGTGCCCGGGAGCAGCGCCGGCAGCTGCGGGACCAGCGAGACCTCGCGGCGCAGCGCCAGCGGGTCGTAGGAGTCGAGCGGGCGGTCGCGGTAGGCGATCGTGCCGGCGTCGGGGTCGGCGAGCCGGTTGAGCAGCCGCAGCAGGGTCGACTTGCCGGCGCCCGAGGGACCGACGACCGCCGTCGCGCCGGGCTCGATCTCGGCGTCGAGCGAGTCGAGCACGCGTCGCTCGCCGCGGGTGAGGCTGACGTCGCGGAGCTCGAACAGCACGCGGGCATGATCCCGCACGGCTCGCAAGAAGCCTCTCGCGCGTCACCGGCTGTGGCGGCGAGGCGCGATTCGCTGGCAGAATCCGGGTAGGTGATGGGCTGATGGCGAGAGCGATCTGGACCGGCACGATCAGCTTCGGGCTGCTCAACGTGCCCGTGCGCCTCTACAGCGCCGTGGCGCGGCGCGAGGTCGCCCTGCGCCAGATCCGCGAGTCCGACGGCGCCCGGATCCGCAACCGCCGCGTCGCCGAGGGCACCGACGAGGAGGTCCCCTACGGCGAGATCGTCAAAGCCTTCGAGATCACCGCCGGTCGCTACGTGCCGGTGAGCAAGGACGAGCTGGAGGCGCTGGCGCCGGAGAAGACGCGGGCGATCGAGGTGCAGGACTTCGTCGAGCTCGACCAGATCGACCCGATCTACTTCGACAGCCCCTACTACCTGGGGCCGGCGGAGGGCGCCGAGAAAGCGTACTCGCTGCTCGCCAGGGCGATGCGGGAGTCGGGCAAGGTGGCGATCGCCCGCTTCGTCTTCCGCAACAAGGAGCACCTGGCGGCGCTGCGCCCCGGCGACGGCGTGCTGACGCTGACCACGATGCGCTTCGCCGACGAGGTGGTGGCGCCGTCAGAGCTGGAGGACGTGCTGCCGCAGGACGAGCAGAAGCCGGCGAGGAAAGAGGTCGAGATGGCCGAGCGGCTGATCGACTCGCTGACCACGGAGTTCGACCCGACCGCCTACCGCGACGAGTACCGCGAGCAGCTGCTGGCGCTGGTCGAACGCAAGGCCGAGGGCAAGGAGGTGCTGGAGGCGCCGCAGGCCGAGGCGCCGCAGCCGACCGCCGCCCCGGACCTGATGAGCGCGCTGGAGGAGAGCATCGCCGCGGTCAAGGAGCGCAAGGGCGGGAAGGCCAGAGGCTCGAAAGCGAAAGCGCGCGGCGGGGCGAAAAGAGGCAAAGCCGCCGCGAAAGAGCGCTCCTCCGGCAAAAGAGCCAAAGCCTCGAAATAGGCGATGGCCGACACGCGCCAGGTCGAGGTCGACGGCCGGGAGCTGAAGCTCACCAACCTCGACAAGGTGCTCTACCCGGAGACCGGGTTCACCAAGGGCGAGGTGGTCGACTACTACGCCAAGGCGGCGGAGGCGATCGTGCCGCACCTGAGCGGGCGCGCGGTGACCCTGCGCCGCTTCCCCGACGGAGTCGACGACCCGGGCGCGGCGTTCTTCGAGAAGCGCTGCCCCAAGCACCGGCCGGAGTGGGTGAAGACGGCACGGGTCGAAGCCGGGCCGCGGGCCGGCAAGATCGACTTCTGCGTCTGCGACAGCCTGCCGACGCTGATCTGGATGGCGCAGCTGGCGGCGATCGAGCTGCACCCCTCGCTCTCGCGATCGCGGGCGCCGAAGCGCCCCACGGTGCTCGCCTTCGACCTCGACCCCGGCCCGCCCGCCGGCATCGTCGAGTGCTGCCGCGTCGGCCTGCGGCTGAAGGAGATGTTCGACCACTTCGGCCTCCGCTGCTTCCCCAAGACCTCGGGCTCGAAGGGCCTGCAGGTCTACGTGCCGCTGAACAACAGGGGCGCCTCCTACGAGATCACCAAACCATTCGCCAAGGCGATCGCCCAGCTGCTCGAGAAGCAGACCCCCGACCAGGTCGTCTCGAAGATGAAGAAGGAAGAACGCAAGGGCAAGGTCTTCGTCGACTGGTCGCAGAACCACCAGCGCAAGACGACGATCTGCGTCTACTCCCTACGCGCCCGCGAGCGCCCAACCGCCTCGACCCCGGTCACCTGGGACGAGGTGACCCACGCGGCCGAGAACCGGGACGCCGACTCCCTCGTCTTCGAAGCGGCCGAGGTCATCGAGCGGATCGAGCAGCACGGCGACCTCTTCGCCCCGGTGCTGGAGCTGGAGCAGGAGCTGCCGGAGCTCTGAGCGGCGCGGATCGCGATCCCTTCTATTCGACCGTCCAGCGCCTGCCGCTGACCACCCAGCGGGCGAAGACCGGATCAACGAGCTCGTAGCGCGTTTCGCGACCGCTTCCCGTGCGGGTGAGGATCCCCTGCTCAACCAGTCGCTTTGCGGCGTTACCAGCAGCCGAGCCGGTGGGAAGGCCGAATACCTCGCGTGAGGCTTTGCCGGTGAGACTCTGGACCCCTGCGGCGACGGCGTCCACCACACCCGCCTCCACAGCCGAGAGCGAGTCCCAAGTGGCCTCGAAGTCACCCTGGAGATAGCCCCAGGCCTCTTCGTGAGCCGCCAGCCACTGCTCCTCGGCGGCTTCCGTGTCCACTGCCGTGTGCCGCCAGAGCAGGTGTGCGAAGAGCATCGCTCGCTGAGGATGGCCATCGACGAAATCGAGTAGCCATCCAAGAGCCTCTCCAGGCTCCCGCCGGGTCTGCTCGAACCGGTCCGCGATGTAATCGCCGATCGCCGGACGAGGGAGGCGATGCAGCTCGAGCGGCGCCGCCTGGCCATAGAAGGGTTGCTTCCGGTCCGAGAACAGCGAGCGCATCATGCCGGGATGCGAACCGGAAAAGACATAGGTGACGCCAGACCCCTGGTGCTGAATCACGCTGCGGATGACGGCATCGAGCTCTGCCTTGAGAACCACCTGGAACTCATCGAAGACGACGAGCATGCGACGGCCGGTTTTCTCGTGGAGCCGCGCCGGCAGGCTGAGCGCATCGAGCAACGCCCTGTGCCCCGCTTCGCCGGCGCCGAAGGAGATCGAGGCCCCCCCAAGCGGAGTTTGCAGCCCTATCCCACCACCGTGGCGATGCAGCTTCGTCAGCGCGGAGCTCAGCGGCCCCGCGGGGAGGTCGGCGTATGCCGACTCGATTTGCGCCGCCATCTGTCCAGACGTGCGAACGCCGTAGAGATCGACGATTACCGCTCCGGCGTCGGCGGCGCGGGCGTCGGCGAGCGCCCGGCGCAGGAGGCTCGTCTTTCCGTAATCGCGCGGGCTCGAGAGGCGGGTGTTGACACCGTCCCGCAGGCGCTCGCGGAGAAGCGCCAGCTCATCCTCGCGATCGATGAGATCGTCCGGCGCGAGCGGCCGGTCGAAGACGAACGGATTTCCTCGCATACGTTGGCCGCGTGCCATTCTCTACGTTATTAGCGTAGCAAATAGCACACTGATAGAGTGGAAGATCGCACACTAGCAGTGTGCAAGTTAGCTCGATCTTCCAGCGCATCCTGGCCAGGCGCGCCAGGAGCTCGGGGAGCACCCAGGCCTCGACGTCGATCTCGGGCGCCACCCGCTCGGCGACGGCCCGCACCACCGCGGCGGGGTCCCAGGGACTCACCGCGAGGAAGTTCTGCAAGCTCTCGTAGTCGGCCTCACCGCCCAACCGCCCGACCATCGGCTCGAGCGACTTGCGCGGACCCTGCTCGATCAGCCCCCGCATATACAAGCCGCCGTTGACCATCTGCACCGGGCGGTTCACCGCCTCGGCGAGCACCTCGGCGCCAAACGCCTCCAGACGCTCTCTCACCGCCTCCGGACCGTCCGCCTGCCTTGTCCGCTTGCCTTGCTTCGCCTCCTCGCGTCGAGATCGCTGACGTGAGGGGATTCGCCGTGGACTGGGCGAGGCCTACCGTAGACCTACCAAAGCACTACTAGTGTCCTGAGTCATTAATTCTATCCTAGTTTATGGTATGCTCTGGGCATGCCTCGTGGTCCTGCTGCGGTGTCGATCGAGCTGAGCGAGGATGAGCGCGCCCAGCTGCAGCGGTGGGCGCGCCGCAGGCGCAGCTCGGCCGGTCTGGCGCAGCGCTCGCGGATCGTCCTCGAGTGCGCGAAGGGGGAGACGAACACGGCGGTCGCCGAGCGGGTAGGGGTCTCGACCCCGACCGTCAGGCGCTGGCGAGGGCGTTTCGCCGAGCGGCGCCTGGACGGCCTCCTGGACGAGCCACGACCGGGACAGCCGCGCAAGATCACCGACGAGAAGGTCGAGGAGGTGATCACAAAGACGCTGGAGGAGGAACCGCCCGACGGCGGCACCCACTGGTCGACCCGCCAGATGGCGGCGGCGACGGGCCTGAACCAGACGGCGATCTCGCGGATCTGGCGCGCCTTCTCCCTGCAGCCCCACCGGGTGGAGCACTGGAAGCTCTCCAAGGATCCGCTCTTCGTCGAGAAGGTGCGTGACATCGTCGGCCTCTATCTCGACCCCCCACGGGAGCGAGTTGGATCAACCTGGTCGAGCGCTGGTTCGCCGAGCTCACATCACGCAAGCTGCGCCGCGGGGCCCATCGCTCGGTCCGAGGGCTGAATGCCGATATCGAGGACTGGGTCGAACGCTGGAACGAGGACCCCATCCCCTGCGTCTGGACCAAGAGCGCTGACGAGATCCTGGCGGCTATCGCCGCATATTGCAACGTAATTAACGACTCAGGACACTAGATGGAGCAATTACCTTTCTTGGGCTATGTCACTGGCCCCCACCGCGACCGTCGACTCGCCGAGCCGGAACGGCGCAAGCGGGCCGCGTGAGGACGGGTTACGGGTGGAACGTTCCGGGGAGGTCCACTAGTCCAACGGCTGGCGCACGACCGGCTTGCGGGTGGCCTTGACCTCGTCGAGGCGGCGGACGGGGGTCGTGTAGGGGGCCTGTTTGGCCTTTTCGGGGTCGTCTTCGGCCTCGGCGAGGATCTGGTCGATGGCCTCGGCGAAGGCGTCGAGGGACTCCTTGGTCTCGGTCTCGGTGGGCTCGACCATCAGCGCCTCGTCGACGAGCAGGGGGAAGTAGACGGTCGGGGGGTGGAAGCCGAAATCGAGCAGGCGCTTGGCGAGGTCGAGGGTGGCGATGCCGAGGTCCTTCTTCATCGGCTTGCCGGAGAGGACGAACTCGTGCATGCAGTGGCGATCGAAGGCGACCGGGAGATGCTTGCCGGCGCGGCCCTCGGCGAGCCTTGCCTCGAGGTAGTTGGCGTTCAGCACCGCCGTCTCCGAAGCCTCCGCCAGGCCGTCGGCGCCGAGGCTGAGGATGTAGGCGTAGGAGCGGACGAAGACGCCGAAGTTGCCCTGGAAGCCGCGCAGGCGGCCGATCGACTTCGGGCGGTCGTGGTCGAGGTCGAATACATAACTGGCTTCGCCTTGCTCCGGTCGCAGATTCGTCAGATCGTGATGCTCCCTCCACGGCGGCTCGCCTCCCTGCTTGGGCCGCCTTACAACCTGGGGGCGCGGCAGGAAGGGCTCGATCCGCTGCGAGACCGCGATCGGCCCGGCCCCGGGACCGCCGCCGCCGTGCGGCTGGCTGAACGACTTGTGCAGGTTGACGTGGACGATGTCGAACCCCATGTCGCCGGGCCGCGAGTGGCCCATCACGGCGTTGAGGTTGGCGCCGTCGTAGTACAGCGTCCCCCCCGCCTCGTGGATCAGGGCGGCGATCTCGGCGATGTTCTCGTCGAACAGGCCGAGCGTGTTGGGGTTGGTCAGCATCAGGCAGGCGACCTCGTCGTCGACCTTCGCCCGCAGGTCGTCCATCTCCACCCCGCCGCGCTCGTCGGTCGCGACTTTGACGATCTCGTAGCCGGCCATCGTCACCGAGGCCGGGTTGGTGCCGTGCGAGGTGTCGGGCGCCAGCACCTTGGTCCGCGCTTCGCCGCGGTCGGCGTGGAAGGCGCGGGTCAGCAGCAGGCCGGCGAGCTCGCCGTGCGAGCCGGCCGAGGGCTGCAGGCTGACGTGCGGCAGGCCGCAGATCTCGGCCAGCGACTCCTGCAGCAGCCACATCAGCTCCAGCGCCCCCTGGGCGCGGCGGGGGTCCTGCGCCGGGTGCAGGCGAGCGTGGCCGGGCAGCGCCGCGACCCGCTCGTTGAGCCGCGGGTTGTGCTTCATCGTGCACGAGCCGAGCGGGTAGAAGCCCGTGTCGAGGTCGAAGTTGCGGCGCGAGAGCCGGTTGTAGTGGCGGACGATCTCCGGCTCGGCGACCTCGGGCAGGCGCGGCGGCTCGGTGCGCAGCAGCTTCGCCGGGATCAGCTCCTGCAGCGGCGGCTCGGGCACTTCGGCGTCCGGCAGGACGGCGGCGCGGCGGCCGGGCTTCGAGCGCTCGTAGATCGTCAGCACCCCTTCGTCCCGCTGGTTCATCGGACCCCCTCTGGCGACTTGGTCGCACTATTTGCGACCAAGTCGCCGGCCTCGGCCTGGATCGCCGCGCCGAGCGCCTCGGCCAGGTCGTCGATCTGCGCCCGCGTGCGCCGCTCGGTGATCGCGATCAGCAGGCCGTCCTCGTGCTCGGGGTACTCGCGTCCCAGCGGGTAGCCCGCGGCGATGCCGCGCTCGGCGCAGCGCTCGAGCACCCGCTCCACCGGCGCCCCCAGCCGCAGGGCGAACTCGCGCGCGACCGGCGCCCCGTGCAGCGGCTCGACCCCCGGCACGGCGGCGAGCCGCTCGCGCGCGTAGGCCGTGCGGCGCAGCAGCAGCTCGCCCAGCTCGCGGTAGCCCTCGCGCCCCAGCCAGGCGAGGTGGATCGTCGCCGCCAGCGCGTTCAGCGCCTGCGCCGTGCAGATGTTGTGCGTCGCCTTCTCGCGCCGGATGTGCTGCTCGCGCGTCTGCAGCGCGAGCACGAAGCCGCGCCGCCCGTCGACGTCGTCGGTCTCGCCGGCGATCCGGCCCGGCAGTTTGCGGATCAGCTCCTCGGCGCCGCAGAAGAAGCCGAACGAGGGGCCGCCGAAGTCGAGCCGGTTGCCGAGCGGCTGGCCCTCGCCAAGCGCGATGTCGGCGCCGCACTCCCCCGGCGGCCGCAGCACGCCCAGGGTCATCGGGTCGACGGCGACGACGAGCAGCGCGCCGTGCCGCTTGGCGGCGGCGCCGAGCGCCTCGACGTCCTCGACCGAGCCGAGGAAGTTGGGGCTCTGCAGGAGCACCGCGGCCGTCTCGTCGTCCACGGCCGCGGCCAGCGCCGCGGCGTCGGTCAGCCCATCGGCGAGCGGGGCTTCCTCGACCTCGGCGCCGAAGCCGACCGCGTAGGTCTCGAGCGTCTCGCGGCTGTGCGGGTGGACGCCGCGCGAGACGACGAAGCGGCGCCGCCCCCTGGTCGCGCCGATCGCCAGGTAGGCGGCGGAGGCGACCGAGGACGGGCCCTCGTAGAGCCCCGCGGTCGCCACCGGCAGCGCGGTCAGCTCCGACATCGCGGTCTGGAACTCGAACATCGCCTGCAGGCCGCCCTGCGAGATCTCCGGCTGGTAGGGCGTGTAGGGGGTGAGGAACTCGCTGCGCTGGGTGATCGCGTCGACGATCGCCGGCACGTAGTGGTCGTACATCCCCGCGCCGAGGAAGCAGACCTGCTCCTCGCAATCGGCGTTGCGCGCGGCGAGCTCGGCCAGGCGCTCGTAGACCTCGGCCTCGCTCATCCCCTCGGGCAGGGCTAGCGGCCGGTCGAGGCGCAGCGGCTCGGGGACCTGGGCGAACAGCTCGGCGACCGAGTCGACCCCGATCGCGGCGAGCATCTCGGCCCGGTCCGCGCTGGTTGCGGAGGTGTAGCGGCTCACCCGAGCAAGGCTACGTAATCGGCGGCCTTGAGCAGACCGTCGGCCTCGCCGGGGTCGCTCAACGCGACCTTGACCAGCCAGCCGTCGCCATACGGATCCTCGTTGATGCGCTCCGGCGCATCGGCCAGCGCCTCGTTGACCTCGGTGATCTCGCCCGAGAGCGGGGCGATCACATCCGAGACCGCCTTCACGGACTCGACCTCGGCATACGGGGAGTCCTTGGCGACCGTGGAACCGACCTCCGGCGGCTCGTAGAAGACCACCTCGCCGAGGCTGTCTTGCGCGTACCAGGTGATCCCGAAGGTCGCCTGGTCGCCCTCGATCCGCACCCAGTCGTGCTCGGGGTGGTACAGCAGTTCCTCGGGGTAGCTCGCGTCGGCCACGCCTATCTCTCCTTCCGGGAGGGGCTCGCGTACAAGGGCTTGGAACTTATCCGGGCGGCGCGTCGCTTGCCGCGCACGTCGATCTCGACCTCGGTCCCGGGCTCGGCGAGCTCGCTGCGCACGTAGGCCATGCCGACGCCGAGCTCCAGCGAGGGCGAGAAGCTGCCGCTGGTCACCTCGCCGACCGTCTGCTCGCCGCGCATCACCGGGTTGCCCTGGCGCGGGATCCCCGCGCCCTCGATCCTGAACGGCGCCAGCCGCTCGGCCGGGCCCTCGGCGCGCGCCCGGGCGACCGCCTCGGCGCCGACGAACCCGGTCGCCTCCTTGCAGCACCAGCCGAGCCCGGCCTCGATCGGGTTGCGCTCGGGCGTCAGGTCGTTGCCGTGCAGGTGGAAGCAGGCCTCGAGCCGCAGCGTGTCGCGGGCGCCGAGCCCGCAGGCGACGACGCCGGCGTCGAGCAGCTCCGCCCAGACCGCCGGCGCGACCTCGGGGTGGACCAGCAGCTCGACCCCTTCCTCGCCGGTGTAGCCGGTGCCGCAGACCAGCGCCGGCCGGCCGCCGACGCGCTCGGCCGCGGCGCGCATCCGCGGCGGAGGCTCGATCCCCAGCACGCGAGCCGCCAGGGCGCGGGCGTGCGGCCCCTGCACGGCGAGCATCGCGTAGCGGTCGGCGACGTCGCGCACCGAGACGTCGTAGTCGCGGCTCCAACGGCCCAGCCAGGCGAGGTCGGCGGCGTGGTTGGCCGAGTTGGTGACGATCAGGTAGCGGTCGCCGCCGAGCCGGTAGGCGAAGAGGTCGTCGAGCACGCCGCCGTCCTCGGCGCAGAGACAGGAGTACTGGGCGCCGCCGACGGCGATCGCGGCGACGTCGTTGGAGAGCACCCGCTGCAGGAAGGCGAGCGCGCCCGCCCCCTCGACCTCGACCTCGCCCATGTGCGAGACGTCGAACACCCCGGCGTGCGTGCGCACCGCCATGTGCTCCTCCCGCACCCCCTCATAGGTCACCGGCATCTCCCACCCGGCGAAATCGATCACCTTCGCACCGGCGGCCAGGTGCTGGTCATAGAGAGGAGTCTTCACGGCGCGCAACAGTAATCCCTGAAGGGATGAGGGTCATTCGCGGGTCCAGCGTGTGTGGCTGGCGAGCGCCGGAGCAAGCGGTGCAAGGACGCAGGGAGGCCGAATAGCAGCGCTATTCGGCCGACTGAGGACGCCGCAACGCGCAGGTCCGCCGCCGCCAGACGCGCGCGATGGGCGCGCGAAGGGCCCTCATTCCTTCAAAAACCCCGGGACGTCGATGTCGTCGTCCGACACCCGCAGTTTGCGGATGTCCGTGTCCTCGGCGGAGATCCGCGGACCGCGGCTCTCGTAGCGGCGGCGCACGCGCTGCGGCGAGCGGGCCAGCAGCTCGAAGCCCTCGAAGCCGGTGGCGATCACGGTGACGCGGACCTCGTCGCGCATCGACTGGTCGACGACCGAGCCGAAGATGATGTTGGCGTTGTCGTCGGCTTCCGCCTGGACCAGCTGCGCGGCCTCGTTGACCTCGAACAGGCCGAGGTCCTCGGGGCCGGTGATGTTGAGCAGCATCCCGGTGGCGCCCTTGATCGACTCCTCGATCAGCGGCGAGGTGACCGCGGTCTTCGCGGCGTCGACCGCGCGCGACTCGCCCGAGGCGGCGCCGACGCCCATCAGCGCCGAGCCGGCGTCGCGCATGATCGTGCGCACGTCGGCGAAGTCGAGGTTGATCAGGCCGGGGATCGTGATCAGGTCGGTGATCCCCTGCACCCCCTGGCGCAGGATGTCGTCGGCCTGGCGGAACGCCTCGAGCACGCTGGTGCGCCGCTCGACCGCCTGCAGGAGCTTCTCGTTGGGGACGATGATCAGGGTGTCGACGTTGTTGCGCAGCTTCTCGATCCCTTCGAGCGCCTGCTGCATGCGTCGTTTGCCCTCGAACTCGAACGGCTTGGTCACCGCGCCGACGGTCAGCGCGCCGATCTCCTCCTTGGCGATCTCGGCGATCACCGGCGCCGAGCCGGTGCCCGTGCCGCCGCCCTCGCCGGCGGTGACGAAGACCATGTCGGCCCCCTTCAGCGCCTCCTTGATCTCGTCGCGGCTCTCGGCCGCGGCGCCGGCCCCGACCTCGGGGTTGCCGCCGGCGCCAAGCCCGCGGGTCAGCTCCTGGCCGATCGAGAGCTTGATGTCGGCGTCGCAGGCCTGCAGCGCCTGGGCGTCGGTGTTGACCGCGACGAACTCGACGCCGCGGATCCCCGCGTCGACCATGCGGCTGACCGCATTGGTGCCGCCGCCGCCGGCGCCGACGACCTTGATCACAGCCAGATAAGTGGATTCCATCTCGAGTTGAGCCCTTTTTCCGTCCGAGGCTTCAGCGATGCTTGAGGGTCCCACCCTCCGCCGTTACCGCGGAAATTGCGCCCAACGTAGGGTATTTGCGACCCTCTGTCAAACGCCCGGGACACATCCTGCAAGCGCAAACTCTTGATGCCTACTTGAGACTTTGCCGACTCTAACCCTGCGGTCGAGGGTTCACTGGACGGGCGGAAGCGTATGCCCAGAGCCGCCTACAGCGGCCCTGCCGGGCGCGGTCAGGTCTACATAATCGAGCGCCGTCACCGCCGGGTCGGCGAACACGGCCGTCGCCGCCTTCCACTTCGCGGCGGCCTGCGACGCGTCGCCGAAGCGCAGTTCGATCCCCGAGCGAAGTTCCACGTCCACCCCGTTTTCGTCGTAGTAGCTGCGCTCCAGGTAGGGGCGCAGGGGCGGCGGGGCGGCGCCGAGCACCTTCGCCTGTTCGAGCGCCGGACCGGCGAGCCGGCCGCTCCGCGGCGGTTCGGAGAGCGGCAGGGCCGGCAGCCGCAGACCCTCGGGGAGCGGCAGCCACGGCAGCAGCCGGCCCCGCGGCCCGACCGGCACCGCCTCGGCGCCGGAGCCGATCGTCGCCGTCGCGCTCGGCGCCCGCGCCGTCGGCTCGATGACGGTGTCGCGGATCAGGAACCAGTAGGCGGCCAGCGCCGCGAGGGCGACACCGAGCCCGGCGAGCAGCCGGCGCCTCACAGCTGCCAACCCTCCGGCCAGCGCACCGGCCCCAGCGTCTGCACCTCCGGCTCCAGCACGAGGCCGAAGCGCTCGTGCACGCGGCGGCGGCCCGCGGCCATCAGCTCGAGCACGTCGGCGGTCGTCGCCCCGCCCGCGTTCTCGACGAAGTTCGCGTGCTTGGGCGAGAAGCGGGCGCCGCCGACCCGCAGCCCCCGGCACCCGGCGGCCTCGAGCAGCTGACCCGCGGTGCGCCCCCCGGCCCGCGGGCCCTCCGGGTTCTTGAAGGTCGAGCCGAAGGTCTTGATCCCCGAGGGCTGCGCCTCGTGGCGGCGCTCGCGCATCCCGGCCATCCTCGCCTTGACCTCGGCGGGCTCGGCCGGGCTGAGCGCGAACGAAGCACGTATGACGACATCGCCATCGGTCAGGTTCGAGCTGCGGTAGGAGAAGCCGAGCTCCGGGGGGGTCCTCTTCGAGAGGCCGTTCGAACTGGCGACCGCGACCCACTCCAGCGCCTTCGCGAGCTCACCCCCATATGCGTTCGCGTTCATTCGAACTGCTCCGCCGACCGTGCCGGGGATGTTCACGCCGAACTCGATCCCGGAGAGCCCGCAGTTTGCGGCGCGCGCGGCAACCGACGGCAGACGCGCCCCTCCACCGCAATGCAGGCCCGTCTCCCCCTGCCTTTGGATGGTGGCCAGGTCGCCGCTCAGTTTCAGCGCCAGCCCACGAAAGCCCTCGTCGGCCACCAGGAGGTTCGAGCCCGAGCCAACGACCCCAATCGACAACCCTTCCTCATCTGCCCATGCCAGGGCACGTAACAGCGCTCCCTCGTCTTCGGGGCGAGCGAACCAGTCCGCCGGACCGCCGGTGCGGACCGTGGTCAGGCGCGCGAGCGGGTAGGCGCGCTCGACTCCGGGCGGCCGGGCGCTCACCGGGCGATCGCCCCCTCCCCGACCAGGGCATCGCCGACCCGGAAGACGTCGCCGGCGCCGATCGTCGCCGCGACGACCCCGGGCGCGAGGCGCGCCGCGAGCGCCGCCTCGGCCTGCTCCAGGGTGGGCGCCCAGACAACCGCCCTGCCCCCCATCCGGTCGGCCGCCGCGCGGGCGACGTCCAGCCCGCTGACGCCGGCCAGCTCGCCGACCGGCCGCTCGCGGGCCGGGTAGACGTCGAGCACGATCGCCTCGTCGGCCAGCGCCAGGGCAGCGCCGAACTGCTCGCAGAAAACCCTGGTGCGTGAGTAGAGATGGGGCTGAAAGACCGCGATCAGCCACTGAGGCTGTCTTACCCGTAAGGCCTCCAGCGCCGCGCGAACCTCCGTCGGATGATGCGCATAGTCATCGTAGACCTCAGCGTCCGCCGCCAGGCCCTTGAACTCGAGCCGGCGGTGAACCCCAGGGAAGTCGGACAGCGTCTTGGCCGCGCTCGCGACACCCAGCTGGGCGAGCTCGGCGGCGGCGAGAGCGGCGCGGGCATTGCGGGAGTTGTGCGCTCCCGGCGCCCGCAGGTCCAGCGCTTCCGGGCCGGGCTGCCGCTCGTCGAACCGGACGACGCGCTTGCCGGGCGCCGCAGACCCGTACAGGATGTCGATCGGCCGCATCGCCTTGCCTTTCTCGCTCAGCGTCAACCCCCCCGTGACCGGGAGGGCGACCCCGTGGGCCGGCGCCACGAACTGCTCGAAGGCGGCGGTCAGTTCGGCCATCGACCCCCAACGCGAGTGGTGGTCCATCTCGATGTTGGTGACGACGGCGATCTCGGGCTTCAGATCGAGGAAGCTGGCGTCGCTCTCGTCGGCCTCGGCGACGACCCACTCGCCGCTCCCCCAGCCCGCGTTCGCCGCCGCGCCAGCCGGGCCGAGGCCGGGGACCTCGCCGCCGACGAAGAAGGCCGGGTCGGCGCCCAGGCCGCGCAGCGCCCAGGCGAGCATCGCGGTCGTCGTCGTCTTGCCGTGCGTTCCGGCGACGGCGATCAGCCGCTTCCCGGCGCAGAGCTCGGCCAGCAGCTCACCGCGACGGCGCACCTCCAGGCCGCGCTCGCGGGCCAGCGCCAGCTCCGGGTTGTCGTCGCCGATCGCGGTCGAGACGATCACCTCGGCGTCCTCGGGCAGGTTGGCGGCGTCGTGGCCGACGACCGGCGCGAGCCCCGCGCCGCGCAGCCGTTCCATATAAGAGGAGTCGCTGCGATCGCTGCCGCTCACGGTCGCGCCGAGCTCGGCGCAGACCAGCGCCAGCCCGCTCATCCCCGCCCCGCCGATGCCGACGAAGTGCAAGCGCCGCCCCCCCCAGGGGACGACGGGACGATTTGTGGAGTCGGGCTCAACTTTTCGGCCCGTCGGTGGGCTGTTCACCGGCGCACCGCCAAGAGGATCTCGCCGGCGATGCGGCTCGCCGCGTCGGGCTTGGCCAGGCCGGCGGCGGCGGCGGCCATCGCCGCGAGCCGCCGGTCGTCGTGCAGGATCGCGGCGATCTCCGTCGCCAGCCGCCGCGGCTCGAGCTCCTCGTCGCGGATCGCGACGGCGGCCGCCGCGTCGCTCATCCAGGCCGCGTTGCCCTCCTGGTGGCCGGCGGCGGCGTGCGGGTAGGGCACGAGGATCGCCGGCCGCCCCGCCGCGGTGAGCTCGAAGATCGAGCCGCCCGAGCGTCCCAGCACGAGGTCGCAGGCGGCCAGGCAGTCGCCGAGGTCCGGCTCGTAGGCGAGCAGCGTGTAGCGCTGGTTGTGGGGCGCCGTGGCGAGCCGCTCCTCGAGCGCCTCGAAGTCGCGCCGGCCGGCCAGGTGGATCACGTCGAAGTCGCGCCCCTCGCGCTCGGCGAGGGCGGCGATCGCGCACTCGTTGATCGAACGGGCTCCCTGGCTGCCGCCCATCACCAGCAGGCAGCGCGCCTCCGGGGCGACGCCGAAGCGCCGGCGGGCGGCGGCGCGGTCGGCGGCGAGCACCGCCTCGGGCACCGGGCGGCCGGTGACGAGATAGCGCTCTCCCTCACGCCCGGCGACCGGGAAGGCGAGGCACACGCGGCGCGCCGCGCGGGCGAGCAGGCGGTTGGCGAGCCCGAGCCGGCTGTCGGCCTCGGTCAGCACCAGCGGAACGCGCGCAAGCACCGCTGCGAGGCCGGCCGGACCGGCGACGAAGCCGCCGCCGCCGACCACCACGTCGGGCCGCCGCCGCCAGAGCACCCGCAGCGAGGCGCCGACGGCGACCAGCGCCTCGAGCGCCGCCTTCGCCGCGCGCAACCGGCTGCCGCGGTCGATCCCGCGCACCCTGACGAAGTCGATCTCGTATCCCGCCGCGGGAACGAGGTCGGCCTCGATCCGCTCGCGCGTGCCGAGGAAGGAGACCTCGGCGCCGCTAGCCCGAAGCGCGTCGGCGACCGCCATGGCCGGCACGACGTGACCGGCCGTTCCCCCGGCCGCCACCAGCACTCTTGCGTCGTTTGGCACCGCTCGATCGGCTCCTTCCTCGCGCGGACTTGCGCCCGCCCTCGACGACGCGCAGTTTGCCAGCGCGGGCGGTCCCCCCACGGGCGACGTTGAGGATCAGGCCGACGGCGAACAGGGTCGCCATCAGGCTGCTGTTGCCGTAGGAGACGAGCGGCAGCGGCACGCCGGTCAGCGGCGCCAGGCCCATCACCGCGAAGAGGTTGATCGTCGCCTGCACCAGGACCAGCGAGGTGAGCCCGGCGACCAGCAGCTTGCCGTAGTTGTCCCTCGCCTTCTTCGCCACCTGCAGTCCGGCGTAGCCAAAGAGGCCGAAGAGGCCGACGACGCCGAGGATCCCGACCAGGCCGAGCTCCTCGCCGATCACCGCCGAGATCATGTCCGTGTGCGCCTCGGGCAGGTAGAAGGCCTTCTGCACGCCGTTGCCGATGCCGACGCCGAACAGGCCGCCGGAGCCCAGCGCGATCTTCGCCTGCGCCGCCTGGAAGCCGGCGCCGCCGGCGTCGGCGCCCGGGTGCAGGAAGCCGGTCAGGCGGGCCATCCGGTAGGGCTCGATCACGGTCATCAGCAGGCCGAAGAAGGCGAGCGCCGCGGCGATCACCGCGAGGTCGCGGATCCGCATCCCGGCGGCGACCAGCGTCGCGGCGACGGCGAAGGCCACGACCATCGCCGTGCCCAGGTCGGGCTCGGCGGCGATCAGCAGCGTGGCGGCGCCGACGACGAGCAGGAAGGGCATCAAACCCTCGATCGTGCGCGCGCGCTTCGGCTTGCGCGCCAGCAGGTCGGCGCCGTAGAGGATCAGCGCCACCTTGGCCAGCTCGGAGGGCTGTAGCTGCACGAAGCCGGGCCCGATCCAGCGGCTCGAGCCGTTGACCGAGGCGCCGCCGAAGAGGACGGCGAGCAGCAGGAACATCGAGACGCCGAGGATCGCAGGGGTGAGGCGGCGAACCGCCGAGAGGCCGTGCCGCGCGGTCAGGTGCATGATCGCCAGGCCGACCGCGCCGAAGAGCAGCGTCCGCTTCAGGTAGAAGGCGCTGTCGGAGAGCCCGCCGTCGTTGAGGATGCGGGTGGTCGAGCTGGCGGAGAAGACCATCACCGCGCCGAGCGCGAGCAGGCAGAGCGTCGCCGTGAGCAGCAGGTTGTACTCCGCCGGGGGCTTCGCGGCGCGCCGGCGCTGCCACTTCACGACAGCCCCCGGACGATCTCGCGGAAGCGCTCGCCGCGCCGTTCGAAGTCCTCGAAGGCGTCGAAGCTGGCGCAGGCCGGCGAGAGCAGGACGACCTCGCCGGGCCGGGCGGCGCCGGCGGCGCGCCGCACGGCGTCCTCGAGGTCGGCGCAGCGGCGCAGCTCGACGCCCGCGGCGAGCACCGGCGCGAGCTCGGCGGCGAGCCGGTCGGCGGTCGCTCCGGTCAGGTAGGCGGCGGCGCAGCGCCCCCGCAGCGGCTCGATCAGCGGCGCGAAGTCCTCCCCCTTCTCGCTGCCGCCGAGGATCGCGTGGACGCCGCCGTCGAAGGCCGAGATCCCGACCACGGCGGAGGCGACGTTGGTCGCCTTGGAGTCGTTGACGAAGCGCACGCCGCCGCGCTCGGCGACCTGCTCGAGCCGGTGCGCGACGCCGGCGAAGCCTCGCAGCCCCTCGCGCACGGCGTCGCGCTCGATCCCCATCGCCAGCGCCGCGGTCGCCGCCGCCATCGCGTTGGCGACGTTGTGCTCGCCGACGATGCCCAGCTCCTCGGCGGCGAGCAGCGGCTCGCCGCCGTGGAAGATCGTCCCCTCGGCCAGCGCCACCTCGCAGTCCGGGGCGGCGCCGTGGCAGAAGGAGACTCGGCGGGCGCAGCCGCCCAGGTCGGCGCCGGCGAGCGCCGGGTCGTCGGCGTTGTAGACGGCGAGGTCGTCGTCGCCCTGATTGGCGAAGACGCGCAGCTTCGCCGCCAGGTAGGCGTCGAGGTCGCGGTGGCGGTCGAGGTGGTCGGGCGCGAGGTTGAGGAAGACGCCGCACTCGGGGGCGAAGCGCGCGGTGTCCTCGAGCTGGAAGCTCGACGCCTCGCAGACGACCGTCGCCGCCGGATCGAGCTCGCCGGCCAGCGAGGCGAGCGGCGTGCCGACGTTGCCGGCGACGGCGACCGGCTCGCCCGCCGCGCGGTAGATCTGCCCGAGCAGCTCGACCGTGGTCGTCTTGCCGTTCGTGCCGGTGACGGCGAGGAAGCGGTTGGGGATCGCCCGCCAGGCCAGCTCGAGCTCGCCGACGAGGTCGAGCCCGCGCTCCAGGGCGGCAGCGATCACCGGCGCCTCCCGGGGCACTCCCGGGCTCTTGACGACGGTCCGCATGCCGGCCAGCTGAGCAGTTCCATCCGTATCCAGGACAACTTCGACGCCCTCCCCCCTCAGCCCTGCCGCGCCCGCCGGGGCGCCGGAGTCGACACCGCGCACGCTCTCCCCACGCCGGGCCAGCATCCGCGCCGCAGCCTGGCCGGAGCGCGCCAGCCCGACGACGAGGAACGGCCCGCGCGGCAGCGGCGGGCGACTCTTGCGGGGCGGCGGCGGGCTCATCCCGCAATATTCGCCCCGGCGTCGGCCGGGTCCTGTCAGTAGAGCGCCGCGGCGAGGCGCTTGCGGTACTTCGGGCCGAGCGGGTCGGCGGGATCGAGCCCGCTGAGCACGCCGACGATCGCCTTGCGCAGCTCCTCGCGGGTCGCCTCGTCGGCGCCGGGGAGCTCGGCCAGCAGCGCGTCGAGGGCGGCCTCGCGGTCGCCACGCTGCAGGCTCGCGAAAGCCTCCCCGCCGATGCCCCGCTGCGAGAGCCGCACCCGAGCGGCGATGCCCTGCGCGGCGAAGTCGCCCTCGAAGGCCTCGACCGCCGCCAGCGCGTCCTCCTCCGCCCCGCGCGCCAGCCGCGCCTCGGCGAGCGCGACCGCGATCTCGGCGCGGCGCGGCTCCAGTTCCGCCGCCTCGCGCAGCGAGAGCTCGTCCCCCTTCGCCAGCAGCTCGTCGGCGCGCGAGGGCACGAGCGAGTCGAACAGCTCCTCGACCTTGGCCTTCGGCACGGCGCCGACGAACTCGCTCGCCACCGCGCCGTCGCGGAAGGCCTTGACCGCGGGGATCCCCTGCACCCCGTAGCGCGCCGCGAGCCCCTGGTTGGAGTCGACGTCGACCTTCGCCAGCACGACCCCGCCTTCTCGCGCCTTCTCCGCCGCCTCCAGCGCCGGGCTCAGCGTGCGACACGGCCCGCACCACTCGGCCCAAAAGTCGACGACGACCGGGAGCGAGCGCGAGCGCTCGATCACCTCCTGGGCAAAGGTCGCCTCGGTCACGTCGATCGGCATGCCGTGGAGATTAGTTCGCTCGGATGTGGATTGCGGCAATTCCCCGATGCGCGGGCGAATTCCGGCGCTACGGTCTTCGATGGGCGGGGAATTTCGAACAAGGAGGACCGATGTCAAACATCGACACCGCCCGAACCGCGTACGAGGCCTTCGGCCGCGGCGACCTCGAGGCCCTGCAGAAGGACTTCGCCGAGGACGCCGTGTGGGTCACCTCGGACGAGCTGCCGCTCGGCGGCGAGACCAGCGGCCGCGACGCGATCATGGCCAACTTCGCCCAGATCCCCAACTACTGGTCCTCGTTCAGCGTCGAGCCGAGCGAGTTCATCGACGCCGGCGAGCACGTGGTCGTGCTCGGCACGCAGCGCGGCGGCAACGACAAGGGGAGCTTCGAATCGCCGTTCGCCCACGTGATGAAGTTCGACCCTGACGGAAAGGTGGCGCGGGGCGAATTCTTCGCCGACAGCGCCAAGGCGGCGAAGCTGCTCTAGTCGGCAAGAGACATAAGGCGGGTCCCGCCCGGCAGAAACCTCCTGGGACGCCGGCCGATCAGCCGGCGGTCAACAGGCTGTCGATTCCGGCTGCATCCGGCGCCACGTGCGTCAGGCCCTCGACGGCGGCGAAGCCGGTGTCCGCGGAAACCAGGGCGTCCGCCCCCCTGGCGATCGCCGCAGCGGCCAGCACGGCGTCGAATGCGCCGAGCTTCTCGCTCTGCTCGAAGAGCGCGAGGCCCGTGCGCAGGTCGTCGCGGGTTACATCCAGCAGGGGAGAGAGCAGCTCGGCGTAGTCGCGGCCGATCGCCGACGCGTCTTGCCGGCTGCGCCGCTTCGCGCGGACGTGGACGAACTCCTGGATCGCCTCGACCGAGGTCGTCGCCTCGATCTCGCCTTCGGCGATCAGGCTCACCAGCTTCCGGCAGGGGTCACGAAACGGGTGATCCGCGCCCTTGGCATACACGAGCACCGTGGTGTCGAGGACGATCATGCGCGGCGAGCGCGCAGCGCATCCAGCTCATCGCGCAACTCGTCCGGCTCGGGCGCCGGCATGTCGGGGGCCGCCAGAAGGCGTCGCCCGGCAGCCCGCCGGCGGTCCTCGGGATCGGCCACCCCGCGGTCGATCGCCTCACGCACGACGGTCGCCACGGAAACGCCGCGCTCACGCGCTACCGACGTGATCCGAGCATGTCGCTCCTCGTCGAGCAGGATCTGCAGTCGATGCTCCAGCATGAGCATACATTAGCATGTGCAGTGGACCTTTCGCCGCTCAGGCGCCGGCGGTCATCCCGTCGAGGTCACGGCGCAACTCCTTGAGCTCGTCGCGCAGGCGAGCGGCCTCCTCGAAGCGCAGGTCGTCGGCCGCCGCCAGCATCTCCTCCTCCAGCGAGATGATCGCCTTCTGCAGCTCGGCCGGGTCGGCGAACTCGCCGCTCGGCTTGCGCCGGCGCCGTTTCGGCGCCCGGTCCTCCATCGCCAGGAACTCGGCCATCTCGGAGATCCCCTTGCGCACCGTCGCCGGGGTGATCCCGTGCTTCTCGTTGTAAGCGCGCTGGATCGCCCGGCGGCGGTCGGTCTCGCGCATCGCCGCCCGCATCGCGTCGGTCTCCTTGTCCGCGTACATCAGCACCCGCCCGTTGACGTTGCGGGCAGCGCGGCCGATCGTCTGCACGAGGCTGGTCTCGCCGCGCAGGAAGCCCTCCTTGTCGGCGTCGAGGATCGCGACCAGCGAGACCTCGGGCAGGTCGAGCCCCTCGCGCAGCAGGTTGACCCCGACCAGCACGTCGTACTCGCCGAGCCGCAGCTCGCGCACGATCTGGATCCGTTCCAGGGTGTCGATCTCGGAGTGCAGGTAGCGGACCTTGATCCCGTACTCGAGCAGGTACTCGGTCAGGTCCTCGGCCATCTTCTTGGTCAGCGTCGTGACCAGCACCCGATCGCCGGCGTCGGCGCGCGCTTTGATCTCGTTCATCAGGTCGTCGATCTGGTTCTTCGTCGCCCGCAGCTCGATCTCCGGGTCGACGATCCCGGTCGGCCGCACGATCTGCTCGACCGTCCGCGACGATTCGGCTTTCTCGAACGGCCCCGGCGTCGCCGAGACCATCACCAGCCGATCCACCCGTTCGAGGAACTCGTCGAACTTGAGCGGCCGGTTGTCGATCGCCGAGGGCAGCCGGAATCCGTAGTCGACCAGCGTCTGCTTGCGCGACCTGTCCCCCTCGTACATGCCGCCGATCTGAGGGATCGTCTGGTGGGACTCGTCGACGAAGACGACGAAGTCGTCGGGGAAATAGTCGATCAGCGTGTGCGGCGGGCTGCCGGGCGGGCGGCCGTCGAGGATGCGCGAGTAGTTCTCGATCCCCGAGGTGAAGCCGAGCTCCTTCAGCATCTCGATGTCGTAGGCGGTGCGCTGGCGCAGCCGGTGCGCCTCGAGCTGCTTGCCCTCCCGCTCGAGCTCCGCGGTGCGGGTGTTGAGCTCGTGGCGGATTGCCTCCACCGCCCGCTCCAGCGTCTCGTCCCGGGTCACGTAGTGGGAGGCCGGCCAGACCGAGACGTGGTCGATCGTGTCGAGCACCTCGCCGGTCAGCGGGTCGAAGTGCTGGACCGACTCGATCTCGTCGCCGAAGAGGGCGATCCGGTAGGCCGACTCGGCGTAGGAGGGCATGATCTCCAGCACCTCGCCGCGCACGCGGAACGAGCCGCGGCCGAGCACCGAGTCGTTGCGCTGGTACTGCATCTTGACCAGCTTGCGCAGCACCTCGTCGCGGTCGACCTCCGCCCCGACCTTGAACAGCTGCATCTTTTCGTTGTAGACCTGCGGCGAGCCGATCCCGTAGATGCAGGAGACCGAGGCGACGATGATCACGTCGCGGCGGGCGAACAGCGCCGCCGTCGCCGCGTGGCGCAGGCGGTCGATCTCGTCGTTGATCGAGGAGTCCTTCTCGATGTAGAGGTCCTGCGCCGGCACGTAGGCCTCGGGCTGGTAGTAGTCGTAGTAGGAGACGAAGTACTCGACCGCGTTCTCGGGGAAGAACTCGCGGAACTCGTTGCAGAGCTGCGCGGCGAGCGTCTTGTTGTGCGCGATCACCAGGCTCGGCCGCTGCACGGCGGCGATCGTCCCGGCCATAGTTAAGGTCTTGCCCGTGCCGGTCGCCCCGAGCAGCGTCTGGTAGCGCTCCCCCGTCCGCACCCCCTGCGCCAGCTCGGCGATCGCGTGCGGCTGGTCGGCGGTCGGCGTGTAGGCGGGGTTGAGCCTGAACTCGGAGTCCTCGGACACCGGATGACCTTAGCGGGCCGGCCACGGGCGCCGTAGGGATTCGACCCCCCATGCGGTCGATAGCTCGACCGCGCCCGGGGTCGAGTAGGATAAACACATAGGTTTCCAACTGTAGTTGTCTGTCTGTAGTACTCCTGTCATCGAACACAGAGAATCCCGCCGATGAAACCACGAGACCGATTTGCCAAGAGCCTGCGCAAGGCGCGCGAGAAGGCGGAGCTCTCCCAGGAGGAGCTGGGGTTCCGCTGCGATCTGCACCGCACCGAGATCTCGTTGCTCGAGCGCGGCGGCCGCGAGCCGCGGCTGGGCACGATCATCAAGCTGTCGAGCGCGCTCAAAGTGACGCCGGAAGAGCTCTGCACGGGCATCAGCTGGAACGTCAAGAAACAGAAATTCGTATTTCGTAAATAGCGCCGCCTCCTCTGCTTCCGGGGGCGGCTTGGCCGCGGTCAGGGCAGGAACTGTTCGATCAGGCCGCCGGCGGGCCCTAAGAAGCTCTGCAGGCTGTCGAGCAGGGATTCGGCGTTCTGGATCAGTTCGATCGCCTGTTCGATCGGGATCCGCCGCAGGGTGGCGCGCAGCGGCGCCGCCAGCAGCGGGCTGAGGGCGCCGGCGCGTTCGGCTTCGTCGACCGCACGCAGCAGGCCGGCGCGGACCGCTCGTGCGACGTCCGCGTCGCTCAGCCCGTAGCGCCTGGCGAAGCGTTCGCGCGAGGCCGGCGTCGCCAGCGCCCGGGCCAGCGTCTCGCGGCTGACCCCGAGCTTGCAGGCGGCGCCGTCGAGGGCCGAGAGCGAGAACTGCTCGGCCAGTTCCTGGAGCCCTTCCGTCTCTCGCCAGGGCCGCTGCTCGCAGGGGTTCTGCGCCTGCGCCGGCTCGTACGAGGCGCCGCCGGCGGCGAGGTAGGCGAGGACCAGGGCCAGCGAGGCGACGACCGCTGCCGCGACCAGCGCGCCGCCCCGGCTCCGCGGGTTCACAGCTCCACCCTGCGGGCGAGCCCGATCGGGATCAGCGCCAGGATGCCGAGCAGCGCGCCGAGCCCGAACGAGGGGCTGAAGGCGTGGGTCGCGGCACGGTCCAGCTGGTCCTGGAGTTCCCCGCGCAGGCGGACCAGGTCGGCACGGTCTCCGGGGTCGCTGGGCAGCGGCTCGAACGCCGGTCCGATCGTCGGCACCTTGCCCTTCTCGCCTTCCAGCCGCTGCTCGAGCCGCTGCGCCAGCCGCAGCTTGAGCAGCGGGTCGACCCGGCCGTCGAGGACGACCGCCGTCGCGGCGTCGATCGCGTCGTGTCGCTGCTGCGCGATGTCGTGGGTGAAGACCGGCGTGAGCACGATCAGGCCGACCGCCACGCCGGCGTGGCGGGCGGAGATCGTCCAGCCGCCGTGGATCGCCTGCGGCGCCCGCCCCATCAGCGCCGTCTCGGTCAGCGCCGAGAGCACCAGGGCGAGGCCGACGCCGACGAGGACCTGCGGCGGTAGGGTCAGCGCGACGTTCGCATTCGGCAGCAGCGCCAGCCCGCCGAGCCCGCCGGCGACGAGGATCGCCCCGGCCGCGGCGCGCGCCCGCTCGCTGCCCGCCCGCGGCCCGATGCGGGAGCCGAGCAACGCCGCCAGCGGCATCGCCGAGACGACGATCGCGGCGCCGATCGGGCTCAGCCGCCAGCCTTCGATCAAGAGCAGCACGAGCAGGAAGAGCGCCGCGGCGATCGCCGAGGAGACCAGGGCCAGCGCGGCGTTGGCGAGCAGGTGCGGGCGGCCGGTGCGGCGCAGCTCGGCGGAGACGACCGCGGTCGAGGCCTCGTGGCGGGCGACCGCGAGCACAGGGATGCCGGCGGCGATCGCGATCGGCGCCTGGATCAGGAAGATCGACTGCCAGGAGACGAGCTCGGTGAGCAGCCCGCCGAGGGCCGGGCCGAGCGCCGCGCCGGTCGCTCCCGCCGTCGCCCAGACCGCCACCGCGCGGCGCTCGGAGCCGACCGCGGCCGGCAGCAGCTCCAGCACCGCGGTCACCGCCGCGGCCCCGCCGAGCGCCTGCACGCAGCGGGCGGCGACCAGCGTGCCGAGCTGCTCCGAGAGCCCGCAGGCGACGCCGGCGCCGGCGAAGACGGCGAGGCCGATCGCCGCCGCGCGGCCGGGGCCGATGCGGCGCGCGAGGTGGGCGGCCGGCACTGCGGCGAGCGCCATCACCAGGTTGAAGGAGACGAGCACCCAGGTGACCCCGGCGACGCTGGTGTCGAGCTCGCGGTAGATCTGCGGCAGGGCCAGGACGACGATCGAGGAGTCGGCGAGCACGAGGCCGACGGCGATCGCCAGCGCGGCGAGCCGGGGACGCGGCGGCGCGCTCAATAGCCCAGCTCCCGCGGGTACTTCTCGCGGTAGGCGCGCTGCTTGTCGAGCACGTCGACGACGTAGCCCCGCGTTTCGTCGAGCGGGATCTCGTCGACCGTCAGCTCCTTGCCGCCCCAGCTGTCGACCTGGGTCGGCCCGGCGTTGTAGGCGGCGACGGCGGCGACCTCGTTGCCGTCGTAGCGCGCCAGCAGTTCGCGCAGGTAGAAGGTGCCGTAGCGGATGTTGAGGTCGGGATCGCTCAGGTCGGACAGTCTGAAGGTCGTGCCGCCGCTGAGTCGCTCGATCTCATTCGCCGTCGCCGGCGTGATCTGCATCAGCCCGCGCGCGCCGGCCTTCGAGGTCTGGTCTTCGAAGCGCGACTCGGCGTAGATCACGGCGGCGATCAGCGAGGCGTCGACGTGCTTCTCGGCGGCCTGCTGGCGGATGATGTCCTCGTGGCGCAGCGGCAGCGTCAGCTCCTGGATCACGTCGCCGAACCTGCCCGCCAGGCCGAGCGCAAGGCCAGCCGCGATCCCGGCCGCGACCGCGCCGGCGGCGACGAGCAGGCGCCGCCGGCGCCTCGCCCTGCTTCTCATCCCAGCAGCTTCTCGACGAGGCCGGACAGCTCCCGTTCGAGGTCGCCGACGCTGCCGTCGTTCTCGACCACGTGCGCGGCGCGGGAGGCCTTCTCGTCCTGCCCGAGCTGACGCGCCTCGCGCTCGTCGACCAGGGCGTGCCCGCGGGCGGCCGCGCGCCCCCGGCGCAGCCGCTCGGAAGCGACGACGGCGACCGTCGTGTCGAAGACGCCGTCCATGCCCGACTCGAACAGCAGCGGCACCTCGACCACGGCGACCTCGGTCCCCTCGGGCAGCGAGCCGAGCCAGGCGCCGATCCGCTCGCCGACCAGCGGGTGGATCTGCGCCTCCAGCCATTTCAGCTCCGCGGGATCGGCGAAGACGAGCTCGCCGATCCTGTCCCGGTCCACCCGGCCGCCGGGCGCCACCTCCCCGCCCCAGCGCTCGACCAGCCGCGGGAGCAGCGGCTCGGACTCGAGCAGCTCGTGCGCCACCGCGTCGCTGGAGATCGTCGCCGCTCCCAGCCGCTCGAACGCCGCCAACGCCTCCGACTTGCCGGCCGCGATCCCACCGGTCAGCCCAATGGTCAGCGGCCGCCCCACAACCGCAGCTCAGGACTCAGTCGAGTCCTCAGGCTCCTCAGCCTCAGCCTCGGGCTCCTCAGCCTGCTCAGCCGTTTGCTCGGCAGCAGGCTCCTCCGCTACGGCCTCGGACTCTGACGCGGCAGCCTCAGACGCCTCTGCCGCGGGTGGCTCCTCAACCGGCGCCTCGGCCGCTTCGAGCTGCTGCCCGAGGTCGCCCATCGGCATGTTCTGCCCCTCGACCCGCTTGATCGAGAGCGAGAGCCGCCGCCGCTCCTCGTCGATCTCGAGGATCTTCACGTTCAGCGTCGAGTTCGGCTCGACCACCTCGGCCGGGCTCTCGACGTGGTGGTCGGCGAGCTCGGAGATGTGAACCAGGCCCTCGACCCCCGGCAGGATCTCGACGAAGGCGCCGAAGGCGACGACCTTGGTCACGGTGCCCTCGAGCACGTCGCCGGGGCGGTGGGTGCTGATCACCCGCTGCCACGGGTCCTCCTGGGTCTGCTTGAGGCCAAGCGAGATGCGCTGCCGGTCGCGGTCGATGTCGAGCACTTTGATCCGCACCGTGTCGCCGATCGAGACCACCTCGCCCGGGTGGTTGACGTGGCTCCAGGAGAGCTCGGAGATGTGGATCAGGCCGTCGATCCCGTCGAGGTCGACGAAGGCGCCGAAGTCGACGATGTTGGAGATCTTGCCTTCCACGACCTGGCCCGGCTCGAGCCGGCCGAGGATCTGCTCGCGCACCTCCTTGCGCTCTTCCTCGAGCACCGCGCGGCGCGAGAGCACGACGTTGTTGCGGCTGCGGTTGAGCTCGATCACTTTGCACTCCAGCGTCTGACCGATGAACTCGTCCAGGTTGTGGACGCGGCGGATGTCGACCAGCGAGGCGGGCAGGAAGCCACGCACCCCGAGGTCGAGGATCAGGCCGCCCTTGACGACCTCGATCACGTTGCCTTCGACCGGTTCGCCGGACTCCGCAGCCGCCTCGATCTTGCGCCACGCCTTCTCGAAGCGGGCTCGTTTCTTGGAGAGGACGAGGCGGCCCTCGGAGTCCTCTTTGGTGAGCACGAGCGCGTCGACCTCTTCGCCCAGCTCGACCTCGTCCGCGGGGTCGACGGACTTGCGGATCGAGAGCTCGGTGGAGGGGATGACCCCCTCCGACTTGTAGCCGATGTCGACCAGGACCTCGTCCTTGTCGATCCGCACGACGTTGCCCTTGACGACGTCGCCGTCGTCGAAGGAGACCATCGTCGCCGCGTAGTTGGGAACGACCTTGCCGTCGACTTCGACGAGCAGTCCGTTCGAGCCCTCGACTGGTGAACCCGCCGGCGCGGCGGTCGGGCTCGTATCGGTCAAGGTCGTATCGGTCACGGACACAGCGGCGAATAATTGCAGAACCGAGGGTCTGTCCGAGTTCCCGCGCGCACGTCTGGCGGCGGCGCACGCGTCGCGCTGCTGCGTCCTCAGTCGCCCACATAGCGCTGCTATCCGGGCTCCGTGCGTCCTGGCATCGCTCGGTTCGGCGCTCGCCAGCCGCACACGCGTGCCCTCGGACAGACCCTCGGCCCTGCCTGCGGATACCCTGCATGAGTGCCTGCGAGAGCCACCAAGCGGGGGGATGAGCGCGGCCCCCTATCCGGTTCCTTCGATGTGTTGATCTGCGGGGCGAGTTTCGCCGGACTCGCCGTTGCGCGTGAGTTGAAGGGAAGCGGCGCCAACGTATTGGTCGTCGACCGCTACGAGATCGGCGAGCGACAGACCTCGGCCTGCGGGATCCCGACCGATTGGCTGCGGGCGACCGGGCTGATGGCGGCCGAGCGCCAACGCTTCGGCTCGCTGCTGATCCACACCCCCCACGGCAGCAGGCGCTACGAGCTGCCCTGGACCTTCTCCACCTTCGACTACCGCGAGCTCTGCGCGCTGCTCTGGGAGCAGTGCGACGCGCGCTTCGAGACCGCGAAGGTGAACGGCCGCGCCGCGCCGGCCAACGGCGCCGGCGCGATCGCGGTGGAGACCGACCGCGGCACGATCTCGGCGGCGCTGGTCGTCGACGCGCTCGGCTGGCGCCGCGTGCTCGCCTCCGGCGACGGCTTCCAGCCGCCCGATGCGCCGCTCTCGCGCGGGCTCGAGGTGCACCCGCACGGCAGCGGCGAGGACCTCGAGGTCTGGATCGACCGCCGCTACGTCCCCGCCGGCTACGGCTGGTCGTTCCCGGCGCGCGACGAGTTGCGGATCGGCGTCGGCTCCTTCGACCCGCGCTTCCACGTGCGCGAGACCACCGAGCTCCTCGCCGAGGACCTGGGGCAGGATCGCGTGCGCTACCAGGGGAACTGGATCCCGCACGAACTGCGCACGGCGACCGAGGGCGGCGTCTTCTTCGCCGGCGACTCGGCCGGCCACTGCCTGCCGCTGACCGCAGAGGGCATCAGGACCGCGATCTACTTCGGCGTCGCCCTGGGCCGCGAGCTGCGCGCCGTCCACGAGGGCCGCCAGGACCGCGATGCCGCCGCCGCCCGCTACGCCTCCTTCCACGACTCGCACGAGTGGAAGTTCCGCTGGATGCTGCGCGCCCAGCGGCTCGTGCCGCGCGTCCCGCCGCGCCTGCTCGGGCCGCTGATCCGCCTGCTCGGCCGCAGGCGCTTCGTCGAGTGGTCGTTCGGGCACTACCTGCGGATCGCCCCGCCCCCGCCGGGCTCAGCGCACTACGAGGACGGTGCCGACGATCAGCAGCACGACGCCGACGACCCGCGCCGGGTCGATCGGGGTCTCGTGCAGGCCGAATAGGCCGAGCCGGTCGACCGCCACGGCGGCGACGAGCTGGCCGGTGATCGTCGCCGCGGCGACACCGCCGGCGCCGATCGTCGCCACCTGGACCAGCGCGTTGGTCACGTAGATCGCGCCGAGCAGGCCGCCCAGCAGGTAGTACCAGCTGACGTCGAAGCTGGCGCCGAGGCCGCCCGCCTTGCCGCTGAGGACGACGATCGCGGCGAGCGCCAGCGTGCCGACGCTGAACGAGACGAGCGCCGCCGGCAGGCTGCCGGTCGATCGGCCGAGGCCGGCGTTGATCGGCGCCTGCAGGGCTATCAAGCCGCCCGCCGCCGCGGTCAGCAGGACCGCGAAGCCCTTATCCACGATCGCCCGTCGACAGCGTGATTTTCGGCTCGTCCGCGTGTTGCATCGAATGAAGGTCCAGGGTTCCGTTGAACCTTCGTGCTGTCATATCAGCAACCGGGAAGGATCGAGCCGCAGATGCCACCGCCAGCCGAGGGACTCGCGTCCCGCCTCCTGCTTGGCCCCGCGCTGCGCTCGCAGCCAGACGGGCGGTTGGTGACACTCGTGCGCGAGGGCTACGAGGCCGCCTTCGAGGAGATCGTGCGCCGCTACGGGCGACCGCTCGGCCGCTACGCCGCCTCGATCGTCGGCGGCCGCTCCGAGGACGTGCTGCAGGAGGCCTTCGCCAAGGCGCTGCCGGCGCTGCAGCGCAACGACGCCGAGATCGACCTGCGGCCGTGGCTCTTCCGGATCGTCCGCAACACGGCGCTCAACGACCTGCGCGACAGCCCGCCCGCGCCGGAGCTGCTGGCCGAGACGCTCGCCGGAGGCCGCAATCCCGCCGAGGAGCTCGAGCAGCGCGAGCGGCTCGCCGACCTGATGCGCCGCCTGCGCGAGCTACCCGAGCCGCAGCGGGCGGCGATCGTGATGCGCGAGCTGGAGGGTCTCGGCCACGAGGAGATCGCGACCGCGCTCGGGCTGACCGGCGGCGGCGCCCGCCAGGCGATCTACCGGGCCCGGCAGGCGCTGCGCGACGGCGCCGGGATGCTGCTGCCGCTGCCGCTCCTGCGCCTGCTGGTCGACCACGGCGCCGAAGCCGCCGCCGGCGCCGGGACGGGCGGGGCGCTCGCCGCCGCCGGCGCCTCGGCCGGCGGGGCGGGCGCGAGCGGTGCGCTCAAACTCGGCGTCGTCGCCGCGGTGGTCGCCGGGTCGGTCGGCGCCGGGGTCGCCGTACAGAGCCACGGCAACAGGAGCTCGACCAAAGCTCGAGCCGCTCCCGCAACCCGCGAGCGGACCGGTGCGGGAGCGACGGCGGCGGCCGCGGCGACGCACGCCGCATCGGCCGTGCACGCGGCGTCCGTCCGCTCCGCCCGGCGGCACGACGATCCCGGGGCCGGTCACGGCGCCGGCCGCGCCGGCTCTCAGCCGAGCGCGCCGGGTCCCGCGCGCGGGCTCGACCAACCGGGCGGGCGACACGAGGGCCACCGCGTGCCCCCGCGCCGCCACCGGCGCCCGGACGGGCGCCGGAACGGTCGGCACGGCGGGCGCCACGACGATCTCTCGCCACACCGGGACCACCGGGGCCCCCGCCCCGAGCGCAACGGCCATCCCAGCCCGGGGCGCGAAGGCGGCGAGCTCGGCGACGGCTCGCGCGGCGATGGCGGCGGCGAGGACGTCCGTTCGCCCGACGGCTCGGGACGGCACGGCGGCTCCGAGCCGGATGGGGGTCGTGACGGCGGGGCTCCTCCCCCGCCTCCCGAGGAAACCAGCGGGGACGAATCCGGCGGCTCCGGCGAGAGCACGGCCCTGAGCGGCTCCAGCGGAACTGGACGGGAATACGAAGAACCGTGATCTTCGTCGCCCCCACGGGTTGAACGACCGAACGTCGTTTCGTCAACCAAAACAGGAGGGACAGATGATTCCGCAGGGCAATAGAGCCCGGCTCGCAGGGGTGCTGGCCACGGTCGCCGCGGCCCTGGCGCTGGTCGCGCTGCCGGGGCTCGCGTCGGCCGACCGCAACCACCACAGCCCGGACCCCGCCGGCACGATCGAATCGTTCGACCGGGAAACCGGGATGCTGACCATCGCGCTGGCCGAAGGCGGCAGCGTCAGCGGCCTGGTCACCCGCCGCACCCACATCCGCTGCGACAACGGTCGCCACCGCGGCCGTCGCGGCCTGCGCCACCGTCGCCGCCATGGCATGCGCCACCGTCGCCGCGCGGCCGCCTCCCACGCTCGCGGCAGAGAGGACGGGGAAGCGGGCGAGGACAACCACTCAGCCGGCGACGACCCTCCCGGGCACGACGGCACCGCGCCCGGCCGCAGCGAGGGCCCCGGCCACGGCGCCGAGCACTCGGCTCGCTGCACGACCAAAGACCTGACCGAAGGCGCGACGGTGAAGTTCGCCGACCTCGTGCTGGTCGACGGCAGGGCGATCTTCAGGCTGGTCGCGCTCCCGGCGGTTCAGCTCCCGGCGGTTCAGGACGAAGGGGAAGGCGAACCGGGGGCGCCGTCGACCGAGTAGGCGCTACTTGGCGTCGAGCCAGTCGACGCCGACGCCGATGTCCACCTCCAACGGCGGATCGAGCTGGTAGGCGGCGCACATCTCGCGCCGCACCAGCTCGGTCGCGTCGTCCATCTCCCCCGGCGGGCCCTCGAACAGCAGCTCGTCGTGGATCTGCAGCACCAGGCGCGTCTGCGCCTCGCGCTCGGCGAGCGCCTTCTGGCAGCGCACCATCGCCAGCTTGATGATGTCCGCCGCGGTGCCCTGGATCACCGTGTTGACGGCAAGCCGCTCGCCCAGCCGGCGGGTGTTCGGGTTGCCCGAGCGCAGCTCCGGGATCGAGCGCCGCCGCCCCATCAGCGTGCGCACGTGGCCCTCGTCCTGGGCGCGCTCGATCACCCGCTCGCGGAAGGCGCGCACCGCGGGGAAGCGCTCCAGGTAGCGGGCGACGAATTCCTCGCCCTCTTTGCGCGGGATGTTGAGCCGGTCGGCGAGACCGAACCCGGTGAGCCCGTAGACGATGCCGAAGTTGACCATCTTCGCCTTCGAGCGCTGGCCGACGTCGACCTCCTCGCGCGAGATCTCGAAAACCTCGGCCGCGGTCGCTGCGTGCACGTCTTCGCCGGCCCGGAAGACCTCCTTCAGCACCTCCTCCTCGGCGACGTGGGCGAGCACCCGCAGCTCGACCTGGCTGTAGTCGGCGGAGAGCAGGCGGGCGCCGCGCTCGGCGACGAAGCAGGCGCGCACCGGGCGGCCGATCTCGGTGCGGACCGGGATGTTCTGCAGGTTCGGGTTGGTGCTGGAGAGCCGGCCGGTGGTGGTCGCCGCCTGGTTGAAGGTCGTGTGCACGCGGCCGGTCTCGGGGTCGATCAGGTCGGGCAGCGAGTCGAGGTAGGTGTTCTTCAACTTGGTCAGCTCGCGCCAGTGCTCGATCTTCTCGACGATCGGGTGCTCGTCGCGGATCTGGGCGAGCACGCGCGCGTCGGTCGAGAAGCCGGTCTTGCCGCGCCGTTTCTTCGTCAGCCCGAGCTTCTCGAAGAGGATGCGGCCCACCTGCTGCGGCGAGCCGATCGTGAACTCCTCCTCGGCCAGCTCGAAGATCTCCTTCTCCAGGGTGGCGATGCGCTCGCCGAAGCCGGCGCCGACCTCGGCGAGGCGCTCGGCGTCGAGCTTCAGCCCCTCGCGCTCCATCGCCGCGAGCACGTGGACGAGCGGCAGCTCGACCTCGTGCAGCAGCGCGGTCAGCTCGAGCTGCTCGAGGCGGGGGCGCTGGGCGTCGGCGAGGGCGGCGACGAGGCGCGCTTCCCGCGGCGGGTCTAGCCCGGACTCGGCCTCCTCGCCGAGCGCCATCTGGCCGTCGTCCTCACCCCCCTGCGCCGCGACGTCGGCGGCGATGCCGATCCCGGCGTCGGCCGCCAGCTCGGTCAGCTCGTAGGTGCGGCGCTGTGGCTCCAGCAGGTAGGCGGCGAGCATCGTGTCGTGCTCGAGCGCCAGCTCGACGCCCTCGCGGGCGGCGGCGGCGAGCAGACCGTGGCGGCCGCCGCCGAGCGACTTGGCGTCGTGGGCGGCGAGCGGGCGCCCGGCGAGCGCGACGGCGAGCTCGTCGAGCGTCGCGTTGCCGGCCAGCGTGCGCTCTCCCTGCGCGGCGGCCCAGCGCTCGCCGGCGATCGCCAGCGCCGCCTCGCCCTCGGCGAGGTCGCCGGGGCCCCCCTCCTCGGCCTCGACCGCCAGCTCCTGCTCGACGCTGCGGCCCGGCACCGCCTCGCCCTCGGGCAGCGCCTCTTCGAGCCGCTCCATCACCGCGCGCAGCTCGAACTCGCGCATGAACTCGCGCAGCGCGCCGCGGTCGGGCTCCGAGGCCATCACGGCGCCGAGGTCGACGCCGGTCTCGACGTCGTAATGCAGGGTCGCGAGCTGCTTCGACATGCGGGCGTCGTCGGCGTGCTCGACCAGGTTCTGCTTGCGCTTTGCGCCGGAGATCTGCTCGACGCCGCCGAGCACGCCCTCGAGGTCGCCGAACTCCTGCAGGAGCTGGGTGGCGGTCTTCTCGCCGATCCCGGGGACGCCGGGGATGTTGTCGGAGGTGTCGCCGCGCAGCCCCATCAGGTCGGTGACCAGCGCCGGCGGCACCCCGTAGCGCTCCTCGACCGCGGCCTCGTCGTAGACCTTGGTCTCGGTGATCCCGCGCGAAGTGCTCATCACCCGCACCCCCGGCCCGACCAGCTGGTAGGCGTCGCGGTCGCCGGTGACGACCATCACGTCGATCCCCTGCTCGCGCGCTTGCTTGGTCAGCGAGGCGATCACGTCGTCGGCCTCGTAGCCGTCGACCTTGACGTTGGCATAGCCGAAGGCCTCGACCAGCGGCATCAGGTTCGGCCACTGCTCGCGCAGCAGGTCGGGGCGCGGTTTGCGCTGCGCCTTGTAGAGGTCGTAGGTGGCCTCGCGCCCCGACATCCCCGCGTCCCAGGCGACCACGACGCCGGCCGGGTGGTGCTCGTCGATGATCTTCACCAGCATCGAGGCGAGGCCGTAGATCGCGTTGGTCGGCCGACCGTCGCTCGTCCCGATCGACTCCGGCAGGGCGAAGAATGCCCGGTAGGCGAGCGAGTTGCCGTCGATCAGGAAGAGCTCGGGCTTGGCGGAGCTGTCGGCGGCGTCGGGCGGCACGGGCGCCAACTCTAAGGTGCCGCCTGGCGACTTTCCGGTTCATTGGACGGGAAACTCGCCAACCGGGGCCCGAGGACGGCCGCGATCTGCTCCGGTTCCGCTTCTATCTGGCTGTCCGCGAAGCGCATGACGTCGTATCCGAGGGCGCGCAGCGACAGATCTCGCGTTCGGTCGGCCTCGGACAGCAAGCCCCAATGCGACGCGGCTGCACGGTGACTCAACGCCGCGCCCCAGAAGTCAAGGATCGGCATCGTCGCGCCCGGGTCGTCCCACCCCGACCGGGCCGCTCCCGAACAGAGGACTCCTCCCGCCGCACAAGCCAAGACCGCCGCCATCCACCGCCCCTCTTTCGAGATGCCCGCGTGGCCGACCGCGAAGACACCACGATGAAGCCGATGCAGCCGGCCCTCGCGGACGCGCCGCGCGATACCGCTACGGCTGAGGCCCGCGGCAAGTAACTGCGGCGTCAGTATCACGCCGTGCTGCTTCCCGGCGATGTCCCCAACCACCCGATCAATGGCGACTTTGTGTCGCATACCGGCACAAAGTCGCCAGGCACCACCGGTTCGCCCCCTGCGAGGCGCGAAATGTCCGCAATGTGCGGGCTGCGGCGCCCGCCGGGCTACTCGCAGCCCTGGCCGTCTCCGTCGGCGTCGAGGCCGTAGTGGTCGTTGCCGACGACGGTGACCGGGCCGGTGTACTCGGGGCCGTCGCCGCTGCCGCCGGCGCAGTCGTAGTCGGCGGCGTTCGGGTCGAGGCATGCGCCACTGTAGTTCGGGTCGCATTCGCTCGTCGTCGCTTCCGCTTCTTCGGCTTCTTCGGCCTCGATCCGTTCGCGTTCTTCGGCCTCGATCCGTTCGCGTTCTTCGGCTTCTGCCTGTGCCGCCGCTTCGCGAGCGCGGCTTCGCGCGGCTTCGCGCTTCGCCTGCCGGCGGGCGGATCGGCGCCGCCGGGCTCGCGCTTCGGCGCGGCGCGCCTGGCGGCGCAGGCGCTGTTCTTCGTGACGTTCGGCGGCGGCGCGCGCCGCCTGCTGAGCTTCGTTCGAACTCTCCGCATCGGAGCCGGAGCCGCACCCCGCGGCGACCAGCAGCGCACAACAGAGCGCCAAACCTGCCAAGACTCGCATCGTTCCTCCCAAGGACTCTTTACGTTTCCTGATCGCAGCATATGAGTGTCAGCGGCGGGGCGTCGTCCGGTCCCCCACGACGGAGCGGCGCGCGACGGACGGGCGGACTCGCCGAATCTGATTCGATTGCTGCCCCCATGGCCGTCAGCGCTCAATACAGCGTCACCATCCGGGTCGAGCTCGATGCCCGGCAGGAGCCTCTGGGCAAGCTGACGGCGTCGATCGCCGAGGCGGGCGGGCAGCTGCAGGGCGTCGACCTGGTCCCCGGCGCCGGCGGCGAGGGGAAACGGGTGCGCGAGTTCACGATCGACGCCCAGGACCGGCCGCACTGGGAGCGCATCCTGCGGGCGATCGGCTCGACCCGCGGCGCCCGGGTGCTCGACTACGTCGACCGCACGATGCAGATGCACCGCGGCGGCAAGATCTCGGTCGAGAACAAGTACCCGCTGAAGACGCGCGACGACCTCTCGATGGCCTACACGCCGGGCGTCGCCCGGGTCTGCCAGGACATCTACGCCGACCGCGCCAAGGCCTTCGAGTACACGATCAAGAAGAACACGGTCGCGGTCGTCTCCGACGGCAGCGCGGTGCTCGGCCTCGGCAACATCGGGCCCGAGGCGGCGATGCCGGTGATGGAGGGAAAGGCGATGCTGTTCAAGGAGTTCGCGGAGGTCGACGCCTTCCCGATCTGCCTCGACACCCAGGACACCGACGAGATCGTCAAGGCGGTCGAGCTGATCGCGCCGACCTTCGGCGGCGTCAACCTCGAGGACATCTCCGCCCCGCGCTGCTTCGAGATCGAGGAACGGCTGAAGAAATCGCTCGACATCCCGGTGTTCCACGACGATCAGCACGGCACCGCGGTGGTCACGATGGCGGCCCTGTTCAACGCGCTGAAGATCGTCGGCAAGCCGATCGAGCAGCTGCGGGTGCTGGTGGTTGGGCTCGGCGCCGCGGGGGTAGCGGTGACGAAGATGATGCTCGCTTCAGGAGTGACGCACGTCATCGGCTGCGACCGCCAGGGCGCCCTCTCGACCGAGCGCGCCGACTACCAGTCCGGCGAGATGAGCGCGATCAAGCGCTGGTACGCCGAGAGCTCGAACCCCGAGAGGCTCTCCGGCCAGCCCGCCGACGTGATCGAGGGGATGGACCTCTTCGTCGGCCTCTCCGGGCCGGGGATCATCTCGGCCGAGGCGCTGGGCGGGATGAACGACGACGCGATCGTCTTCGCGATGGCCAACCCGAACCCCGAGGTGATGCCCGAGGACGCCGCGCCCCACGTGCGGATCATGGCCACCGGCCGCTCCGACTACCCGAACCAGATCAACAACGTGCTCTGCTTCCCCGGCATCTTCCGCGGCGCGCTCGACGCCGGCTCGCCCACCATCACCGAGGAGATGAAGCTGGCCGCCGCCCGCGGCATCGCCGAGACGGTGACCGAGGACGACCTCTCCGAGGACTACATCATCCCCAGCGTCTTCAACCGCGACGTCGCGCCGATGGTCGCCAAGGCGGTGGTCGAGGAGGCCAAGCGCGAGGGGCTCGCCCGCTTCAGCGAGGAGACCGGCACCTTCTCCACGGTGGAGGTGGGCTGACCCCGTGCGCGTCCTGGTCACCGGAGCGAGCGGCTTCATCGGCTCGGCGCTGTGCGACGCGCTGCTCGCCCGCGGCGACACCGTGATCGGCCTCTCGCGCGACCCGCAGCGCGCCCGCGGCACGAACCCGAGCGTCATCTGGCACGCCTGGGAGCCGACTCTCGAACGGCCGCCCGCCGACGCTTTCGAGAACGTCGAGGCGGTCGTCAACCTGGAGGGCGAGAAGATCAACCAGCGCTGGACCGACGAGGCCAAGCGGCGGATCATGGAGAGCCGCCGCACCGGCACGCGCAACCTCGTCGCCGCGATCGCGGCGCTGGAGCACAGGCCGAAGGTGCTGGTCAACCAGTCGGCGATCGGCTTCTACGGCGACCGCGGCGACGCGATCGTCGACGAGTCGGCCGGCTCCGGCGAGGGCTTCGACGCCGAGGTGGTGCGCGAGTGGGAGGCGGCGGCGCGCGACGTCGAGAGCACCGGCGTGCGCCTGGTCATCGTCCGCACCGGCCATGTGCTCGACCCGCGCGGCGGCCTGCTCGGCGAACTTCTGACCCCGTTCAGGCTCGGCGTCGGCGGCCCGCTCGCCGGCGGCCGCCAGTACATGTCGTGGGTCCACATCGACGACGAGATCGGCATCCTGCTCTGGGCGCTCGACGAGGAGGAGGTCAGCGGCACGGTCAACTCGACCGCCCCCAATCCCGTCACCAACCGCGAGTTCTCGCACGCGATCGGCCGCGCCCTGGGCCGGCCGGCGTCGGCGCCGGTGCCGGGCTTCGTCCTCGACCTCAAATTCGGCCGGGAGTTCGGCGAGGTGCTGCGGGGCGGGCAGCGGGTGATGCCGCGGCGGGCGCTCGACCTCGGGTACGAGTTCCGGTACACCGAGATCGACGCGGCGATGAAGAATTTGCTCTAGCGGTTGCGCGCGCCGGGTGTCCCCCCGCTGCAACGCGCCGCCGGGGCGATCGGCAACCCCCTGACGGGGCCGGAGGGGTCGGCAACCCCCCGCTGCAACGCGCCGCCGGGTACGGCGCGCCAGGCTCGGCCGGCTACCGGCTCACAAGTTGCCGCGGGGGGTCACCGACCCCTCCTTCAGGCATCGGGCGCTTCCCGGAAAGCGGAGCTCCCAGAGTCTCATTCAGGAGCTCGCGAGGTGGTCGAGCACCTGCCTCATTGCCTTAGCTCCGGGGGTGGCTGGGTACTGGGGGATTCGGGCTTCCTCGAGGATCGTTTCGGCGAAGCGGGAGGCGGCTCGCGTGGGTTCGCCGATGTAGGCGACGGAGCTCGAGTCCTCCGTCGCGCGTCGGGCGTTGGCTCCAATCGTGGCGAGGTCGAGCCTGCCGTCCTTTTCGGAGCTTGGAAGGCATACGGCGCGAACCTTCACATCCCCAGCTTCCACCCCATGGCGCGCAAGCTCCCCCTTCGCTTCCGCACAGAGAGCTCCCGCCACATAGACGGTCACCGTGGCCCCGCTGGACGTTCCGCTGCCGCTTCCACAGCCGCCTCCGAGGCTGGCTATTGCCAGGAGCAGCGCGGAGAGCGCAGCGAGCTTCGCGCCGCCCGATCCCGTGCGGAGCGCCGGGCGTCCCCCCGCGGCAACTTGTGAGCCGGCAGCCCGCCCGCGCCCTCGCAAACTTCGCGGCGGCGGGTTGCAGCGGGGGGATGCCCGGCGCTCCCTCGCCGGGCGGGTTGCAGCGGGGGGACACCCGGCCCTCCCACCCCGCCTCGAGTCACCCAAAGAAGACCTCTGCCTCTTCGTAGAGCTCCTTCGGCACCGTCTTCAGCTGCGCCACAGCCTCGCTCAGCTCGGCCAGCCGAATGTCGATCCCGCGCAGCGCGGTCATCTTGCCCCACTCGCCCGCGTGCGCGGCATCGACCGCGTGCAGGCCGAAGCGGGTCGCGAGTACGCGGTCGAAGGCGGTCGGGGTGCCGCCGCGCTGCACGTGGCCGAGCACCGTGGCGCGCGTCTCCTTGCCCGTCCTCTCCTCGATCTGTCCCTCGAGCCAGTGGGCGATGCCGCCGAGCCGCACGTGGCCGAAGGCGTCGCGGCCCTCGGCCTGGGTTTCGGGCATCCCGCCCTGCGGCTGCGCCCCCTCGGAGACGACGACGATCGGCGCGAAGTGGGCCTCGAGACGCTGGCCGACGAGCTGGCAGACGCGGTCGAGGGCAAAGGGCTGCTCGGGGATCAGGATCACGTTGGCGCCGCCGGCGAGGCCGGCGTGCAGGGCGATCCAGCCGGCATGACGTCCCATGACCTCGACGATCAGCACCCGGTGGTGGCTTTCGGCCGTGGTCTGCAGGCGGTCGATCGCCTCCATCGCGACGTTGACCGCGGTGTCGAAGCCGAAGGTGTAGTCGGTGGCGCCGAGGTCGTTGTCGATCGTCTTCGGCACGCCGACGACGTCGACGCCGTGCTCCGCGTGCAGCCGCGCGGCGACGCCGAGCGTGTCCTCGCCGCCGATCGCGATCAGGCCGTCGACGCCTTCGCTCGCCATGTTCTCGACGATTCGCTCGGCGCCGCCGTCCTGCTTGAACGGGTTGGTGCGGGAAGCGCCGAGGATCGTGCCGCCCCTCGGCAGGATGCCCCGCACCTCGGGCACGCCGAGCGGGATGACGTCGCCCTCCAGCGGGCCGTGCCAGCCGTCGCGGTAGCCGACGAACTCGTGGCCGAGCCGTTCGACGCCCTTGCGCACGATCGCCCTGATCACGGCATTCAGTCCGGGGCAGTCGCCCCCGCCGGTGAGCACGCCGATTCGCATCGCCTTCAGGTTAGATGACAGGACCCCGAGGCCTTGCGGCCAAGCCGATCGAGGACGCGGTGAGCGGGACGTGCTCTGCCCGTGAGCGAGCGAGGGCGCCGATCTGCGCCGGCCGGAGTGCCTCGGTCAGGACCTGCTGGTCCGCAACAGGTTGAGCGTCGCGCCCAGCAGCAGGACGCCGAAGAAGATCAGACCGGAGACACCGCCGCCCTGGCCGAGCCAGGCGTAGATGATGGTGGTGGCGCCGAGCGCGGCGAAGAGGCTTACGACCATTCCCATTGCGCCGGGAATCCTAGTAGAAGCGACGGCCTACGCGATGAGCGCGGCGCGGGCCTCGCGCAGGAAGCTCGACACCGCCTGCGCCGCGGCCTCGGCCGAGCCCGCCTCGGCGGCGGCGCGAACCAGGCGACTGCCCACGATCACGCCATCGGCGATCTCGCCGACTTCGGCCACACGAGCCGGAGTGCCGATGCCGAAGCCGACGGCGACCGGCACGTCAGCCGCGGTCTTTGCCGCGGCGACCAGATCCGCCAGGCCGGGCGGCAGCTCGCGCCGCTCCCCGGTCGTGCCGACGGTGGAGACGACGTAGACGAAGCCCCGCGCGGCCGCGCAGATCCTCGCCCGGCGCTCGGGCGGCGTGGTCGGCGCGAGCAGCGGCGCCAGGTCCAGCCCCTCGGCGGCCAGCGCTTCGCGCACCTCGCCGGCCTCCTCCAGCGGCAGGTCGGGGACGATCGCCCCCGCGGCGCCGGCCGCCGCGGCGCGCCGCGCAAACGCAGAGGCGCCGCCGTGGGCGAGCACCATGTTCGAGTAGACCATGAGGACCACCGGGACGCGCGCCGAGACCGCCTCGCAGACCTCCAGCGCCGTGTCGAGCGTCGCCCCGCCGGCCAGCGCCTGCGTCGCCGCCGCGTGGATCGTCGGCCCGTCTGCCAGCGGATCGGAGAACGGCACCCCGAGCTCGATCAGATCGGCCCCGGCCTCCACATACGCCTCAGCGACCGCAAGCGACGACTCCCGATCCGGAAACCCGGCCATCATGTAGGGCATCAACGCGGCTCGGCCCTCGCTCCGCGCGCTCGCAAACGCGCTATCTATCGAAGCTCCCAAGAGAGAGTCCCGGGGATGGCTCGGCGCAGCCTCCCCGCTGTTGCTGCGACGAGTCACCCCCCGGCGCTCCCCGTCAGCTCAACGACCTCCGCGAGATCCTTGTCGCCTCTCCCCGAGAGGCAGAGGACGTCGTAGCCGTCTCCCCCGCCGTTCTCGAGCAACCAGGCGATCGCGTGCGCAGACTCGAGCGCCGGGATGATCCCCTCCAGGCGCGACAACTCGGTGAAGGCGGCCAGCGCCGCGGCGTCCGTGACGGCCGTGTAGGTGGCGCGGCCGCTGTCGCGCAGGTGGGCGTGCTCGGGGCCGACGCCGGGGTAGTCGAGCCCGGCCGACACCGAGTGCGCCTCGAGGATCTGGCCCTCCTCGTCGGCGATCACCGCGGAGAGCGAGCCGTGCAGGACGCCGGTCCCGCCCGCCGCGAGCGAGGCGCCGTGGCGGCCGCTGTCGAGTCCCTCCCCCGCCGCCTCGACGCCGATCAGCGCAACCCCGGCATCGCCGACGAACGGGGTGAATGCGCCGATCGAGTTGGAGCCGCCGCCGACGCAGGCGATCACGCGGGCCGGCAGATCGCCCTCGGCGGCGAGCGCCTGCTCGCGCGCCTCGTCGCCGATCACCCGCTGCAGGTCGCGGACCAGCGCCGGGAAGGGGGCCGGCCCGACGGCCGAGCCGATCACGTAATGCGTCGTCTCGACGTTGGCGACCCAGTCGCGGATCGCCGCGCTGACCGCCTCCTTGAGCGTGCGCGCGCCGGCATCGACCGGGGCGACCTCGGCGCCGAGCAGCTTCATCCGCTCGACGTTGGGCGCCTGACGGCGGATGTCCTCGACGCCCATGTAGACGATGCACTCCAGCCCGAGCAGGGCGCAGGCGGTGGCGGTGGCGACGCCGTGCTGGCCGGCGCCGGTCTCGGCGATGATCCGCGGCTTGCCCATGCGCTGCGCCAGCAGCACCTGGCCGACCGCGTTGTTGATCTTGTGGGCGCC